>Ga0065720_1019310_pt1 | contig 29096 bp, 30 predicted proteins | sample Thericmetagenome_FD_59107 | JGI IMG/M metagenome (GOLD analysis project Ga0065720, IMG submission 59107) | Thermophilic microbial communities from the Joint Bioenergy Institute, California, USA of rice/straw/compost enrichment - eDNA_2 v2... | ecosystem: Engineered > Solid waste > Grass >... | reverse complement strand
AACTATAATTGAGAGCAGAGGGCTTTAGTGGCTTATCTTCGTCAAAGGAGGTGTAGAAGCTTTTGGACATGCCGAATATTTAAATAAAATGTGCTGTTAATTTATTTAAATTTTGAAAGAAAATGTTAATGCAGAAAGTCTAATTGAAACGCGAAGAAAAATGGTCCATAATCAGCTATATAAATATACTGTTCATGCTCTGTTTACATTCAGTTCTTTGTATAATAATTTGAGTTCTTTACTCTATGCATTATCACCGATGAGAGCTTAATGAGCTCCTCAACATATCTAAAATATTACTAAAATACTTTCAAATATTACTCTGAAGAAAGCTCATTAAATTCCTTATCAGTTATATTATAGAAGATGTCCTGGATTTCATAAATTTTAGAAAGAGGCAACTGGTCACCAAGTTTCTTGGACCCGGTATCGTCCTTCACAGAGGAACTTTCATAAGCTGTAGAGGTTCCAGTCTGATTGAATCTGTTAGTGGCACTCTTTTCTCTCTCACTTTCTCTGAAATTATCACTCAAGAACCCTGATAATATCTTGATATCCTTTGAAGATTGCTTAGGAGTAAGTTGTTTGGTTTCCAATGGGCTTTGAGTCAAGAGATTGGTTCTGCTGGATCTTAATTTTGCAATTTCTTGGCTCAAGGTTTTGTAGGATCTCTCTGATTCAAGCCTGAGTCTATTCTCCTTATTATTAGTTGGAGTAGTATTAGACTCCCTAATTTTGTCAAAAAAAATGCTTAGAATATGCTTACAAAATCTTGTTAATATCATCTCTGATAGACTGCTTAGGTGTTCTGCTTCCTAGCTTGCCATCTAAGTAGGTGGGTTTATCAATTGATTTTTTGAGGTCATTAGAAAAGCTACAGAGTTAAGTGAGTTTCTCGCTGATTATACTAATCTTTGAAGGGTGAGGTTGATTTCTTCTCAGAATCGAGCGTAAAGAAGGAATTGGTATCGAGGTTTCTGATTGATATTCTTGAATCTCTCTTTTTCTCCCATAAATCATTGATATTGTCCGTTGTTTTCTGGGCTGTTCTGGTAAGAAGATTGGTATCTCCCTTCTTTCTGTTAAATAGGTCTCCACCAAGATCAAATCTCTTCTCTGAAGCTTTTGTGGTAAGTGTAGATGTCTGCTTCTTAAAGAAATCGGTTTGACTGAAGTTGTCTCCGGCTCTGCTGGAGAAAAGACCTTTCAATGTATCAGAAGATTTTGGAGAAGAAACGTCTATGATCCTGGATGATGTCCTCAATTTTTCGGTGATTTGTTTTCTGAGATCTTCCCTGAATGAATTAATATTCCCAACCAAATCTTCGTTTCTTCTTGATATGGTAAAGGTTTGTTTCTTTTCGTCGCCTTTATTAAGAAGGGAGCTTTTGTCAGTAAGGGAGTACTTCTGCTGCACCTAATAAGTAACTGAGAAACCACTAAAATACCAAGAATGACATCTTACTAAGTTATTTAAATCAAACGATAATTAATTCAAATTCAAGAATCAATCCGAAGAGACTTCTGGAGAGTAACAGGTTTCCTTTTCAAAACTCGGTTTTTTCCGGGTATTTCTTTTGCCAAAATTTCGAAGACATGTCAACAGGTATTTTCTTTATTGCTTAATCAACTTGCCACTTTTGAGAAGTACCTTCTAGATACAAGATGCTGACATAAAACCCCTTCAGAGTAGGACCTTGAAGGAGGACCATCATGAATTCATTTATTGGGAATCAAATTTATAATAACAAAAAATAAACCTAGTTTTTTTTAAAAATAAAAAGCTTTTTGCAGCTTCAAATGTCGAACAGCTATCAATGGATATTAGAAAGACATTTTCTGGTCAACAGAGATTATCTGATCGATATCATGAAGGACCTCTTAGACGAAGAGCAGGTACCGTTTTAAGATCTCAAGAAAATTGAACTTTAGACTCTTCAATTCGTCGAGAATTATTATGAGGCAGTCCAAGACAATCAGCTAAGTTCGAGGATGAGAACCAAATTGGTAGAGTGGATGATACAAGTAAAGTCCCGATATACTTGTCTGAGGCTTTAGCTATCTGATGAATTGAAGCTTGGATACAAAACTAAGCAAAGTGCCATCATGATGGTCGATCTGGTGCTGTCCAAATTGAAAATCCACAAGAACTACCTCCAATTGCTAGGAATCACCAGTATTTTCATCTCAGTTAAGGTACCTACCCACAAATTTTCTTAATTTGTTAGTTTGAGGAAAGCTTCATCTATAATCTGGACAATGCTTGTGAACACTGTGCCAATGCCTACACAAAAGAGGATATTAGCACAATGGAGATGCTTATCCTGAAGACTTTGAAGTGGAAGCTGCACTTCCCAGTCCCAGGAGATATTGCTCGAAGATTGGTTAAGTTCATTGAGAACTCTGGAAACCTTGATTTGGTTAAGTTCTACAAGAAGGTTGACAACTATGTAGACCTCTGTATGTCAGGTAGGTTCTTTACATCTGGTTCTTAAGATTATAGATGTCGACTTTACTTCTTTCTCGCCTTCTGTGATGGCTTGTGTCAGTATATTATTATCTTTTGAAGACTCTTTCGACAAGGCTGCTGAATGGAGGGCAGCTATGGAAGGCTTACTCCCTGATTTTGACTATGTAAGACCCTTTTGAGTGGTTCTTTAACTTTCTAGGGCAAAATCGAGTTTCTTTACAAGTCAATCATCCAAAAAGTTATGGCCTTTTATCCTAACTTTTTCAATAACAACTCACAATTTGATTCATCCAATTCTCAATCCAGCCCAGAGAAGGTCCTCTCTCAGCAGAGTACCACCACAATGACCACGACTTCCGAGCTCTGCAATGAAACCATGATTAGCATGGGGTCCCAGGAAACTATTGTTGATCATCACAACCATATCGACAATAGCCTGGAGAGCTTGAGTCAGTTCAATACTCCACTTCAAAAGAACAAGGGTTATTTAAGTGATTCATTATTGAACACTGAGAAAATTGTTCATGAAACTCCCGAAATTGAAAAGAATAATTTCATCAACAAGGCTTTCAATGAGACAAGCATGGATGAAGAAAAAAACTTTTAAATACTAAGGTTTGAATGACTTTCAATTACATACCCAAGGGGCAATAATTACATCATTTTATTTTATTTTGAGTTTATTATGGTTTCAATATGAATAGAGTATATCACTTATATCTATTCAATTATCTGAGTTTAAAAGCAGTGAGCAAAACGCTTAATTCTTTTTTTAGATTACACATTTTTCACACAGGATTTTGATATTACTGATATAGTTGAATAATTTCAAATAATGGAAAATAAAGAGAACCAAGAAAGTACTGAATGCAAGGAAAAGAAGCCACAAGATAAGATGACTACCAGCACAATTGATAAAGCCAGCTTTGAAAAAGCTTATCAAGAAGCCATCTTCTCCAGAAAACAAGAAAGCTTTAACAATTTCCAATCTTGGGAAGCCAAAAGGAAATTATTGGCTCAGAATCATAAGAATATTACAAATAATATGATGACAAGAATCGAAAAGAAGCTGGAATGGATAGATGCAGGAATTGACAGTGTTATTAAGTTCTTTAGAGACCGTATTGCACAGGAAGAAAGTTATGTCAAAATTATGACTCAGGGCCTTCCTCAATTAGGAAAGGCATTCAGTCATGAGACCCACCCTGAGATTTTTGGTAATATTGCTAAGGCAATGACTGCTTGTGATGAATATCATAAAAAACAGTCACAGAATAGTGCCACCATGGCAAAGTTTATCAGCTCAAATATTCTTGATAATTTAATCATCTCTTCGGAGAAAGAATATAGAAAGAAGCTTGATAAGATTAGAGATCCTGTTATCGATGCAAAGAAAAAAGTCACTGCGGTAGGTCAAGAAATAGCTAAAGTTTCACAAAAGTATAACAAACTTTATGAAGAACTACAGAAAAAAGGAAAAGCAACTGATAAGGAGAAAGACCTCTTCAAAAAAGAACTTGAATGTGTAATAGTTGGTCAGGAAGAGCTCAAAGTAATTAAGGCATTTGCAAAATCTTCAATGGAATTTTTGAACGAAGTTGTCAAATATCTCATTGTCAGACTTGCTAATATCCAAAAAGCTCTTACATTATACTTCCAAAAGTGTGCCGAGATCTATGGTAAAAATGCCTCCAACATCGACGGAGTTATTAAGATCTTTGGTAGCTTCAAAAGTGATAGTGATATAGAACAATATTTCGCAGTTCAAAATACTTTCTCACAAGAAGAGATCCAATACTTTATCGAGAGATCAGGCAAGTCAGAAATTGGCTACGGGGAAGTTTACCATGTTCTTGTTAATTTATCTACTGTTAAACCTCCTGAGCAGAGACCTCTTCTACTCAAAGAATGGAAAGCCCATAGAGAAACTGGAGGTCTCTTAAAGAGCTGGAAGCCAGCCTATGTCATGGTGACAGCTGATGCGAATGTCCTTGTTGTTGAAAAAAATGCAGAAGGCGATTTTGAGAATATAGACCTCACCTTAAAGATGCAGAGAATAAAAATTCAGAAGAATGATGAGAGAAGGGACAGGTCTATTGTAGATTTGGCTGAAATTAGCCCAGGACTCATCCTTAATAGCAAGAAGTCAGTGACATTGAAGTTTGACAATGAGGATATGGCAGAGGAATTTCTCCATTATGTGTATAATTATTTTAATTCAAGCATTCTAAGTAACGCCCAAATTCAGAAATAAGCCTGAATAGAAGACTTTTATAATCCTATCCATATATTCTAACTCTCTCAAAAACGATTCGAAATTAGTGAGAAACCATTTTTATCTCTGATATAGAAAGAGATACAGAGAAGTACAATGACGCATCATAAAAATTACACTCGGAATGTGTAGATTAAAACTAAGGAACCAAAACTTTAGACATCTTGAGAAGCATCAGCTCCATCCTTCTTGCCCTTTCCTGGGACCAATCCAGGGTTAATGTTGGGGATAACACCTCCTTCAGCAATGGTGGTATCAATCATGAGCTTATTCAATTCATCGTCGTTTCTGACGGCAAGTTGGATGTGTCTGGGGACAATTCTGGTCTTCTTGTTATCCTTAGCAGCATTTCCTGCCAATTCGAGAAGTTCGGCAGCCAAGTATTCGAGGACGGCAGCCAAGTAGACGGGAGCACCAGCACCGACTCTTTCAGCGAACTTTCCTTGCTTGAGGAATCTGGAAAGTCTTCCGACGGGGAATTGGAGACCAGCTCTTTGGGATCTGGAGACTTGCTTGGAAGAAGCGGCCTTTCCTCTGTTAGCACCCTTTCCTTTTCCTTTTCCTGAGACAGTGGACATTGTTTAGATGTATATGTTTGATATTGCAATAATTTTTATTTATTCAAGTCCTGTTTCAAATCGAATTAAATAGGTCTTTAAATACATTGACCAATTAAATTCGAGATATTTCGATTTTTGAATTCGTTAGATTTAGCGAGATTTCGATTTAATCCAATCAGGATTCAAAATTTTATCATTCAGGATTTCTTAGATTTTTCAAAATCAATGTACATTTCATCTATTATTTGTTTTAAGCCACTAAATTTGTTTGAGAAATCCACTTTTTGTATCCAAAACAAGCCAACCGTCACCCAAACTGACCAATCATATGTCGACCAAGGTGTCATGATGAACCATGTTGATTCTTTCTCGCAAAAAATAGGGGATCGGACCATGAACATGAGAATATCTTATGATTTTTTTTTTCATTCTCTCATTGACTTGAACAATTTTTGTGCTCCAGCTTATTTGATTAACTTTTCATTTGATACGAAGAGTAGGTGACAGTTATAGGAATTTCCCTGCTTTTTCAGCGAAGGTTGTTTGAGCAGAGGGGGTTAACTTCATGGTTTTAGAAAATAGAGTTTAGTTCAAGTTCAGTTTTCCTAAGCTAGCTGAAACTTCAACTGAGAATAGCAATTAAGTTAGAGAGCACGTTTATCTACAAAAAAGAGGTGTGGGAAGTCATTTTGAAAGACTTTCTAAAGGATGGTGCCTTTTTAAATTACATCCTCGAACTTGAAGAAAAGTTTAAAGTATGAGACGTTAAATAAAAGCAAAGACTGTCTAAAACAAAGTTCTCTAATTGCCTTGCAATGGAAGCTCGAAATAGATCTGAGAATAGTCTTAACTAATTATTTGAAATTTCAACATCAAGTCGAATACTCAGAACATGTGTTGTAATGTTGTAGCTTATCAGTCTGATAGCTAAGAATAATAATGGTATCGAAGAAGTCCTAACTTAATTGGCTTGGTCTAGCTCTGTTAGTCTATTCAAAAACTGAGCTGTCTATCAGTTTGATAACCTATAATCAATGTACAGGATTCCATCGATCACATCAAAAATTTTGCGTCGCTTTGTGTGTTAATTTCTGTCCTTCGAGGAACTTTCAATCCTCTTTTTTAATATTGAAATTTGTTACATTTCTTTAATACCATTTTGGAAAATTCTCACTTTGATACTCATTTAATAGTGCCCTATTGCATAGCCAAACGAGTCAGTTGATGAAATTGAGTTCAGGTAGTTCTATAGGATAGATTTTCTCATAAAATCGACTATTAATTGAAAGTAAAATAGGCAAAAAGTATGAATTTGCTCAATTTAACAAGAAATCTTGCTTATTTAGAGAGAGGATATCATCATTGAGCTAATCTTATTAGTTTAATGATCTGGAGACCTTTTGATAAATGATCACCTCTTTAATTATCTTATCAATAACCTCTTGAGGAGGTAAAACAAACAGTTTAGGAGGTATTAGTTCCACCTTTGGAATTTCAGAGAGCTCTTTGCTGTCCTCCTCTTTTGAATTGTTAGCAGTTTCTGAGTTGCTCTCCTTTTCTTCATTAGTAGGGTTCACAGTCTTTTTCTTTTTTGCCTTCAATCTCCTTTCAAGTAAAGTTTCATGCTTAAATTTGTTCATAATAGATTTTTGTCTCTGAGTCTACAAAGTTATTATTAGTTATTAATGATTACATCTCTATTCAATTTAATGTATTCTGCCCAATAAGCATCATAACTTTTACGATAGGTATCCAGGCAGAATTGATAACATTTCATTGTGAATCTCTGTTGAGCAGCCCTAGTTTATGATTATCTAAGACAAATGTTAATGTTACTCTTCATTTCTGAGTTCTTCAGGCGTTAGCTTCTTAGTATTCCTATTTGATAAGACCAAAGTAAATTATGTATTACGCATTTTGAGGTCCTGACGCCTGGAAGGCATTACTAGTTTTGAAGACTTCATCAAAGATTCTGGAGTAGTTTTTATTCCAGGCTTCAAGGAGGTACCCTTTAAAGTACTCCTTTTTCTTCAGATATCTTTTCCACACTCTCTGCACTTTCCTAATGTCATTGAAAAGTTTTTGGAATTTATTGTTCAAGAAGTGGACTCTCTTGCCTTCCTCGAAGAATTTGACCATTATACGTTGGGCTCTGGGTTCCTTGATTTTCTTAGCAATTAGACAATGAGTTTGGAGTGCACTAATTGTCAGTTAATAAATTTCATACTTACATTCTGATGTCAAAGATTAGACGTTCTTCCTCAGAGTCTCCCTTTTTCCTCAGTTTTTGTTTGCCCTTCTCGGCTAACAAGCAAAACGCCTTTAACATTCTGGTTTTCTTTTCATTCATCTCCTTTCTTTTGTAGTAGTAATATTTAATGCTCTCACACAAATTTGAAAGAAATATGCAAGAAGCCCATGTCTTGCAGAAATATTCAGCTCTTCTTCTCTTTTTCTCAGTATCTTTTAGGTATTCCTGAGCTGCTTTTTGAAAATCATATTTCAAAGCCTTGAGAGCTTTAATCTCAAGAGTTTTGCGATCCTGAATAGTTTTCCTATATAGCGTCTCCCTCATCAGCTCTTCACTCCTCATCTAAGCCTTTAGGATGCTTTTTTGATAATTACCTTAATTTGTTTTCTTTTTTCAGCTTGGTATTGTGGTAAATATTGTTCAACTTTCTTATTCTCTTCAACCATATTCCTTCCGGATGATAACCTTAGTAATTTTAGTTTCTTCTCTTTCTTTATTTGTTCTAGCAAATCAAAATAAGTAGTAAATTCTTACTTATCTCATTCAAAAAATCTGCAGATTTATAGTAATCATCGTCTAGAGTTTTTTTGGTCCGAGGAGCTACCAGACTGGACACTGACTTCCTGAATTGCTTTACTGTCTCTTGATGCTCAGGGAACTCTATCTTGATTGACAAAGTTCCACTGGCATTTGCTGTCAGCGCAAAGTAGAAGCAAGTATTCTGAAAAACCTGACTATTCTTATTCTTTTCAAATATTTTGAAAACTTTCCCCTATCATATTAGAAAGATGGGGGTTCTCATTACATCATATTGATATTCACAGTTCATGGATGTTGGTTTTTCCAGAGTGGAAGAAACATAAGTCTTGACCCTTGATATTTCACTTGACTTAATTTCTACACTGTTAAGCTTATACTTAGATTTCTTACGAATTTTCGCAGGACTAAGCCGTCCCTTGACAAAGAAGAAACAGTATACAAATTGCAGTCTTTCAATAGGAATATGATTCCAGCCTCCAATACTCAATTCTAACAAATCAAATAATTTTGATCCAACAAATTACCAAATTGACCATCTTGGGCTGAATCACTGCCGTGCTTCTTTGACACATCCATCATTATACTCTCTACCTTTTTGATGAAGTCTTTGTCATCAACCTGGATTTGTTTGAGTTTTTCTCTATCAACATTTTTTGTAGTCCTCAAGTACTCGAGTAAGGAAGTATTATTCTTAATAATTTCACTTCTATTTGTATTGCCATATTTGATCTTTTTGGCTTCAATATTGTTGAGTAAGGAAACTTTATCTTTATAACTACTTGCTTTTGGTGAGCAGACCTCAAGAGCTCGTTGGTTTACATCCAAGATATCTGGACTAGTATCAAAGAAACCAGTTGATCTCGTCCTCATATGTAGGGCCCTCATAGACAAACTGTTAAACATCTGACTGACAAAGAACTCTGAATTTTCTTCTTCTTCTCCTTTCATTACTGAATCGCTTCTCATGTAGTTATTAGGAGAAGTCAAGCCAGAATTTATTGATGTGAGAGTTGGAGAAGGGGAGAAGAATCCATTGTTTGGTGTTATCGGCCTGGAGCCATCTAAACCTGATGCTTTTCGACTGTGTGCATTTCCAGTTGCTGTGCTCCTTGCTGGAGGAGACTGCACCGTGAATGTTTTAGCCTGCAGGCTCTCATTCATATTGCTCAAACTTTCAGACTTTTTATGTCCTGAGGAAGATCCAAGCAAATTTTTTATGGATTTTCTTGGATCGGGGTTTATTCCTTTGTTATCGATAAGGAATTTTTTATTCGTAGTGGCAGTTTGGAAATTGTTTGGACTATGTATTGTCTTTTCTGTTTGATTATGTTGGAGGTATCCAGAATTGGAATTTCTCATTATTCTGCAAACAAGCAACTGCTAATTTTTATTTTAGCAAAACAATAAAAACAGATGCATTTTTTAAAGCTCACAAACCCCGATGAAATTAGTAAAATACAAGTTATTCTCTATCACTTACTCTTACTCGTTCTTAATAGCTCCTCAGTCCTTAGACTTATAAATTCAAAGAAGAAAATTCTAATTTTGCTTTGGTTTTGTCTTTGATGTGACCCTATATCTGTATTTATGTAATGAAGACTAAGGCTTTTCTTTTGCTGTGATAGGTTTATTTTCTAGATTATGCCATAATTTCCTTTAAGTCAACATAATTACAACTATAGTTTTAAATAAATCTTATTGAAAGATGATGGAGCAATTACAAGAGAAATATCATAAACTTATTGATATGTACTCCTCTAAGGAGTTCAAAGTAGATGTAACTAAGCCCGACAAAAACTTCAACATCTTTTTAACAGACTTATACAACAGCTATGAAGATGTAGAGAAAATTCCAGGGCCTCCACCAGAAGTAATCGCTACAGAAGCCAAATCGTTTAGACAATATCTTGAAAAATTGAATGAAATGTTTGATTTTTCACCCTGGGTCTTACTTGCATATTTGGGAATCCTGACTGCGATTACAGGAGCAGTTGTTGACTATGCAATTGTGTATGTGTTGAATATTAGACTATCAATTATTAAGACTGAAGAGTCTCCAATTCTTAATTTTCTCGTCTTCTATATCACAGGGTTTATACTAATTAGTGTTGCTGCCTCAATGGGACTTAAGTATTCCCCCGCTGTAGATGGATCAGGAATCCCAGAATTGAAGTCCACACTGAGTGGGGCTAATACGTATAAAGCTCTCGATTTTAATGTATTTCTCCCGAAGATTATTGGTTTAATTGCAGCATATGGGTCTGGCCTGGCAGTTGGAAAAGTGGGACCTTTAGTTCATTTGTCAGCAATATTGGCTAATACACTAATGAAAAAACAAGAATTTAAGCATTTGGGTAAAAATTATGCGATGAAAAGGAGTATCTTAAGCGCAGCAGTAGCATGCGGAGTTACTTGTGCTTTAGGGGCGCCATTTGGGGGAATTGTGTTTGGAATCGAACTTACTTATGGATATTTCAACGCTTCAGGTGTCTTCAAGGCTTTCTATGCTACAGCTTGGAGTATGCTTACTGGAAAGGTTCTGTCTTATTTTATCATAATAGACCCACTCTCCTTGACAGAATTTGATCCCTATAAATTAGACTTTGATATTGTTACATTTATCCTTCTTGGAGGATTTATAGGAGTTATAACAGTTGCTCTCCTCAAATCTACAGTGAAAATAATCCACCTGAGAAAGGTTCTGAAACTAAAAATATTAGAAAGATATCCTTTCGTCTGGCTGACTTATACAGTGATTGTTCTCATGACATATCCTTTCCCATATACGAGTCAGTCCACCAGGCTATTTCTCAATGATGCCTTTACGACCAAGGATATCTATGAGAACAAAAAACTAGGAGAAAGCCCTTTGCTCACTCTTACATGGTTCATAATAATTCAATGGGTAAGTATAGTACTGACTTTTGCTTGTAATATGCCTTTCGGAATTTTGGGTCCTCCAATGGTCCTAGGGGCAAAGGCCGGAAGATGGTTTGCTGAAATGACTCACCTATCAGGAATATTTAAGGTTGCCCAAAAGGGAGCTTATGGTGTTGCCGGATCAGCAGCTTGTATAGCTTGTGTCGTTAGGGCTATTGCACCAACAATTATGCTCATTGAAACAACTGGACAAATCGAATATGCCCTCCCTATAACCATCACAGTTCTAGTCTCTTATATAGTTGGCAATGCCTTCAGTATGAGCTACTTTGATGTTTCAATGTATATGAAGAAACTTCCTCTAATGCCAAGTCTAATGGACAAAGAGAAGTATGAGAAAAGAGCCCAAGACTTGATGAATTATCAATTCGAATTCCTATTTGAGGATGCATGTCATAAGGATGTGTTTGTGCTATTCGCCAATTTGAAAGAAATAAACAAAGCCGTGTCAATTCCTATACTTTCAAAAGACGGAATCTTAGTAGGTTCTGTTAAAGTGGATCATCTCTTAGAGTACTTAGAGGATATACATTCACATGAAACCAAGAAAATGCACGAGTATATCGAATACAGAAAAAGAAGCGAAATTGGTTCACCTTCTAAAAGAAAGGATTACCATGATTATTTCGATACTTTCTTTATGAAGACCAGGACAATTTATGAGAAAGAAACTAATAATGAGGGTGATTCTAGAGTTGTAAGACCACCAAGTGTATTACTAAAAACTTTCAGTACAAATATTGACGCAATAATTGATGAAGAGAATGATCCCAACAGACAATTTTGGAATGAAGCTGTAGATTGGCAACATGAAAAGCTCATGTTTGATCCATCCCCCCTTACTGTAAATCCTAATTGTTTTTCATCAAAGATTCAATGGCTATTTACAGTTACAAGGGTGACCTGTTTATATGTTACTGAAAGAGGAAAACTTTTGGGATTAATTTCTAATGCAGAATTCCTCAAACAAAAAAATTAAACATGTACTGAGAGAGTAACATTAAAATCTGAGCTCCGTGAAACCTGATTGAAATTCATATACAGCTGTTACAGTCTGACTGTAAATATTTATCTCGTTTATTTCTCTTTAGAATATGAATACTAGACTATTCGACATCATTAATTCTCATAGAAAGTTTTCCCATAATTTCTTTTGAATTTATAACATCAAAATCAAACTACCTGTCCCTTCAGTCAGATAGATTTGTAAATCTCTTTCTATTTCCAATGAGACTTTGCCAACTTCAAGCTTCAAGCAATCCATCTGTAGTTCCTTTCGCAGATCTCTAATATTCAATAAAACATTTCTTGATCGGAGTGTTTCTATTTTATAAGATTCAGCTTCTAGTGTGAAATATACTCAGATTTCGTTCTTGTCCGATTACATCAGCATGATTTCATGGTAATTTGCCATTTGCAAGGACTCTTTCGATTATGAAATTCTGTTTGCTAATAAGACACCAATTAGAAATCCATTCTAGTGCACAGATTTTACATTGATTGACATTAGAAATTCTGCACATGTACCAATTTATTGAAAACTAACCTTAAATTTTATTCTTTTGAGAAGATTGAAAATCTTGAAGCTTCTTGAGGATATCAGATTTTCTTTTGGGATCAATATTTCTATAAATTTTTTCTTTTATTGATGATATATAGAGCTTTTCAAATTCTTCTTGCTTTATTACAACGATCTGCTCTCGCCAATCATTTAGATACTTCTGAACTTCTTCACAGACCTTAGATACATAGTATCGGTCAACTTCATAGGGATTTATGAAACACATAAACTTTTTATTTTGATAAGATTTTTCCATGATTGAAGGCCAGTATTTATGAGTACCTGCTAAAGGCAGCTCCTGAACCTCATCCTTTAGCCCTATCAAGGACAGCCCATAATCACAAAGAATAAATTTCATTCCTTTTCTAACTATTATATTGGAAGGAGTAATATCTCTGTGGCAGATACTCAAACTTTTTAAAAATGCAACCTGGCTGTATAGTTGGATCCGAAGTTCCAGCATAAATTTTTCATACACAACCTTAGAACTATTGACGAACCTTAGCAAGTCCTCTAGAGTGCCATATCTAAATTCCATATAAAAAGCAAAACGATCTTTGGTCTCAAATCCTAACTGATAGACTTTTAAGGCTTCTTGCCACCCATTTTTGTTCAAATAAAGTATCGCAAGTATCTCTCTATAGCATGTATTCTCAATACCCTTTTTCCATTTAGAATATGCTACTATCTTCTTTGAGATAATGGTCTTTTGTGAACAATCGAAGTAGGCTGTAACTTCTCCGAAAGATCCATTTCCGATTTTGCCTAGTTCAACAAGTTCAGCAGAGATCTTATATTTTATTTTCAGCGCGTTGTTAAATTCTTCCAAAAACTTGCCAATCTTTTTCTTGAATTGAATCTCATTCCTTAGCAAACTAATGTTTGGATTAATTCTTCTAGATTAGTTAACATATACTCTGATGAATTTTTAGAATTTGAAAGTGCTTCCTTAATACTTACATTAGAAAATGAACAAAATACTGATGAGTGAGTCGAGGAATAATATTCTGATCCTGACTCTTTTAAACTCGATGATTGATTTAATAATTCTTTTTTCTGGGCATTCAATTGGTCATCTGATTCATCCAGCAAGGCCCAAAACTTTTCAGAGTCTTCCAGAGGTGTTGGAGTGCGACCATTATTTTGTTCACTGCTTAATTCAAATATGTTTGACTCTCTTGGTTGCATTATTATTGTTCACGCAAGAAGAGGCTGTTCTATTTAAATATTTAAATCAAATTAACATTCAATAAATGAGATAGAACTTTAGTCTTTTTTATTCATGACTCAAAATAATTAAGTTTACATTATGATCACATAAGAATCATAATGTCATATAGTCTGTCATATATGATGATACTCGGATAGTAGGAGAAGTAGAGCTATTTCAAAGGCATAGTTTTTAATTCTTCTATTCTTGCCTTATATTTTTCTTTAAATGCTTTGGCTTTGACAATGTACTTCTTTTTTGCGTCTTGGCTGCTTGTACCTCGAAGAGCACGCCAGGCTTCCGACTTTTTGTATGCAATTGCACCCAAAATGCTATCTGTCGCTGCAAAATTTGAAATTGGTCAGAAATAATCCTTACATGTATGATCTCCACAAAGAGCTTGTTTGCCATATGCATAAATTTCAACAATGTCATCAATATAGGGCCAAATTCAAGCCTCCAGAAGGTGTCTTCTCCTTGTGAAATTGGTCTCACTTGTATAGAAATGCTTTTTGATATCTTTATAATCTTTTTCAAGTTCTTCATAGAGCTCCTCAAATTCTTTTCTAAAGTCCTACATTGTTAAATACTTTGTTAGTTCACATACCTTCTCTTCGCTTAACATCCGAATGAAAATGCCAAAATTAATTTGAATTATTAATTATCGAAATTGCAGACAGTACTTTGAGAAATCATGATTGCTAGGGTAAAAAAGACAGTGCATGTTAGAATCTATATTTTTAAACATCTTTACTTAGTAAGTCTTCTTCTTTTTCCTTCTGAATCCCTTCCTCTACCATATGTCGCCTAAGTTCCTCAGAGAACGTCCTTTTGCATAGATGATTATTATAACAAATAAATAATGGATAACAATTACAGCTTAATCTATTTATTGAAGACAATAATCTAAATAATAATTTCAGATCAAATTGAATGAACCTTTGCAAAAAGAAAGCTTCGGATCTAATTGAAAAGCTTAAGAAGGATAACACTCATTTACCCACCGATGAGTTCATTACAAGACATAAAGGACTATTCGAGAATAGCTTTAGACACATACCAATTGACGTTGTAAACCCTCCACGGATTTACAAGGAACCGTAATCGCAAGTAGATTAAAAACTTATAATAACACTGAACAGTTGCTGCTACTCACAAAGTATGGGCTAATTTTTAGCTACAACTTTGAGTAAACTATTTCCATTTAACTTATCTTTCATAGGGATGGCAAATTCACTAAACTAGGACAAATTGAATTGCTTAATGCGCTTAATAAATTCCCATTGTTAGAGTTAAATGAAAGACTACAACAGTGTCTTTTTCACAAAATACAAACTTTATTATTCTATATCGAGAAAGAACTCTCTATCTTTTTGAAATATCACTCGAGGATAAGCTCACGTATATGGGCTGGCTAGGGTTTGAAGATAGGACCTCCAATTGCAGTAAAGACCTTTCATCTGTAATTGTGAGTGATGATGGGAAAACAATAATAGGTGCAGAAAAAAGCATAGGAGAGAGCACAGTGATTAATGCATTCAAGTGGTCCCTCCAACCTCTGGAGACGATGGGGGAAATATGGTCTTATTCACTTCAGAAAGAGTATAAAATAACTGAAGAGAAGATTGCCTTTGCTAACAGTAAAGGGAAATAGCTTGAATATTTACTTACAGGTACATTTATAATGGAGTTCAGAGAAGTGGGAAATAAGAAAATTTTGGCTATCATCACTTTAGTCAATGAAACAACAAATTTACAAATTTGTATACAAGATGGAATAGAACAAGTTCGGAAGAAAACATATTTCAATTATAAGCAAACTTTCCCAATCTTTGATTTGACTGGATAGATGTTCTACTCTGAGGATATCTCATGATGGGGAATATATTATTATGGGAGAAGACTCTGGAAGGATTAGAATTACAAATTTGGGAGATATGATTGAGGCTAAACAAATCGCTCAGTCACATCGTAAGACTTATGCATTTCATTATTACAAAGCCACTTTATCCTGTATAGAAATCACTCAAGACTCCACAATATTTATAACGGCTGGACTTAAAACCATAAGAATTTATGATATGAAAAATCAGTTGCAGTTGGGTTCTATTGAAATCGATCTAAGTAGAATATTTATGTCTAAATAACTTTTAGATCGGTTCATCTATTATATTCAAAGTAAAAGGTGCATTGTCTCATGCACTGAAAGAGGACAAATTCGGTTGATCATGTTAGAGAGAAAACAAACCAAAGATGTGAAGACCATTCTACCATCAAGTAAAGAAATTTCAAAAGCTGTTAACTTAAAGGACCTAAAGTTAGAATAATGTCACGTCGAGATCTGATTTTGGAATCACATAACGAAATTTATATAATCCCTATAAGAGACAATATTAGATTTGATACAAGCAGCCAAACTAAAATTAGAGTCAAAGGGCGAATATTAGATATTACTCAAAAATCATACGCTGTTCACGATCAAGACACAATCTTGATACAATCCTTTGAGAACATAAATCTGATTGCTTTGCTAAATGCCCAAGGTAATAATTGTAATAAATATTTATTGGTATAGGCTATTGTATAGTTAAGGCCATTATAGTTAATGAAGATCGTCATTTGCTTCTGTTTACTACAACTCTCGATTTGTATATTTATCCAATAGTTTGGGAAAGATTGCCCACAACTAAAGCAAATAAAACAGCAAGTAAACATTGTTTTCATAATTTTTCAAGTAAAGCATTTCATTCCTACAATATTCAAATCCTAGAATACTTAGTAAAGTTTTGGCTGGTAAATTTTGATGGTTCCATCCATTTCATGGTCTATGAAGAAGGAATTTGTGTTTCACTTTGTCGTTGAAAAATAATACTCTACAAAAGGTTTATCAGATGGATTTTAATTGTAAAAAACAAAGTATCATCCTAATTTACACAGTGAAGCTTACTTATGCTAAATTATCAGCTGATTCAAATTATTTGGTCCTTGCTCAGGAAAACGGAAATGTGCTAATTTATGATATCAATCTACATAAAATTATCAAAACTTTTTCAAGCATACATAATGGTATTTTTTGTTATTATTATATTGAGATCTAGGTCACCTCACTGGAATCGACTTTCTTTATGGACTGAACCATTCCCCTCTTTGGATTGTAACGTGTAGAATCGACGGAAAAATTAATATCATTGACATCGAGAGTGAAGAATTGATATATACTTACTTTGATTGCCATGGCATCTTAACCTCCATTGTGGTAGATCCGAACCAGCAATGGATCTATACATCTAATTCCCAAGGAGAGACCAGTGGATATCCTTTAGGAAACAGGTTTGCACTATAGTCTATAGGATTAGGTAAAAACTGTTCATTTCTGCCTTCTAAAGGATATCCTATCCCTATCACATCAGAAACCATTGCATGTATTGAAAGTTATTATTTTTGTCAATATTAAGCTGTAGAAATCAAAACATAATGATTGATAATTATTTTGGTGAAATTTACAAAGACCTGATCATAAATCAGAACTTGTATGAGAGTTTAAAATTTTATCCAAATTGCTGGAATTTACTACATTTAATTGTATTATTTAATCCTGGGCTCCTTTGCATTGTTGACTTTTCATCAAAGGATATTGATGGAAGGATAAGCATCAAATGTTACATTGTTGATCAATTTCAGTATACAGCACTATATTACGCCCTAAGCCTGAACCTACCATATGAAGCTATAAACAATTTGTTTAAATATATCTTAGTACAGATTGAAAGTGAGATATGTGGCTCATTAAATGGACAATGTTCAACAAGATTGAAACAAATCTTAGATGCTTTGAGCAATATCTTCCCTATTTTAGTTCATGTTTGTAGTTCAGACGATATTATGAGATTTCTAAGCATTTGCTGCAAAAGACCAAATCTTCTTGAACAAAATACATTTCCTTCTATTGGAAATATTAAACATGAAAGACACTGGCTCGCATTCTGTGCGTCATCTATCTTTGAAATTATATCTCCCAAAATTCACAACACATCAATAATTATTCCTCAAAATAGTATTCTCATTTCGAGATACGATCAAGATCAGATATATCAAAAAGAAGGTCTGTATAGAGTTGAATTTGAAATAATACTTCTAAAGCTAGATTATAGCTTTAGTAGTGTTGACATCATTCCTTTAATGTTGTTTTTCAAGAGAACAACAGAAAATTCAATTGTCACATGTCCATCAACTACAGCAATTGTGAATTATCTTTTTAAAAAGATTGAAATATATCATTGGGCACACTTCATCTGGTATATGGTGTTTCTCATCTTGACTACGATTTATTTTGCCTCTGAAACTTATGAAAGCACATTAGAGGTCATAATTTTTTTCCTCATTGGAAGTTTTGGCTTGTTCAAACTGATCCAATCATGCAGACCAAGATACTCTAGACCAAATCTCTTACAAATTATCGATTTTGCCCTAATAATCCTAGTGTGCATCACATTAGTACTAAAGAGACAAAATTCAACCGATGATTATCAAGAATTAAGTATGATTTGTCTAATGTTATCCTATTCCAAAGGTCTTTTGTGTCTTAGACTTTTTGAGAAAACAAGTATATAACATTAATATTTCAATAAATCCTAGGAAAGCTGGTAAACATTATCATCAGGATCATAATAGGAACACTCAGCATCTTTTTAATATGCCTGATAGTTATATGTGGAACTGCTACAATTTTCTACACAATGGGGACATACAGTGAAGAGTTACACACTTATCTGGACTACTTACTTTATAGTTATAATCTACTCTATCAAGGACTTGATCTACAAAATGATCTATCCAGTCTCGAAAAATTCACATTTATTGCTTCAACTTTTGTTTTGTCTGTCGTTCTGCTAAATTTATTAATAGCCATCATGTTTTCTATCTTTGAAGAAATAAGGCAGAGTCAAGAGTACACTGATAACATAACCAAAATGGATATGATATTAGAGGTCTACCAACTATTTCATCGGACACCAAGGAGACCAATTAACAAGCACCATTTGGCATATTGCAAAAGAGTTTGAACTCTAACTTAGCCCATAAAACGACTTGCTCTCTGCAATTTTATAAAATGAGTTTGTTGTCTTAAATAAAAGTTATATGTCATGATTTATCAGTCATCTTCTCAATTTAATCAGAGGAATTCTTATCACTTGCTGTGAATAAATTAAACTTAGAACATCTATTAACTTATAGGAAAATCAAGAACTAATTTCCAAAGAATTATTGACAACTAAGGTTGCTTTTAAGAACTTTAGTAGCATGTCTAATACTATCATGAAGATTGCTAATTGTTGAGAATCAAAATTCTTGCTGATCATCTGGACCTGTTGATTACAGCCATTGGATATTGCTAGTATACAAGATTAGGTGATTTTATCATCCTTAACAACTAATTGTTTTGCATTTTGTATTTACCAAAGCAATTTATTTGTATAATACTAAGAGTTTTGGAAAGTATTTACTAATACAAAATTCTTCAAACAAAAGAATTAAACATGAATGATATAGTCCATCATTTAAATCTGAGCACTTGCCACTTGATTACTTTCTTCCAGATTTTGAAATTCATATTCATTTGTCACAGTCAGACTGTAATTACTGGTCTCGGGCTTATTTCTCTTTAGAATGTAGATGACTAGGCCGATCACCATCATCAATAGCAAAATAAGTAACCAAGCCAAAAGAGTCTTCATAGAAAATTTTCCCTTAATTTCTTACAAATTAAAAACTTCAAAAGCAAATTACCTGTCTCTTCTAGGAAATAGGTTTGTGAGTCTCCTGATATCTTCAATGAGACTTGGCCATTTTCAAAGTTCAAGCAATTCAACTTTAATTCCACTTTTAGATATTCCCAAGTTTTGCATGAAAGGGGTTGTGTTAAAGAATAGCGATTTATATTGTCTTTGCTAGTTTGATTTGAAAAGATCTGCTGATAGCTGTTTATTGTTGCATCTTCATCATACTCTTCTATTTGTATAAGAACTGTTGCATAGCATTCAGGATGTATTAATTCCAAATCCAAATCTATTTGGCAATCAGCAATATCACGATAAGCTCTGTTAAATAATGTGAAATTGAGTCTGTATTCTCCCTCAGGGGTTCGGTCCGAGTTCTTCTGTACTTTTCTAAGGAATTAGGGAATTTTGAAATTCTATACTCTATGACAGGGTTGAGTTTTGAAAACAGATACCAAATAGTTTTGAAATCCTCACTAATATTCTGATAATCAACGATAGAAAAGTTACTCTAGTGCATTTTTAACATCCTCTCTATTAGGGAAAAAAGTCTGAGCGGATTTCGCAGATGTTCCAAGTTCTGGACTCAGAGTAATAATTTCTAACGATTACTTCAAATTTTTATTTCCTTACGATGAACTCCTAGGAGCCAGTCACTTGCTTCTCCATTTGCTATGTATTTTATAGTTTGTTGAGCATTTCCGATCCTTTCATATAAAAAGAGACTAAGGTTCTATACAATGCTTTTGCAGGGAAATCTGCATTCTCTCTGAAATCATCATATATGCTCTTGATCCTGTTGGTTGGCATCTTCATATCTGGACAGCAATTGAAAGGATATATCCATAAGTTTCCATATCTTATAATAAAGATCTATATCTTGTATTTTACGCGTGAAAATTGATGGCAAGCTTAATTTTTGAAAGATTATCCTCAACAAAACCTTTGATAGCTTGGGTTTCAGGCTCAGAAAATGGCTTAGGTCCTCTATATTCCTCATTACATTCATTTGGTGAAGAGCCTAAATTGCTATTCCAATGGAAATCATAATTTCTATTGAGGTCTACTCCCATTTCCAGGCTATCAAAATGAGTTGACTGAAACTGACATATTACTCATTGCATTTACTGGGACTTCTGTTCTTTCTAATCTCTTGTAACTTATGTGTCTTCCTGTATATTTCTTCAATCCTTGCATATCCATCAATATTTATAATAGGAAGAGCACAAATCTGATTATGAGCTAATAGTTGGACCATTTCGGGGTTTCCTTTTTTGTATTCAATAACTATCCTCAGAAAGGTATAGAGGGTCATTGTCAACGAAAGCGGCTCTCTAGCATGATGTAGAGCTAAAATTTTAATTATTTCTGATTTTGAGATGAATCACCTGTCAAAAATATCATAGGCCTATCTGTACTTTTCTCGCCTATTGGGATAAAACTTTATTAGAAATATATACTCTTTTCACTGAGGCAATAGACTTTAAGCTCTCGATTTTCATAAGAATGACCAATTATTTTTCCTGGGCTCATCAACTCAGGAGAGTTCTCCACAAGGAAGGAGAAGAAATGTTCCATTTCTCCAATGGTAAAGAAACCACCCTAATTTCTTAAATATTGTTATTACTAATTACCATTTCAGCATTGTCAACAAGAACTGAAAATATTTGCCAGTCTAGGTCTTTGTAGGATTGTCTGAGGAGTAAATTTATCTCATCTTTAGTTGATTGGACAGTAGATTTGATTAAAAGACATAAGACTAATAAACTTAAGAAAATTTTGATATCTTGGATAAACATTTATTTGAGATTTTATTAACGGTAAAAGACTTTAGCAGGTTGAGACCCTTATATGAGGACTACTCTAAAGATAAAAATAGATTTCTACGCTTTTTAGTGCAGAAACCGCTACTTTGATATAAGAAATAAATATTTTCTCACTGATAACAGTTTATTCATTTCTGATAAATTTAAAATAAAAATGAAAACTCTTTCCTCCCAAAAGAAAATAAATGATCTCCACGCTTTCCAGCAAGATTTATCCAAGGCCTCTCAGCCTTACAATCCCTGTAAGATTCTTAGTATAAAATTTTAATCCTTCAGACAATGTAGATTCTTCAAGAAGAAACTTTTCTCCCATTGATAGGGAGAAGGCAAATGGAAAGCCTCTTTCACGCCCTCTCAATGTCAAATATGTCGACATAAGAAAGAATAAGTTGAAGCAAATTGACACTGACACAAACGTATATTTTCAATCCAAGAGTTAAAAGTCTATAGAAATTCGGAAGACCTATGTCTCCGGTTTTCCAAATAGATTTAACAACACAAGCTTCAAGCCCTCAAACGACATCCCTTGAGTCCATAAAATATGACCTGAAGAAAAATCGCTCCAACGAAGCCAGAAGCACAACTCCTAAAAGTGATAAGAAAGCAGTTTTACCTATTAACAAATCTCGTGCAGCTCGATCTGCAGAAAGGAAGGAGCAATATGAAGATGAAAATATTGTAAGATTTCTGGTTTAGTAATGACTTTTAGGACCTTTTCAAAGTTAAAAACAGACCACCAGTCGAACCCAAGGAAGAAAAAAAGAAACCTCAAAATGGTATCAGTCAAAAAATAACTAACATCGATGAAAACAAAACACTTGATATGGAGAATATAAGAGGGAAGCCCTGGATTCCTGAAGAGCTTGGCCGAGAATCTTCAACTTCTACAGTTATCATCAGTGACTCTCCGAGAAATAAAAACATCACAGCCAAAGAGCTCTTAAGTGAACCAGATGAGATGACTGATAACACTCCTCAATACATGATCGAGAATGTCAGAACTTTAGATAAGCAAAAATCAGTGGAAGGACTGAATAGATTTAATGGAAAAGGAACACTTCAAAAACATAAAACAAAAAACAAGGTATCATAATTAGCGTTATCCTTATCCATTAGATCAATCTAGAAATCTATCTCAAAATTGAAAATCATATCTCTACAATTAAGGACGCTATTATGGTGGGTGGTCCTACCTTTACATATTGTAAAGAGTACATCCAATTTGCACCCCAAAAAGACAGAGAAGAATTTGAGGTACCATTAGCATAATTTTCTTGAAAAGTAAGAAAATAATTCGTGACGATGGCGAAAGAAAAATTGTCAGAAGCTCATTTATTTTGGAAAGATTGGCCATTGTGCTGATTCTTTATTTTTCAATTGAAAACAGAGATAATGAAAAGGTTCAATACATGCTCAAGAATCTTATTCTAATGGTTCACCAAAATTATCTCATTTTTGGACATCTCATTTCCTTGAAAATTAAAGACAAAACCAAGGCAAATGTAATCTTATTTACAACAAAATTTAACAGTTAAGATTTGGATTGCTCAGCTATTCGAGCTCATTGAAAATGACTCATCCTCCAGATTTTCGAAGGAAGAAAATCTTGAAAAAATGAAATATAACAATACTTCAATTACACAAATGATGAAAAATTTGTAAGACTATTTTCGATTTTCCTTGACATACCAGATTGATTTCAATTCAAAATAAGGAACTCTTATACGGCTTCAATTCTATTATTCTCCAGCTTGATAAAATTACAATGAAGGAAGCATATCACAGACTCTTAAAATCCTTCTCAGTCTTTGTAAGAATCAAAATTTTCTAATTCTTATTTTAAGATTTCTGAAAAGGAATTGAAGTCTCAAAGTGTTATCCAACAAGGAAAAGGAACCTTTGTCAAACCTCAGAAGCCTCAACCTGTAAAATCTCAAACTTCAAAAAGAAGCTCAGAGGACATGGGATATTTGCCCAAACTTGATAAAGAGAAATTTGAATATGGATATACTCTAGTTGTTGATCTTGATGAGACCCTGGTTCATTACGCTGAAGTAAACATTTTCTGAGGGGAAAAATAATTGAAATAGATTCCAGGCAAATTTAATGAATTGAGAGTCCGTCCCTATGTTGACTATTTCCTTAAAGAAGTCTCTCAATATTATGAAATTGTTGTTTTCACTGCAGCCTTGCAGGAAGTATTCATAATTTAAGAACCAATTAATCTAACTTAGTACGCGGACTGGGTGCTTGACAACATTGATAAGAATAAGTATATCACGCACAGGTTATATAGGCATCATGCTTCTCCAGATGGTCTCAGTTTTGTGAAAGTAGAATTTCAAAAATGTTTTTAAAATCTTAGGATCTCTCAAAACTGGGAAGAAATCTCTCTAAAATAATCATTGTGGACAATCTTGCTGAAAATTTCAAGTTGCAGCCGGATAATGGAATATACATAAAACCTTGGTATGATGATCACGAAGATACAGCCCTTTTGGAATTAACACCCCTTTTAGTTGGTAATAACTACAAGAAATTTGCTAATTTTTTTAGAGATAGCTAAGAAAAAGGTTCCTGATGTAAGGATAGCCTTGAAAAAATTCCGCGAACAAATGTTAGAGAACATTGAGAATGGAGTTGAAAATCCCCACTTAAATCTAAAACTTGATTAAGTGTTTCATTCCTGAAATTGTGCTCTTAAAGTGAGCTTTGTACATATATTTTTCCCACCTAATCCCTGTGACTTCTTATCATGTCTGTAACTTCTTCATTTTTGAGTCATATTCCTTCTTCATATTTTATCAAATCGAATCCACAAAATTAAAAAGATTTATTCTTTAATCAGTTCAAGCACAAAGTCATGCTCTCTACTGGAACCAAGACTTGCTTCACCGTCAAGGATGTCCCCGCCCAAGACTTCATCAAGGCTTATGCTGACTATCTTAAGAAGAACGATAAAATTAAGCTCCCTGCCGTAAACATTTCTGACTGTATATCTAATTCATTAGTGGATTGACTACGTCAAGACCGGAGTTGCTAAGGATCTCGCTCCTGAAGATCCCAACTGGCTCTACACCAGAATTGGTACAGCAATGAATATTTAGTGTAATATTTTAGCTGCTATTGCCAGAAAAGTTTACTTGAGAGCACACATCGGTGTTGGAACCTTAAAGCATATTTATGGTCACAACAAAAGAAACGGATGCAGAAGAAGACACCACAGCACCGGTGCTGGAAAGATCATTAGATTCTCCCTCCAACAATTAGAACAACTCGGAGTTGTTGCCAAGGACAAGAAGTGCCTTGAAAAGAAATGGAGCAGAGTCATCACTCCTCAAGGACAAAAGGACTTGGATATCATTGCCAACAACATCGGAAAGGAAATCTACAAGCAAAAATAAATTGAATGATAGAGAGATAGTCACTTGATTTGCCACCGAAGGTGATTTGTTAGTATTTCTATGAAATTCCTTCATCATGTGAGTATGAAACCCAAAACAGAGGACCTCGAGATGTATTAGATATATAAGTTCTCAAAATCACATAGGCCATTATTTTCAAATATCATCTTAGGTGACTTATGTAACTCTTGAAAATACATTATCAACGATAAAATTAGGTATAAACACAATTTAAAACTTCGCTAGAAGCCATTACTCCATCTTTTCTTCTACTGTTAAGACATTATCATTTGTGCCAAATAGATGAAAATCTAACATTGTTAAAACGATATTAATTGCCTTACTATAATAATAGCAATCAAGGGAATGAATCTTTTATGTCTCTCAAAAAATGGCTTTTTGGCCAATTTTCTGGTGCTTCTCAGATATGTCTCTGACTTGAAAAATAAACTTAGGAACAAAGAAATTTTACTCCATATTTAAGTGCAGATGCCTTGGCTTTGATATCCTCTAATTTGGTTCCCCTCTCAACCAATCTATCTGTTTGAGTTTAGTATGAGTTTTCAAGTTACTTCACCGATGTTTTCTTTGGCTGTCTCAGTTGTAATTAACAAATCTTCTTCAATTTGGTCTAGCTTATCTCTTTCATTTTCTTCGTCATATTCATCCTAAGGGATCAATATAACAATAGCTATGCTCTCACCATTAACTGTTTCATCTTGACACTAAAATGAGCACTCCAACTCTTGGTATCGTCTTGTTTTCTTCGCTCCGAGTAAAACAACTGAGCCAATCGGTCCAGGAATTTGAAAGATATTTCTCTTGATACACTGGTCTTTGTCATGCACAGAAAGGTGAATTCATCCTCAGAGAAAAATGTAAATGCAAAATTATCTTTCCACATCGTCTTCTTCATTTTACTCTTCTCAGCTTTAGCTAAAATCTTTCTAGCAACAGTGGGAAAGTCCCCATCAAATGAAGTGTATTCAGCTAGAATTAAGGTTCCTCTAGCGACTAAAGAATATATTATCATATTTCAAGTAATAAATTAATTAAGATTTTCAGTTTGAGATTCGTTTTTGCTAATTAAGAAAGGAAGATTACTCAGGATTGTTCCTTCTGCCTTTTAGACCTGAAACCATTTGCGTTCCTAATACATTACTTTATACTTAGAGGAATTACTTTAATGGCAACTTCCAAAATTTGTTACTATTACTTCAGAATTCATTTCTTGTGCATAGTTATGTATACAACAGGGTTAAAACTCGTAGTCTGTGCAACCAAATTATTTCGAAAATTCTTATCATTTTTAACACTTCTAATTTAGATAGTACAGAGAGTTTTTCTGTCGTGGGTTCAAAATTTTTCTCAGGTCAAATCTTGCTCTACCAAGGTCAGAATTCACTCACTGAGGTCTAGATACGCATTTAAGGCTCTGAAACCCCTATTTTCGCTAGTAGACTTAATTATACGAGGAACCCCTGAAGGGATAAAAAATTAATTTTGGTCTGATTTCAAATGTTGAAAGAGAATTATTTTTCGAATGGGACCTTTATAGACATAATCGACGAATTAAAGAGATATGACAGAAAAATAGGTAGATGAAGATCTACTTCAGCAAACATAAATAGTTATAAAAGTAACATGAAGTCCTAAGCCATCTAAGATGCAAACTTTATTCTCTCATTCACAAAACTCGTCTTTATATTTGCTGAAGTCAAATGATACCATCCCTAAAAGATTAAAGAATCAAATTTGATATTACTCTCAACGTAGGAGTTATTTTTGATGGCGTTATGGGTTTTGAAAATAAAATCTTCTAGATCTCTTTTCGATTTATCATAATCAAAGTCCCATAGAACATCTTCTCCGGAGCGGAATCGCTTCACCGAGACGTCGCTGATCTGCTGCTCATTTTTGAGCTCGAGTTCAGGCACGATATCTTTCTCAGTGAGTTGGAAACCTCTTTTTTGAATGACATTGTTATTCTCAGAGGTAGTAGGCAAATTGAGTTGAGGAATTTGAGGAATTGAGTTCTGTTGGTTAACATCATTGAAAATATTGCCATTAGGTTGTGGAATTACGAAGGTATTGCTCATAGCAGGGATGTTGATAGGAATGCTTCCTATACTACTAGTATTAGAATTGTTTGTATTCAAGTTTTGATTAGGCAAAGTAGGTTGGGCTGTTATTCCATTCATGAGGTGACTGCTTCCGAGTGAAATAACCGTTCCCATGTTGGTGGAATTACTCAAATTTGAATTATGACTTAGATTCGATGCATTGCTCAAATTATTCACAATGTTTAACCCGTTTATGTTAGTGTTGAGATTAGGGACCATCTTGTTTGGTCCGAAGTTCTTTTCAAGGAATTCCTTTAAGAAATCAGCTCCCATATCCTTGATAAACTGTTGGGTAGTTTTGTTTGAGTCATTAGGGATCTGAACTTGAGTCTGACAAATAATCTTATGATCAGGATTGGCTAGTAATGCCTGCTCTACAAGCTTGTTTTTATTTGCTTCGATGGCAGCTGCTCCTTTGGAACCTTTGAGTTCATTGATAGATATTATAGGAGCAATTGTCGAAGTATAAGGTGCCAAAGGATTGATGTTTGCAATAAAAACTGCATTGACAACTTTAGTTTTTCTTTCTCTGTTTTTTTTCTTGCCAATTCTTCCTTCTTTCTTGTAAGTTTGCAATATAGCTTTTGAAGTTGAAAATTTCAATCCGAATTCCTTAGCAGCCTAGAGATTAGCTAAAACATAGGTTGAATTACCTCTTTAATAGTAACCTCTTTGGAGAGTACTCTCTTAATGAACTTTTCACGAACAGATTGAGGAATTACGCTATACTTCTTTTTTGTTTTACCCGTTGTTTCCCTTTCATCAGTGGACTCAGCTTCATCTTCTATTATAGTTTTCTTGTTTCGTTTTGTTCCTTCGTTATTCTGGTTCTGTTGTTTTTTGTCAGCTTGATAATCGGTCATCTTTGAGTATCAAATAATTCCTTTTAGCTTGATTATTGTGTTACTGGAAATTATCAAGGCTATTAATTACAAAGTTAGTTTAATTTGAGCAGTAAAAGATTTCGTACTGGAAGGATTTCTCCATGTACTTAGATTTCATGATCTTATATAAACCCATTTATGGGAATAAAATTTCATGCATGCTTTACTGAGAGATAAATAAATGTAAATCAATACGTTAGTATGCAAGATTCTCGAAGATAGTGCTTAATTCTGTAGGGCGAAATGGTTGTGACTTTCTTTTTTGAAGCCTATACTTCGCTCTTGTAGCACTCAGAGATCCTGGCATTATAGGATTCTTAGAATAAGCAGCAGATTTAGCAGAAAAATGAGTAAAAGAATATTGATTGAATTCTCCATTTAAGAGGAATTCTCTGTTCTTTTTATGATATTCGTCCAGCTTCAAATAAGTGCTAGACATATAATTTCGTCTTCCATGACATTTCACCTTGTGATCATAGATATTGGTTGTAAAATTCTTAGAATTATCTCTCTCATTAGCTAGCTCCTTAATCTTGAGCCAAAGTTCATTTTGAGTCTTGGCTGCAATAGATAAATTCATTGACTTGCAAGATTTTTTCGCTTCATCAGGATTCCAAACAGAAATGTCATTCAGCTCTGGCTCTCCTCTTTTGTAGTCATTAGATAATGGGATTGAAATATGACGAGGCTTAACACTCCCATGGTTTTGTGGTATCATTGAGTCATAGGAGTAATAGGAGTTTTTCTTATCTGACAATGGAATTTCAAGCCATGTCTTGGAGAATGAATAAAATAAGGTCTTCAAGCGCTGATAATGGGCGACGATGAGACGCTCGATGAAGCAAAAAATAAAAGAAACCAAGCGAACTACGGTATTGCTTGACAATAATGATTTCATTATGAACAAATTAATATAAATTTCCAATAGAAAGCTGTTTATCCGAATAACGCAATAAATCAACAAGGTTTATTTAACTATTGTACATGTAATGCTTTGTATACCAAATCGTACCATCAAAAACTAGCAAGTAAACTTGCTGACAGCATATACAACCCAGAATTAAGAGGAGTAATTACAAAAGTAAGCCATAATAGCCTATAGGCCTTTATTCCTTTTCAACCTTAGGCTTCGATTTCGAGAATTTGTATCTTTAGGTTCACTCGTTCGCTTATATATCTGGATACTTTTTATAGAGAAGATATTCTCTCCAAGTTCACTTGCAGAGAGCCTCGAGTGATTCGGTTCAGTGGCTAGTGAATTATGGACATTGCAAA
>Ga0065720_1019309_pt1 | contig 29100 bp, 20 predicted proteins | sample Thericmetagenome_FD_59107 | JGI IMG/M metagenome (GOLD analysis project Ga0065720, IMG submission 59107) | Thermophilic microbial communities from the Joint Bioenergy Institute, California, USA of rice/straw/compost enrichment - eDNA_2 v2... | ecosystem: Engineered > Solid waste > Grass >... | reverse complement strand
TTGACTGTCCTACTGAGGATGATCTTTCATGTCTTGGAGTAGCAGCTGTCTATAGGATGAGTGCTTCATTGGTGATAATGCATTTATTTGTCTTTGTGTTTTTGCTCTTGAGAAATTCTTGGTCCAAGGCCATAAATGAAGGTGTTTGGCTGCTGAAGACGTTGATTGTAGTGGGATTCTTCGTTGGAGGATTCTTTGTTGACAATGATGTTTTCCGCACATATTCCAAGGTCGCTATGGCTGTGAGTATTCTATTCCTGATCTTCCAAATTGTGATGATTATCGATATCTTCTACACTTGGAATGAGAAACTCATAGGAGGATATGATCAAGGTCGCAGAGGAAATGGCTTTTTACTAATCCTTTTTACAATTATTCTCTATGCTGGATTCATATATCTAATGGTTAGATCCTTCATGTGGTACCATGATTGCTCTGGAGGTGCTGTAGCAATTGCTATAGATCTTGGTCTGGTAGCTCTTGCTACTCTCTTTGTCTTACTCAGGACTAATCCCAATAGCTCTCTATTCACCTGTGGAGCCGTCTCCTGTTACTCTATGTATCTTGTCTGGGCCGGATTGACCAACATTGGTGACCCTGTCTGCAATAACTGGTATAATAAATCTTCTGCCTTAACTATTAATCTAATTGTTGGAATAGTTCTTGCTTTAGTCGCTGTTCTTTACGTTTCCGGTGTCTCAGCTGAGAAATCTTCTGGAAAAGTGAAGATTGCCAAGGACCTGATGGATGAGGAAGATCAAAATAGCACTCAAGCAACAGATATAGAAAAGAAATATCAAGAAAAAGAAAAGCCTAAGGAAGAAAAGAAAAGTGAGCTAAGTGACTATAAAAAATTCGGCCATATCAAGTTCCACATCATCATGATCATAGCCAGCTTCTATGTTGCCATGCTTTTGACCAACTGGGGCTCCCCTATGATCCATGATAATAAATATCTTCAGCTTTCAGCAAATAACACTGCAAAGTGGATTAGAATAGGGACAGGCTGGGGAACCATGGCCCTCTATATCTGGACCCTAATTGCCCCAAAACTGTTCCCTGACAGAGAGTTCTAAATATCTTTCAATTTTGCTTGCTGTAATTTATATCAGTTTCGATATCGAGTAATTTCGTGTTCTTTAAGCTATCTGAAGCTTCTACATCTGTAAGATTATACTCATAATTTAAATTAAAAAAAGCATAATCTATTCAAAAAGCCTTAATAAGACACTTTTTGCTGTTGGTCTTTTTAGTAAAGACCAATTAATATGAATTGCCTTTGTTCGATGAAATAAATCAATATTCAGAAATCCGCTTCAGATTCTCCTTAAGAAACTAATGAATTGTGATAACAAGTTTTATTTTTTGAGGAGTAGATTGAAGAATTTCAGTACTTTATAAAAATTAAAAATGGGCCAGCTCTCTCAGAAATCATCTTTCGTAACTATTTCAGAAAACAACGAAATAAGAAAGAGAGTAATTTCTAGAAGAATTCTATTTAGTTCTTTTAATTCTAAATTCATTGACTCTTATTGAAAACATAAAAAATTAAGAGCCGTCAGTCGAGAGCATTCCTCTCAAAGACTAAGACACATCAATTTTACATGAGAATTTTCCTCAGCTATGGTCACTTTGTGACACTCAAAGTATCCCAAGACACAATCCTAAAAATCTCGAACTTTAGTCCCAACGACATTCATTCAAATAACATAGAGGTCTTCTGCGCTAGGGGTTTTAATCGAGTTTATGTTTCCAAATAGAATGTACTACTGGTTAATTATCTGATGGAGTCCATTTTCAAGAATTTCGAAGAATCAACTCCAAATAGAATATTTGATTGAGAACCTCCCCAAATTGGCTATACCAGCCCTTCTGCGTTTAACAAACTTTGCATCTGAAAGCATTTAACTCCCCACAAAGGTTCTTAACATAAGAAGATTTTAATCATCTAAAATGAACTCCTATGATTATGACTCATCCTAAACACTCGAAAGTGAGATCTCTGTATGATCTCCCATAGCGATTCTGATTGATTTCTGGAAGCGCGTAAGACCTTTCTGTTTAGAGACAAATAAGATTTTTGATCCTAGATATCAAGAGACTAATCGAGTGATTTTAATCCTGTATTATAGCTAAACGCTCAAGGTTAACTTCATAATCAATAGAAGAGTAGTTCTCCTGGAAATCTCTAAGCTTATGATAGGGAACTATCTTTGAAGCCAACATTTGAAATTTTTGTAAGGAAATCATGAAATCAGACTCTTAATTCAGTGAACCATAATGGTGTAGAGGATAATGAGTATGATATATTGTAGCAGTGTTATGAATGATTTTCTTGGATTCTCTACTCAGTTATCAGTTGTATTTTAAATTTGATTGTTTCTTATTGGTCTTAAAATAATCCTAAAGCTGAGCCACTCATACTCTTTAAATTCCTTCCTTAGCCGAAAAGCAGAGGGCATATCACCAGATTGATCTATCAACCCTCTTCATGAAAAAGATCACTTCAACCCAATGCTTCTGAATGCTTGCTTATTAAAATACCATAACTAAGTAAAGATCTTCTATTGATTTCCATTAATGTTTGGAGGATCGAAAGAAAAACCCAGGCGCCTACTCAAGAAATATCCTTTTACCTAGCCCGGACAAGCAACAGTTGTTTTTATCCAAGCAAAGCGCTTTTTTTTCATTTAGACCAGAGATATGCAAGAGGATTGTTTCCAGCCCATTTAGGAAGCTTCATTTCCAATCTTGTGTTTCCAATTCAAGCCTTGGAATTTGTGAACGACATGAAGAAGGGAAGAAAGGGAGTTCTACAAAAACAGGTTTTGCTTAGTAACACAGGGTTTAATCAATGAATATGCAGGACTTTTTTCAGGATATGTAAAAGAATACACAATTAGACCCTTCTCAATCTAAACTACGAGGTTAAAATAACAAGAATATCTGAGCGATATCATAAATACTGACACAAAATCCATTTTGTCAGTTTAACTTAATTAATTGATCGCCCAGTATGTTTGGTCAAATTTGGGATTTATTGAGTTAAATTACTGCAGAGCGTTTTACGCTTTATAATAAACGCTGACTTCAGAGAGCCCGCTATTACGCCGGACACTCTGTTAGTTATACTTTTTCTAGTAGCTCATTCTATATTTTGTTTATGGTGGGTAGATTTTGGCTATGAAACTTCTTCCTTCAACATTTTTTTTATTAATTTTCTGGTATAACGGCAGTCATCTACAACTTAAAAACCACTGGGAAATGTCTGAGTCTATATAAAAGAATATAGTTCTAATAATTCTTTGCATCGAACAGGCAATCTTTTCTGCCCTCAATATCTCATATTATTATTGGTGATCTAGGCTCTAAAGTAAGCATGAATATTTAGTCAAAGTACAAGCTCTTAGGATGATTAAGGTCTTCCTTATCAACACATTCTAGAGATAATCCTACTCTCTATGAATTCGCTACTTTAGAATCATTCTAAAAGGAAGAACTTGAGAAATGATATTTCTTTATTATTTTCTTAGTCTAGAACTGATCGATGATTTGTGCTCAAGTACTCATTTTTAAAACGCAGAAATCTTTGATAATATCTGTAGAGTTAGAAGGATGATTCAGTTTGTTAAGGTGAAGCTGATTAATTAAAGTGAGCCAGTTTGACAATTGTGTTTTGATTAATGAGACAGTGAATCAGTAATTTACTGAATTTATTGGGTCTATTAATTCGAAAAAGATGGAATATAATCAATAATATTTCAAACAAAAACTCCAAAACAAGAATAATTTACAGGAATGTACAGAGAAACCAAAAATTCTTTTGGTGAAGCATTATCAACCACTTTGCTTGACCATGAATTTAATCAGAGCTTTGATCTTGCTAATCATTTTGACGACATGTATAGGAGCAACCAATCCTTAACAAAATATGCGAACCTTCCTGTTGCTGAAAAGGCTAAATCTCATATCTGTCAGGATGAAGCTGGTTTTCCTATGAAGAATAATACAGAATGTCTTCTTTGTTCACCAACTCTATCTATCGGCTCTACAACTTATACTGAAAAAGATTTTCCTTGTGAAAACTCTTCAAAGGATTCTAATGATAGCCAAAGTATAAAAAATGCTTCTCCTACTGGGAAGACAAAAAATTCTACTTTGAATACTGAGGATCTCAAAAAAATTTGGACTGAAAAAGATTATGAAGCCCTTATGGAAATGGCAATTAGGTACAGGCATAACTGGAAAAAGATTGCGAAAGTTATTCTAGATACGACTAATATTAAGCCCAACCCTCAGGCTTTACAAAGAATCCATCAAAAATTGATTGCTAATAAGGGCATCAAGCGAGCCAAATTCACTCACGAAGATGACCTAATGATTGTCAAGTATTATCATAAGTATGGCCTTGATTGGGTCAAGATCGCTTCTCACTTCACAGATAAAACTCATGTTATGCGAAAAAATCGCTTCTACTCGTATATTAAGAAGAAAGGAATGATTGACAATCTTTCAGATGAAGTTGAATGCTTTGAAGAAGAAATTGAAGTGCCAGAACCCATAAATACTTCCAAAGTTCAGCAGATTAAGAATCTAATGTCAGAGGAGGATGATACAGCCCTCTTTTATGACACTTTTCATGACTTCAAATTATTTGACAACGAACTTCATGATAGAGTGACTGAGATGTCTTATCAAGCTGATTCGGAATTATTTATGTCTCACTTCACTTATTCTGAAAGACAAGACTCTTATCTTTAATTGATTCGAGAATTTCTCAATCTATTTGACTCTTATATATGTCTATTTGTACCTTATCTTTGGAGATCTAGCATAGATCTCTAGTCATGCTTTGTATCCAACAATCTTCCAAATGTCTTTCTTGATAATTATTAGTCTCAGTTTTTTCTTTTTGACCAACAGGCTAGTTTAGTTAACATTTGTCAATTAACACAAAAACTTGATTTATGAAGTTATTAGCTCGACCCTAATACTATTATTTTCATTAATTTAAATTGAAAACTTGCTCAAACTTAAAATTTTGGCATAAATCCACTAATGGTTCTTTTTTGCCAAAAGATAGATCCCTATTCTTCAAACCTCAGATTCTACTTTCTCAAGGGTATTAAGTTATGTAGCATCCAGAGTATCTTTGTAATTTGCATCTTCTAAAAGTGTAGCACGAGAAGGCTAGGGTAGCATGTGGTGGAAGCTTTCCAATGAGGGTAATTATAAAATTCATGCTAAAAACTAAGAGAAGAGTGCAATGTTATGTTATTTGTCCAATCAGATCAATTCTAACATGAATCGGGCAATTAATGTTATCGGCATTCCATGTATATCTTGATAATACTCTCATAAAATAAATCTTTTTTTTGCCAAAGATTCGGCCAGGTTCAGTTAGAATAGCTTGAGATAGTATATACTATATGTAAGAAAACAAACGATTGGGCAACCTCGAAGGTTTAGAAGACCAAGATTACCTTGATCGTCAGAGAGACTTTATTATCTATGAACTAGTGTTTATCCTCAGAAACTATTCAAATCAATTTTTCATACTGGCATTTAATTTTATTTGAAACAAATTCTCCAAAAATAGGTTTTCATTTAACAGAAAATGCATGCTCTATCAACTACTGCTCTGAGTCTAGGAGAGTTGATTGATTATGTCGAGATAAGGTTCTAGCTACATAACCCAAAGTAGCGTAAGCAAATGAACTCTTAATAATTTCAAGGCAATGCATAATAGAGGGTGATTTCTTTCTTTGCTTTTGAAGAGTAGGGAGTTTTCTATTTTTAATTTGGTACATTCAAACAGGATCTAAAAAAGATAATAATGAGTATTTGCTATATGTTAATAATTTCATTTATCAATCCTCTCAAAATAGATTAGATTTAATTAATTATAAGCCATTAAAATTTACTAAATTTTATTTGACAGGCTGTTGACGATAATAGAGTGGTGATTCTAAGATAATAATTTCCAACAATCCAAATGAAAATTGTACTTCTCATTATATTAGCTGTCCTCCTTACTATTCAACTGCTTTCAAAAACGGAAAACTGGTGACAAAGTATGCAGACATTAAGGGAGTGTGCGGATCCTTGTACAGGGGGATCATGATTGTGACGATGGCGTATGCAAGAAAGAAGAGGACTATGTGTTGCTTGTTAGTGATTGTGGTGATGGCAAGGTATGTAACACAGCAGCCAAGGAATGTGTTGATAATTGTATTTATTAAAAAGAAGAGCTCAGTATTAGACAATGGTTCTTTGATCTTGTTGACTGTAATTACCTTAATCATTGGAAATATTTAACTTAATGAAAAAAAAATATTCACATCTTTAAATGATACTAGATATGTGTAGGATCTAAGTTATCATGTAAAACAGAAAACCAAACGTAAATCTGAAAATTCTTTATCTATTAGGTATACGTTATATTAATCCAGGCATGATAGTCAAACAAAGTTTAAAGTATGGATCGTATTATGAACATCCAAACACGCAACGATGTCATGATACCATCACAATGCTCCTTTAAAGTCAATAAAATCTCAGCTATCTTCACATAGTTCCATATTAAAAAGGACTGGTAATTCATGATAACCAGAACAAAGTCGTAATGCAACATATTCTTCACAAATCTTTCTCTCATTTGAAAACATTTGACAATAGTGGCCTGGAGCCAGCGAAGTTTGGAGTCCATAGATGCAAGAGTTTTCACTTGTTCCAGGTCTCTTTCTGACATATTATAACATCCGCTGAAATCCAAATTCTTTAATTTTTCATCTGAAATTTCTTCAGAATCTAAGATTCTGAAGGGAAAAAGCTGTTAAATAAGGCAGTAAAATTCCTAAATCAATCATATTTTGGAGTGAAGTGTCAGTAAAATTGGAGGATAGTCCGTATTCAATAAAGTAGAGTGAAAATACTGAACACCAGACGATTGATTCAAAAGGTTCACTTAAACCGCCTCAGTTGGAGGAGTTTCTATTCTTTAAAAATGAGATTGGCTTTCAGTTTTAGATAATTCCTTCTATCTTAAATGCATCCAATATCTTTTAAATCTATGAATATTTTTCCATACGGTTAGATACTTACAATCATTGAGGCGATTACGACCAATAAGATCAAAGAAGCCTTAATTAATAGTGCGCTCTTCTTAATAAATTGATTATCAACGCATTTCTTTTCTGTTGTGTCGCATACTTTGCCATCACTACAATCTTTGTTCTCCAGACAGCCAACACGTTCCTTCGCTGTTTTGTCACAAACGCCTGCACTACAATCTTGGTTTTCCAGACAACCAACACATTCTCTTGAGGTTTTGTCACAAATGCCTTCACCACAATGTTGGTTTTCCAGACACTCAACACATAATGCGGTGTTTGTGTCGCATACTCCACTCTCACAGCTACCTTCAGCACAACGATCAACACATTCTAACTTAGTTGTGTCACATACTTTCTTTTCATCTTTACAATCCTTGGTTTCCAGACAAGCAACACATAATCCTGTCTTTGTGTTGCAGACTCCACTCTCACAGTTACCTTCAGCACAACGATCAACACATTCTGACTTAGTTGTGTCACACACCTGGCCATCGCGGCATGAGCCGCAAGCCATTGAGGGTGTAAGGCAGATACCTAATAAGATAAGAAGTACAATTTTCATTTGTATTATTTGAAATTATTATCTTAGAATCTGTCTCCTATTTATAGTCAAAGGTCATGTCCCGTAAAAATTTTAAAAAATTTAATGACCGCAAAATTAATTAATTCATCTAAATCTATATTTAGATACTGAAGGATAAAGATATGAAATTATTAGCAGACATATTATAGATACAAGGCTTATACAGAAAATGAAGTGTAATTATTCAGGGTTAAACTTCATCATTTATGGTTTTGATAAGAATGTTTTAGGATCTTGTTCTATTGTACCTGTGAAGCTCACACCCTTCAAAACCAAGAAAGAAGCCACCATCTATTGTTTATCCTCAGAAACTATTAAAATCATTCTTTCATACCGAAATTTGATTTTACTGGAAATTTATTCTCTAAAAATAGCTTTTCATTTAACCTAAACCCAAACTCTAGAAAATACTGCTAAGTCTATGAGACCTGATTGATTATGTCGAGATAGGTTTTAGCTACATAACCCAAATCAGCATAAGTGATTGCTCTTGATAATTTCAAGTAAGATGTAGTTCATCAATAATAAAAACCTCTCTCATAATCAAGGTGATCTTGGCTCTAAGCCAGGGTCGACATCTACTTAGCCTTAGATGTTACCAAGTAGTTTATTTTCCTATAGATGGTTTATGATATCTGAAGTTAGTGCTAACTGAACTTGTAGAAATTTTGAGAAAACTGTTTCATGAGAGTATATATCGATGAATGAGATGTTGATGACAATATCAGTTTACCAGATTCATGTTAAGGTAATGTTCCTAACGAGATTCACAGATGAACAGTCATAGTATTGATTTATTCTGAGCTGACGTTAATTAAATTTCTTAGTTGATTAAACACATCGCCAAATCTATTCTTTAGAGATTCTTCTATCTGAATCAAGGAGTATAAGCATTAATCTGCTAAAACCAGCAATACTATCTATTACGACATAGATACATTTGGCTAGAGATTTACTTGATTTTTCAAAAAATTTGAACGTAATGTAATTTTATTTGGTCTCGTGCCCATACAAACATACTAAATGTGTTTCATGTAGAAAGACACTCTAACTCAGCTCCTTGGGGTTGGCCAACTTATGATCTAACATAAATAAAATCAGAACTAAAGAGTTCTAGCATCTCTTGAGGTCTATAGGACTTTTGAGATCATTTGAGTCTATCCAAGACCAAGCAAGACCTATGTTACAATCATGTTGAGATTTGTAATATTTAAGCGCACATTTAATATCATAGCTTAAGCTATGGAGATGTCTAGTCCCTTGGAAAATCCAACAAAACCATGATCTTTTATTCCACCCGAAGCTTCATAGTCTGTTTCAGCTTCACAATTCAAAAATAACCTGGAGGTTGAGCAGCTTCAACCAGAAGAAAATATGGAAAATTTGAAAGAAAGTACAATTGAACAATTTTCTTCCTTGAAGGAGTTCGTTTTGGCTGTAGATCAAGTAAAAGCAATGGCTTACAGGTTCCTTGAAGTTCCTATCACAATTGACCAAAATGGCGTATATATTAATGGAGAATCAACCTGCATCTTCAAAGACAGTGTGAGAAATAACATTGGGGAAATTGAAAAATGGCATGGTTAAAGATAGTAAACGAGTGGTATTCCGAAATTGAAAGAGATGGAAGTGGAATGATAGTAATGGCACCAAGGCCTGTGTAATTCAAAACCAAGGTAGGATGAGGATGAAACTAGAAGACAAATCTACGACATCGAAAGATGGTAAGATGTGAAAGATTTTACAGGAGGAATCATCAGCCAAGCAAAGGAAATCTTCAAACCTTGTATATTATTTTTTCTTTTACAAAAGTAATAGATTCCATCAAATTAATGAAAATTGTCAAAAGAAAGATAAATTAAAAATTCTCGTTAATATCTCGTTCTAGTTTAAATTAGGATTAGTTACTTCCAAGTCTCTCTCTATGGATCAAAATGATGACTTCGAAATCTCCCCTATTATGAAGCAGATATCATCAATCCACTATCTTCGCCCAGTGGAACACCACAGATCATCTTGTAATAAATTTGTTATCAAAAACTTCAAAAGCATTACATAATATCGAGAAGAGTCCAAAACCCGCTCTTGAAATATAAGGTCTCAAATTTTATCAAATAGTTCCTACTGTGAGAATCATCACATCTATTTATTGACTCTTCTTATCAATAAGATCATAGTCACTTTCAAGTTTGATAAATCGCTAAATCATATTTGTATCATAGAACATTCCACTTCCTGCTTCAGTCCTCTGGGCTAAGATCCAAAACTTGAAACATTATTTTCTTTGTTTTCTTCTATCGCTTCTCTCTTTACAATCAAATTTTCTGAGTAAATTGTGTCAAAATCCGGTTGTTGTAAGAAGCAGAGCTTCTTGGATGCAGACGGGTTTGGATTCTAAGTCCTTTAACATGTGTTGAGGACAATACTTTGAGCAGCTTTCTTCCATGATTACGAGAAGAACGCTCTTATCATTATAGGATTTGAAGAATAATACAAATATTTGGAACACTGACAGATCAAGGTTGGTATCAAAAAAATAAAAAATTTAATTAGAAATAATTTGAACCTTCTCAACGACACATTTTGAAAGAGAATTCTGAAATGAAGGCTAACACAGAGCTATTATTCATATGAGATAGCAGTTAAGATTGAAATGAGATTTCAATGAATTCATAAAAATTTCTTGTAAGTTATAAATGAATTAGATTTAAAATAAATAGATGTCTAACAAGACATATTAAAACACGAAAGCTATACGATGTTAGAAGTAAGTATCCTGGATATAAATGATTCGAATCTGTCCTCTGTCCAATAGTGTGTCACGAGTGTTAGAATATTTCAAGCAAATTGTATGCTCGCCTTCGTCAACTCTCACGACTCTAGTAAAGCACATATGACTCCAGCTATGAGATATGAATTGAAAGGACAACCCATCATTGTTGTCAGCGAGGTCTGGTGAAGAATAGAAGTCCCATGGCAATCTGTCAATGTAAAAGGTTAGACATACATGAGAGTCTCTCGTGAGAACATCTCCTTCAAATATGCAGCAGAGTCTTCCTTTGTTTGTGTTTATTTTCAGTGCAAATTCAGGTATCGTTATTGGACAATTATTTGAGCCTTTTAAATTAAGTGCCACTGTTGGTCCTCTGATGTGCCACCGTCCAGGCTTTGATTGTTTATTGTCATACGAAGTCTGCTTAAGCAGATCTGGGCCAGAGAAATAGTCGAGCATTTTGAATTACAATTAAATATTATAAAATTATGCTTAATATTGATTCAAAGAAAGGCCGGCCTTAATTTTACCAAAAGCCAAAGCCTAAAGAATAGTCGTTACTCTTACCTATGAGCACCTCCTTTCAAAACCAGTTATCCTAAAGTAAATCGTACATCAGATATGTAAGCCAATTCCCAATTTTACTTAGCAAGAAGCTAGAGAGATTACTTTGCATGAAAAGCTATAATATCCAGTAAAATTTACCCATCAAAAGCTTCGTATAATTAGCCTTAATAATGCCTGATATCCCTCACTTAAAGTAGAGTTTCTTGTACACAAGATAAAGGAAGTATAATTATTCATCATTACTTTTTTCCTATCTGAACATATGATATGTTGTTTTTCTTCCTCAGACGGATCGAACTATAAGATAATATATATAATTCATTTCGAGGAAGTAATTTCCTTTAAAGCAAAATTTCTTCAATTTAATCCCTGTTTTTTGAATATGCGACATGGGCTGAATAATGGTGGAATAGTGATTAAGTGGATGAAAGCCACAGGTATCTTGTGTTAGCCTGAAGATACCCTTGCTGGAAGTCCAGGTGTGAAATTTGACTGAAATTAAAATTGCGTACAGAAAGGACTAAAGAGTGGCTAAGGCAGGGTTCCCTTTAGCTAAGAATAATTTTTCTTCAGGGAGAAAAGAGCGAAGCGCACTATAGTTTTTTGCAATTACCCTTTCATACTTGAACTTGCGATATCTAAATATAATATTAGAGATCCTAGAGTCATAATTTGATGAAAATGTAAAGTGAAAAATGCATTAATTAATCTGCACAGCTAGACTATCAATGAAAAACCATCTTGTAGAGAAGTCCAATTCTAAATAAAAAAACCCTGTCTCGTCTTTAGATTTAATTCTGGGATATTTCTTGTCTTTCTTTCCTGATCAATTTAAAAGGAGAAATTATGGAGAGCTGGTTATGTAAGATATGGCTGATAAACAAGCTCTCCACAAGCAAAAGAAAGAAAAGAATGCATTTATTGTTGCTCAGCTATTCAATCAACTAAATTTTGTACTTGTTAATAATGACTTATCAAATGAAAGAAAAGCTACCCTAGATGATGCCTCAAGTTTTCACTTTATGCATGGGAGATGGAAAATTCCATATACAACAGTGGAAACTTTCGGAAAACAAAGAAACAAAATGAAGGCTATGAATAAGAGCTTTGATACAATTTCAACATTACCATTCAGAGTATGAAGATCCTGTAGTTCATGTGCTCCTGAAACATTCGGGCATCTGATGTGCGATTGATAGAAAATGGCCATTTTTCAGCAAATACATAATCTTTTTGTATAAAATTTTCAAGCAGGGAAAGTGAGGTGTCAAAAGGGTCTAATTAAGCTATTATAGGAACAGCTATTCAGTGAGGTCAACAGGAATGGAAAGGACATTTTACCTCTCTTTCTCATCAACCTTGTTTACCGAAATGATTGTTATTGAGACCAACTATTCCCATTCATGAAATCTATTGCATGTTAATCTTTTTACCTGTATTCTTCCAATTTATTACTCTCAAATTAAGCTGAGTAATTAATTTGAAAAAATCTTCCTGTTTCATCAAATTGATATCCGACCAACCAGTCCGACCCTTTGAAATATTTTTCAACCTCATTGTAAAAAATAGTTTGAAACTTTGGTCCGAAAAAGTATATCAGTCTGGAATCATAGAAATTTGCTAAATTTAATACTGTTCCTCGAATTTTTATGAACTTTGGATGCCAATAAAAATACAATTTCAGGATTGGATTTTAGTGATATTGTATATTCAGAGAGGGTTATGCTTTATATAGGAGCTATGGCCTAATTTATGAAGGTTAAAATATTTGTTGAATGTCATGAAAGTCGAGTGGATTTATTTGTATTATCAATAAGGCAATAAATTTTAGATAAGAGCTTGTTTGAGTAACTTATAATTCGAAGATGCTAAAGACACGAAAAAAATTCCTTCACCATGGAGCTTCCCTCTCTCATCACATCAAGTTCATTAAATTTCTTCTGGATCAGGTACCATAGCATTGCTTTCCATAACATTTAAGGGCTCGCAATCTGAATTTCTCAATGCAATAACATCCCTTGTCTCAGCCCTCAAATTAGCCAATCCTGATGAACTCAATGACAAAACCAATAAAAAATCAATCATCATCTATTGCCTAAAGGCCTCTAGTATCTATTTCATAAGAAGTATGGCCTCATTTATCTCATTAATTCTCAAAGAACTCTATTCCAAGTCAATCGAACTATTGGAATATGCAAGAGACCTTGTTAGTGACCCGATAACTCTTGACCCTTCTCTCGAGAAACTTCGCCATGTGATCTACAATAATTTAGCCATATACTGCCTAAAGTGAGCATTCACTTTCAATTTATTGAGCCTGTAGAACCCATGACAATGTCACAGCGAAAAAGTTACTAGCCAGCTGTATAAATAAGTCGAATAATTCAGATCCTTACCTGATTTCGGTCTTTCTGAATAACTTGGCCAGCATGTACATTCAGCAAAAAGAATTCAAGAAGGCATTTCAGGTTTCCAACAAAACCATCGAGATCCTTAACGAAGAAGTAATAAGAAATCATATTTCTGTAATTTTTCTCTAGGTCACATCCCTATTGCACCTTATCATACCTGAAATTGCTGCTGATGATCATAGGTTGAAACACCGAGTGACAATCCTGCTCATTGCAAAGCTCAATTTAGGTGTATGTATCGAGAATAACCCTACCCTAAACCCGGAGATAACACCCCGGGACCTATATGCTGATGGACTTGAAATGGCTGTCAAGGTCCTTGGAGAATCACATATAATTACCCAGAAATTCCAAGCCAGATTTGCAAGGAGTGATATGGTTCTCTATAGGGATGTATTCTCAATTGATAAGACTGAATCCTTTATTGAAAACATGCGAACTTCAAAGTCTTCAATGGCGTCTGAGAAGAGATCCAAGACTCCAGGCGTCTCTCCTAACTCAAATAGTAGACATACATTGAAGACTATGCTGTCTCAATTCGACACTGACAATGCCGAAGAGGAGGAACAAATAACTCCTCTCATACATAAAAAGAAAAGCAGTAGAAAAATCATTAGACCTGTCTCTGCTATAGAATTTAACAAACCATCCCCTACAATTTCCCTAAACTTAGAAAAGAACACAAAGGATCTAAAAATCAGAAGCGCTCAGACCTCATTCTCCAAGGTAAATAGTCATAATATTTTAATCTCATATATTATTAGATGGACACTCCAACCTCAATCAGTCCAAACGGAAGGCGAAGCATGGTTTCTCAACCAATATCACTTATAGAAAACCTAGACTCCGATGTCACACCCCTTGTTGCTAAGCCACAACCCCCATCAAAGACTCATCATAGGAGGAGAAAATTTTCTCCCTCCCCCAGCTCTAAGCATTTAAAGCTTGCTCCTATAGCACAATCTCAACGAGTGAGTCGTAGCTCATCTATAAGTGAGCCAGATAAGTCTCTATTAAGTGTCAGTTTGGCTTTGCTTATGCACCAGCAGAAAGACTTTGAGGAGAAGCTCTCAAAGAAGATAGAGGAAACCTTCAATAAAAGGAAGCTGAGAGTCAAGAAACCTTCCAATGGAGAAGGTGAAAAGGCGCTTAGGAATTCAGTCAGCCAAGATTTGAAAGCAAAGCAACTAGAACTTGAGCTCAATTATCTTAAGGAAGAGAGGGAAAAGATGCTGAAAGCCAAACAAGAAAAAGAATGCGAATTAGAAAATCTTAAGAAGCTGATTGCTCTTACAGGGGAACAATATGGCTCCCTTGGATTTACAGAAGATAGTGAACAGCAAAAATTCGAGCCTTCAATTATGGCTCAGGAGACTCCTCGAAAACAAATTGATAAGCTATTCAATCAAAATGTACCTTCCCCTATAATTTCTAAAAGGGAACGTCCTCATCCCGCAGTGACCATAACCAGAGTTGAGTTGAAGGATGACTCACAGGTTATTGGAACTAGAGGGAAAGTTGGGAGCCAAGAGGAGATGAAAGAGGATACGACTGCTGCCACAAAAAATGAAAGCAAGGCTGAAAACGTTCGACGAGAATCTATCCACAAATCAATTAGCGAGACCGAAACCTTAAGTCCTGCCATTAGTCAGAGAAGTCTACAAAGTAAAAGTACGATAATTTTAGAATAACTGTTAGGTCCGGAAAGGAGACCCGGCGTTTCATTAAACATTCCAACAGGTCTCGAAGCACTAGAGACTAGTGGCCAGCTCGAGAAGAAAGGAACTGAATTTGAAAGGAATGCAGTATTGAAAAAGAAAATTATTCTAGATGACCAAGAGCCCCATTTCATATTTTGTAGAGGACATTTGCGTAAACACGAAAAGGTCTTCAAGATTCAGTTAACAACACCCTACGTAACCAGCGACTCTGAAATGATTGTTCTTGCTGAGGACGAGATCAGAATCCCCGAACTTAGTTCCCTTGCAAATCAGTTCATGTACAAAGATACTATTCCTTCACATTTGCACATCAAACACATGAGAGGAACCCCTCCTTTTATTAGGTTCCTTTTGATGCCTTTTATTGCTATAGAGAAAAATCCCAAGACCGGCAAGCCAGAAATTAGACTTACAGCTAAGGCTAGAGGCATAACAGATGTCCAAAAATTAGAATTTCTTGGGCAGAGATGCTTCCTCACTTTCCATCATATCATGAATAACAATTTCAGATTAGTTCTTACCAAGGAGAATAGGTAAAATAATTAGGAATATAAGTAACTTTTTAGCGAGAATAAGGTGATAAGAATCGATATGGAGCTTGACCAGGGAACAATAGAAGAAGTATTTTTCAAGGTTGGAGGACCTAAGCCTGGAGAAACCAGGCCAGTGGACCAAATGATGAAAATTATTGAAGGATTTGACGAAGATGATGATGTGGCCATTCAGGAAGCTGCCAATATTGTGAAGTCTCTTCAGGACAAAAGTGTGGTTGATGAGATTCTGATAGAAAACTTCAAGCCAAAGGTCATGAAGAATTTGATTGATAATCTTATTGCGATATTGAAAGATGTTGAGAGCTTCATCAAAGAGAAACAGATTGCAGATTTTAACAAGCTTACAGACGAGAAAACGAGAGCATATATGAAGATTAAAGTCGTTAACGAGTTCAAAAGGAATAAATTTTTCTATTTGGTCGATGTTCCTGAAAAGGGAATTATTTCTGTTCATATAAAAAATTTCTTTGAGAGTTGGGGTATATGGCATTACTTACTTTCCTAAATATTTAGGACCCTCAAGGACGAAGGTAAAGGCCTCAGGTTATTATGAATACAAAGTGGACAACCTGTGGAAGCACCTAGGACTAGCTTACAACAAGCTTGATCAAGAAGATAAATATACCGTGTTGAGTTTATTAGTCGAAAACTTTGTCTTAGATGTCTTTGAAAAGCGTAAGTCTTTGATAGATATTATTGAAATTCTAGCATTCGATGAAGAAGATAATGACAGATGGGAAGAGAACCCAATTCGATTTGTCCCACTAGAGACCACAGCCTGCTCTCGAGTATATCTAGGTAAGAAAGAGATCGGATTGAAATAACCTCATAGGCAAAAATTATAAGTGTCCCTTGACACTGAGTCTGGTGGGAACCAAGCTACGTCCTTTGGGAATTAAGGTTACAATATACAACTTAGATGACGTCTCCGAATCAGGAGTTTTCTTGTTCTTAAATGACAAATATTGGGAAAAGACAGCTGAGGATATGGCTAAGAAGAAAATTAGGAGATATAACTTTGTGCCTGTTTTAGATAACTACTATCTTGAGTATATTCTGAAGGTCGGAGGATGGGAGATTATAAGAAATGCCCTAGTGCTAGCCACTAATCCTAACAGAATTGATATCATGGGCACTAGGATAGTTAAAGGATACAGCATGACAGACCAATTAGAAAATATAGTAAATGTTCATACTCTGATTGCGTTCTTCAAGGAGAGACAGGAAATGGAAGAGAAAATACTTTAAAAAGGGATAATTTTGTCGTTTGTTTCTTATGAGAATTTTGTCTTGACGATTGTGATTTTTCGCTCTTCGTGTTTCTGTACATATACAGTTTCTTTTTCCCTTAAATATTATGCATCTTATGCTGTTACAAATATAAAGATAATTTACGAAAACTGATTCTTTACTTAGTACCAAAAGTTAGAAGATAATTTCCATCGCCTAATCCTATAATTTTCTTGTTCTCCTTAAAGTACAATAGATTATTCACTTTTACTTTCAGCTTTAACGCCAAGTCTTGAGTCTTTCTGTCATCAAACTCATAAGTCTCGAGGATATTCTCATTTGAGGCGATTAATAGTTGATTTTCTTCTGAATTGGTTATTATACTGCAGGGTTTATTTCCCTTTGTTTCGACCCTCTTGTCCAGAGATAGCTTTCCAGAACCACTAAACTTGAATAGTTCCAATTTATAATTAGCAACTCCAACAACAAGAGTACCTCTTCCACTGATATACTTCATTGTAATGAAGTCTGAACTCAGATTGATTTCCTGTGTAAACTTCTTAGACCTCATGTCATAGATTTGCAAACTCTGTGAGAAGGCAAGAACCAAAATATCATGAGAATTAATATAAGCAACCCCTAGACATCTATCCTCTATCTTGGAAGCCAGATTAATTGAGAAAATTGCCTTGCTACGGGAGGAATTAGTTCTAAAAATTCTACAGTGAGGATTTTTCCCTGCACTTATTAAATAATCCTCCCGTGGAATATATACAAGGTTGCCACCCTGAGGTCTTTTGAAGCTTTTTAGGCATCTGATTTTAGAAACTCCATCAAGCAGGAAAAATTTCAGGTTTTGGGCTGAAGCTGAGACGAACGCTTTGTTCTTCTCTATCCACTCAATGCTCTGTATTGGATGCGAGTCAATGGAATTATGATAATTTCCTATAATTTTATCCTGCCTTGGGTAGCAAAGTAGTAGAGGAGCTCTTCTACCTTCAGTAGGGTCAAAGCTAAAGGCTCCAACATTTCCACAGAGAGTGGAGGCTCTTGAGAGGGAGCTCTTTAAGCCATGATTGTCATATTCTTTTTCAAGGTAAAGATCTGTGAATCTCTCCCTTTTCTTAACGTATGCATTTTCCAAAATAGAAGACATATTCCTCATGTTGTTAGACCAGAAATTAAGCTTGTTGAGAAAATCGTCCATAGTAGCACTTGGGATAAATCCAAATGTATCTTTCAATTCATCAACTAATTTATAAATGTCTGTCAATGATCTAAGGTTTTTCTGGGTTGGTTCCTTTTGGGTCTCTCTCATTTTAGCTATGTAGGTTTCAGCCCAGTGTACAAAGTCTGAGGAGTTTTCTTCAACATTTTGGAAGATATCATTGATTCTCTTCCTTAAAACATCAAAAATCTCATTTATTTCCGTTTGGTAAGACTTAAGCTGTTCCAAAAGGAATGTATGAAGATTTTTCCCATCTTCACTTGATTTAGACAGCTTCCTAGCAAGCATTTCTGGAGTATTTATGAAAGCTTCTTTAAGTGAAATAACTGAATGATCATCTTGGTGCTCGTTGAGACAGCCTTTGCACAGGCACTTCTTGATGCACCTCTTATGAAGACAGAGATGTGTGTAAAAGTTCTGTGGATGAAGAGAGCATGCTACCTTTGGTACTCTGAGTAGGAGATTATCTAAGGATGATTTAGACATTTTATTTACTTTTAGGAAATTTATTATTCTGTTTAAATTTTGAATAGAACTGGTAATAATATAGACTTCTAGACTGCGTATCAGAAAATTGAATGACGTGTTCAAAGTTAAAAAGTTACAAAATTTTTTTCTTTATGACGCGCTATTTTTTAAGGATACCTACCATAAGGCCTTTTCCTTGAAATCTTTCTCCTAGAGTAAACATTCTTAAATATCGATTATATTATCACCAAACTTATTATAATCATAATAAGGTAGGACCTTTCACCCTTGGCCCGTTGTATAATATTCTTGGTTTTCTGAATGTACCAAGCAGAAGAAGCCTTAGGAATTCTGGTCAAGTTATTATTTAGTCAACGTAAACAAGACCAAATCTAGGGACATAGCTGCCCCGTTCAAAATTATCCATAAATGCCCAAACAAAATATCCTTTAACGTTGACATTATCTTCGGTAACAGCAGCAACAAAGTTAACAATGTAGCCGTTCAAGACAATAATTCTCTGATAACCAGCTAGAGCCTGGGCAACAGGCGAGGAGCTCCCTCCTTTGGTATCCCAGCCATTTTCAAGGATAACAATAGGAGGATTGTTGTACTTCTTGGCAATCAAGTTGACTATTCCTCTGGTACCTGGAGGATAGGAGAAAAGTCAGTCTGACTCGGCAACAATACCTATAGGTCTTCCATTGATGTCAGTAGTGCTAGTGTCTACACGAGCATCAGTTTCCCAGTCGTTTCCAGGGGTTCCGTTTTAGCGGACATAGACTGTAGTATGATGATAGATTCCAAAGAAATCATGCTCCTTTTACAAGAGCAGCCTCAGTGGCGTTAAATATAGGTAATCTGGAGCCAACATATTCTTGCATAATTTGAGTTGGCTTATACTTATTTCTAAAGGTCTGAACAGCTTTTGCATGGGAAAGAATCATTTGTTTGATATACTCCCTCAGAGCTTGATCTACAGCCCATTTTTCTGAAATAAAAATATGTAACTATTAACCGTAACTTACCTCCGGGATAATGAAGATTGAGTATTAATACAAACTTGTACCATAACAAAAGGTTAAGTTATGATACTACATCTGTTTTTAAATATTCCAAATCTTAACATAGTTTGAACATAAGTCTTGTTTGGCCTTGGATAGACTTACATGACCTCAACAAAATTTCTATAGATCTCAAGAGATGCTAGAACCCATCTATTTATGATTTTATCTTATATTAGATCATAATTGACCAACTTCAAGGAGCTAAGTTAGAGTGTCTTTCTACATGAAACCCATTTAGTATGTTTTTATGGGCATGAGACCAAGTAAAATTACATTATTTTCATATTTTTTGAAAAATCGTTTAAATCTCTAGCCAAATGTATCTATTTCATGATGGATAGTATTGTTTGTATTAATGCAGATTACTGTGAAACTCCTTGATTCATATAGGAGAATCTCTAAGAAAACAGATTTGGCGATGTGTTTAATCAACTAAGAACTTTAATTAGTGTTAGATCAGAATCAATCAATATTATGTATGGTTGTTCATCTGTGAATCTCTTTAGGAACATCAACTTTAACATGAATCATGTGAACTAGTATTGCCATCGGCATCTCATTCATCTATATATGCTCTCAAGAAAGAGTTTTCTCAAAATTTCTACAGGTTCAGTTAGAACTAACATCAGATAGCATAAACCACCTATAGGAACATATACTACTTGATGACATCTAAGGCGAAGTAGATGTTAATCCTGGTTTTGAGCCAATATTACCTAGATTATCAGAGAGGTTTTTATTATTGATGAACCACATATTACTTGAAATTATCGAGAGTGCATTCACTTACGCTGGCTTGATTTATGTAGCTAGGACCCTATAGACTCAGAGCAGTATATGCTAGAGTTTGGGTTTAGGTTAAATGAAAAGCTATCTTAGAGGATATGTTTCCAGTAAAAATAAATGTCAGTATTATAAGAATGATTTTAATAGTTTACGGGTATAAACGATAGCTGGTGGTTTCTTTCTTTGTTTTTGAAGTATGGGGAGTGCCATAGCTTGATTCGGTACAATAGAACAAGATCAAAAAACATTCTTATCAAAACCATAAATGATGAAGTTTAACCCTGAATAATTACACTTCATTTTCTGTATGAGCCTTGGATATATAATATATTTGCTAATAGTTTCACCTCTCTATTCGTCAGTATCTAATCTAGATTTATATTAGTTAATTAATTAAATGAGGTCATTAAATTTTTTAAAAAAATTTTACGGGACATGGCCTTTGACTATAAATAGGAGACAGATTCTAAGATAATAATTTCAAATAATTCAAATGAAAATTGTACTTCTCATTTTATTGGGTATCTTCCTTACAGCCTCAAAGGCTTGCGAGACATGTGAAGGAGGGAAGGTGTGCGACACAAACAAGAACGAATGTGTTGCTCCTTGTACTGAAAATAGTTGTACTAGTGGAGTCTGCTTCACAAAAAAAGGATTATGTGTTGAGTGTCTGAAAACCCAGGATTGTAAGGATGCAAACAAAGCATGTAACACAAAAACGAACACATGTATTGCTCGTTGTACTAAAGATAGTTGTGATAGTGGCGTTTGCGACACAATAACAGGAGTATGTGTTGAGTGTGTGGAAGCCAAGGATTGTAATGATGCAGGTAAAACATGTGACACAACTAAGAAAATTGACCGTTGTACTGACAGTAGTTGTGCTAGTGGTAAATGTGACCCAGAAACAGGAGTATGTGTTGCTTGTTTGGAGACACCGGATTGTAATAATGAAGCACTAGTGTGTGACAAAATTAACAAAAAATGTGTTGAGCGTTGTACTAAAGGTGGTTGTGGTAAAGATGTATGCGACACAACATCAGGACTATGTGTTGGTTGTCTGGAAAACAAAGATTGTAGTGCAGGCGTTTGTGACAAAACAACGAAGGAATGTGTTGGCTGTCTGGAGAACAAAGATTGTAGTGATGGCAAGGTATGCGACACAAAAGAAAAGAAATGCGTTGAGAATCAATTTATTAAGAAGAGCTCACTATTAATTAAGGCTTCTTTGATCTTATTGGTCGTAATCGCCTCAATGATTGTAAGCATTTAACCGTATGGAAAACTATTCATAGCACTATTATATTGGATGCATTTTAAGACCTAAGTAATAATCTAAAAGCAGAAAGCCAATCTCGTTTTTAGAGAATAGAAACTTCTTCTCCAACTGAGCCAGTTTAAGTAAACCTTTTGAAACAATCGTCTGGTGTTCAGCACTTTTACTCTGCTTCCATTATTGAAATACATGTTCAATGAATAGCACAATAATTACTTCTAAACAAACCTGCTCTCTGTTGCCAAACAACTCGAGAAGAATTCTAATGACAACTACAATCTTGATTAGCCTGAAGGCTGGATATAAGCCAAAGAACATCCTATTTCATCCTGTCTTTGGATAGATAGAGTATTTGATCAAAAGTCTAATAATCATAAGGTTTAAGGGACCCTCCTTCTTGAAGCCTTCGAGTGGAAGAAATGTTTGGACAAGCTTTTTGAGATATTCCTTTCAAGATCTTACAAAACCTGAGATCCCGGAACAATCCCAGCTGGTAGAGTCGAGAACGGGAGATCAACTAGGGCCAGATCCTTTGAAAGCCACTACTTCAAATAAGGAAGCAATCATGAGCCCACTCGGACTATCCTCTAATTTTACTGACACTCTACCCTAAAATATGATTGATTTAGTAACTTTGCTGCCTTATTTATCAGCTTTTTCCCTTCAGAATCTTAGATTCTGAAGAAATTTCAGATGAACAAGTAAAGACTTCGGTTCAAGGCTTTTCTAAACATCAAATATTACAAAATCTTACTGTTGATTTCAGCGGATGTTATAAGATGTCAGAAAGAGACCTGGAACAAGTGAAAACTCTTGCATCTATGGACTCCAAACTTCGCTGGCTCCAGGCCACTTTTGTCAAATGTTTTCAAATTAGAGAAAAATTTGTGACGAATATGTTGCATTACGACTTTGTTAGGGTTATAATGTAGTATAATGATTGATTCCAAAGAAATCATATGCTCCGTTTACAAGAGCAGCCTCAGTGGCGTTAAATGTAGGTAATCTGGAGCTAACATATTCTTGCATAATTTGGGGATATTCTCAAAAAATTATTGGATTAGAGAACCATTCCATCTGAAAGTTGATGTAAGTATCAACTGCAGCGACATCTTTAGGGTTGGTAGCATTCAAGGTAAAGCATATGCGATATTCACAGTCTAGCCGATTTGTCCCTTCTGAGTTGGCTTATACTTATTTCTATAGGTCTGAACAGCTTTGGCATGGGAAAGAGTGATTATATGGACGGTTTGATAAGGCTCAACGCTATAGTTACCCCCTCCACCGTTGACAGCGCACTGGTCACTATAATTGGCACTTGCATCTGAAAGGCATCGACCATCCTGCACCATATCCGTACCAGGCAGCAAAGGCAGGCTCATTAAGAGTAATCCAATTTTTTACCTTGTCTCCAAAGCTCTTGAAACAAAGCTCAACATAGTCGTTGAAGATATCAGGCACGTTAGGATTGAGCCAACTTGTCGTGGAATTCTTAGAGATCAAGGCTTCAGGAAAGTCTCCATGATAAAGAGTTACCCATGGAGATATCCCAGCATCGACAAGGGCACAAAAGACACCTTAAATAAAAGTTGACTCCGAGGGGATTAGGCTGGTTAGCGTGCCATTAGGCAAGACTCTGCACCAGGCGATCGACATTCTGAAATTCTTGAGCCCAAAGTTTCTTCATGAGGGCAATGTGTTGGTTAAAACGATGATAGAAATCATCAGCAACATTACCTGTTTGGTTGATGCTGAAATTAGCGTAGAGGTTATACCAATCACACCAGCTTGGACCTTTTCCATCGATATTCAAAGCACCTTCAATTTGATAAGCAGATGTTGAAGCCCCCCTAAGAGAAGTCTGAAGGGAACTTGATGGCTAAGGAGTTCTGAGTGAATAGTAGTATCAAGGATAAGAGAAGAATATGCCTAAATGGTATTTAAAGAAGATTTTTCTGACCTGATTTTATAAATCTCTGCAATAATATTTATTTGAACTAATTCACTATATACCCCATGGTGATGTAAACCTGGTTTATTTGGAAACTATTGATTAAATTCCAAAATAAAGCCTTAATGACATTTTTGAAGTACTTATCACTCAATCTGAGCAGCCATAGGTGAAATTTTTGTTTTCCTAGATAAAGCAGAATTTCTTAAAAAAATAAAAATTTTATTTCAAAATTTTGGTAAATGGAAGTTTTTATTACCTTCGCCATTTCACTTTTCCTCCAAGTAATTCATGCTCAGCATCAAACCGCGTATTTAGCTCTCAAGCATTCCAACAATTCTAGCTTTCCAAAATTGGAAATTTACAAGCTCAATCAAAATGAATTCTTTGAGATTACACTTCAACTAAATTCAACAACTTCCATGACTCCTAAATTATTGTATAATTGTAAGGAAGCCCTTCCCAACTGGATTCACTTCTTTTCTTCGAATAATACTCTGACTGGAATTTTTCATGGAGAGGAGAAATTTACAATTTGCATATTGCTTGATGATCAGCCTGCAAAAGAGATAGAATTTCATTTACTTGCAAAGCCAAGGACTCTTACTTCCGAAATTACTCAATCTGAATTTTCACTTATTCCTTATAATGAAGGATTTCTTACCCATCATGCCAGATACCCAGACTACTTTAATAAGATGAAGGCAGTTAGTTTGACGGATGGAGATATCATGGTAGCCTGGGTCTATGATTCCAATGATAAAGGAAAGATTCTGCTGGGAAGCTTTGTTGATAGCAAAGTTATATATATAAAGGGGCCATTTGAAATTGGAGAGATCATGACTGATTATGAAGAGCTAGGACCCAACAGAAAGGAAGATCTTCCTCAGTTTGATATGGTAGCATTAAAGGGGAATAGAGTCCTTATTGTTTATCAAGAAAAGAATTTCAATAACAAGATTGTGGGGAAGATTTTAGGAAGTGATGGCTTGATAGAAGCGACTTATTTCATGAGTGAGAATTCTGAACGTTACAATTCTCATCCTAGAGTGGACCAATTTTCCTCTGACTCAATAGCTGTTTCCTGGATAGCGTCAAATGATAATTCCAAAATAATTGGGGGAACGACTTATATTAAAATATTTGATCTTAATGGACAGGTCAAGGTTAATTTCACTCCTGCTATCAATTATGCCTACAAACTGAATACTCTAAAGGTCCTTGAGCTCAATGACACAAATATCTTATTGCTTTGGAAGCAGAAAGGAGCAGTATATGGAAGAATAGTTGAACCTCTTGCATTAAATGAAGTAAAAGGTGCTTTCAAAATCGCTGAGGAGAGTGAGTTCTCTGAGTTTCAAGGCTTAGTTTTATCTAATGAAAATGTACTTCTTGTAGTATCACAATATAAAACTGGGCGAACTCAAGGTTGGATAAATGCATTATTTTTGAACAATCTCGGAAATGTTCTTAGCAAGGTGGAGATCAGTCCAGACTCGCCTAGATTCAAAGAATATTTGAAAGTAACGTATTTACAAAATAACAGAATCCTAATCACATGGATGCAATGGGAATATAAACACAGGGAACAATGGCGTGAAATATACGGTATAATCCTGGCAGAAAATGGTCTCATAGCACATCCACAATTCTTAATTGGTTCTTTTTCAGGTGAGGCCGATTTTCATCACTACGATTCCTTGCTATTAGCTGATGGTTCTGTGTTATTTATATGGAGAGATGTTGGGACAATCTCTGACATCATTGGCAAGGTTATAAAAGACGATGGAGAAACCTTAGTCAATGAATTTTTTATAAATGGTGATCAACCAATTGTATACTATGCCAACCCTGTTCTTGGGAATTTCTCCAACGGGAATATCTTTGTCGGCTGGTTTACATCAGAAGATAACTTCTATCTTGCTGATTCCATTGGAATGAAAGTTTGGGGAAGTCAAGTCACTGCAAATTCCAGACCAAAAGTCCGCTCTCCAATACCATCTAATGACGGAAAAGTGAACAAGCCCTATGCAATAACGATTCCTGATGGGATGTTTGAAGACCCTGATGGGGATTCTCTTAAAATTACAGTTAGATTAGACGATGAATACTTAGATCGGAAGGCCTGGCTCCAATATGATCCAGACACCAAGAACTTGATAGGAATTCCTGACTCTTGGAGCTCAGGACGACATAACATAACCGTAATCGCGAGAGATCCTAAAGGAGCCTTTGCCAAAAGTAACTTTGTAGTCACAATACACCCTGACAGTTCCTTTGCAGCAAAAATTGTGGTCCTAGTGGTTGCAATAGCTATAGTCGCTCTGGTACTTCCTGGGGCCCTGAGATGGAAAAAATCGGTCTGGAAGAAAGAAAAGAAGAAAAAGAGATACATAGTATTCGAGGATCAAGAAGGAGGACATCAAATTAGTATGAAGACCGAAAATATTCCAAGGGAAATGTTTTGTCCCCTCACAGATGAATTGATGTCAGATCCCTGGGAACTTATATGTGTTGATGGGAGTCGACAAAATTATGAGGGAGAGGCTCTGTTCGAATACCTTAAGATAAGAAACCATGATCCCATAACCAAGGCTAAAAAGAAAGACATTCGACAAAATGATGACCTGAGAAAGCGGATCGAAGAATTTATTTTTGATCTTGATCCTTTAGTGCTCAAAGAAGATAAGAACTTACTAAAAGAAGTTCAGAGATGGGTGGAGAAAAGAGGGGAAGAGACTCTAATGGAGAGCGGAAAATTAAGATTCATTGTGACAAAGTTGAAGGAGGTGGCATTGGCAGCCTCTCCCACAGAAGAACAGGTTTAACGAAAATTCTTCCCTTCCTCGCAACAATATGTATTGTATTATAACTAATGAATGATTGCATGTGGATACACTGTCATTTGTTATGTTCTTTTTGAGTAAATCCAAGCAATTGTTAGTCTTGATTAGGAGGTCTAATAAGGCGTCAGCAAACTTTTTTATTGGTTTTTCGCAATAAAATATCAGAAAATAGAAAACCGGATGCAGTCTAGCTCTCGCATCGCCCTCATAGATGACAAAGTGAAAATAATTCAAACAAACTTTTTGTTAAAAAAATATTAGATGGGTTTTCAATGATTTAGAATGTAAGAAAATACTCTTCTAAATTATGCTCTTGGTCTGCTTTAGAGTCTTTCTAGGTCAATAACTCCTGAAGTTGAGTCCTTTTGGCTAGGAGGATTCAGTCTATGAAAAAATGGAATGTGGTAAGAAGCATGATCCATTACGTCAACTTCAGCGAATCTTCGAAATTGATTAAGAGATAGACGTAATTCAAATCAGATTCTGTTATAAATCAGAAATGAGATCAGAAAACGAGGAATTTTTAACGTTCTATGACGCATTTAAAATAAATAATCTTAAACTTGTCGGCAACTTTTTTCCAAGACACTGAACTTTTCGAAGACAAGACTCTTCCAGGAAGGAGTTTTGCTTGAAACAATCCAGAATGCTTGTTCAACAGTTTTTGCATCGATTTAGGCATCTATGGTTCCAATTTTCCTCTATCATGAGTTTTGGTCTCTCTAAAAGCGGTTTAATAAGCTAGTGCACTGTCTATGATTGGGACCAGATAGGTGCATCAGTTGCGTTTCTAGTACTTTGAGAAACATATCTACATAAAGGTTTCTACTGTAACAAGTGTTGCCTGATATAAAATTTCTCTTGTCTTCTTTTAAGTATTTTCAGGTTGAAAACGATGAAATAGAAATTATCATGATGTTACTTCTTGTCTTAGGATGTCTACTGAATAGTATGTATGCGCTGGACAACAACCATTTTCTCATTACAACTTCTAGGTTGAGATGGTATTTTTTATTCTCTAAACTTCTCCTATCTTTTATATTACCATCCTAAGAAAGGGCCAGATTAATAAGAAATATCATGAAAACGTTCCGTACCTTTCCCCAACAATTTGGTCCAATTTTGGTTGAGTAGTAAGCAACACGCCCAATATTCGCAGGATTTCGACCATGGATACATATGGATGTAAAATGGAGACTTTTCGAGTGTATGGTAATGTTAGTGGTAGAGGCCTCAATAATTTCCCGTTGTTCGTATTTGATAGAACCTGATGAACAAGGTTAGAACTTTTGAGATCGAGAAAATTATGTATATTATTCAAAAAACTCAAAGTTGTATTAACACCCGTTGCAAAGTCCGAGCAGAAAGAGTTTAGGCGTTTGCAGATTCGTGAAAATGATGCTGGTTTTTTCGTAGGTATTGTAAAATATCAAAACAAGTGATGTCAAGAAGAAATGGTTTCCTAATAATCAATCCTAAGTGAAGAGACTCATTTTTGCAGTTTTTGAACAACAAGTAATGGATGCAACCCACCAAAAAAAGTACAAGTGGGCTTTATGCAATTTGTAATACAAGCAAAAAGGACAATAAAGGAAGACATATATAAGAAAGACGGACTTGGAATTCAAGACCCTTTACACATGAAACTGGTTACTCGTCAATTCCGAAGAAGAGATCAGTGTTCAAGAGCTGAACATTGTTCTCTCCAAACAGATCGTTTCCACTGAAATGATCCATGTATGCAAAGGGATCCATTTGAACTCTTTGCTGCAAAATACTAATCAGTTTTTGGCTTTCTTCAAGCTTCTTTCTTAAAATGTCATTCTCTCTCAATGCCTTGCTCAACTCATACTCAGCTTCAGCTTTGGGTTCTGAAACAACTTCAGTCTTAACAGCAGAAGGGTCCCAGTTTCCATAGAATTCAGGAGTTTCCTGGTAAGCTTGAGGCAGCTTCTTCTCAAGAGCAGGCTCTTCTGAGTAGTAAACATTCTCGAAGGGTTCGACTTGGTAGTTAATCTTAATATTTTTGTGAACTGAAGATGAGTTTTCGTGTTGCTTTAATTGAGAAAGAGTAAGGAAAGTCTTTTCGCAGTTGGGGAAACTGCACTTATAAACTTTCTGTCCTTCATGCTTGAGCAAATGGTATCTTAGACTTGCTTTGGTGGGGAATTTAAGGTCGCATCCATCGTGAGGGCATTCGAAGGGTTTTTCTTTGGTGTGAGTTCTAATGTGGTTTTCAAGAGCATCTCTTCTCTTGAAAGATTTGTTGCAACCAGGATGGTCACAAACATAAGGTCTATACTCAGAATGAGTAGCGATATGTCTGATAATCTCAGACTTATATCTAAAGACCTTTCCACAGTCGGGGAACTTGCACATGAAACTTTTTTGTTTGCCTTTGACTTGGAGTTCGAACATATCTTCCATACGATTATCCTCAGTTGAGGAAAGAGGAGTAGAGATTTGTTCAGACATATTAATTAAAAATATTTGTTGGGTTTGTTTGAAATTATAAAATCTGAGC
>Ga0065720_1003059_pt1 | contig 29183 bp, 20 predicted proteins | sample Thericmetagenome_FD_59107 | JGI IMG/M metagenome (GOLD analysis project Ga0065720, IMG submission 59107) | Thermophilic microbial communities from the Joint Bioenergy Institute, California, USA of rice/straw/compost enrichment - eDNA_2 v2... | ecosystem: Engineered > Solid waste > Grass >... | reverse complement strand
ACCGTGATCCGACCCCCGGCGGCGTCGACGACCTCACCGAGGCCAGCGAGCAACTCGTCAAGCCGGGGGCGCGGGATGAGGTGGTGCCCGCCGGACGTCGGCACCAGATCGAGCCACTCGTCGCGGGTGTACTCCCGGGACCAGTCGGTGCGCCACTGCCGCACCTCACCGAACGAGCCGCTGCGCTGGAGCCCATCGACGACTTTCTGCATGATCGCCTGCTGACCGAGCATCGGGTCGACCGACCACGGGCTGAAGGGCAGGCCCGTCTCCACTCGGCGGTAGACCGCGCCGAAGGCCGCGGCCAACTCGGGCGCTGGTTGAAACACGTTCCAGAACAGGGCGATACGCCCACCGGGCCGCAGGGCGAGGGCCGCCTTCGCCGGGCCGGCGACAGGATCGACCCAGTGCCATGCCTGCCCGGATATCACGGCGTCGAAGACACGACCCGCCGGATCCCAGTCCTCAAACCGAACGACCTCGACCTCGAACCCCCGTTGCCGGGCCAGTTCGGCCATGCGCGGATCGGGCTCGACGCCGACCACGTGGGCGCCCAACGCCCGAAACGGCAGGGCGGACAGGCCGGTGCCGATGCCGACGTCGAGCAGAGTTCGGCGCGGTAGGTCAGCGACGATCGTTTCGGCCAACGCCGGCGGGTACGTCGGCCGGGTCCGGTCGTAGCGCTGCGGGTCCAGCCCGAACGACTCGGCCACCGCGCGGTGTCGATGCGGCTCGGCCGCCGGGGTCGACGGTAGAGTGGGCATGCGCCCACTATAAGTGGGCACGTGCCCACTCGCTAGACCGTGCCCATGTCGGACGGAAGGACGTGCTGCGTGCCGACCGGTGTCGTGATCCCTGACGCCCGCGGGCACCTGTTCGCGGCGGCCGAGCGAGTCCTCCGGCGCGACGGCCCGACCGGGCTCACCAGCCGCGCGGTCACGGCGGAGGCCGGCGTCGCCAAGGGCGTGCTGCACCGGCACTTCGCCGACTTCGACGACTTTCTGGCGGAGTTCGCCCGCACCCGGATCGCGCGTATCGAGGCGCGGGCGAGATCCCTCCTCGATGCGGTCGGTACCGGGTCGGTGAGCGGCAACGTCGCCGCCGCCCTCGCGGACGTGTTCGACGCGGCGACCCTGGGCGTGCTCGCGCTCATCATCACCCGTGACGAGGTGCGGGCGCGCCTGCGGAGCGACGGAACCTCCGGCCTGCCGATCGCCACCAACGCCGTGGCCATGGTCGCGACGTACCTCGCCGCCGAGCGCGACCGGGGCCGGCTCACCCCCGACGCGGACCCCCAGGCGCTCGCCCTCAGCATCGTCGGGACCGGCCACCTCCTTTTCGCCGGCGAGCTCGGCGCCCATCCGGACGCCGACGCCGTCACCGAGGTCGTGCAATCGATCCTCGTCGCCGTCGAGCGTCAGGGCCCGTCGGGCCACCGGCCCCGCGAGAGGTCGACACCCGTCATTGGCCAGCGGGGCGCACGGGGCCGGACCCCGGGCGCGTGACCCTACCGCCAGCCAACGGGCCGACCTCGCTCAACCCGCTCCTCGCTCGCCCCGCTCCTCGCTCGCCCGCTCGCGGCGAGGCTCCCGCGCGCCGCCGGGGAAAATCCGGCGTGACGTGGCCGGGCCCCCGGTTAGCATCCGGCGCATGTCCGAGCCCATCACCGATCCGGTCGCCCACAACCGTCGCGCCTGGGACCGCCAGGTCGAGGAGGACAACGAGTGGACCCGCCCAGTCACGCCGGAGACCATCGCGAAGGCCCGGGCCGGTGAGTGGTCGGTCGTGCTCATCGGCTACCAGCCGGTCGATCCGAGCTGGTTTCCGAGCGATCTCGCCGGGCGCGACGTGCTGTGCCTCGCCTCCGGTGGCGGCCAACAGGGCCCCATCTTCGCCGCGCTCGGGGCGCGGGTCACCGTCTTCGACAACTCGCCCCGCCAGCTCGCCCAGGACGAGATGGTCGCCGAGCGCGAGGGCCTGACGCTGCGGACGGTGCTGGGCGACGCCCGGGACCTGAGCGTCTTCGCCGACGCCTCGTTCGACCTCGTGTTCCACCCGGTCGCCAACGTCTTCATCCCCGAGGTCCGGCCGGTGTGGCGCGAGTGCTACCGGGTGCTGCGGCCGGGCGGGATACTCCTGTCTGGATTCATGAATCCCGACGTATTTATCTTCGATGCCGAGCCCTTGAACCGTGGGGAGCTGGTCGTCCGGCACCGCCTGCCGTACAGCGACCTGACCCACCTCGAGCCCGGCGAACGGGAGCGGCTGTGGGGCCCGACTCGCCCGTGGAGTACAGCCACACGCTCAGCGACCAGATCGGCGGCCAGCTCGACGCCGGGTTCGTCATCACCGGCTTCGCCGAGGCGCCGCACCACAGCGACGCGACCGCGGGCTGGCTGCCCGGCTACTACGCCACCCGCGCGGTCAAGCCACCGTTGACAGATGTCAATTGATAACTCGATGCCCTGGCGGCGTTCCGCCTAGGGCGCCGAGTACCGGCAGACACCGTCGACCTCCTGGCACCGCAACCGGTGTTGCGCCACCAGGACGTCGAGGTGAACCGCGGTCTCGGAGACCGCCAGGACCTGGTTGAAGTGGTCCAGGTCGTCGAAGGCCCGCTGGCGCCGCGTCCACGTCATCCGCCGTGCGACCTGGTACGGGGTCAGGGTGTCCCCGGCCACGATCGCCACGCACTCGTCGAGGCGGCGGCCGTGGTGGTCCAGCAACTCGTCGACCCGCGCGTGGACGCTGGGCTGCACGGGGCCGTGCGCGGGGAGCAACCGTCGGTCGGGCAGGCCGCGGACGAGCCTGAGCGAGCGCAGATAGTCGGCCAACGGGAGCGGCGCCGCGACCGCCTCGAAGCCGATGGACGGCGTGATGTGCGGCAGCACGTGGTCGCCGGCGAAGAACAGGCCGGCGGCCTCGTCAATGAAGACCACGTGCCCCTGGGTGTGTCCGGGCGTCGGCAGGGCCTGCAGGGTGCGCTTGCCCAGCGGCACGGCCGACTCCTCGAGCCAGACGTCCGGGGGCTCCCAGTCGTTCGGGTCGATCCGCATCTCGGACGAACGCTGGCGTATCCAGGCCGCCAGCTCGTCGGCCCCGTACCGCACCATCCTCGCCACGTGCTCGCCCAGCGGACGGTGATCCGGGCTGCCCAGCAGGGCGATGGCGGGCTGCTCGCCGGCGCCGAGGGCGATCTGGCCGCCGTACTCCCGCCGGAGGGCGACGGCCAACGCGTAGTGGTCCCGATGGACATGCGTGATGAGGAATCTGCGAATGTCTTGAGGGCCGCAGTCCAACGCGGCCAGGGCCCGGTCCAGCCGTTCCCGATCGGCCGCGATGGGCCAACCGGAGTCGATGAGCACCACACCGTCCGAGTCGCGGATGGCGTAGACGTTGACGGCGCGCAGGCTGTCGTGCGGCAGGGGCAGCGGAATCCGGTAGACGCCGGGGTCCACCTCGAACACGCCCTCACGGGTCCAGTCACCCGTCGGGTCGTCCGGCTCAACTCTCACCCGGCAACCTCCCTCGTCATCGTCTGGTCGCTGACCGCCGCACGTCAAGACGACCGGACCCGATTCACAGCGGAGTGACCGGGTGCTGTGCTCTTCATCACGCGCTCCGGCCACCGTTGCGGGCAGTGGCGGCAAGCCCGGGGTCAAGCCGACGTCGTGCGTCCGCCGCAACCGTAGCCGGCGACTGGTGCGGCAGCGCCGGCCACCCGGCCGATACCCGCCGCCCCTCCGGTTCCGCGCCCACCGCCCGCGCCAATCGCGGGCTCGGCGAGGCCCGATGACGCTCGCCATCAGCGGGGTCGCGCCCGGGACCCGGCAGCCCAGAGAATGTGACGACGCCCATTCGTGACCACGAGGAGTACCGCTCATGACCGTCCTGAACAGCGGTGTGCTACGCGTCGGCATGGTCGGCTACGCGTTCATGGGAGCCGCCCACTCCCACGCGTGGCGGTCGGTGAACCGTTTCTTCGACCTCCCGGCCCGAGTACGCATGGTGGCGGTCTGCGGCCGGGACGCCGCGAAGGTGAGCGCGGCGGCCGAGCGTCTCGGCTGGGAGGAGGCGGTCACCGACTGGCGCACGCTGGTCGCCCGGGACGACATCGACCTCATCGACATCTGCTCACCCGGCGACAGCCACGCCGAGATCGCGATCGCCGCGCTGAACGCCGGCAAGCACGTGCTGTGCGAGAAGCCGTTGGCGAACAGCGTGGCCGAGGCCGAGGCGATGGTCGCCGCCGCGGCTGCCGCGCGGGCCCGGGGCGTGCGCGCGATGTGCGGCTACAACTACCGGCGGGTCCCCGCCGTCACGCTCATGGCTCGCCTCATCGCCGACGGCCGGATCGGCGAGATCCGGCACGTCCGCGCGGCGTACCGGCAGGACTGGCTGGTCGACCCGCAGTTCCCCCTGGTCTGGCGGCTGCGCAAGGAGATCGCCGGTTCGGGCGCGCTCGGGGACATCGCCGCCCACATCATCGACCTGACCCAGTTCGTCACCGGCCAGCGCATCACGAGCGTGACCGCCCTGACCGAGACGTTCGTCAAGCAGCGCCCGTTGCCGGCCGACGGCCCGTCGGCGGGCGGTGACGGCTCCGCGACCGGACCGGTGACCGTCGATGACACCGCGCTGTTCCTCGCCCGGCTCGACGGCGGGGCGGTCGCCACCTACGAGGCGACCCGCTTCGCCACGGGGCGACGCAACGGCCTGACGGTGGAGATCAGCGGTTCACGCGGAAGCCTGGCCTTCGACCTGGAAAGACTCAATGAACTCGAATTCTTCGACGCTACCGTGCCCCGCACCGAGCAGGGCTTCCGGCGCATCCTGGTGACCGAGGCGGAGCACCCGTACGTGGGCGCGTGGTGGCCGCCCGGCCACATCATCGGCTACGAGCACAGCTTCACCCACCAGGCCCGCGACCTGATCGAGGCCATCGCCACCAGCACGGATCCGCGGCCGTCGTTCGAGGACGCGCTCGGCGTGCAGCGGGTGCTCGACGCCGTCGAGCGCAGCGCCGCCACCGGAAGCTGGACGGAGGTGGGCGGGTAGCCACCGACCCGGCCCACCGGGTCGGGCGATCGTCAACCTTCGACATCGACGCCCGCGAAGGTGACGCCGCGGTACGCGGCGAGCCGCTCGGCCTGCTCGGCCACGGCCCGCCGCAGCGCCGTCGTTGGCGTGGTCCACAGGTCGACCAGCAGCCGCAACCGGCGACCGGACTGGCGAGGCCGCCAGATGCCGACGAGATCGCCCTGGTACAGCACAGCACCGGGACGGCCGAGGATCACCCAGACCGACTTCGCCCGCTCGGCCGACGGCACGAGCAGCGAACGGTCCCGGGCCTGCAGGAACAGGTCGTACGGAGCCAGCAGCCGGGCGACCTTCGCTGACCCGGCCGACAGCGCATCCAGGTCATCGGCGAGGACCCACCGCTTCTCGCCGTCGACGTCGACCGGGACCGCGTCCTCGGGCCACCGCTGGCTGATCACCCTGACCGGGGAATCGAGAAACTCGGCGACCTGCTTGGGGGTCGCCGGGCCGAGGAACCGCAGGTAGGCCCGGATCAGGTCGAACCTCGGTGGCACCGTCGCGGCCGGTCGCCACGATGGGATGCGCCGCAGCACGGGCGGAGAGGTATCCGGCTCCAGTTCGATCCCGGCCCGGGTGGCTCCGAGCCGGAACGTCTGCTCGTACAAGTGGGTGGCGTTGCAGGGCCGGCAGAAGCGCAGGTACGGCTCGGGCATCCGCTTCGTGACCTCAGTGGACACCTCACCCTTGACCATGGGTCGGGTGACCACCGCGCGCATCGCCTCGGCCACGGCATCCAGCGCGGTCAAGGGGCCGATGCCCGCGGCCTTGAGCGGCTTGGCCGCATCGAAGATGCGCTTGCCCGCGTCCTCGTCGGCGTACGGACGAACCGCCGCGGCCACGGCCGGCAGGTCGGCCCGGCGGTACTGGTGTGGCGCGCCGCGCAGTGTCCACAAAAGAGCCAGCTCGCGGTCCCCGATGCCGGCCGGGTCGACGCCTCGACAGGCCAGGGCCCACACCGCCCCATCGCCACCGGTGTCCTGGACGCCGAAGTCCAGCACGGCGGTGTCGGCGACGGTGCCTGATTCCCGGTCCAGTTGCTGGGCCCGGATGCGGAAGCCCAGTACCGCGGTGCGACCAACCGCCAGCCTTGCCGGCTCGGTCACCGCCATCGCCTCCCCCTGTCCTCCGGTGAGCGTCAGCTATCGATGAGTTCGTCGGCCAACAGGTCCATGAGCAGAGCGTCGTGCCACTGCCCGTCGGGCCCGCGCTCGTACCGGCGCATCACGCCGACCGGACGGAAGCCGACCTTCCGGTAGCAGGCGATGGCGGCGGCGTTGTCGGCGGCGGGGTCGATCGTCAGCCGGTGGTGCCCGTGCGCGGTGACCAGGTGGCGGGCCAGCGTCCGGACCGCGTCGGTCCCAACCCCGCGCCCGTGCACGGCCGGGTCCACGAAGATGTCGATCTGGGCGTGCCGATAGTCCGGATCGGTCTCCTCGGACCACTGGATCCCGCCGACGACCCGACCGGCCAGCTCGATGACGTAGTGGTGGACGTCGGTGTCGGCGAGGTCACGGGTCACGGCCGCCGTCAGGTCGGGTCCGCCCCCGAACCGGTGGTACACCTCCGGCGTGGCCCGGACGCGCGCCAGCTCCGGAATGTCGTCCACAGTGGCCGGACGCAGGGTCACCTGCGCCCCGTGCAGTACTGCGCTCACGGGGCCACCCTACCGACGCGGCCGGCATCGACAATCGCGGTCACTCAGCGCGGCGGCGCCGCGACGAGAGCGGCCAGCATCTGCCGGATCGTGGCCCGCAGCTCGGCGGCCGACCGCGGGCCGCCGGCCCCGGCGAGCTGGTCGTAGATGAGACCGTCCAGCATGGCCGCGAAATCCCGGCTGGCCCGGTGTGGATCGGGCGCACCGAGCCGGGCGACCGTCTCCGCGACCATCGTGCGTACGGTGGCGCCGGTGGCGAGGAACCGGGCCCGCAGCTCGGGATGGCGGACGGACTCCAACGAGATCTCGTAGCGGGCCAGCATGCGCTCGCGCCCGGGCCCGAGCCAGTGGGTCACGACCTGCGTGACCAGGTCGGCGACCGTGTCCAGATCCAGGGCCAGGGCCGCGGCCGGGGGTGCCGCAGCCGCGTCGGCGAGGTCGAGCGCGAGGAGCCGCTCGGTGACGCCGACGAGCAGGGCCAACCTCGTCCGGAAGTAGTACGACGTCGAGCCCTCGGGCACACCGGCCGCCCGATCCACCGCCCGGTGGGTGAGGCCGCGCATCCCCTCCCGCGCGATCACTCCGATCGCCGCGTCGCAGAGGGCATCGCGCCGGGTGGGTCTTGTCACAGCATCTCATCCTCGCGCCTGGTCTACTCTACATCTGTAGAGGATCGGGAGGAGGCAATCATGGGCGAACGTTCCGCCATCGTCGTCGGGGGCGGCATCAGCGGGTTGTCGGCCGCGATCGCACTGCATGCCCGTGGATGGCGGGTCCGGGTGCTCGAACGCGTGCCGCGCGTCACCGAGGTCGGTGCCGGGATCTCCTTGTGGGCCAACGCATTACGCGCCTTCGACCACATCGGCGTCGGCGACCGGATCCGGGCGCTCGCCACGCCCGAGATGAACGGCGGCATCCGGTCCCGGGACGGTCGGTTCATGGTGCGCGTGGACGCCGACGAGATGGTCCGCCGCTTCGGCCCCGCCCTGATCCTGCACCGCGCCGACCTGCTCGACGTGCTCGTCGAGGCGGCCGCCGGCCTGATGGAGGGCGGCGTCGAGGTCCTGTCGGTGTCGTCCACACAGGACCGGGCCGAGGTCCGCCACACCGGCGGGGTCGAGTCCGCCGACCTGGTCATCGGCGCCGATGGCATCCGCAGCACGGTTCGGCGGGCGATGTGGCCGCAGGCGCGGCCGCCCCGGTACGCGGGCTACACGGCGTGGCGCACCGTGACCCCACCTCTGTCCATTGAGGACGCCAGTGAGACCTGGGGCCGGGGCATGCGCTTCGGGTACGCCAGCCTGCCGGACGGGCGCGTCTACTGCTATGCCACGGCCAACGTGCCCGCGGGCGGGAGGGCCGGGGACGAGCAGGCCGAGTTGGCCGAGCTGCGGTCCCGGTTCGCCGACTGGCACGAGCCCATCCCGACCCTCCTGCGCGCCACGACGAATGTCCTGCGCCACGACATCTACGAGCTGCCCAATCTGCCGAGCTTCGTGCGCGGTCGGGTCGCGCTGGTCGGCGACGCGGCCCACGCGATGACCCCCAACCTGGGGCAGGGCGCCTGCCAAGGGGGGAGGACGTGGCAACCCTGGCCACGCTGCTCGACGCGTACGAGATTCCCGAGGCCCTGGCCCGCTACGACGCGCTGCGCCGCCCCCACACCCAGGCCGTGGCCCGTCAGTCCCGGCAAGCCGGGTGGCTCGGCCAGTGGCGCTCGCCGCTCGCGGTGGCCATCCGCGATCGCCTGCTGGCCGCCCTGCCGATGGACAGGATGCTGCTCCGCCAGCTCCGGCCGATCCTCGACTGGCGGTGTCAGGAAGGACTCCCTCTTGACGCCTGGTGTCCAGGAAGGCGTCCTTCCTGACACGAGGGGCGGGCGGGCGGCTAGCCCAGTTGCCCGGGGCGGGGCCGGCCAGTACGGTCCGACGCATGCACATCCGTCCAGCCGAGCCGCCGGAGCAGCCGGCCATCGAAGCGCTCGTCGCGGCGGCCTTCGGGGAGCCACCGGACGGGACGCTGACCCACCTGTTGCGGGCACTGGAGGCTTCCGGCGCGGTCCGCGCGAGCCTCGTCGCCGTCGACGATGGGCGGATCGTCGGTCACGTCCAGCTCAACCGGTGCTGGCTGGATGCGCCCCGTGCGTTGGTGGAGGTCCTGGTGCTCAGCCCGCTGTCGGTCGATCCCCGCCGGCAGCGCAAGGGCATCGGCACCGCCCTGGTTCAGGCGGCCCTCGACGAGGCGCGGCGCCTGGGCGCGCCCGCCGTGTTCCTCGAGGGAAGCTCGCGCTACTACGGCCGGCGGGGCTTCCAGGCGGCGACGCCGCTCGGTTTCCTCCGCCCGTCGACCCGGATTCCCGAGCCGGCGTTCCAGGTGGCGTTGCTGCCCACCTACGAGCCGTGGATGACCGGTCAGCTCGTCTACTGCGAGGCCTTCTGGGCCACCGATACCGTCGGCCTGCGCGACCCGTCACGGGTGCCGTCTCCCGTCGCCGCGCCGCGCCCGGCGGCGGTGTGGGTCGTGGCCGGACCGCCGGGAGCGGGAAAGTCCACTGTGGCCGGCCAGCTGGCGCAGACCCTGACTCCGCCAGCCGCCGTGCTCGACAAGGACACTCTCGACAGTGGATTCGTGGCCGCCACCCTGCAGGCGGCCGGCCGGCCGTACGGCGAGCGCGAGGGGCCCTGGTACAGCGAGAACATCAAGAAGCATGAGTACGCCGGTATGGTCGCGGCCGCGCGGGAGATCCGCCGCCACGGCTGCCCGGTGATCCTGGTGGCGCCGTTCACCAGCGAGACCCACGACGCCGACCGCTGGGCCGAGTTCGTCGACGCGCTCGGCGGTGCCCCCGTCCACCTGGTCTGGCTCCGCGTCGACCCCGAAACCCTGCGCCAGCGCCTGGTCGACCGGGCCGATCCCCGCGACGCGGCGAAGCTCACCAACTACGCCGGCTTCCTCACCGCGATCCGGGCTCAGGAACCGCCGCCGGTGCCCCACTACGAGATCGACAACGGGCATCCCGGGACCGAGTCGCTGGCCACCACCGTCGCCGCGATCGTGGCCGCCGCCCGGGCCTGAGCCGACCCGGGCGGAAGCCTCGGGTCTGGCGGCCCCGCCCGCTACTGCGGGTCGTACCGGATGTGGTCGGGCGCGACGCCGAGCGCCGCCAGCCGGTCGCGGAGAATCTCCACCATCTCCCGTGGGCCGCTCAGATAAGCGTCGTACCCGGCCCAGCTCCCGCGACGGGTCACGGCGTCGACCACCGTGCCGGGCTCGTCCGGGTACGCGTCGCCGTGCGACACGGTGCAGACCAGGCGCAACCACGGATGTCGTTGCGCCCAGCGGCTCAGTTCCTCCCGGTCGTAGAGGTCCTCGCGGGTCCGGGCGCCGAAGAACAGCCAGGTCGCTGGCGGGTTGGCCTGCCGCGCGAGCTCGGTGAACAGGGCCTTGGCCAGGGCCAGTCCGGTGCCGCCGGCCACCAGGAGCACGCCGTTGCCGGACACCGGCGCCAGCGTCACGCCGCCACGGGCCGGGCCGAGACGCAGCTCGTCGCCCACCCGCGTCTGGTGGACCAGCACGTCGCTGAGCCGGCCGGACCCGGTCGCCCGCACGTGGAGCTCCAGCAGGGCCGGCTCGGCCGGCGCGTTGGCGATTGTGTAGCTGCGCCAGGAGTGCGGAAGCCGCGGCGATTCCACGGTGGCGTACTGGCCCGCCACGTATGGGTACGGTTCGGCCGGCTCGACGTGCAACACGGCCAGGTCCGGCCGACGCAACTCGTGGTGCACAACGGTGGCCCGTACGTACGGCGGCGCTCCCAGGTCGCTGTCCGCGGCGGTGCTCATCACCTGGGCGACGAAGTCGTACGCGCGCCGCCAGGCGGTCGCGTGCTCGGGCCGCCAGGCTGCTCCGGCGCGGCCGCGCAGCGCGTCCAGGAAGGCCGACCCGAAGGGACCATAGTGGACGGTGCGCACGCCGAGCTTGCGGTGGGCCCGCCCGAGCTCCCCGAAGAGCGGGACGATGACGTCGGGCTGGTCCAGGTGCTCGATGAGCCGCTTCAGCGACCAGGCGAACCGCTCCTGCTGCGCCTGCAACGAATCGGGGAACAGGCTGCGCAGCTGCGGGTTGTCCCGGAACAGGGCGTCGTACAGGTACCCCACCGTCTCCGCCAGCGGCTCCACGGTGGGCAGGCTCTCCCGCAGCAGCTGCTGGTCGGCCAGCCGTTGCGGCCAGGCGGCGAGCAGTGCCGCGACCCGCTCGAGCCAGTCGGTGGAGTCCGGATCGCCGCCGCGCATCCGCCGCCGCAACTGCATGGAGTGATGCAAACCGAGCAGGTCGTGATAGTTGCTGCGCTGCGCGGTTACCCAGGACTCCATGCCCGGTCACGTTACCCAGGTTCATGGGCTCGGTGAGGGGAACGTTGGCAACACCACAGTCCCCCTCGGGGTAACCCAGGTCGAACCCGGTCCCCGCCGGCACCGCCGATCGTACGTCCACAAAGGAGGTACGACCGGTCGGTGCCGCCGCCGCGCTCGTCGCCGGCCGCCTCCGGCGTCGCCTCAACCGGCTGCGGGCTCGTACCGGCAGTGGGTGCCGGTACGGATCGTGCGGTCGAGGTGCTGGCCGAGTTCGGGGTGCACCTCGGCGATGCGCCGGATCGCATCCCGGATGCGGGCCGTGACCGCCTTGCGCGCCCGCTCCGCCGTGGTGCCGCCGAGACTGCGGGGCCGGCCGTCGGGTCGGGCGGCACGGCGCAACTCGGCGAGCAGCCGCTCCCGCTCGTCGGCGACCCGCCGTTGCCGGGCGAGGTCGTTACCGGCCCGAGCCGCCTCGTCCTCCAGGTGGGCCAGACGCCGCCGGTAGGCCGCGACCGCCGTCCGGTCGAGCACGGGATCGGGCCGTGACGCCGGGGCGGCCAGGTCGCCGCCGGCCAGGTCCAGCGCGGAGACCCAGACCCCGGGGCGGGCGAGGAGGGCGGCCAGATCGCGCATCCCCTTGCTGTCGCGAACATGCGCCGTACGGTCACCGAACGATGCCTCCCACAGCTCGCCAGCGCGCCGAAGTCGGGCAGTCTGCGGGTAAGTCGCAACATTCACATCTCGAACACCATGACCGGTTTCGGGGTCAGCGGTCAGGCGAAGCTCGGCTCGGAGGGCGGCGGCCCGCCGAGCGTGCTGGGCCGCGTCGGGCCCGCCCAGTCCGGCGAGAGCGTCGTGGCTCTCCGCCTGCCAGGCCCGGGCGCCCAGCCGTCGGTGTATCTGCAGTCCCTGCCGTAGCCGGTCGCGGGCCGGCGCTGGCTCACCGAGCGCGGCGTGCAGCAGGCCGACTCGATGCGCGTGGGCACCCATGAAGCAGACAAAGGCGCCGTTGACGGCACAGGTGTCGGCGACCGGCAGCAGGTCGTCGAGGAGCAGCCGGCACAGGGACCGGTCAGCCAGGGCGATGGCGGCGGTCGCCATCTCCCCGACGAAGACGGACCACAGGTAGGAGCGCTCGGCCCGCCAGTCCTCCAGCGCCAGCACCGTTTCGAGCTCCCGCTGGGCGGCGTCCAGGTCACCGGCGCGGGCGTAGAACCCGGCCGCGACCGCGTGGGCGTGGGCAGGAGCGCCCACCCACCAGCGCACCGCCTCGGCCGCCGTCGCCCGCAGCTGCGCCGGATCACGGCGGGCCCGCACGATCTCGAGCCGCTGGGACATGCGGACGTTGCCGGTGTCGTGGTCCTCGACCCCCTCACCCAGCACGGCCGCCTCTTCACTGAGGACCTCACCCGCTTCGATGTCACCGTCGAGCAGCGCGAGGGCCGCCTGGCGGATCCGCAGGAAGTAGTCGTGACGGGGCTGGCGGAGCGCCGCGGTGACGTGGGTGTACTCAGCCAGGGTCGCGCGGAAGGCGGCCGAGCCGCTCTCCAGCTGCCCGCTGGCGGTAAGCAGCAGGGCCTGCGCATGCTGCTCGCGGTCGTCGGCCCGCTTGGCCAGGTCGGCGATCTCCGCCGCGATCCGGACGCGCTCGGGGGCGGTGCCGGCTGTCCACAGTGCATCGTGCTGGGCCAGCAGGCAGCTGGCCAGCGTACCCGGGTCGTCCAGGGCCCGGGCCACGGCGACCGCCGCCTGGGCCAGCGCGCGGGCCGGCGCGCGGTCGGCGGCCACCGAGTGCTGCAGCTGCCGGGCCAGCGCGGCGGTCACCCGGGCCTCCAGAGCACTGCCGGTGCCGTGCAGGGCCCGGCGGGCGGTGTCAAGCGCCGCCACCAGCTCCGTCCGGGGCATGGCGAACCGCGGGTCGATGCGATCCATCCCCAGGGCCACGGTGCCGAGCAGTTCGGGCGTACCCGCCGCGACCGCCCGGGTCCAGGCGAGATCGAGCAGCGGTCGTGCTCGGGCCACCTCGCCGCCCCGCAGCCGCAGCTCCGCCTCCTCGGTGAGCAGGCCGACCAGATCGGCGTCGGGGAGGGCCTGACCGGCGGCGGCGATGGCCTCGCGCGCCCCCGCGAGCTGGTCGGCGGCCTCGGTGAAGGCGCACCGCTTCGCCTCGGCACCGGCCGCCCGGCGGGCCCAGGTCAGGGCGGCGACCGGGCCGGTCAGCGGGACGGCTGCGGTGAGGTGGCGGGCCACTTCGGTCGCAGCCACCGCCTCACCCCGCTCGTGCCGGCTCAGCAGGGCATCGGCCGCGCGCTGGTGCAGCCGAACTCGGCGGTCCATGGCGGTCGCGGCGGCAATGCTCTCCCGGTACAGGTCGTGGGCGAACTCCCCGTCCGGGCCGAGGATCCCCGCCGCGGCGGCCTCGCCGACGAGGTCGGCCACCCGGCCAACCGGCTCGCCGGTGACCTCGACCAGGACGTCCCGCATCGATGCATGCCCAACGACTGCGGCGGCCTCCAGCAGCGCGACGCACTCCGGCGACAGGCCGGCCAAGCGGCGGCCGATGACCTCGCGGATAGCCGCCGGCACACCCGTCACCGTGCCGGTGGCGGCGAGCAGGTGGCACAGCTCACGCGCGTAGAACGGGTGCCCACCGCTGCGCTCGTGCACGAGACGGGCCCAGCCCTCCGGCGCCGACGCCCCGGTTTCGGCCTGCACGAGCTCGGTGATCTCGTCGGCCGACAGTCCCCGCAGCGGCACCGGCTCGGCGATGCTCGCCAGCTCGGCCAGCACCCCCGCGACCTCGGGCCGCTGACCGTACGGTCGATAGGCACCGACCAGCAGGACCGGGCCGGGCTGGCGCTGTCGCGCCACGAACCGGATGAGGTCCACTGTGGATCGGTCAACCCATTGGAGATCGTCGAGGACCACCACGACCGGGCCATCGACCGCGGCCCGGCGCAGCAACTGCCCGGCCGCGTCGAACACCCGCAGCCGGCCGTCCGCAGCCCCGCTGGCGTTCGCGTCGCCCGGGCCGTACTCCGGCAGGATAGCGGCGAGCGCGGGCCGTACATCCGGCGCCAGGCCCGGCCGCCGCTCGAGCAGGGCGCGCAGGGCCTGGGTCCACGGCCACCACGCCGGCGCCGTTCCGTCGTCCCAGCCGGTGCCCAGACGACCGTGCCGCCCGCGGCCTCCACGGCCGCGGCGAACCGGGTGAGCAGGGCCGTCTTGCCGATGCCCGCCTCGCCGGTGACGAGCGCCAACTCCGCCCACGCCGGTGCGCGTCCGCCGGTTCCGGCGACCGCTCGGTAGGTCGCGTCCAGCCGGGCTAAGGGCTCGGTCCGGCCGACGAAGGTGGGCACGCCGGCATTCTCCCTCGCCCGGACCCCGCGACCGCCAGCCGGTTTCTGGCGGGTGCCAGGGGCCCTCTGGCGCGGTTCGGGTGTCAGCACAAACGGCAAGCCACAAGGAGGCGACCGTGACCGGATTCTTCGATCCAGTGCAGTACAAGACCACGACGCGGGCCCAGTGGGAGCAGGCCGCCGAGGCGTGGCACCGGTGGGGCCCGTTCATCGAGGACTGGTTAGGCCCGGCCACGCAGCGCATGCTCGACGCGGCTGGTGTCACGACCGGCTCGCGCGTGCTCGATGTGGCGGCCGGCGCCGGGGGTCAGAGCCTGGCCGCGGCCCGGCGGGTCGGCCCGACCGGCTACGTCCTCGCCACCGACATCTCCCCCACGATCCTGACCTTCGCGGCGAAGGCGGCCGCCGAGGCCGGACTGACCACCGTCGGCACCCAGGAGCTCGACGGGGAGCGACTCGACGTAGCCGCGGAGTCCTTCGACGCGGTGATCTCCCGCGTCGGGCTGATCTACTTCCCGGACCAGCAGGCGGCCCTGGCCGGCATGCGCCGCGCGTTGCGACCGGGCGGCCGGCTGTCCGCGGTGGTCTACTCCACGGCCGACCGCAACGGCTTCTTCGCGATCCCCGTCGGGATCATCCGCCGGCACGCCCAGCTACCTCCACCCGCGCCGGGACAACCCGGGCCCTTCAGCCTCGGCGCCGCTGGTGTAGCCGAACAGGCGCTGGTGGCGGCCGGTTTCTCCGACATTGTTGTGGAGACTGTGCCGTCGCCGCTGCGAATGGCCAGCGCGGCCGAGTGCGTACGGTTCGAGCGGGAGTCGTTCGGCGCCCTGCACACCATGCTCGCCGGGCTGCCGGAGGCGCAACGGCAAGCCGCCTGGGACGAGATCGGTGAGGCCCTGGCGGAGTTCGAGGGACCGGACGGGTTCGTCGGCCCGTGCGAGATGCTCGTCGGCTCGGGGCGGAAGGTGGGCCGGTGATGACCACTGTGGACGGTAAGGTGACCGTCGCTGCGGTGCAGGCGGCGTACGTGCTCATGGATGGCCAGGCGTGCCTGGACCGGGCGATCGCGTTGCTGCACCGGGCCGCGGCGGCCGGCGCCCGCATCGTGGCGTTTCCGGAGGCGTTCATACCGGGCACACCGTTCTGGATCGACAGCCGGCCGATATGGGATGGCGACGAACAGTGGTACGCCCTGCTGGTCGAGCACGCCGTCGTCGTGCCCGGCCCGGTGACCCGGGCGCTCGGCGCGGCCGCCCGCGAGACGGGCACGTACGTGGTCATCGGCGTGCAGGAGCGGGAGCCGCACGGCGCCACGATCTACAACACGACCCTCTACTTCGGACCAGACGGCGACCTGCTCGGCACGCACCGCAAGCTGATGCCGACCGGCTCCGAGCGGGCGGTCTGGGGCATGGGTGACGGCTCGACGCTGCCCGTGGTCGACACACCGTACGGGCGGCTGTCGGGTCTGACCTGCTGGGAGAACTACATGCCGCTGGCCCGGTTCTACCTGTACAGCCAGGGCGTGGACATCTGGGTTGCGCCCACGCTCGCCCCGACCGACGGCTGGGTGGCGACCATGCGGCACATCGCCCGCGAGAACCGCTGCTACGCCATCGGGGTCAACCCGTGCCTGCACGCCGACCAGATCCCGGCCGACTTCCCGGACCGGGACAAGGTCTGGGACGGTACGCGGCGCGGTGAGTGGGTGGAGCCGGGGAACTCGGTCATCGTCGATCCCAACGGCGAGATCCTCGCCGGTCCGTTGCGGCACGAGGAGTCCATCCTGTACGCCGAACTGGACCTGGCCGCCGTGCGCTCGGCCCGGCGCGTCTTCGACCCGGTCGGCCACTACCACCGGCCCGACATCTTTCGCCTGCTCGTCGACACGAGCCCACGCCCACCGGTCGTGGTCCGCGACTTCGGACCGCCGGAACACGCCGACCGCTGACGTCGCCCGGCGGATGAGGCATGCCTGGCCCCGCCCATGGTCTGGGTGGGGCCAGACATGTTGTTGCCGGCCGGGCGGCGAGCATCACCAATGCTCGGGCCCGTGAGCCGGCCGGGCAGTGGACCCTGCGACGCCCGTATCACGGAGATCGACCGGAACTTTGCTCGCGCAAACATCCGGCAAATCACCGCATATCCGCCGGTCGCCCGAAAATCAGGAACGCCGATGCTCTCGACGCGATCGGGTGATCTGGATAGCATGCCCGCGTCTGGACGTGCTGGCGCGCACCCAGGCGCCCAACAGCTGACGTCCCACGTCCCGATCGGCAGAGGAGCATCTTGATGCGCTTGTTAGGCTTTGTAAAACGTTCTCCACATCGTTCTCCAAACCGATCACGGCGCCTGTTCGCCGCCGTCGCGGCCAGCACGGTGGCGCTCGTCGGGTCGGTCGCCGCAGCCGTCGTCGCCCTCGCCGAGGACGACCCGGTCGTGGTGCTCGCCAATGACTTCGAGGACGGCTCGGTGGCCCCGTGGCAGGGCCGTGGCGCGGCGAGCATCGCGGTCACCGACGCCGAGGGCCACGACAGCGACCACAGCCTGGCCGTCACCGGGCGTACCGAGAACTGGCACGGCGTGCAGACCGACGCCATCGCCCTGTTCGACCAGGGCGTGACCTACACCATCAGCGCGTGGGTCAAGCTCCCGGCCGGCACGGCCGGATCGGTCGGCATCAACTTCGCCGTCCACCAGCCCGGCGCCCCCGACAACGAGTTCCCCTGGGTCGGCGGCCGGGTCGACGCCACCGCCGACGAATGGGTCCAGATCGGCGGCACCTACAGCCTGCCCGCCGGCCAGACCCAGGCCACCCTCTACATCGAGGCCGCCGACGCAACCAGCGACTTCCTGGTCGACGACATCCTCATCACCGCCCCGAGGAGCGGGCCACAGCCGGGCATCGTGCACAGCACGAGCTTCGAGGACGGTCTGGACGGCTGGGGTCCGCGCGAGGTCGGGGAACCCGGTCACACGGTGACGATCTCGACCGAGCACTTCCACAGCGGCGCTGCCTCCGCGCTGGTCTCGGGCCGCGACAGCCAGGGTGACGGCATCGGGCTGGACATCGCGCCGATCACCGAGCAGGGCGTCACGTACGACCTGACCGCCTGGGTCCGGTTCGCGCCGGGCGCGGAGACGGACGAGATCTGGCTGAGCCTCGCCTCGACCACGGGATCGAGCACGGCCTTCGCCACCCTCGGCCAGTTCACCAACGTCACCAACGATGGCTGGACGCAGGTCCGGGCGAGCTTCGTGGTGCCGGAGGCCGACGTCTCCCTGCTCTACTTCGAGACCCGGTGGCAGGGCGAGGGCGTCACGGGCAACACGAGCGACTTCTACGTCGATGACATCGTACTGGAGATCCCGCCGCCGCCGGTCGTCCAGGACATCACGCCGATCAAGGACACGGTCGACTTCCCCATCGGGGTGGCGATCGACAGCCGCGAGACCATCGGGTCGCCGTCGGAGTTGCTGCTGCGGCACTTCGACCGGTTCACGCCGGAGAACCACATGAAGCCGGAGGCCTGGTACGACGACGACCGGAACTTCCGGCCGCACAGCGAGGCGATCACGCTCATGGACTACGCCGTGGCGAACAACCTGAAGGTCTACGGCCACGTCCTGGTCTGGCACTCACAGGTGCCGGTCTGGTTCTTCCAGGATGAGAGCGGCAACCCGCTGACCAACTCGCCGGCGGACCAGCAGATCCTGCGGGACCGGCTGCGCACGCACATCTTCAACGTCGCCGAGTGGCTGGCTACCGAGTACGGCGAGTTCGGCGGCGGCAACCCCGTGGCCGCGTTCGATGTCGTCAACGAGGTCGTCTCNGACGNNACCANCGACCCCGGCGGGCTGCGCCAGAGCGAGTGGTACCGGATCCTGGGTGAGGAGTTCATCGATCTCGCGTTCCAGTACGCGGACGAGGCGTTCAACCAGGAGTACGCGGCCGACGGCGCCGACCGGCCGGTGAAGCTGTTCATCAACGACTACAACACCGAGATTGGCGACAAGCAGGAGCGCTACCGGGCGCTGGTCGACCGACTGCTCGCCCGCGGCGTGCCGCTGGACGGTGTGGGTCACCAGTTCCACGTCAGCCTCAACACGCCGATCAGCGCGCTCGCCGGGGCCCTGAACCGGTTCGCCGACATCGACGGGATCGTGCAGGCGGTGACCGAGCTCGACNTCACCGTGGGNACGCCGGTNACCNAGGCNCGNNTCATCGAGCAGGGCNACTACTACCGGGACGCGTTCGCCCTGTTCCGCGACTACCACGCGGCGCACGGCAACCTGTTCTCGGTGACGATATGGGGCCTGACCGACAACCGGTCGTGGCGGTCGACGCAGGCGCCGCTCGTCTTCGACGCCGGGCTGCAGGCCAAGCCGGCCTACTACGGCATCGCCGACCCGAGCCAGCTTCCTCCGCTGGAGCGCTCGGCGATCGTNTTCGGNGGCGACGTNGCGCTGGACGCGAACGCGTTCACGGCGATCGAGTGGCGCCAGCTGCGTCAGATCCCGATGCTCAACAGTGTCGGGTCGTTCAACCTGCGCTGGGCCGACAGCCACCTCACGGTGCTGGCCACCGTGGCGTCCGACGAGGCCGACGCGCTGCAGTTCGAGTACGGCGGCCAGGTCGTGACGTTCGCCAAGGCCAGCCCCGGCTCGATGGGTGTCGTCGATGACGAGGGTGCCGGCTGGCGGGCCGTGGTCCACCTGCCGCACACGGGCATCGCGCAGGGCGGCACGGGTGCGTTCGACATCCGCGTCCTCGACGGGGACACCGTGCTCGGCGGGTGGAACTCGCCCGGAGCGCTGGGCACCCTGTCGTACGTCGAGCCGCTGTCGTACCTGGAGGTCGTCCAGGCCAGCGCCGCGCCGGTCATCGACGGTGTCGTCGACGCCGTCTGGTCCGACGCCAACGTGGTGCGGACCGAGAAGCGGATCGAGGGAACGACCAACGCTCAGGCCGACGTCCGCACGCTGTGGCTGGACGACACGCTCTACGTGCTGATGGAGGTGACCGACCCGGTCATCGACCTCACGGCGGGCGACCCGTGGCAGCAGGACTCGGTGGAGATCTACGTCGATGCGGGCAACGCCAAGAACGGGCCGTACCGCTCGCAGGACATCCAGATCCGGATCAACGCCGACAACGTGACGTCGTTCGGCACCGGCCCGGCCGACCAGGCCGACCGGCTGGTCAGCGCCACGACCCGGACGCCGACCGGATACATCGTCGAGGCGGCGATCAGCATGCTCGGGACCAACACCCTCGGTGCCTTCCACGGCCTGGACTTCCAGGTCAACGACGGCTCGCCCCGGGAGGGCCAGACCACCGGCGCCCGGACCGGCCTGCACAACTGGGCCGACCCGACCGGCAACGGTTACCAGAACACGTCCCGTTGGGGCGTGGGCCAGCTCGTCGGGCCCAAGGGACCGCAGATCCCGAACTGCACGAAGGCCGTCAAGGGCCTGGTCCTCGGCAACCTGAAGGTCTCTTCGGGGGTCACCTGCCTGACCAGCAAGGCGATCGTCCTCGGCAAGGTCACGGTCTCGCCCGGCGCGAGCCTGATCTCCGACGGCGGTGTGGTGATCGGCACGATCTCGGCCACTGGCGCGGCGTACATCGACCTGCGCGGCGGCGGCACCGGTCCGCTGAGCGTGTCGGGCACGACCAAGCACCTCTCGGTGTCCGACACCGTGATCGCGGGCGCGGCCCAGATCACCAACAACAACACCGCACCCAGTCCGATCGTGGTCTCCGGCAACACGATCGTCGGCCTGCTGGCCTGCAACGGAAACCAGCCGCCGCCGACCAACAACGGCGACCGCAACCTGGTGGTGGGGGTGGCTACCGGACAGTGTCGCGGGCTCTGACCGCACGCCCGTGATCCGGTAGCCGAAACAGTGGGGTGCGTGGCCCCGGCGCAAGCCGAGGTCACGCACCCCTCGACATTACTGTCCACAAGGGATGCTCGGGCGAGGGGTCACGTCCGGATGAGCAGAGTCGGCGCCGTGACGTCCTCGTTACCGACCACGACCTGAGCGCGGTCGGCCGGTCGCACCTCGTCCACGTAGCGACGCTCGCCGGGGATGTACTTGGTGCGGTACCGGTGCTCGGCGTCTGCCGCGGAGCCCATCCACTGCTGATCCCGGGCGATGCCCCGGCGCAGCACCTCATCGAAGATCACGTCAACATAGATGCGCAGATCCCAGTAGGGATCGAACTCCGGCCGTTGCAGGAACGCCCCGTCCGCGATCAGCACGGCGTCATCCGGGGCGAGCAGGACCGGGTCGTCGATGGCCGTCCGGGCGGGCAGGTCCATGACGGCCGTGCGGTAGCGCCGGCTGCCGCCCGGACCCAGCGGGACCAGCAGCCAGTCGCGGATCGCGTCGATGTCCAGGAGTCCAGGTAGTAGCTCTCCGGGGAATCCTGCGGGTACCTGGTTCGCTGTGCCACGGCGCGCTTGAAGTAGTCGATCCCCACTCGGATAATCGGTCGCGACGTGCGGTCCTGCAGCACGCGGGCCAACTCGTCCGCCAGGGTCGTCGTGCCTGCCGCCGAGCAGCCGTCGATGGCAACCCGGACCGGATGGGGCCGGACCACCGCCAGAACCACCCGTGCCAACTCCCCCAACGCTTCGGCCCGACCAGGCACGACACCCTCCGTCCGTCGTAACGGCGTGATTCTGCCGCACCTCGTCATTGGTCACTGGACCACTGGGTTACTGGATCACTGGGTCACGTGGTCACTCAGTCGCTCAGCCCGAGGCGTGCGCGGGATCAGCGCTCGACCACGACATCGCCGGCGCGGCCGTGGGCCCGGACCTGATCGAGCCGGACGTCGCCGCCGCTGACCCGCACGGCGACACCGTCCTGAGCGTGCACCTCGGTGTCGGTGAGCCGGATCGTGCCGCCCTGGACGTGCACGGCGTCGGCACCGACCCCGGCGGCCCGGATCCCGCCGGCCACCCGCATGGCCGAAACCTCGCCGCCGACATGGACCGTGGTCACGGCCGCCCCGGCGGCGGCCAGCCGGCCGCCGACCTCGATGCTGGTCACGCGACCCCCGGGCGGCACGCTGAGGGCGTGCGCGAACTGCCGCACGATCTGGCCCCGGACCAGCGAGTCGCCGTCCGCGCCGGCCGTCTCGATTCCCTTGTGAACTACGAGCTGGCCGATTGGCTGTCCAATTTGGATGCCCACCGCGCCATCGCCGTGCGTGGTGATCGACTCGAACTCCGCCCGATCGACGGTTGGCCCGGTCTCGCCGTCCAGGCGGTAGACGTTGAAGCCACGGGCGCCGGGACCGAACGTCTCGATCGGCGCCAGGATCCGCAGGGTCCCGAGGGAACCGAAGTTGACCATCCCCACGCCGGCCCGCCCGTACGAGGTCAGCGGCGCCTCCGCGACCCACTGCTCGACCGCGCCCCAGTTGTCGAGCACCATGTCGTTGACGCCGTACGTCGTGACCGGCCCCAGGTTGCGGACCTCGCCCACGGTCGCGCCGGTCGCCACGAACACCCCGCCGGTGATCGCGTCGGCGGTGCCCTCGGCGAGTCCGCCGTCGGTGAAGACGGGACCGGTTTCGAGCCGGGCCACCTCGACCCGTCCGCCGGCCGGGGTGCCGGCGACGAGGATTCCGCTGCCCCGCACCGGTGCCTCCGGCCGCCCGGCGCGCAGGCCGCGTAGCTGCGCGGTCACTACTGCAGCCGGATCGGTTTCGCGGTTCCACAGGGTGAACGCGCCGGGTAACGCACCCACGCCGAGCAGCGATGGCCGGTCCGGCTCGGCGCGGGTGTCCGCCGCCACGATGTCCATCCCGTCGATTTCGACGTGCCCCCGGCCGGCGCGCACGAGGACCCGCCCCGTCACGACGAGACCAGCCAGGCGCAGGGCGCCCAGGTCGGCGATGGTCCCGTCGGTGCCGATGGCGCAGCGGGCCGGCTCGACCTCGACGCGAAGGCCGCTGACCACGTTGTCGCGGGTCAGCACCAGGCCGTCCCGGCCGGAGGCGAACCGAAGGGCCGCCGCGTCACCCTCGCCCACCACCTCCTGCCCGGGCGCGAGCGTCAGCGTGGGCAGGCCGTCGATCTCGCCGCGGACGACGATCCGGCGGGCACCGCTGTCCCGGGCCGCGACCAGTTCGTCCGCCGTTCGTACCAGTACGTCGGTCATGGACTCAGCCTGACCCGGCCGCAGCGCAAGGAAAAGTTCATGTTTCCGGGCTTTACCGTAAGCTGGCCTAATGATCGACCTCCGCCGGCTACGGCTGCTGCGGGAACTCGCCTACCGCGACACCATCGCCGCGGTCGCCACGGCGATGAACTACACGCCGTCGGCCGTCTCGCAGCAGCTGGCGATCCTCGAGCGCGAGGCCGGCGTGCCGCTGCTGGAGCGCACCGGTCGACGGGTGCGGCTCACGGCGGCCGCTTGGACCCTCGTCGAGCACGCCGAGTCGGTCCTGGCCACGCTCGAGTCCGCCGAGTCGGCCCTGGCCGCGGCCCGGCAGAAAGTGGTGGGCGACCTGCGTCTAGGCGCCTTCCCGTCCGCCGCCCGAACTCTGTTGCCGGCGGTCCTCGTCGCCCTCGGCCGGGACCACCCCGACCTGCGGCTCACCCTCGAGGAGCACGACCCTGCCCGCGCCGCCGAGGCGGTCCGCACCCGTGACCTGGACGCGGCGCTGACGCACGACTACGACCTCGTGCCCGTCCCGGAGCATCCCGCGCTTGAGTCCACAGTGGTGCTGACCGAGCCGATGCTCCTCGCCTCGGCCGAGCCACCCGCGGACCCGAACGATCCGGTCGGTTCCTTCCGCGACGCGGACTGGATCATGGGCAAGGCCACGAATCTGTGCGGCGTGGCCGCCCGTCGCATCTGCGAGGCCGCCGGTTTCCAGGCCCGGATCAGGCATATCACCGACGACTTCCCGACCGCCCTCGCGCTGGTCGCCGCGGGTCAGGGCCAGACGCTGCTGCCCGGGCTCGGCGCGAGCAACCCGCCACCGGGCGTCGTGCTCAGCCCGCTGCCGGTGCAGGCGCGCGTCGCGGTCGTCCACCGCCGAGGGGCGGGGGCCCACCCAACCATCGCGGCGTTTAAATCCGCGGTTCGCGCGGCGGTCGACGCCTACGCGGCGTCCCGACCGACGAGCCAGCCACGCCGGAACCCACGACCACGCCAGCGGGAACGCGGCCGCCCGTAGCCGATGCGGGGCACACCCGATGCTCGGGACCGTCCGGGGCATCAGCCGCGCGGTGCGTACACTGGCTGGCCATGCCCGCCGTTCGTACCCTCGGCTCCATCGAGGTCATCGCGCTGGAGGACGGCAGCGGGCCGTTCTTCCAACCGCGCGAGCAGGTCTTCCCCACCGCGACGCCGGAGCAGTGGCGCCGCGCGGACACGTTCGATCCGGAGTCGGTGACCGCCGACGGTCGGTGGCGGCTACGGTTTCGCTGCTACGCGGTGCGCGTGCCCGGAAGGGTCATGCTGCTCGACGCCGGCATCGGACCGGCGGACGCGCCGGCCGCCCGGTGGGCTCCGGTCCCCGGCCATCTGCCCGAGGAGTTGAGCGCGGCGGGGATCGCCCCCGACGACGTGGACACCGTGGTCCTCACCCACCTGCACACCGACCACGTGGGCTGGGCGGTGGTCGGCTCCGGCACGCCGTACTTCCCGAACGCTCACTATCTCCTCCAGCGGGCCGAGCACGAGGCCGTTATGGACATCAATCCCGCACTGCGTGAGCGGCTGCTCGATCCGCTGCGGGCGACGGGGCAACTGCGCCTTCTCGACGGCGACACGCCCCTGGCCAGCGACGTGACCGTCCTGTCCACCCCGGGCCACACGCCCGGCCATCAGTCGGTGCTGGTCACCGTCGGCGACGAGGCGATCCTGGTCACCGGCGACCTGCTGGTGCACCCGCTGCAACTGCTCGCGCCGGAGGTGCCGTACCGCCTCGAGATGGATCCCGATGCGGCCCGGGAGTCCCGGATGACCCGGCTGAGCGAGCTGGCCCGGTGGCCGCGGTCAGCCCTGGCGACGGCCCATCTCGGCCCCGCCTTCACCCCACTGCCCTAGCATCTCCGCTGCCCTGGCAGCTCGGATCCGGGCCAGGATGGCTCGCCGCCGGCGACGGTCGCGCCACCGACGGTAGCCGATGCGGGCGGCGACGAGCAGCGCCACCACGGCGAGCAGCTTCAGCGCCTGCGGCACGCGCACCGCGAGCCAGTCGACCGCGTTGTCGGCCAGGGATGGTGGCTCGGCGCCGAAGCGGTCGAGCAGGTCGCGCGCGATGTCGATCCGGCTCGTCACTCGGGGCAGGGCCATGAGCTCGGTCCGACCACCGCCGGGGTGGAGGGCGACGGATCGTCCGGCTCGCCGTGGTCGATGGACCCGGCGGTGCGCCGCGACGGAAGCGATTGCGCGTGGTTGCCGCCGGGCACGCGACAGCGGCAGAGGCGCCCCGTCCCTAGCGCCCCTGCCGCTGCCTGGAATTGGTGATGTTTGGTCGATCGTATTCAGTTGTTCACTGCGTCCAGTGGTCAGCCTGTATTCAATTGTCAACCCCTATTACATTGTCGGCCTGTATTCAATTGTCACCGTGTTCAGTTGTCAGCCATATGCAGTTGTTCTCAGTTGTTGGCGCAGTAGCCGACGCTGTGCGTGCTGGCGTTCGGCTCGAGCGTCCGGTTCCACTCGACGCCCGTGATGTGGTAGCGGTTCGACCCCAGGCTCTGCCAGTTGAAGTTCCAGGTGGTGTAGATGTCGCCCGGCAGAGTGACACTGGCCGCCCAGTCCACCGGCGCACTGCTGCGGTTGGTGGCGATGATCTCCGCGCAGTAGCCGCCGCCGGTGTCCGAGTTCCACCAGGTGATCTGCCGAATCTCGATATCCACATTGGAGGGTGGCTCGGGCCCGGGCGGGATCTCCTCACCGCAGTAGAGGACCAGCACCAGGTCCGTGACCGGCGGGAGCCCCACGGCGACCTGCTTCGGCGGCGACTCGACGAAGGTGGCCGACGAGCCCGGGGCGGTGCAGCCATCCTTCTCGGCCCGGACCTTGTACCAGCCCGGCGCCACGTCCCACCGGTACCCACCGTTGGCGTCGGTCAGGTCCGGGTTGGTGCGGTTGTCGGGCGACATGATGGTGCTCCCGTTGGGCACCACGGTGTAGGTGCCGGTCTGCGTCTCCGACCGCAGCAGGGTCACGGTCGCGCCCTCGATCGGTTCGCCGATCGTGTTCTCGACCGTACCGCTCGGATCGATGTACAGAGAGGACTGGGTCGTGATGGTCTGCCCGTCGGGGCAGGTCATCGCGATGCTCAGCGTCGCCGGACCGTGCAGGACGTAGGCCGGGTCGTTCCACATCGGTCCGGCCCCGGTNGCGATGTAGTTACCGGACCCGGGNGGGCTCTCCATGAGCTGGACGTCGAGGAAACTCACCGGTTTCACACCCGCCGGGTTGGGGTTCGGTACGAAGGCTAGGGGCCAGCCGATGGCCACGTGGTCGCCCTGCTCCGTGAAGGGAGGCTCCGTCCACGGAGCGTAGTTCTGCGCGTCGATCGACCAGCTCACGTTCGTCGCGTTCGGACAGCCGGCCGCCTGGATGCTGAACTCGTCGCCCCAGAAGACCAGCGGTGTACCCGGGGCGACGCCCGGAACGCCCGGCGGCACCGCCCGGCCACCGGTGTTGACCCCACCCGAGACGGCGACGGGATTGGCCGCGAACTTCGTGGTCGCCAAGGTGGCCGTGCTCGGCAGGTTCCAGATCTCGAACCCGGCCTGCACCGAGGTGAGCCACCACGTGGGATCCAGGCAGCGGGTCCGCTCGATGTCGGTCGACGTGGGCGAGGCCGTGACCGGAAGCTCGGTGTCGCAGGTCAGGCCGGCCTCGTGCAGGTCGTAGGCGGCGTACTTGATGAAGGCGTGCGCGTCGAAGCCGCCCCACGGCTGGGGGGTCGTGCCGATCAGGCCGTAACCCCGGTTGCGGGCGACGAACGAGATGACGTTCCACCGGATGCCGTTGTCCCAGCTCCGGACCCGGCCGCCCCAGACGTCGAACGTCGTGGGCAACGGCGAGCCGTCGGCGTTGGTGTTCTGGATGCCGGGAATCGTCACGTCGGCCGCGAGCAGCTTGCCGGCCGGGCGAATGGTCCCCTCTTCGTACGGCACACCGGGCGTGGCGTTGTTGTAGCCGCGGTTGTTGACCCAGATCATGATCTCGGCGCCGTCGTTCTGGCCGGGGTTGTTGAGGCTGGCCGGCGTGGCGGGCAGCACGCCGCGCGCGTTGGTGTCGAACCAGATGTCGTAGGCGGCGTCCCAGGCCTCGTTCGGGCCGGCCTGGGCCGGCGGCGCCGTGTTGATGGTCCAGATCGACTCCATCCGGGCGATCCCGGTCGCCTGCAACGGGAACGGGGCACCGTTGGCGGTGCCGCCGGAGCACTCGCCCCAGTGACACCCGGCGATGATGCTCGGGTACGACGCCGGGGCATGGATCTGCAGGCCGAACTGGGCGTCACCGGCGTAGTTGTGGGCGGCCACGTCGGCGGGCCGGTACGGGTCGGTCGACACGGTCGTGTACCCGTTGGCCCGGTAGCCGAACTGGTCCCGGACGGTCGGGTTCGCAGCCGTGGCCCACGGGTCGCCGGAGCCGACCCAGGCGCAGTCCGGGTCCTCCGCGTCCGCCCCCACGGTGCAACCGGGTTCTCCACCGGGGCCGAAGTAGGAGTTCGCGGTGTAGTTGGTGACCCGGAACCTGCTCGCCGCGTCGTCGTAGATGAAGTCGAATCCGCCGGTGACCGCCGGGTTCCAGAGGTTGGTGGCCACGTTGAACTGGCCCTCCGGGCTGACCACCGGCCTCGTCTGGTAGCGCTGGGCATCCGTGGCCGCGTCCGCGTCAAGCGGGATCTCCGCCGCGTGGGCGAAAGGCAGCGGCACGAGAAGCGCCGCGCCGGCGGCGGCCACCACCGCTGTCCCGGCGAGCAGGCTCCGCCTTCGTGTGAGTTTGATTCGCATATAGGCCTCCAGTACGGATTCTTGCTTCTCGATTAGGGCACGGCCGCGGCCCCACGGATAGGTGAGTGGCTGGTACGGGAGGCGATACAGCTTGCGATACCGACGGCATGATCGCTTGTCCGGCGCTGTCCGGCGAAGGCCATGAACGATCGACCGAGGGCGTTACAGTCGCGTCGACGTTTCGGGCGTGTTGTGTCGAGGTGACGTGTGGACGATGACGTGTCATTTGGCCGCATGATCAAACTGCGCCGGAGAATGCTCGATCTGACCCAGGAGGACCTGGCACAGCGGGTCGGCTACTCCGTGATCACGATCCGCAAGGTCGAATCCAACGAGCGCCGGCCGTCGCGGCAGCTCGCCGAACGCCTGGCCCGCGCCCTGGACCTGGCCCAGGACGAGCGCGAGGCGTTCATCGGCTTCGCCCGGGCCCTGCCGGGGCCGCTGGCCCGACCCGCGCTGGCTCCGCGTGCTCTGTCCCGCCCCGCGTACCCGGTGGGCAACGTGGTGACCCCCCTGACCCGGCTCGTCGGCCGCGAGGCGGCGGCCGCGGCGGTCCGCGGGATGTTGACCCGGCCCGACGTCCGGCTGGTCACGCTCGTCGGGCCACCCGGCATCGGCAAATCCCGGCTGGCCATGCAGGTGGCTCTCGACATGTCGGTGCCGCCACCCGACTCGTCGATCCCGGAATTGCTCGCAGATTCCGCTCCGGCGAGCTGGGCGGAATTCCCGGACGGCGTCTTCACGGTCGCCCTGGCCCCGATACGCGACCCGACGCTCATCCCGTCGGCCATCGCCGTGACCGTGGGAGTTAAGGAGCTCGACACGGCGTCCCTGGTGGAGTCGCTCATCTCCCACCTGCAGGACCGGCGGTTGCTGCTGGTCCTCGACAACTTCGAGCACGTCAATGCAGGTGCCCCGACCGTGGCCCGCATCCTGGCCGCCTGTCCCGGCCTGCGGGTGCTCGCCACCGGGCGGGCACCGCTGCATGTCAGCGGGGAGCACCTGTACCTGGTCCCGCCCTTGGCATTACCGGGGCCGGGCACGGCCCTGACCGCCGACACGGCGCTGCAGTTCTCGGCCGTGGAGCTGTTCGTGGAACGGGCGCGGGCGGCGAACCCCGCCTTCGTGCTCACCGACGACGATGCCCGCATCATCGCCGAGATCTGCGCCCGGGTCGACGGCGTACCACTGTCGATCGAGCTGGTCGCCGCCCGCAGCCGGCTGCTCACGCCATCGATGCTGCTCGCGCGGCTCGACCGTCGGCTGCCCCTGCTCACCGACGGCCCGCAGGACCTGCCGCTGCGCCAGCAGACGCTGCGCGCTGCCCTCGACTGGAGCTACGAGCTGCTGGATCCGGCCGAGCAGGAGTTGTTCGCCTGGGCGGCCGTCTTTCCGGGTGGCTGCACCATCGAGGCGGCTAACACCGTCATTGGACCAGTGCGTACGCCGGACGGGCGCGACCTGCAGGTGTTCGACGGGCTCGCCGCGCTGGTCGACAAGAACCTGATGCGGGACGAGATCCGGGGCGGAGAGCCGTACTTCGTCATGCTCGAGACGATCCGGGAGTATGCCCTCGAGCGGCTCGCCAGCGCCGGGGCCGAGGAGCGTGCCCGGAGCCGGCTCGCGGACTACGTGCTCGCCCTCGCCGAGGAGGCCGGCCCACACCTCAACGGGGCCCACCAGGAGAAGTGGTTCGCGC
>Ga0065720_1019308_pt1 | contig 29187 bp, 22 predicted proteins | sample Thericmetagenome_FD_59107 | JGI IMG/M metagenome (GOLD analysis project Ga0065720, IMG submission 59107) | Thermophilic microbial communities from the Joint Bioenergy Institute, California, USA of rice/straw/compost enrichment - eDNA_2 v2... | ecosystem: Engineered > Solid waste > Grass >... | reverse complement strand
CGCAGATCGGACGGATCGGGCATGCCCGACATGAGTGCTTGCGTGGCAACCGACACGCGATGAAGCCTACAACCTTAAACACTTTTGTCCAACACGTCGGGCACGCTACTTCCGGAGGTCTGAGGCTGGGACGAGGCTGGCCGTTGGCGATCGTTGTCGCCGTTCTCGTTCTGGCCATCTTCGGGACAGGCACGGCCACGGGTTGGTATCTGTCCGACCGGTACAGCCCGCGGAGCGCACCGGATATCTCGGTGACCATTCCCGACGGTATCGGGTCGAGCGTCGAGGGCGTCACGATGCCGGATCTGCGCGGTCTGGACACGACGACCGCGCGGCAGGTGCTGGCCGACGTCGGCTTGGACGGGGTCGAGATCAGGGAGCATGAGCGGCCCTGGGTCGGTGCAGAGGGCCGGGTCATCGCCCAGGAGCCGGCGGGTGGCCAGCCCGTGCCCAGTCAGGTTGACCTGTACATCTCCGCGCCAGCGGTGATTCCCGATGTCGTGGACACCGACGTCACCGAGGCGGTCCAGGCCCTGCAGATGCTCGGCGCGGAGGTCACGGTGCGGCGGGTATACCGGGACGGCGTCCCGGCCGACCGGACTCTCGCCGTCTCGCCGGGCGTGGGGGAGCCGGTCAGCCCCCGGGTCGAGTTGATCGCCTCGGCCCCACCGTCGACGATGGACCTGACGGAGCTCAGACCGGTGCAGTCGAACTGTTCGCGCGCGACGAATCTCATCGTCAACGGCGCGCAACACGCGACGGGTCTGACCTGCCGGGCCAGCCAGGACTTCGCCACGGCCGTCTATCTGCTCGGCCGGCACACCGCGAAGCTGACGGCGACGATCGGGCAGCCGGACACGGCGGACCCCGGTCACCGCGTGCTTATCGAAATCGTCACCGACGGCAACGTCGTTCTCTCCGAGAGCCTGGCGTACGGGGAGGCCAAGCAGGTCACGGTCTCGACCGAGGGCGTGCTCCGGCTGGAGCTGCGGGCTCGGCTCGATCCGCCGCCGACCGGCAGCGTCCGCGGCACTGCGGTGTTCGCCAGCGTGCAACTCGTCGGCGGCGGGGCCGAGCTGCTGACCCTCAAGGAGTTGCGGCCGTGAGGAAGCTCTGGGCAGGCGCGGTGGCGGCCCTGGCCTTCCCGCTCGCCACGGTGATTCCAGTGAAGCCTGCGCAGGCGGATCCCGCGCAGGCGGAGGAGGCCGGCGGCTCCCCAAAGGTCGTCCTCGTGGTGGACATCTCCGGCAGCATGGACGAGAAGGACGATGCCGGCACCGTGAAGATCGAGGGGGCCAAGCGAGCGCTGCTCGGCGTTCTGCAGGGGCTGTCGCCGGCGACGCTGGTCGGCCTGCACCCCTACCCGTCGGATGGCAACTGCGGCCCCGGCACAACGGCCGACGGGCTGGAGGCCGGCAGCGAACAGTTGCGCGCCGCCATCACCGGCCTGGTCGCGGGGGGCAACACGCCCACCGGACCAGCCCTGCGCGCCGCCGCCGACCGGATTCTCAGCCTGGGCGGCGGGGCCACGATCGTGCTGGTCTCCGATGGCGAGAGCAACTGTGGCGGCGATCCCTGCGAGGTGGCCAGGCAGGTCGCGGCCGAGGGCGTGGGGATCACCGTGAACACGGTGGGCTTCAAGATATCCCCGCAAGGAGCCGACGAGCTGAAATGCGTCGCTGAGGCGACCGGCGGGCACTACTTCTACGCCGCGGACACCGATCGCCTCACGACCAGCATCGCCGACGCCGCGACGCCCCGCCTGTCCATTGTGGTGGACCAGCCCCGGTCGGGCGACGTGCTGGGGGCCGGTAGCGTGGTGACGGTCAAGGCATCCGTGACCAACGTCTCCAACCACCGGCTCGACGACGTACGCACGCTGCTTGCCTTTCCCCACGACAAGCCGGGGAACCTGGACCCGGGCGTGGCCGGAGCCATCAAGTATCTGGGGAACCTCGCCCCCAACGAGACACGCGACGTCCAGTGGCAGTATCGCGTCGCGCGTTCCCAGGACGGCGGCCAGTCCACCATCGTCGTTCATGCGACCGCGAAAAACGCCGCACCCCAAACGGTGACGGCGCAGTTCTCGTACGGCGACGCGCTCAGTCTGGCCTCGGCCGGGCCGCTTTTGCGCAACGCCAGCCGGGTGGCGATTCTGGGTGACTCGTACTCGTCGGGCGAGGGCGCGGGTGACTACTATCCAGAGACAAATATCGCCCGAGTCAACACCTGCCACCGCACCGACAACACCTACGCCATGTCGTTGTGGCCGCGCAAGCCGCTGCTGCTCGCCTGCTCCGGCGCGACCACCGACAACATCGTCGGACCCAACCGAGCCAATAACGAGCCGGCCCAAATTCTGCGCCTGGCGGCCGAGCAGCAGAAGGAACCCATCGATCTGGTCCTGTTGACCATCGGCGGCAACGACATCGGGTTTGCGAACATCGTCGAGACCTGTGTCGTGTGGTCCCAGTGCCACATGATCAGGATCCCGGTCGGTGCCGACAAGGACAGGATCAGGGCCTGCATGGACGCTCAGTTCGACGTTGTCACGCTCGTCATCAATCAGGTTCGCGGTCGCAGCGGCCTCGAGGTCTGCGATCCAGCGGTAACGTTCCGGCAACTCGTGCTCTACTCGATCGATGGCGTGACGGAGAAGTTGAGCCGGGCATATCGGGCCATCGACGCGACGGTGAACTCGGCGGAAGCTCTGGCCAGCCGGAACGGGAAGGTCGCCCCCATCATCGTGCTCGCCTACCCCAACCTCATGCCCTACCGGGCGGGTAGCTCCAGCCAGGGCTTCTGCAGCCGCTTCCTCAGCGAGCAGGAGGTGCAGTTCGGCTCGGAGGTGGTCGACAAGCTCAACGCCACGATCAAGTCGGTTGTGCTGGAGGAACGGGCGGCGGGCCTGCCGATCTACTTCGCCGACGACACCGCCGAGGCGCTGCGGCCGAACCACACCATCTGCGACGCCGAGCCGCACGCGGTGCGCGAGGTTCTGTGGCGTAGCGCCTCAGGCCTTCTCGACGGCCTGGTCGGACCGGCGTTCCGGATGCTCACCGGCGGCCCTGCTCAGGAGCAACTTCACCCGAACAAGGACGGCTACCGCGATGTCACCGCCGAACTCGTCCGGTGGAGCAACACGCCCGCAGCGCGGGAACCGGTTCAGCGGAACCGACCGGCCCCGTCGACGTCCGTCCCGCTCGGGCCCTACGTCGGCTCGCTCGACCTGACGGCGGACCCAGGCTCGGCCACGCTGCTTCAGCCGGCGTCAACGGTCACGCTGCAGGGTGGCGGCTTCGCCCCGGGCACCAGCGCCCACATCATCGTTCGCTCAACCCCGACGCTGATCGGAGCCGCGCTCGTCAACGACGATGGTCGCATCGACGCGGACGTGACCATCCCGCCCAATCTCGCGCCGGGCGATCACCTGATCGTGGTCACCGGCGTCGATGTCAACGGGCGCCCCTACCAGTTGTACGCGGCTATCGAGGTGCGCCGGCCCGTCTCGTGGGCCACGATCGCGCTGTGGGCGACATCCGGCCTGCTGGTGCTCCTGACCGCACCGTTGGTGGTGTCCCGGTTGCGCCAACGGGCCCGCCCCGCCCCGCCGGCACCGTCTCCGGGGGCCTGAGCCCAACCGGCCGGGCCGGCCGGGTCAGCGGGCGGCCGGGTCAGCGGGCGGCCGGGTCAGCAAGCCAGCGTCAGCTCGACCACTCGGTACCCGTGCGAGGGCTCGGGGCGGTGGAACTCGCCGCCGACGCGGTGGCCTGTGTGCCGCTCACACCAGCGCGGACCCGGGTGGAGCCGCCCTCGTAGCCGTCGGCCACCGCACCGCGCATCAATGCGTTGATGCGTGCGTAGTCGATCACCACGTCGCCGACCTGGACGGCGGGCGTCTCGACGGCGAGCACACCCAGGGGCGCGCTCGGGATCTCGATCCAGGGTTCATGGTCGATGGGCTTGTTGCTGAACGGCAGCAGACCCGGCACCGGGCCCTGGTGGTTGTTGGACCACCGTCCGGACACGACGTACCCGACGTCACTGATCCCCTTCGCCGTCGGCAGCAACAGGCGCCGCGCCACCCCATCGGAGCCCAGCACGTAGTACTGGCCGTCGTCGTGGTTGCGTACGATCGTCGCCATATCCGCCTCCTGCTGTCCGGATGGTCCGCCGGCGAGCAGCGCGGCCACTCGCTGGCGGAAATCATTCATGTCAATCCCCACTGGGTCCGACTTGTCGGTCTGGTGCTCCCGGTGCCCGACTACCACGTCGGCGCTCCAGCCCATGTACCGGCAGATCGCGGCCACGCCCCGGACGTACGCGTCGACCTGCACCGCCGGCCATGGCTCGCCGCGGTTGTCGTTCGCCGCCTCGACGCCGATCAGGGCCGCGTTGCCGTATCCGCGGTGAGGTCCCTGCTGGCCGATCAGCACGTGGTAACAGAGCCCGGTCGCGCCGACCGTCCATTGCCCCGTTCGAGACAGATACAGCTGTGAGATCGGCACGGGGGCGCTGACCGAGCCGGTCTCCCACAGCACCCGCATCTCGCCCGCATCGCTGCTGTTGCGGGCGCCGGCGGTGGCATGGCAGACGATCCCGCGCAACGGCCCCCACGTCGACGACCCGCGGGTCTCCCACCCCGGGTAGGTGCTCACCGCCAGCCCGGCGGCGCGGAGCACCTCCGGCAGCCACAGCAGCCGCATGACACCCTCCCTCCTCGCAGATGAAGACCCAGGCGACGACCAAGCCTTCACCGCCGGCCGTGCTGCTGTTGAAAGGGCGAGTGCGAGAACGAGGTGACACAGCCCCTACGGGCACCGCGGCGCTCGATCGGAGGTGGGGCTCGCTGATCGATGCCGTGCGCGGCACGCCGCCGGCCAGGTTAGTGGTGTTGGCCGATGCCTCGGCGCCGGCCGAACACGCCTGTCCTGGATGGACTTGTCACCCTCCTCGTGCGGATCAACGAGGCGCTCTGCGGGCGGTTACGATCATGCATAGATGCGATTCATGCCGTCCGGACGCGGCGCGGGTGGCCAAGCCTGGTCCGGCCCGGGCCGGCCCCCGTCGCCAGCGGCAATTGGTGACTGCTCGCAGGCCGCTGGCGACCGGGGGGAACGTCCAGCCGGTCGCTCAGCGCGCGACCAGCCAACCGTGCGGCGCGTCGAACGGCATGTCCGGCACGAGGTACCAGTGCTGGTTCGACTTGGCGACATCGGCGGTGTAGTACTGGATCTTGCGGCCGTCCTCGTGGCCGCCGCCGCTGAGGCTCAGGTCGATGGCCCGGTTCGGGCTGGCCACCGGCCGGAAGTGCGACGACGTGTAGCCGGGGGCCGGCCAGTACTCCAGGTTGCCGGGCTGGTCGCCAAACCTGGGGCAGCCACCCACGGTCAGCGCCTCGCCGTTCGGTGGGCTGGTGCCGGGGTTGACGCACTTGGAGTACAGGTCGAAGTAGATCACCAGCTTCGCCCGGCTCACGTTGTTGTAGGAACCACCGCTCCACCGGGGGTACGCGTCACGGCCGAACCCGCTGGCGACGAAGAACTTCTGCCGGGAGTCCCAGGCGTTGCAGGGCTGCTGGACAACGGTGCTCGTCGGTATGGTCGGGTCCACGACCTGCCAGCACTTTCCTGAATAGGCCGACACGATGTGCGCGCTGATCGCGTACGGCGCCAGCAGCCACAGCCGTTGCCGCTCCGGGACTGCGGTGCACTCAGCCAGATCGACGGCGCCCCGTCCATGGGCGCCCGCCTGATCGAGGTGGTGGACCAGGCAGAAACTGGTGTTGCTGGCCGAGCGGATCTGGATGAGACCAGCCTCACCGAAGGTGTCGATGCGCCACCGTAGCGTGAGACTGCCGCTGCTTATCCAGTTCTGCGGCTGGCAGGCGGCGGGCTCCACCTCGCCGGTCGCGGTGCTGGCCTTGATGCATACTCCGGACCGGCTCGGGTCGTTGGTGAGTTGGTAGCACGGCAGCTCGGTCGACCAGCACGTGTCGTAGACGAACGTCAACCGGGTGGTCAGTCCGCAGACATCCAGGTCACCCTCAACGCTCAGACAGGACGGCGTATCCGTTGCCGGGCGGAACGCCGGCAGGACATTGTACGGACCCCCGTTCATCGCCCCCGGGATGGCGACGGCGGCGGCGTGACTGGTCGGGGCAGTCAAGCCGACCGCGAAGACCACGGCCGCCACGAGGATGAGGCCCGCCGTCAGGCCGCCGAGTACGCGTCCACGACGCCGCCACAGGACAGGCATATCAAGGATCTCCGTTCACTCTCGGGGTGCGCCACCCGCAAACGGCGGGCCACGCTAGCAGGTGGCACGCTCGGACGCCGGCCGCGCCGGATTCTGCCGGACAGCGCCAGACAGCACCGGACAGCGCCGAACAGGGCCGGCCAGAGTGCTTGGCGGTGGCGAGGATCGAGGTCGGATCGCTCAGCGCGTCACCCTGGAACCCCGTGATGAGCGTGGTCATCTCGGACGGCAGGTCGGGCGTCTCCCCGAACGACTCGTACGTGCGGCCCCACCGGTCGTCGCGCGCCACGCACACGCACGGGGCGAAGGTCCAGTCGACGCCGGTGCCGGCGACCTCATGACGCCAACGCGGCGGGACGGTGGGCGGACGGGCAGGCGCACGGCCGACTCCTTCTTCAGGCCTGGGTGACGGCGAGATCAGAGCGTCTCGTCGTCAACAACTGACGCAGTATGTCCGGTCACCATATTGGTCAATATTCGAAGAAGTACGTCGCGGTCAGGTCTTCCCGGACTGGCCCGGCCTCGACGTGGTCCAGCCCGCTGTGCCTCGTGGGCGGGCGCGACGCGTGGCGGTTGCGAACAGCGGTGGCGGGTCACCCGTGCGTGGGAGCACGAGCCGCCGGCCCGGCGACGTGCGTGATGCGGTGCTTCGCTGGGATGAGCCCCACCACCACCGGGTGCGGCGGCGAAACGAGTCAACGTCCCAGGCTTTTTTCGAGGTGAGCCGTGAAAGCGACGGTTGGTGAGGCGGTTGCCCGGCGACTGATCGACTGGGGTGTGGACACCGTCTTCGGGTTGCCCGGCGACGGGATCAACGGCCTGATGGAAGGTTTTCGGCGGGTCCGGGACCAGGTGCGGTTTGTCCTGGTCCAGCATGAGGAGGCCGCCGCGTTCATGGCCTGCGGGTACGCCAAGGCGACCGGGCGGATCGGCGTCTGTGTGGCCACCTCGGGGCCGGGGGCGATCCACCTGCTCAACGGGCTGTTCGACGCGAAACTGGATCACGTGCCCGTGTTGGCGTTGACCGGGATGCAGGAGACGTCGGTGCTCGGCACGCACTACCAGCAGGAGGTGCACACCCAACTGCTGTATCAGACCGTCGCCGACTACAACCTGATGGTGACGAACCCCCAGCAGGTGCCGGGTGTCGTCGACATCGCGATCCGCAGCGCACTGGCCAACCGTACGGTCTCCCACCTGACCTTTCCCAACGACATACAGGTCGCGCCGTCGGCCGAGGCGCCGTACCGGCATGTCGGCCCGGGCACGAAGCCGACCAGCAGCCCCGTTGTGTCCCGCCCGGCCGTCGCGCCGGACCCCGATGACCTGGCGTTGGCCGCTGAGGTGCTCAACGCCGGACAGAAGGTCGCGGTCCTGGTCGGCATCGGCGCCCGCCAGGCGGGCGCGGAAGTGATCGCCGTCGCTGAGGCCCTGGCCGCGCCCATCATCAAGACGCTGCCGGGCAAGCACGTCGTGCCGGACGAGCATCCGCTGTGCATGGGCGGGCTGGGTCTTCTCGGCACGAAGCCCAGCGAGGAGGTGATGGAGGAGTGCGACACGCTGCTGATGGTCGGTACCTCCTACCCGTACGGTTCCTATCTGCCCCAGCCGGACCAGGCGCGGGTGGTTCAGATCGACATTGACGCCAGCCTGATCGGCCTGCGCCTGCCGGTCACCGCCGCGGTCACGGCCGATGCCGGGTCGGCGCTGCGTGGACTCCTGCCGCTGCTGCAGCCGCGGAGCGATCGAACCTTCCTGGCCAAGCACCAGCGGGGTCGGGATGCCTGGCTGGCGGACATGAAGGCGTTGCAGGATCCCGACCGGGATCCGATCGCCCCGCAGTACCTGATGGGTTGTATCGATGACCTCGCGGATGACGATGCCGTGCTGACCTGCGATGCGGGCACGATCGCCACCTGGGCCGCGCGTCACTGGACGATCCGGGGCGGCCGCGAGTTCTACCTGTCGGCCAACCTCGCCACGATGGCGCCGGGGCTGCCCTACGCCGTCGCGATCCAGCACGCCTTCCCGCACCGACAGGTGATCGCGTTCGTCGGCGACGGCGGTTTCGCGATGCTCATGGCCGAGTTCCTCACCGCCGTCCGCCACCAGTTGCCGATCAAGGTGATCGTCAACAACAACAACGCGTTCGGCGAAATCCTCTGGGAGCAGATTTTGCTCGGCTTTCCCGAGTACGCCGTGCGGCACCAGCCGCCGGAGGCCAACTTCGCCGCCTGGGCCCAGGCCTGCGGTGCCTTCGGCGCCAAGATCACCCGGCCGGGGGATCTGGCGGCGGCGGTCCGCGACGCTCTTGCCCACCCCGGACCGGCGCTCATCGACTGCGATGTCAACCCGAACGAGCCACCGATGCCCGGCAGGATCCGCTACGAGCAGGCCAAGCACTTCGCCGAGGCGTTCCTGCGCGGCCAGCCCCACAAGGTGGCGACGCTGGCCACCATCGCCCGGGACAAGTTCCACCAGCTCCGCGCATGACCCGCGAACTGCTGGCCGCGCCGACGATCGGTCGCCCTCCGGGGCCGGCCCACGACGTCGACCTCTCCGCGCTGGCGGCCGATCTGCGCGCCGCGGACGTCGAGGCCGAGATACGGTTCGATGCCGGCTCGCGGGCGGCGTACTCGACCGACGCGTCGAACTACCGCATGGTCCCGCTCGGCGTGGTGGTCCCCCGCTCGGTCGAGGCGGTGCCGGCCATCATCGAGGTGTGTCGACGGCACGGCGCGCCGATCGTCTCGCGCGGTGGCGGCACCAGCCTGGCCGGGCAGTGCACCAACACCGCGGTCGTCCTCGACTGGTCGAAGTACTGCCACCATGTGCTGGAGGTCGACCCCGGGGCCCGCACCTGCCTGGTCGAGCCCGGCATCGTGCTCGACGCGCTCAACGAGCACCTGCGCCCGACCGGGCTGGAGTTCGGTCCCCGACCGGCCACGCACGACCACTGCACCCTGGGCGGGATGCTCGGTAACAACTCCTGTGGGGCCACGGCCCAACGCTCGGGCAAGGTGGTCGACAACGTCGTGGCGCTGGAGGTGCTGCTCTACGACGGAACCCGGATGTGGGTCGGGGAGACGAGCGACGCGGAGTACGAGCGGATCCAGCGCGCGGGCGGACGCCCGGCCGAGATCTACCGGCAGCTGCGGGCGCTGCGGGACACCTACCTGAGCCAGCTGCGCACCGGGTTCCCGCAGATACCGCGCCGCGTGTCGGGCTACAACCTGGACAGCCTGCTGCCGGAGAAGAGCTTTCACGTGGCGCAGGCCCTGGTCGGCTCCGAGGGAACGCTCGTCACCATCCTGCGGGCCCGGCTCAAGCTGGTGCCCACGCTGCCGGCCGCGACCATGGTGTTCCTCGCCTACCCGAGCATCGCCGACGCGGCCGACGCGGTACCGTCGATCCTTCCCCATAGCCCGGCCGTCCTCGAAGGCATCGACGACACCCTGATCCACTTTGAACGGTTGAAGCATCTCAACGAAACGGGTATCGGCGAGTTGCCCAAGGGCGGCGCCTGGCTGATGGTGCAGCTCGGGGGCGAGAGCAAGGCCGAGGCCGACGCGGCGGCCGACGATCTGCTCCGGTCCCTGGGCCGTCGGCGCGGCGACGGCAGCGTGCACATCTTCGAAGACACCGTCGGCGAACGGCGGATGTGGGACATCCGCGAGGCCGGGCTCGGGTCGACGGCCCGGGTGCCGGGTCTGCCCGATACCTGGCCCGGCTGGGAGGACTCGGCCGTCGCCCCCGATCGGCTCGGCGACTACCTGCGCGACCTGACTCGGCTCTTCGCCGAGCACGGCCTGGAACGGGTATCGGTCTATGGCCACTTTGGACAGGGATGTGTCCACTGCCGGATACCGTTCGACCTGTACACCGGCGAGGGGGTCCGGCGCTTCCGTTCGTTCATGGAGGATGCGGCCGACCTGGTCATCAGCTACGGCGGGTCGCTGTCGGGCGAGCACGGCGACGGGCAGGCGCGGGCGGAGCTGCTCACCCGGATGTTCGGACCCGAGCTGACCCGCGCGTTCGGACAGTTCAAGGCCATCTTCGATCCCGACGATCGGATGAACCCGGGCAAGGTCACGCCACCGTACGCGCTGGACGAGCACCTACGGATCGGGGCCGCCTACCACCACGACGCCGGCCAGACCCACTTCGGCTACCCGGACGACGACCGCAGCTTCGGCCGGGCCGTGTTGCGCTGCGTCGGGGTGGGGAAGTGCCGCCGGGAGAACGGCGGGGTGATGTGCCCGTCGTACATGGTCACGCGGGAGGAGAAGCACTCCACCCGCGGCCGGTCCCGCCTGCTGTTCGAGATGCTCGATGGAGCCGCTCGGGGTGGGACCGTCGCCGACGGGTGGCGCTCGGAGGCGGTCCACGAGGCACTCGATCTCTGCCTGGCCTGCAAGGGCTGCAAGTCCGACTGCCCGGTCAACGTCGACATGGCCACCTACAAGGCCGAGTTCCTGGCCCACCACTACCAGGGTCGGCTGCGGCCGGCGTCGCACTACGCGATGGGCTGGCTGCCCCTCTGGGCGACCCTCGCCTCGGCGGCGCCCGGGGCGGTCAACGCGCTCGCCCAGGCGCCGGGCATCAACCGTCTGGCCAAGAAGCTCGGTGGCATCGACATGCGCCGAGATATACCGTTGTTCGCCCACGAGACGTTTCAGGCCTGGTTCGCCCGCCGCCCGCCGGGCAGTGACGGTCGCCACGGCGAGGTGCTGCTCTGGCCGGACACCTTTACCAACCACTTCCAACCGTCGATCGCCCAGGCGGCGGTCGAGGTCCTCGAATCGGCCGGGTGGCGGGTGACGGTGCCGGCTGGGCCGGTCTGCTGCGGCCTGACCTGGATCTCCACCGGGCAGCTCGGCGTGGCCCGGACGGTGCTGCGCCGCACCATCACCATCCTGCGCCCCTACCTGGACACCGGCGTCACCGTGGTCGGGCTCGAACCGAGCTGCACCGCCGTGCTGCGCAGCGACGCCCGGGACCTCTTCCCCGACGACCCGGACGTGTCGCGCCTGCGCGACCAGACCCGTACGCTGGCCGAACTGCTCAACGACCGGACGCCGGACTGGCGGCCGCCGGGGCTGTCGGGGAAGGCCATCGTCCAGACCCACTGCCACCAGCACGCGATTCTGGGCACCGACGCCGACGCGGCGGTCCTGGCCCGCATCGGCGTCGACGCGACGTTCCTCGACTCGGGCTGCTGCGGCCTGGCCGGCAACTTCGGCTTCGAACAGGGCCATTACGAGGTCTCCGAGGCGTGCGCCGAACGCGTCCTGCTGCCCGCGGTAAGGGACGCTCCCGCGGAGACGGTGGTGCTCGCCGATGGTTTCAGCTGCCGTACCCAGATCGCTCAGGGAAACGCCAACGGGCGGGAGGCCATGCATCTCGCCGAGTTGCTCCGCGCGGGTCTTGGGCCCGCTTCACCCACGCCGCGACCCGAGCGTTGGTGGGCCCGCTGTCCCCAGCCGCCGTCCCGTCGCGCGCGTCTCGGCGCGCTGGCGGCCGTCGCCGGCGGGCTGGCCGGGGTCGGCGGAATGGTGGCCTACGCCGCCACGCGACGACCAACTCGCCGGAGATAGCCCCATGCAGGTGACCGCGCGGGCCTACACGATTCCGACCGACGCGCCCGAGGGCGATGGCACGATCGCCTGGTCCAGCACCACCATGGTCCTGGCCGAAGCCAGCGCCGACGGCATCACCGGCATCGGCTGGACCTACGGCCCGGCCGCGGTTGCGCCCATCATCACCGACCTGCTCGCCCCGGTCGTCGCGGCGATCGACCCCGATGACACACCGGCGGCCTGGCTGGCGATGCAGCAACGTCTGCGCAACGCCGGCCGACCCGGAGTCGCCGGCCTCGCGCTCTCCGCCGCCGACAACGCGATCTGGGACCTCAAGGCCCGTCGCCACGCCATGCCGCTGGCCCGGCTGCTCGGCGCCGTCCGTCAACGGGTCCCGGTCTACGGCAGCGGCGGATTCACCACCTACGATGAGCAGCGGCAGCATCGCCAGTTGGTCGGTTGGGTGGAGCAGGGCATCCCCCGCGTCAAGATGAAGATCGCCGAGTCCTGGGGGAGTGACGAGACGCGGGACCTGGCCCGGATGGCCGCCGCGCGTAAGACGATCGGGGACGACACCGAGCTGTACGTCGACGCCAACGGCGGCTACCACCGCAAGCAGGCCATCCGCGTGCTGCGCGCCGCCGCGGACCTCGACGTGCGCTGGTTCGAGGAGCCGGTCAGCTCCGACGACCTCGAGGGGCTCGGCGTCGTCCGCGACCAGGTGCCCGCCGACGTCGCGGCCGGCGAGTACGGCTACGACCTGGCCTACTTCCAGCGCATGACCGGATACGTCGACTGCCTCCAGATCGACGTGACCCGGTGCGGCGGGATCAGCGAGTTCCTCCGCGTCGCCGCGACCGCGGCCGCCACCGGCCTCGACGTCTCGGCGCACGGTGCCCCCCACCAGGTCCTCCCCGTGGCCGCCGCCGTGCCGAACCTCCGGCACATCGAATGGTTTCACGACCACGTACGGATCGAGACGATGTTCTTCGACGGCGCGGTCTCGGCCGCCGGGGGCACTGCTCCGGTCAACCGGGTCGATCCGGGAATCGGCCTGACCTTCCGGGCGGACTCGGCTGAACGATACAGGGTTCTCTGAAGCCACTGATCGACGTATGCCAAGGGAGGGCGTATGAACCGGCACCACCAGCCGCGCGTCGCGGTCGTCACCGGCGCCAGCGGCGGCGTCGGTCGGGCCACCGTCCGAAGGCTGGCCCGTGATGGTGTGAAGATTGCGCTGCTCGCCCGGGGAGCGACCGGACTCGCGGCGGCGGCGGACGAGGTCCGGGCAGCCGGCGGCGTTCCGCTACCGATCCAGACGGACGTCGCCGACTTCCGCCAGGTCGAGGCGGCCGCCGCCCGAGCCGCGGCCGAGCTCGGTCCCATCGACTTGTGGGTCAACAACGCCTTCACGACCGTGTTCGCCCCGTTTACCGAGATCACGCCCGAGGAGTATCGCCGCGCCACCGAGGTGACCTATTTGGGTTACGTCCACGGCACCATGGCGGCGCTGCACCACATGCTGCCCCGCGACAGCGGCACGATCGTCCAGGTGGAGTCGGCGCTGGCGTACCGTTCGATTCCCCTGCAGTCGGTCTACTGCGGAGCCAAGCACGCCATCGTCGGGTTCACCGAGTCCCTCCGGTGCGAACTGCTCCACAGTGGAAGCCGTGTCCGCGTGACGATGGTGCACCTGCCCGGCCTCAACACACCACAGTTCGACTGGGTCCTGTCCCGGCTCCGTCGGCACCCCCGGCCCGTTCCTCCCATATACCAGCCGGAGCTGGCGGCCCGAGCCATCGTGCACGCGGCCCGCAAGCCAAAGCGGAGAGAGTACTGGGTGGGCGGTATGACGGCGGCGACCATCATCGGCAACCGGATCATCCCGGCGTTGCTGGACCGGTACCTGGCCCGCACCGGCTTCTCGTCGCAGCAGACGGACGAGCCGACCAGCCGGGTGCGCCCGGCCAACCTGTGGCAACCGGCCGACAGCCCGGCCGGCTGGGACTACGGGGCACACGGGTCGTTCGACGACGAATCTCACCGCTTCAGCGCCCAGGAATGGCTGTCCGAGCACCGGACGGCGGTGGCGGCCGGCACGCTCCTCGCGGGGGTGGCCGCGATGGCGACCAGGGCCGCCCGCCGCCACCGATAGCGATGATCGTGGGGTCACGGATCGCCGGGGGCGCGACGTGCCGGGCCCGAGCGCCTCGCCTGAACCGACTCCCGCGAGCCGATTCTTGTCTAGCGTGGTGACTGCGCGTCCTGGAGACCTCGCGGCGAAGGGAAAACCGGATGCAGGAAGCGGCCGTGCCTCGCACGCTCACCCGTCGGGAAGAGGCGGCTGAGCTCGGCGTGTTCCTCCTGCTCGTCGCGCCGACCCTGGCGTTGTCATTCGTCGATACTGGTGGGAGTGCTGTCCCCTTCTGGCTGACTGCCGCCGCCACGATCGCGCGAGACGTCGGCCTGGTCGCTCTGATCCTCCTGCTGCTTGCGCGGGACCGGCAGCCGGTCACGGTCATCGGGTGGGCACGCCGCAGGATCGGACGGGACGTCCTGATCGGCCTCGCCCTGTCGATCCCGCTCGTCATTGGCGCTCAGGTGCTGGAAGCGGCACTTCGGGCCGCGGGCCTGTCCTCGCCATCGTCCGCTCCGGGCCTGACGCCCAGCGGCCCGGGCGAGGTCGTCCTCGCCGTGGTGCTCGTCCTGGTGGTGGCGGTGGCCGAGGAGACCATCTTTCGCGGGTATCTGATCCTGCGGTTGACCACTGTGCTGCGCAGCCGTCTCTGGGCGGTCCTCGCGGCATCGCTCATCTTCGCGATCGGCCACGGGTACGAGGGCGAAGCGGCGGTCGTCACCATCGGGCTGACCGGTCTCGTCTTCGCCATCGTCTACGTCTGGCGCCAGAGCCTCGTCGCCCCGGTCGTCATGCACCTGGTGTTCAATCTTCTCGCGATCGTGGTCGCCCCACTTCTGTCATCGTGACGGATCGGATCGCCTGACGGTCACCCGTGGCTGAACCGATGGGCGCGGCGGCGCAGCTGCCGTATACCCGCCGCCAGACGTGGGATCATGGTCGGTGCCGGCCGGCCGCGGAAGAAGATCCGTTTACCGACCTCGATCAGTAGCAGGTACGCGACGACCAGGATCGCGAGCGTCATGTACAGCGTGGTGGACCCCGGCGCAAAGCCGAGGGTCGGACCGAGTGGCGTTGCCGGCAGGGTCGCGCCGACCGCGACGACGGCCACGGCAGTGGCGATCAGCGGGGCGCTGGGTGTGCTGCGCCAGAAGGGACTACGCCGGGTGCGGATGGCGAAGATGACCAGGGTCTGTGTGGCCAGTGACTCGACGAACCAGCCCGATCGGAACAGGTCCGGACCGGCGTGGAACACCCAGAGGAGGATGGCGAAGGTCGCGAAATCGAACAGGGAGCTGAGCGGTCCAAAGTAGAGCATGAACCGGCGGATGAACTGGATGTCCCAGTGCGCGGGTCTCCGCAGTTGTTCGTCGTCGACGTGGTCGGTCGGAATGGTGAGCTGACTGGTGTCGTAGAGCAGGTTGTTGAGCAGGATCTGCGACGGCAGCATCGGAAGGAAGGGCAGGAACAGCGACGCGCCCGCGGCCGAGAACATGTTTCCGAAGTTGCTCGACGTGCCCATGAGGACGTACTTCACCGTGTTGGCGAAGACCCGTCGGCCACCAACCACACCGTTGGCGAGCACGTTGAGGTCCTTCTCCAACAGGATCACCTCGGCCGCGTCCTTGGCGACGTCCACGGCGGAGTCGACGGAGATGCCCACGTCGGCCGCGTGCAGCCCGAGCGCGTCGTTGACGCCGTCACCGAGGAACGCCACCGCACGGCCGGAGCGCCGGTGCACGGTGACCAGACGGGCCTTCTGCTCGGGGCTGACTCGGGCGAAGACGGTGGTCGATCCGATGGCGGCCGCCAACTCGCGGTCGTCCATCCGGTCGATGTCGGTGCCGGTCAACGGGGTGCCGCTGGCCAGGCCGAGGTCCTGGCAGAGTTTCACGGCGACGACCGGATTGTCGCCAGTGACGACCTTGACTGAGATACCGAGGTCGGCCAGCCGCTGCAGCGCCGTTTTCGCCGCTGGCTTGGGCGGGTCGAGGAAGACCAGCAAGCCGGCCAACTGCAGGTCACGCTCCTCGTCGACGGTCAACCTGTCCACGCCCGGGGCATCGCGGACCGCGACCGCGATCACCCGGTTCCCGGCGGCGAACTCGGTGTCGAGCGCCGCTCGGGCGTGGTCGGGCACGTCCGTACAGCGCGCCAGCACCGCCTCGGGCGCGCCTTTCGTCACCAGGATCTGGTCACCGACGGCTGGCCGGACCAGGACGGACATCAGGCGACGCTCATGGTCGAACGGCAGGGTTGCGACGGTCGTGTCGTGCTGGCTCGCGTCGCGGGCCGCGGCGGCGGCCGGCGACTGCCACAGCGCGTCGTCGAGCTGATTACCGTGGTCGGCGTGCTCACCACCAGCGGTGCACAGCAGGCCCCACCGCAGCACATCCGGTGCACTCCAGCGGCCGAGCGGGACGGCCCGCATGAAGCTGACGCTTCCCTCAGTCAGGGTTCCGGTCTTGTCGGTGAACAGCGTGTCCACGTTGCCCAGGTCTTCAATGGACACCAGGCGTTTCACGAGAACCCGCTGGTGAGCCAGCTGGCGAGACCCGGCTGCCAGGCTCGTCGAGACGATGGCCGGCAGTAGTTGCGGGGTGATCCCGACGGCGATCGCGAGGCTGAACAGCGCCGCCTCCAGGATCGGTCGGTGCAGCAGCACGTTGATCGCAAACACGGCGGTGGTCAGGGTGCCGCCGATGTAGACGAGCAGGAGGGAGAACCGGCGCAGTCCGGCCTGGAACGCGGTCTCGGTCCGGGCCGCGCCCAGCCCGGCCGCTACCCGGCCGAACGCCGTCTCGGATCCGGTGGCGACCACCACGCCGCGTCCGGTGCCGGCATGAACCACGGTGCCCATGAGCGCGGCATCGGTAAGCTCGGCCAGCGTGGCGGTGCCGGCGACCGGTGCCGGGTTCTTGTCGACCGACTGCGACTCGCCGGTCAGGACCGACTCCTCGCAGGACAAGCCATCGCAGGCCAGCAGCCGCAGGTCAGCCGGGACCACGTCGCCGCCCCGCAACTCGACGACATCGCCGGGAACCAGTTGCTCGACGTTCACATCGACCGTCTGGCCGTCGCGGATGGCCCGCGCGATGTGGCGGACCCGGGAGTGCAGCGCCTGCGCCGCCCGCTCGGCCCGAAACTCGTTGGCAAAGCCGAGCCCGACCGACAGTCCGACGATGACGGCGATGATCACAGCATCGCCGCGCTCGCCGACAAAGAATGAGGCCAGCGCCGCAGCAAGCAGGAGCCCCAGCAGAGGCGACCGGACCTGGTGCCACAACACCGGTAGCGCTCGGGCCCGATGCGACCGAACGGCGTTGGGGCCGGTGGCAGCCAATCGACGATTGGCCTCGGCCGTGCTCAGACCCGTGGCCGTTGCGCCCAGCTGCGCCAGAACATCGTCAGCGGGCCGAGCCGCGGCGGCGGTCACCCGCAAGGTCTGCGGTCCGACCTCCCCGGCCCCCGCCCCGCCTCGGTGCCCTCTGCGCAACCACATCGCCTCGACCATCACACCACGGCGACCGGGCCGTCAGCGTCGAGATCGCCATCCGTGATGCGTGAGGACCACGTCGCCGGCTCCCAGCCGTTGTGGTCGCCGCCCGACCGGTGGCACGTCGCATCGCCCGCCGTCCCGCGATCTCTGTGAGAGGATTCGGGCATGGCCGTGGTCAAGATCAATGCCATCCACGTTCCCGAGGGCGCCGGGCCCGAGCTGGAGAAGCGGTTCGCCGCGCGCAAGCGCGCGGTGGACAACCAGCCGGGGTTCCTGGGGTTCCAACTGCTCCGCCCGATCGCCGGCGAGACCCGCTACTTCGTGGTCACCACGTGGGAGAGCCAGGAGGCTTTCGAGGCATGGCGGAACGGTCCGGCCAAGGAAGCACACGGTGGTGACCAACCGCCGGTCGCCACCCGGGCGGACCTACTCGAGTTCGAGGTGGTCGACCTCGACTAGCGCCCCGCCGCTTGCCCTGACCCAGCCCCAACCCGTGCCCCGTCTGACCATCGCGGGCTGCCGAAGCGGGACTCCGCTGTGACATCGACCATCGGTTGTCCACGTCACAAGGCAGCGCGGTCACAGTGGTGCGACCACCCCCGTCTCCTGTTTGTAAGGACCCGCGATCGATCCGCGGCGCAGGCAACGCCACGAACAGGGGGCCCGGCATGGACGAGCGCACCACCACAAAAGCTTTCGGCACCCGACAAGCAGCTTCCGGCACCGAACACCGAGTGGACCCGGCGACGGCGCGTCGACGGCGTGACCGGACCGTGCCGTCGGGTCGGACCACTCCGGCATCGGACGAGCGCCGGCACCCGGCCACACCGTTGCGCGGTGTTCTCAACCGGGTCTTTCCCGAGCACTGGTCCTTCCTGTTGGGCGAGATCGCGCTGTACTCGCTCGTCATGTTGGTGGTCACCGGAGTGTTCCTGGCCGCGTTCTTCGAGCCGTCGATGGACGAGGTCGTGTACGACGGGTCGTACACGCCGCTGCGGGGGACGCCCATGTCCTCGGCATACGCCTCCACATTGGACATCTCGTTCGATGTCCGCGGTGGTCTTCTCCTGCGCCAGATGCACCACTGGGCGTCGATGCTGTTCATGGCATCAATTGTTATGTATCTGTTGCGGGTCTTCTTCACCGGTGCCTTCCGCACGCCACGCAAGCCGAAGTGGATCGTCGGGCTGCTCGTGTTCTGGGTCGGCCTGTTCACCAGCTACACCGGCTACATGATGCTGGACGATGGCCTGTCCGCCAGCGGCCTGCGCGTCCTGTGGAGCATCACCCTGTCGGTGCCGGTCGTCGGCACCTGGCTGACGTCGACGCTGTTCGGCGGCGAGTTCCCGGGCGAAGTGATCGTCGGCCGCTTCTACATCCTCCACGTGCTGCTGCTCCCTGCGCTCCTCCTGGCTCTGTTTGCCGTCCTGATAGGACTGAGGCTCCGGCACAAGCCAGCCCAGTGGCCGGGAGCGGGGCGCACGAACGCCAACGTCGTCGGCGCGCGCCTGTTCCCGCGGTATGCGGTGAAGCAGGTTGGCCTGTTTCTGCTCGTGTTCGGCGTGATCGCGCTGCTCGGCGGCCTGGTCCAGGTCAATCCGGTCTGGCTCTTCGGGCCATCCCACGCGGCGGTGGCGGCGGCCGCATCCCAGCCGGCCTGGTACGTCATGTTCCTGGACGGCGCCGTCCGGCTGATGCCGCCCTGGGAGATCACGGTCCCGATCGGCGACGGATACGCCATCCCCCCGACCTTCTGGCCCGCGGTGGTGTTGCCGACCATCCTCGTCGTGCTGCCGATGGCGTACCCGTTGCTGGAGGAGCGTATGCGCCGGGACAACCGGGAGCACCATCTGCTCGACCGGCCACGCGACGTCCCGACGCGTACCGCGCTGGGCGCCATGGCCATCACCTTCTACCTGGTGCTGACGGTCTTCGGCGCCAGCGATGTCATCGCCTTCACCTTCGATGTGAGCACGAACGCGATGACCTGGGCCGGTCGGGTGGCGTTGCTGCTCCTGCCGCCCGCGGCGTACTGGATCACCTACCGCGTCTGCCTGGGTCTGCAGCAGCACGACCGGGAGGTGCTGGCCCACGGCGTGGAGACGGGCATCATCCGGCGCCTGCCGCACGGCGGGTACATGGAAATTCTCCAGCCGCTCGCGGCCCCCGGCCCCGACGGCCGCACCAAGCTGCCGTACACGGGACAGCCGGTGCCGAAGAAGGTGAACCACCTGGTCACCCTCGCGACCCGCGATCAAGGATTCCGCACGCCGGTCGACCCGCCGGCTCGCGTTCCGGCCAGTGTCGGGAAGGAGAGTGACCCAGCAGATGCTCCGGCACCGCGGCGCAGGGAGCGAGCCCACCCGTAGCGCGGCCGGCGGGCCGGGATCCACAGGTCTCCCGCGCCGTACCGCCCGCGTACGCCGAGCCGAGCCGTTCCCGCGGCCGCGCGGTCGTAGTACTGGAGAGCTACGGCGGAAATGCGTCCTGCGGTGGGACGCGAACCATGCTCACCGATCCGTACCGTCGGAGGTCGGAGTAGATCTTGGCTGAGGACGGTGGACGTGTCATCCCGGCTGGAGTCGGCCGGCGGCCGGATCGCCGACCCCGGGGAGGGGCGCGGTGCGTGAGCTGGTGAGGCGAATCGAGACGGCCACCCCGCCGGGTCGGGACCGAGCGGTGGACGCGCTGCGGGCCTTCGCCATCGGCGGTGTCGTGCTCGGGCACTGGCTGGTCACGGCCATGGTGGTCGACGGCGGCACCATGCGCGACGTGAGCCCGCTGCAGTTCCTTCCGCTGTGGACCCCGGTGTCCTGGGTGCTGCAGACCCTCGCGGTGTTCTTCCTGGTCGGCGGGCTGGTCGCGGCGCAGAGCTACGAGCGGGCCCGGGCCGACGGGGTCCGTTACCGGACATGGATCGCGGCCCGGCTGGTCCGGTTGACCCGGCCGGTGCTGGCCGTCCTCGGGGTCTGGACGCTCGTCACGGTGGGCCTGCTTCTGTCCCATGTGGACTCACTGACCGTACGCACGTTGGTGCGGTTGGTGGTGTCGCCGATGTGGTTCCTGCTGGTGTTCGCAGTGCTCACCGCGCTGACCCCGCTCGTCGCCCGGCTCCATCCGGCCTGGCCGCTGGCCGTCGTGGTGGTGGTCGACGTGCTCCGCCTCGGCCTCGGGGTGGACGGAATCGGCTGGGTCAATGTCCTCGCCGGCTGGCTGGTGCCGTACACCCTCGGCGCCGCGTGGGCGCGTGACCGGCTGCGGGATCGGACGACCCTGCAGGTGCTGCTGGGCGGCGGCGTCGTGGCCACGGCGGCGCTGGTCGTCGGGGCGGGGTACCCGGCCTCGATGGTCGGCGTGCCGGAGTCGGGCTTCTCCAACCTGAACCCGCCCAGCCTGGCCGCGGTCACGTTCGGGCTGGCCCAGTGCGGGGCGGCCGGTCTGCTCATGGGCCCGCTGCGCCGCGCCATGGCCCGCCCGGTCGCATGGGCGGCGGTGGCGCTGGTGAACCTGTTCGCCATGACGATCTTCCTGTGGCACCAGACCGCCATGATCGGCGTCACCTCGCTCGGCCTGCTCGCCGGCCAGCCGCTGTTCGGGCTGCACACGCTGCCGGACGGGGTGGGCTGGGTGGCCGCGCGGGTGGCGTGGCTGCCGGTGTTCGCGCTGGCCCTGCTGGCGTGCTGGGCGGCGTTCCGGTCGGTCGAGCGGCCGAAGACGGGGGTCGTGGCCGCGCCGCGGCCTTACGCACCCGGCCCGGAGCCCCGGGCGGCCATGACCGATACACCGGTCGCCGTCAACCGCGGCTAGATTGCTCGCGATGAGCACAGGTGGCGGCCGGGGCGCGGTGCAGCGACTGAGGACCGGCGTACGGGCCGTGTCCCAGGCCCTGCGCTCCGACCTGCGGCGGGTGGCCGCCGACCCGCTGCCGCCCCTCGCGTCGCCCCGGTGGCTGGCCCGGCTCCCGCACGTCCTCGTGGTGATCTACGCGGCGCTGGCCTTCGTGGCGTTCCGCGGCGACAGCCGGCCCGCGGTCCTGCTCAGCGCGGTGCAGGCGGGCGCCGTCGTGGCGGCCATGCTCTCGCCGGTGCTGGCGTGGTGGGTGGTCACCGTGGCCATGGTGGCCGGCGCGCTGGTGATTGGCGCCCCGTACCCGTGGAGCGGGATCTCGATCGCCGCCCTGGCCGGGGTGCTGTTCCTGCTCGCCCTGCGGGCCCGCCCGGCGGTCGTGGTCGCGGCGCTGTCGGTGAGCGTGCTGGCCGGGATGGCCACGGCGCTGGCCGACGTCCACAACCACAGCCCGGGCGCGCCGTGGACCGTGGCCGTCTTCTACACCAACATCGGGCAGGTCGTCACGATCTGTGGCCTTGCCGCTTTGCTCGGGGGCGTGCGACGCGTTCGGCGGCTCGCCCACACCCGGCTGGCCGCCCAGGAGCAGATCTCGGCCGAGGAACGGGCCCGGCGCACCCTGCTCGAGGAACGCGCCCGGATCGCCCGGGAGCTGCACGACGTGGTCGCCCACCACCTGTCGGTCATCTCCATCCAGGCCCAGGTCGCACCCCACCTGGTCGCGGATCCCCCCGAGGAGCTACGACAGACGCTCGCCGGTATCCGCGGCAACGCCCTGGCGGCGCTCGTCGAACTGCGTCGGGTGCTGGGCGTGCTGCGGGTGGAGAGCCCACCGTCGGCCGGCCACGTGCCGCAGCCCACCCTGCAGCAGCTCGACGAGCTGGTCGGCAACGTCCGCGACGCCGGGCTCGCCGTCACTACGCACACCACCGGCGAGCCGCGCCCGCTGCCGCCCGGCGTCGAACTGTCGGCGTACCGGATCGTGCAGGAGGCGCTGAGCAACGCCATCCGGCACGCACCCGGTGCCGCCGTGGTCGTCGAGCTCTCCTACCATCCGACCAGCCTGGTCATCCAGGTCCGTAACACCGCGCCCACGCGCCCGGCGCCGCCCTCCAGTGGTGCAGGTCACGGCTTGCTGGGCATGCGTGAGCGGGTCGCCATGCTCGGCGGCAAGCTGACCACCGGGCCCACGGCGGACGGTGGGTACCAGGTGGTCGCCAGCCTGCCGGCGCCCGCGTACACGCCACCCGTCGAGGAGACGGCATGACGACGATCCGGGTCCTGGTCGCCGACGACCAGATGCTGGTGCGGCAGGGCTTCTCCGTGCTGCTCAACGCCGAGCCGGACATCACGGTGGTCGGTCAGGCCGTGGACGGCCGCGACGCGGTGGCCAAGGTCGCCGAGTTGAAGCCCGATGTGGTGTTGATGGATATTCGCATGCCTGTGGTCGATGGCATCGAGGCGACCCGCCGCATCACCGCCCCGGCCGACGCCGCGGTCAAGGTCCTGATCCTGACCACGTTCGACCTCGACGAGTACGTGTACGAGGCCCTGCGGGCGGGGGCCTCCGGGTTTCTGCTCAAGGACGCCTCGGCCGCCGAGCTCGCCCACGCGGTCCGGGTCGTCGCGGCCGGCGACGCCCTGCTCGCCCCGAACGTCACCAAGCGGCTCATCGCCGAGTTCGCCCGGCTGGCCAGCGGCCCCCGGGCCCCGCTCAAGGAACGCATCGGTGAGCTGACCGAGCGCGAGACCGAGGTGCTCGCGCTCATCGCGCAGGGACTGTCCAATGCGGAGATCGCCGAGCACCTCGTGGTGGCCGAGCAGACGGTGAAGACGCACGTGAGCCGCATCCTGGCCAAGCTCGACCTGCGCGACCGTACCCAGGCGGCGGTGTTCGCGTACGAGACCGGCCTCGTCCGCCCCGGCGGCGCCTGATCCGGACAGGAGAGCCCACGGTGGATTCCACTGCCTCATCGATGTCCGTCGACCAGCCCGGGCCCGCCGAGCCGGCGTTGCCGGTACGCCGTTGGTCGGTGCTGGGCGCCGTCGCCACGGGCGGCATCGTCGGGGCGCTGGCCCGGTTCGGTGTGCAGCAGGCGTTTCCCTTCGCTCCGGACAAGTTCCCGTGGGCGACGTTCGCGGTCAACACGACCGGGTGCCTGCTCATCGGTGTGCTCATGGTGTTGATCGCCGAGGTGTGGACCGGGCGCCCGCTGCTGCGCCCGTTCCTGGGCGTCGGCGTGCTCGGCGGATTCACCACCTTCTCCGCCTACGCCCTCGACGTCGAGCGGGCGGTATCCGCCGGCGCCGCCCGCACCGCGCTGCTGTATCTCGGCGGCACTCTGGTCGCCGCCCTGCTCGCCGTGTGGGCCGGGGCCGGGCTGACCGACGCGGCGATCCGGACCGTACGCCGTCGTCCGCCCGTCCGGAATGGGGCCGCTCGCGGCACCGACGATCCTCACGGAGGGTCCCGGTGATCGCCGCGGTGCTGGTGGCGCTCGGGGCGGCCGTGGGGGCCCCGCTGCGCTACCTCACCGACCAGGCGATCCGGGCCCGGCACGACTCGGCGTTCCCGTGGGGCACGCTCACCGTCAACGTGACCGGCTCGCTGCTGCTCGGTTTTCTGCTCGGACTCCCCGCCAACGACACGGTGCTGCTGCTGGCCGGAACGGGCTTCTGTGGCGCCCTGACCACCTACTCCACCTTCAGCTACGAGACGCTGCGGCTGGCGCAGACCCGCGCCTGGCGAGTCGCGGCCGCCTCCGTCCTCGCCAACCTGGTGGTGGGGATCGGCGCTGCCTTCGCTGGCGTATCCCTCGCCGACCTGGTCGCCGGATGACGCCGAGCGTCCGGGCCGCGGTCTGCCCGCGGCCCGGACGTCGTGGCCGGGGTCGTTATGGCCGGGTCGTTATGGCCGGGTCGCTACGGCCGGGGTCGCTACGGGCGCCGCTCCGGGGAGTCGGCCAGCAGCGTGGTCACCTCGGCGGCGACCGCGGGCGGCAGCGGCCCGAAGCGCAGCGCCCCCACGTTCTCCTCGGCCTGGGCCGGGGTCCGGACGCCGGGCAGCGGAATGATCGCCGGGTTCAGGGCCCACAGGTAGCTCAGGGCTCCCTGCACCAGCGTCCGGCCGCCGGTCGTCAGCAACTCGCGCACCGCCTCGAGCCGCGTCAACCAGGCGGCCATCGCGTCGTCGTCGAAGTAGCTCCACCACGGGGTGTCCAGGCGTACGTCACCCGGGGCGGGTTTACGGTCGAGGGTGTACCGGCCGCTGAGCAGTCCCATCGCCAGCGGGGACCGGGCCAGCACCGACAGGTTGTGCTCCCGGGCCAGGTCGAGCACGCTCTGCGACCAGCCGAACACGTTGACCTGCGTCTGCACGGACACGGCGTGCGGCGACCGGGCGAACACGGAGATGATCTCGGGCGCGTCCTGGCTCGTGCCGAACCAGCGGATCTTCCCTTCGCGGACCAGGTCCTCCAGCACGGCCACGACGTCCTCGGCCCCGCGGGCGCCGTCCGCCCCGCCGTGCAGCTGGTACAGCCCAATCGCCTCGACTCCGAGCCGCCGGAGGCTGGCCTCACACTCGGCCCGGATCGCGGCCGGCGAGACGTCGCTGCCGCCAGCGGTGCGCGTCTGCTCGTCGAAGACGAATCCGAACTTCGTGGCGACCACGATGCGGTCCCGCGCGTCGCTCGACAACTGGGCCAGCGCCTGCCCGACGACCCGCTCGCTGTGCCCGGCGCCGTAGCTCGCGGCCGTGTCGATCAGCGTGACCCCGTGGTCGATCGCGGTGTGCAGCGCCCGGATGCTGACCTGGTCGTCGGCCGGTCCCCAGCCGGCGTCCCGGCCGTCGAAGGTGTACGGACCGCCCAGCGCCCAGGTACCGACGCCGATGGCCGATACCTCGGGCCCTTTCCCGCCCAGGCGTCGAAGGGTGTTCGTCACGCTCGTCTGGTCGGTGCTCATCGTTCCTCTTTCTCCGCGAGGGTGGTGTCGGGGACTATCTCCGCGACGGCGGTGTCGGGGACGTTCTGGATGAGGGCGCGGTTATCGGCTCTCCGCGACGACGGCGTCGGGGCCAGCGGTGGCCCTGGTGGCTGAGCGGGCGAGGCCATCGGGTTCGGCGAGGGCCCCGGAGGGGTTGGGCCAACCCGGTGGCGGTGGTGGTGGTTCGGCGCCCTTTTCGACCGCGGTGTAGGCCGCGATCTTCCACTCGATCACCTCGAGATCCCGGCCGAGCTGGTCGAGCTGGCTCAGCACCCGCTCGCGGTGGCGGCGCAGCAGCGCGATCCGGGCGGACACGTCGCGGTTGGCGCGCACCAGGTCGACGAAGGCTCGTACATCGTCGATGGGCATGCCGGAGCGACGCAGCCGGACCACGAGGTCGAGCAGGCCGAGGGCGGCGTCGTCGAAGACCCGGTGGCCGCCGACGGTCCGGGGCAGGTCGCCCAACAGCCCCATGCGGTCGTAGAACCTCAACGTGTCGATTGGTATGCCCGTGCGGCGCGCGACCTCGCCGATCGACAGCCCGCCGGACACGCCGTCCGTTGCCGGTGAACCCATGGCGCCCACTCTGCAACCTGGAGCGCACTCCAGGTCAAGTCGCGCCGTCGACCCCTTTCGTCCGAGTCTGCGGCGGGCTCGCCCCTATATCCGGTCGGGGGCGGCTTGTCAACCACGAGCGTCGATCTGGTGGTCCGGCCGTCGGTGCGGTCGCCCACAATGGGGGGCCATGAGCCGTCCGTGAGCGTGGTCGGCGGACGTGTCGGTGGTCGTCGGGTCGACAGTAGGGACGCGGCATGGTCAGGTTGGACCGCTTGGTCAACGTGCTCGGCGGCTACGGTGTACGGCTCGCCGGCGGCCGGGTGCCGCGCTCCACCGAGCTGCGCCACGTGGTGCTGCCCGAGACGCTCGGCGGGCGACCGGTCGCCGGCGACGTGCTGCTGGCGGTCGGGGCCACGTCGGTGGCCGAGGCCGTGCGCTGGGCCGAGGCGGCGCGGGCCGTGGTGGTCATGGTCAAGGTCGACGAGGCCGGTGCCGCCGACGAGGCCGACGCTGCGGCGATGACCGGGGACATTGCGGTGATGACTGTCGATCCTGCCGTCTCCTGGAGCGAGCTGGCCGGAGTGGTGTTCGGGCTCGTGCTGGAGGGCCGGGAGACCGAGTCGGGGCGGGGCCCGACCGACCTGTTCTCGCTGGCGGACAGCGTGGCCGCGGCCATCGGCGGCGCAGTGACCATCGAGGACCCCCAGTCCCGGATCCTGGCCTACTCGGGCCTGCAGCAGCACGCCGACCGGGCCCGGGTGGAGACGATCCTGGGCCGGCAGGCGCCCGAGCGGTTGCGCCGGTTGTTCCAGGAGACCGGGGTGTTCGCCCACCTCGCCGCCTCGGACGAGCCGCTGTTCATCCCGGAAGACGCCGAGCACGGGCTGACGGGGCGGATGGTCGCGGCCGTCCGGGCCGGTCGGGAGTTCCTCGGCTCGGTGTGGGTGACGGCCGCCGCCCCCTTGGACGAGCCCCGGCGCCAGGCCCTGCTGGACGCGGCCCGCACCGTGGCGCTGCACCTGCTGCGCTCCCGGGTGAGCGCGGACCTGGAGCGGCAGATCGAGTCGGATCTCGTGACGCAGCTGCTGGCGGGAACCGCCGACGCGGCCACGATCATGAGCCGGCTCGGGTTGCCGCCGGGGCCCCTGCGGGTGATCGCGGTGCGGCCCCGGGGCGAGCGACAGGCGGCGCTGCTGCTCACGTTCGAGCGGGCGACCACGGGGTTCGGTTGGTCGCGGCCGGGCCGCAGCGGGCTGGACGGCACCACGGTGTACACGCTGCTTCCCGGCGAGGCGGCGGCTGCGGCGCGACGCTGGACGGAGGCGTTAGCCGGGGCGTTACCGCCGTCGATGGCGTTGGCCGCCGGGATCAGCGCCGCCGCGACCATGACCGAGCTGCCCGCCGCCCGGCAGGAGGCCGACGAGTGCCTCGCCCTGCACGAGCGACGTCCGGCTGACGCCCCGCCCCCGGTCTACGACGAGGCGTGGCACGACATCCTGCTGCAGCGCCTGCGGACCGCGGCGCGGACCGGGCGGGCGCCGGCTCGCGGTCCGATCGCCGAGCTGCGCCGTCACGACCTGGAGCACGGCACGCAGTTCGTAACGACGCTGCGGGCGTGGCTGGAGGCCCAGGGCGACCCGGCCGTGGCCGCCGCGCAGCTCGGGGTGCACGAGAACACCGTGCGTAACCGGCTGCGCCGGATGGCGACGATGACGAGCCTCGACCTGCAGGACCCGCGCCGGCGGCTGGCCATGATGATCGAACTGGCCGCCGACGACTCGTCCCCGGCGAACTGGCAGTCCCAGTAGTACAACCTCGGCCCGTACGGTTGTCGAACCGCCACACCCCGGCACCCGGTTTCGTGGACGATGCTGGCATCCGATGAGTCGCAATGACGCGATGGAGGAGGTGCCGCGGTATGGGTGGGGAACGGATCGGTAGTCCCCGGTCGGCGGTCGTGGTCGGGGCGGGCATCGTCGGGCTGTCGACGGCGTGGTTCCTCCAGGAGCACGGTGTCGAGGTCACCGTGGTCGACCGCACCGGGGTCGCCGCCGGGGCGTCCTGGGGCAACGCGGGCTGGATCTCGCCGGGCCTCACCATTCCCCTCAACGAGCCGGGCGTGCTGCGTTACGGGCTGCGCTCGCTGCTGAACCCGGCGGCGCCGCTGCACATTCCGGTGACCGCGGACCCGTCGCTGTTGTCGTTCCTGCTCCGGTTCGCCGCGAACTGCCGCTGGTCGTCCTGGACCCGGGCCGTGCACGCCAACCGGCCCCTCAGCGAGGATTGCATCGAGGCGTTTGACGTTCTCACCGCCAACGGCGTGGAGGCCGAGACGGTGGCGGCGCCGATCACCGCCGCGTTCGTCGGGCAGCGCCAGGCGGACGGCCTGCTGGCCGAGCTGCGGCGGCTCGCCGACGCCGGCCAGCCCGTGGACTACACCGTGCTCACCGGCGACGAGCTGCGCGAGCACGTTCCGTTGGCGGGGCCGGCGCTCACCGTGGGCGTACGTATCAACAACCAACGATACGTTAATCCAGGCCGCTTCGTCGATGCGCTCGGCCGGGCCGTGGTGGCGCGCGGCGCCGAGATCCACAAACGTACGGTCACCGCGGTCCGCGCTCACGGCGCCGGGGTGCTGGTCGAGATCGAGGACGGCTCGCCCCTCACGGCGGACGTCGCGGTGCTGGCCAATGGAGCGTGGGTGTCCCGCCTGGCCGCGCCCCACGGCGTACGCGTGCCGGTGCAGGCCGGTCGCGGGTACTCGTTCACGGTGCCCGTGCGACGGCCGGTGCCGGGACCGGTCTACCTGCCCGAGGTGCGGGTGGCCTGCACGCCCTACCAGGGCGCCCTGCGCGTCGCCGGCACGATGGAGTTCCGCGGCCCGGACGCACCGCTCGTGCCGGCCCGGCTCGCGGCCATCGTCGCCTCGGCCCGGCCCCTGCTGGACGGGGTGGCGTGGGACCAGCGCACCGACGAATGGGTGGGGCCGCGCCCGGTCACCACGGACGGCCGTCCGATCATCGGGGCCACCCGGACGCCCGGCGTGTACGTCGCGGGCGGCCACGGCATGTGGGGCCTCACCCAGGGTCCGATCACCGGCCGGTTGCTCGCCGAGCAGATCACCACCGGCAAGCAGCCCGCCGCCCTCCATGACGTCTCCCCACTGCGGTGAACGTCTCCCCACTGCGGTGAACGCCTCCCCACTGCGGTAAACGCCTCCCCACTGCGGTGAACGCCTCTCCACTGCGGTAGGTCGGGCGCACGCTCAGCCCGGTCGCGTCGCTGCGCTCGGGCCGAGGCCGGCGTATCGGCCACGTGACCGG
>Ga0065720_1003459_pt1 | contig 29187 bp, 28 predicted proteins | sample Thericmetagenome_FD_59107 | JGI IMG/M metagenome (GOLD analysis project Ga0065720, IMG submission 59107) | Thermophilic microbial communities from the Joint Bioenergy Institute, California, USA of rice/straw/compost enrichment - eDNA_2 v2... | ecosystem: Engineered > Solid waste > Grass >... | reverse complement strand
GAGACTCGTGGGCATGCCCACGTTCGCCCGCCGCACGTACGAACTGCTGGACCCGATCTGCCTGGTCACCTACTCCGCCGAGGAGCCGGCGGAGGAGCCGGCCGCGTTGGGGGGCACCGGACTCACTGGGACGGTTACTCCGTCGCGCGGGCCTTCCCGCTGGGGCGGTGCCGGCCGCGGCCGTGGCCGTGGCCGCAGCGATCTACAGCTTCGCCGACGGCGAGGTCGCCCGCCACATCCCGAGCGCGTGGGAGGCCGTCGCACCGGCGGCGTCGTTCGAGGCGTGGCGGCGCGGGAGCGTCACCGCGCTGCGGCAGATCCTCGGGGAGCTGGCTGACTCGCCCGGGGCGGCGCGCGCGGCGGACCTCGTCGCCCGCGCCGCCGTGAGCGCCCCGTCGCGGGGCGGATCGTCCACGCGGGGTGGCGCGCCCTGCGCCCTTCCGGTGTCCGGCGAGCCGCTGGCCAGGCTGTGGCACTGCGTGACCGTGCTGCGGGAGCACCGCGGGGACGGCACGTCGCCGCCCTCGTCGTCGAGGGCACCGGGGGAACGGAGGCGCACGTCCTCGCGACCGTCGACATGGGGATCCATCCGCCGGAGTCGTTCGGGCGGATCCACCACCTGCCTCGTTCCGCGCTCGCCTCCGTCATGGCCGGGTTGCGGGAGCGGGGGTTGATCGACGGGGATGGGCGGTTCACCGCTCTCGGGCGGACCGTCGAGCGGCGGATCGAGGAACGGACCGATCTGCTGGCTGCTCCTGCGTCGCAGTGTGGTCCGGCGAGGAACGGGAGGAGGTGGTCCGGGCGTTGGAGCCGGTCGCGGCTCGGCTCGTGGCGGTGGGGTCGCGGTGAACGCACCGCAGTGCCGCGCAGCGCAGTCGCCGATGGGCGAGGTGCGCCTTCTGCGACGGCGAGTCGCGGATTCCATGGCGCCGGACTGCGTCACATGGCCGGAGGCGAGGCGATCTCGGCCTCGCCCTGACGAAGCACGGGAGGATCAGGCGCGCCCGGCATCGGCGCGCCGGGCGATCTCCACGGCGACCGGTGCCGCGAGTTCCACGGCGAGCAGGAGGTCGTGGAACGTGTGCGGGCGGCCGAGGCTCACCCGGGTCAGGAGACGGCCGATGCCGCCCAGGGCCATGAGACCGGCGAGGAGCCGCATGCGAGTGAGGTCGGGTTCGTCGGCCCGTGCCGCGTCGAGCCACGCCACGCCGTAGCCGGCGAAGACGGGCCCCATGAAGCGCACGTGCGAGTCGACCGTCGCGTCGGTGGGCATCCCCGGTTCGGCGCGTGCTCCGCCGAGGAGCTGGAGGCCGCCGATCGCGATGCAGGCCCGGCCGACGAGGCCTCCGAGGGTTCGCAGCGCCGCCATCGGCTCATTGTGCGGAGCACAGCTCCGTCTCGCAGGTCGAAGCGCGGACGGTCAAGCGCACCGCGGTGGCGCGATCTCGCCGGTGCGCCGCGGCGGTGACCCGGGGGGCGAGCTCGGTCGCCGACGCTGTCTCTCCTCGCGATCCTGCCGGGATCCGCCACGAGCTGCGCCGTGGTCCGGCGGCCGACGGAGACGACCGGGAAGCCGGCGGGTCGCCACGGCGTCCGCACCACCGCGGCATCGCCGCATCGGATCGATGCGGCTGCTCCACCCGGACGGCCGGAGCGATCAGACGGTGAGGATCAGACAGTGAGGATCAGACGTTGAAGCGGAACTCCACCACGTCGCCGTCGGCCATGACGTAGTCCTTGCCCTCCATCCGCACCTTGCCGGCGGCGCGGGCGGCAGCCATCGATCCGGCCTCGACGAGGTCGTCGTAGGAGACGATCTCGGCCTTGATGAAGCCGCGCTCGAAGTCGCTGTGGATCACGCCGGCGGCCTGAGGGGCGGTGGCGCCGCGGCGGATCGTCCAGGCGCGGGCCTCCTTCGGGCCTGCGGTGAGGAAGGTCTGCAGGCCGAGGGTGTGGAAGCCGGCGCGGGCGAGGGCGCGCAGGCCGGGTTCGGGCTGGCCGATCGACTCGAGGAGTTCGGCTGCGGACTCCTCGTCGAGCTCGAGGAGTTCGGACTCGACCTTGGCGTCGAGGAAGACGCAGTCGGCCGGGGCGACGAGCTCGGCCAGTTCCTTGCGGCGGGCCTCGTCGGTGAGGACGGCCTCGTCGGAGTTGAAGACGTACAGGAACGGTTTGATGGTGAGCAGGGACAGCTCGCGCAGCGGGGCCCGGTCGACGCCGGCCTGGAAGAGGGTCTTGCCGCTGTTGAGGATCTCGACGGCGCGCTCGGCGGCCTCGAGCGGCTCGCGGCGGTCCTTGTGGGTGCGCGCCTCCTTCTGCAGGCGCGGCAGCGCCTTCTCCAGGGTCTGGAGGTCGGCGAGGATCAGCTCGGTGGAGATCGTCTCGATGTCGGCGGCCGGATCGACCCGGTTGTCGACGTGGACGACGTCGGGATCGGAGAAGACGCGCACCACCTGGCAGATGGCGTCGGACTCGCGGATGTTGGCGAGGAACTTGTTGCCGAGGCCCTGCCCCTCGGAGGCACCGCGGACGATCCCGGCGATGTCCACGAACGACACGGTGGCGGGGACGATCCGCGCCGAGTTGAACATCGCAGCCAGCTCGTCCAGCCGCGGATCGGGCAGCGGCACCACCCCGACGTTGGGCTCGATCGTCGCGAACGGGTAGTTCGCGGCCAGCACGTCGTTGCGCGTCAGCGCGTTGAACAGCGTCGACTTGCCGACGTTGGGCAGCCCGACGATCCCGAGGGTGAGTGACACGAGGATCCAGGGTAGTCGTGCTCAGTCCTGCACCGTCGGGACGTCCAGCGCCGGGAGGTCCAGCGCCGGGAGGTCCAGCGCCGGGAGGTCCAGCACAGCCGCGGGCGCTTCCGAGGACCCCGGGCTCACCGCCACCACCACGGCCGCCGAACCCGCCAGGAGGACCGTGGCCACCCCGAGCAGCGCCCGCCACCGGGCGCCGATGCGGCGCCGGGGAGCGCGGCGGTGCGCGCCCGTCCCGGTCCGGGACGACCCGGCGAGCAGGCGCGCCACCGTGGCCGCGGACGGCCGCCGCGCAGGATCGGGATCGGTCATCGAGCGCAGGATCGCCGCGAGATCGGCGGGCAGCCCGGGGGGCACCTCGGGACGGCGGAACAGCCGCGCCATCGCCGCCTCCGGCGCCGGGCCCGGGTACTCGCGGCGCCCGGTGAGCGCCTCCAGCAGGACCAGGCCGAGCGACCACACGTCCGTGGGGGGCCCGACCTGCTGGCCGCGGGCCTGCTCCGGCGACAGGTAGGCGACGGTGCCGACCACGCAGCCCTCGTCGGTGGCGACCGTGCCGTCGATGGCGACGGCGATGCCGAAGTCGGCCAGCCGCGCCTGCGAGCCGTCGCCCAGCAGGACGTTCGCCGGCTTGACGTCGCGGTGGACGATGCCCGCGGCGTGGACGTGCGCCAGCCCGGCCGCGAGCTGCGCGCCGATCCGGCGGACCTCGGCGGGCGGCAGCGCGCCTTCGCGGATCCGCTGGGACAGGGTGGGGCCCTCGACGAGGTCGGTGACGACGAACGGACGCCCGTCGGTGACGCCGCTGTCGCGCATCCCGACCAGTGCCGGATGCCGCAGCCGCCCCAGCAGGGCGAGCTCGCGGCGCTGGCGGGCGCGGTCCTGCACCGAGCCCTCGGCCCGGTAGACCTTGACGGCGACCATCTCGCCGGTGCGCAGGTCCCGCGCCTTGCGCACCTCCGCGAACGAGCCCCGGCCGAGCAGCTCGCCCAGCAGGTACCGGTCCGCGACGATCGTCGCGTCCCGTTCCCGCTGCTCGGTCATGCCGAGATGGTCCCCCGCGCGCGGCGATCCACACCTGCGACGCCGCCGACGACGCCGCGTGGTTCACGCGGACGGTCGAGCGCACGACCGCGGCGCCCACCGCCGGCCGTCCTCCCCGTCACCCGGTAGCATGGCGCGCCCCGTGCAGGAGGTGAGTGCGTGCGGCTTCCACCCCGTTGGCTGGTCGCGTGTTCCGTGGCGGGCGCGCTGGTCGCGAGCAGTACGGCGGTGCTCGTGATGCCGCGCCCGGTGACCGAACCCGCCCCCGTCGAGTCGGTGGAGCTGCCCTCGTTCCCGACCGAGCCGCCCTCCGGGGACGGGCCCGCGGTCACCGGTCAGCAGATCGCGCAGCTGGGCGCGACGCCGGCGCTGCGCCGCGCCGAGGAGATCCAGCGCGAGCTCACCCCGAAGCCGACCCAGCAGGCGAAGCCCCGCTCACCGCGCGCCGACGACGATGACGACGATCGCGACGACCGCATCCGCAAGGCCTGCCGAGACGGCCGGATGAAGGGTCGGGTCTGCAGAGGCCGCTGAGCCTCACGCTGCCGTGTCCGAATCCCGCCAGTCCGGGCGGGAAGACGGTGGCAGAGTCCAGGGCGTGGTCCTCGACCCCGATCGCTGCTACCGGGCCGTCGCTGCGCGCGACGCGCGCTTCGACGGCCAGTTCATCACCGCGGTGAAGACGACCGGCATCTACTGCCGGCCGTCCTGCCCCGCCACGACGCCGAAGCGGTCGAACGTGGAGTTCCTGCCCACCGCCGGCGCCGCCCAGCAGCGCGGCTACCGCGCCTGCCGGCGCTGCCTGCCCGACGCCGTCCCCGGCTCGCCGGAGTGGAACGTGCGGGCCGATCTCGCCGCTCGCGCGATGCGGCTCATCGCCGACGGCGTGGTGGAGCGGGTGGGCGTGCCCGGGCTGGCCCGTCGGCTCGGCTACTCGGAACGCCACCTCACCCGGGTGCTGACCCAAGAGCTGGGCGCCGGGCCGCTCGCGCTCGCCCGCGCCCACCGGGCGCACACCGCGCGGCTGCTCATCGAGACGACGCCGATGGCGATGGCCGACATCGCGTTCGCCGCGGGGTTCTCCAGCGTGCGGCAGTTCAACGACACCGTCCGCGAGGTCTACGGGGTGCCGCCGACGGTGCTGCGCCGCGAGGCCGGCCGCCGCGGCGCGGGCCCGGCCGCCGCCGGCACCGTGGTGCTGCGGCTGCCGTACCGGTCGCCGATCCACTTCGGCGGACTGTTCGCGTTCCTGTCCGCGACCGCGGTGCCGGGCGTGGAGTCGCTGGAGGACGGGGTGTTCCGGCGCACGCTGCGGCTGCCGCACGGCGCGGCGACGGTGGCGCTGGAGCCGCGCGAGGGACACGTCGTGGCGACGCTGCGGATGACCGATCCGCGCGATCTCGGTCCGACCGTGTCCCGGCTGCGCCGGCTGCTCGACCTGGACGCCGATCCCGTCGCGATCGACGAGGTGCTCTCCGCCGATCCCCTGCTCGCGCCCGCGGTGGCGGCGGCGCCCGGGATCCGCATCCCCGGCGCCGTGGACGGGCCCGAGGTGGCGCTGCGGGTCGTGCTCGGCCAGCAGGTGTCCACGGCGGCGGCCCGCACTGCGGCGGCGCGGCTGGCCGAGGCGCTCGGCGAGCGGCTGCCGCCCGCGCTGGCCGCCGACGGGCCCGGTCTGCTCTTCCCCACCCCGGAGGTGATCGCCGAGCGGGGCGCCGAGGTCCTCTACGGGCCGAAGCGGCGCATCGCGACGATCGTCGGGCTCGCCACCGAGATCGCCGAGGGCCGGCTCGTGCTCGACCCCGGCTGCGACGGCGCCGAGCTGCGCCGCCAGCTCCTGGCCCTGCCCGGCATCGGCCCGTGGACCGCGGGGTGCATCGCCATGCGGCTGCTCGGCGACCCCGATGAGCTGCTCGCCTCCGACCTCGCGGTCCGCCGCGGCGCGGGCCTCCTGGGCCTGCCGGCCGATCAGGCGGGCCTCGCCGCCCACGCCCGGCGGTGGGCGCCGTGGCGGTCGTACGCCGCCAACCACCTGTGGCGCACCTACCTCGAAGGAGTTCCCGCATGAGCACCTACGCGACGATCCCGACCCCGATCGCGCCGTTCACCGTGATCGTCGACGCGGACGGCGCCGTGCTCGCCTCCGGCTGGACCGCCGACGTCGACGCGCTGCTGCCGGTCATCCACCCCACCCTGCGCCCCGCCGAGCTCGTCGAGGGCGACATCGGCGCGGTCGCCGACGCGGTCGTCCGCTACCACGACGGGGACCTCACCGCGGTCGGCGCGATCCCGGTGCGGCAGCGGTCCGGGCCGTTCATCGAGCACGCGTGGGAGGTGCTGCGGACGGTCCCGCCGGGTGCGCCGGTCACGTACCGGGAGTTCGCCGCGAAGGCGGGCCGGCCCACCGCGGTCCGAGCGGCCGCGGCGGCGTGCGCGCGGAACGCGGCGGCGCTGTTCGTGCCCTGCCACCGGGTACTGGGCACCGACGGCACGATGCGCGGGTTCCGCTGGGGCACGGCCGTGAAGGAGGCGCTGCTCGCCCACGAGTCGCGCCCCTGAACCGTCCGCGGACCGGATCTGCGCGAACGGCCCTTCCGTGAGGAACGGTGCCCACGGAAGGGCCGTCGGCGGCGGATCGGACCGGTCCACCATAGCCCGTTCGGGTGACATCCGGTGGGCGTGCGGACCTGATCGGCCGGACGGGTCCCGACGGCCCCGGACCAGCCCGGACCATGGCGCCGGCCACATCCACCGACCGCTCGAACCGCTGTTCGACCGTTCACCGCATCGGAGGTGTCCCCGGCGGCGCGCCTGCCCGAAATCGTCGGTACCGGTGTGCAGGGTGACCCCATGGACACCTCGCTGCTCATCGGCCTGATCGTCGGGCTGGCGCTCGGCGGCGGTACTGCCTACCTCGTGCTGCTCGCCCGCGGCCGCACGGCCGCCGCGGAATCGGCGCGCGCGGTGGCCGAGGGCAACGCCATCCTGCGGGCCGACGCGGCCGCGCTGCGCGCCGAGCGGGCGAGCCTGCTGGAGCGGCTCGACGAGCTCGGCGAGGCGCACGACCGCACCACCGAACGGTTGCGCCGCGCCGAGGCCGAAGCCGCCGCGGCGCAGGCCGCGCTGCGTGCCGAGCGGGAGGCCGGCCAGCGCCGCGAGGAGCTGCTCGCGGCGCGCGACCAGGAGCTGAAACAGGCGTTCGCGGCCCTGTCGGCCGATGCGCTGGCCCGCAACAACGAGCAGTTCGTCGCGCTGGCCGAGACGCGCATCAAGGAGGCCGCGTCGGCGCTGGCGGCGAAGTCCGCGGCCGAGGACGCCGAGAAGGCCGCCGCGGTGAGCAAGCTGCTGGATCCGGTCGCCGCCGCGCTCACCCGGGTCGAGGGCCAGCTGCGCACCGTCGAGAAGGAGCGCGAGGCCGCCTACGCCAGCCTCCGCGAGCAGGTCAACGCGATGCGCCAGAGCTCGGAGCAGCTCAAGAACGAGACGAAGGCACTGGTCAACGCGCTGCGCGCGCCGCATCAACGCGGTCGCTGGGGCGAGCTGCAGCTGGAGCGGATCGTGCAGCTGGCCGGCATGGTGGAGCACTGCGACTTCTCCACCCAGGTCAGTGCGCAGACCGCGGACGGCGGCGTGCGCCCCGACCTGGTCGTGCACCTGGCCGGCGGCAAGCAGATCGTCGTCGACGCCAAGGTGCCGTTCGCGGCGTACCTGGAGGCGGTCGAGGCCGCCGACGCGAAGGTCCACGCCGAGCGCCTGGCCGCGCACGCCCGCCAGCTGCGCCAGCACGTCGACCAGCTCGCTGCGAAGTCGTACTGGGCGGTGTTCGACCCGTCACCGGAGTTCGTGGTGCTGTTCGTGCCCGGCGACCCGTTCCTGCAGGCCGCGCTGCAGGCCGATCCGACGCTGCTGGAGCACGCGTTCTCGCAGAACGTCGTGATCGCCACCCCGACCACGCTGATCGCGCTGCTGCGCACCGTCGCGTACACGTGGCGGCAGGAGGCGCTGGCCCGCAACGCGGCGCAGGTGCACCAGCTCGGCAAGGAGCTGCACGGCCGGTTGGCCACGATGGGCACGCACGTGGCCAAGCTGGGCCGCGGGCTCGACGCCGCCGTGGAGGCGTACAACCGCACGGTCGCCTCCCTGGAGACGCGGGTGCTGGTCACCGCGCGCAAACTCACCGAGCTGCACGTCTCCGACGACGAGCTGCCCGAGATCGGGCAGGTCGATCGCGCACCGCGCCGGCTCTCCGCGCCCGAGCTGGTCGCGTCCGCGTCCGAATCGTTGATCGACCTGCACGAGATGGCGGACGGCACGCACGGCTGATCGGAGCCGCTCACCCGATCCGGGGGCACGTCGGCGCACGTCCTGACCGGGGACGATCTATCGTGCTCCCGTGACCCAGACCTGGCCCGTGGGCGAGCGCTCGATCCTCCCCTCGGTGCTCGGCCTGTCGGCCACGGTGGCGCTCGCGATCGCGACCGGCCTGACGGTGCTGGGTGTGCTCGTCGACCTGATGACCAAGGGCACGCTCGGGCTGGCCTTCACCGTGCTGTACGTCGCCGGGTGCGTGCTCGCGGTCGCCTGGGTGCGCCGCGACGGGCTGTTCGGGCCGATGGTCGCGCCGCCGCTGCTGCTGGCCTTCGCAGTGCCGGCGGTGGTGCTGATCGCCGGCGACCCGAAGCCCGGCACCGGCATGGCCGAGCGCCTGCTGCAGATCGGAGCGCCGCTGGTCAACGCGTTCCCGACGATGGCGGGCACCACCGCCGCCGGCGTGGCGCTCGGGCTGTTCCGCATGGCGACGCAGCGCATCCGCCGCACCCCGTCGCTGGACAAGAAGCCCGCCCGCGCGGGCGAGCCGGTCCGGCGGGACCGCCCGTCGGCCACGCGCGAGCGCCCGGGAGCGACCGAGGAGCGCCGGCCCGCCCGGGGATCGTCGGCGGCGGCGACGCGGGTCAGGCGCGAGCGGGACGCAGCTCGCGGGGCAGCGAGAAGACCAGCGTCTCCTCGGCGGTCGTGAACTCCTCGACCTGGTCCCAGCCCTTCTCCGCGAGCAGGTCGAGCACCCCCCGCACCAGCACCTCCGGCACGGAGGCGCCGCTCGTGACGCCGATCGTCTCGACCCCGTCGAGCCACTCCGGCTGGATGTCGCGCGCGTAGTCGATCAGCCGCGCCGCGCCGGCCCCGGCCTGCAGCGCCACCTCGACCAGCCGCACCGAGTTCGACGAGTTGCGCGACCCGACGACCAGCACGAGGTCGCACTGCGGCGCCATGGCCTTCACCGCGACCTGCCGGTTCTGGGTGGCGTAGCAGATGTCGTCGCTCGGCGGGTCCTGCAGCGTGGGGAAGCGCTCGCGCAGGGCCCGCACGATCTCCATCGTCTCGTCGACGGAGAGCGTGGTCTGCGACAGCCACACGACCTTCTCCGGGTCGCGCACGGTGACCTTGTCGACGTCGGCCACGGACTCGACGAGCTGGATGTGCTCGGGCGCCTCACCCGAGGTGCCCTCCACCTCCTCGTGGCCGGCGTGCCCGACGAGCAGGATGTCGAAGCCCTCGCGGGCGAACCGCTTCGCCTCGTTGTGCACCTTCGTGACCAGCGGGCAGGTGGCGTCGATGGTGCGCAGGCTGCGCCGGGCGGCCTGCTCGCGCACCGCGGGCGACACCCCGTGCGCGGAGAACACCACGATCGCACCCTCCGGCACGTCGTCGGTCTCGTCGACGAAGACGGCGCCGCGCTCGGCGAGGGTCTTCACGACGTGGACGTTGTGGACGATCTGCTTGCGCACGTAGACCGGGGCGCCGTGCTTCTCCAGCGCGCGCTCCACGGCCTCCACGGCCCGGTCGACGCCTGCGCAGTAACCACGCGGCTTGGCCAGCAGGACACGCTTGCTGCTCGATCCGGGCATGGCTCCCAGCCTACGGACCACCGCGCGGACCGGCCCGTCCGTGTGCCCCGCGGCACGGCCGGGACCGGGCAGGAGTGGAACACTGTGCTGCATGACGCCGCTTCCGCTGCCCATCCGGGTCGCCGCCGGGCTCGTCGCGACGGCCGTCGAGCAGACGCGCGAGCTGCCCCGCCGCCTGGTCGAACTGCCGGTCACCGCCGTGAGCCAGACGCTGCAGGCGGGCATGCGGGTCCAGCAGAAGGTCACCGAGCTGGCGATCAAGGGCGACCGGGCGCTGTCGCTGCTGCGCCCGGTCGAGGAGAAGCCCGCCTGGGCGACGTTCGACGACGAGCTCGAGGAGACCGAGCCGGAGGCGAGCGTCACCGAGGAGTACACGCCGACGCAGAAGCCGGCCGGCAACGGAGTCGCCGCGGTCCGGCCGCGCACGGTCACCCCGATCGACGTTGCGCGCAGGACCACCCCGCCCGCGCCGGAGGAGGAACCCGAGCGCATCGACGCCGTCGACGACCTCGACGCGAGCGCCGATGCCGAGGCGATCGCGCTCATCGAGCAGGCGGAGGAGGCCGAGGGCGGGGCCGCCCCCGCGACACCGCCCGCCGGGCCGTCCGTCCTGCCCGAGTACCCGCAGCTGACGATCCCGCAGCTGCGCGGGCGGTTGCGCTTCCTGTCGCTGGAGGCGCTGCGGGAGCTACTCGAGTGGGAGACCGCGCACGACGCGCGCCCGCCGTACATGACGATGCTGCAGAACCGGATCGCCACGGTCGCCGAGGGCGGGTGAGCGCGCCGTCCACGCCGGAGCAGCCCTGGCCGGTCCGCACGGTCGCCCGCAAGATCGCCGAGTGGGTGGACCGGCTCGGATCGGTGTGGGTGGAGGGCCAGCTCGCGCAGGTCGTCGCCCGGCCGGGGACCGGCACGGCCTTCCTGACCCTGCGCGACCCGGCCGCGGACGTGTCGCTGCAGCTCACCGCGCCCATCGGGCTGGTGCGGGAGAACCCGGCCGTCGCCGAGGGCAACCGGGTGGTGGTGCTCGGCAAGCCCAGCTTCTTCCTCGGCCGCGGCACGCTGTCGCTGCGGGTCAGCGACATCCGCGCGGTCGGGATCGGTGAGCTGCTCGCCCGCATCGAGCGGCTGCGGCGACTGCTCGCCGCGGAGGGGCTGTTCGATCCGGCGCGCAAGCGGAAGCTGCCGTTCCTGCCGTCCGGGATCGGGCTGATCACCGGGCGGGCGTCGGCGGCCGAGCACGACGTCGTCATGAACGCGCAGGCGCGCTGGCCCGCGGCGCGGTTCCGCATCGAGCACGTCGCCGTGCAGGGGGCGCTCGCGGTGCCGCAGATCGTGGACGCCCTCGCTGCGCTGGACAAGGATCCGACGATCGACGTGATCGTGCTGGCCCGCGGCGGCGGCAGCGTCGAGGACCTGCTGCCGTTCTCCGACGAGACGCTCTGCCGCGCAGTCGCCGACTGCCGCACCCCGGTGGTGTCGGCGATCGGGCACGAGCCGGACACCCCGCTGGTCGACCACGTGGCCGATCTGCGCTGTTCCACCCCGACCGAGGCCGGGCGGCGGATCGTGCCGGACGTGCGGGAGGAGAGCGCCCGCATCGCCGAGCTGCGCGGGCGGGCGCGGCGGGCGCTGGCCGGGTGGGTGGACCGCGAGCAGCGGTTGCTGGAGGCGCTGCGCAACCGGCCCGTGCTCGCGGCGCCGCTGCAGTGGCTCGAACAGCACCACGCGGAGATCGAGCGGCTGACCGCCGCCGCGCGGGCGGCGCTGCTGCGCGACCTGGACCGCCGCCAGCACGATCTCGAACACGTCCGAGCCCGGCTCACCGCGCTCGGTCCGGCGGCGACGCTCGCCCGCGGCTACGCGGTCGTGCAGCGGATCGACGAGGACGAGCGGCACGTCGTGCGCTCGGTCGGCGAGGTCGCGGAGGGCGACCGGCTGCGGATCCGGGTGGCCGACGGCGCGGTGGCCGCGCGCGTGGAGAAGATGGAGGCGTGAAACCGGTCGAGGAACTCGGCTACGAGGCCGCCCGCGACGAGCTCGCCGAGGTCGTGCGCAAGCTGGAGGCCGGCGGGCTCGGGCTCGACGACTCGGTCGCGCTGTGGGAGCGCGGCGAGGCGCTGGCCCGCCGCTGCGAGGAACAACTGGCCGGGGCGCGCGAGCGCGTGCAGAAGGTCCTCGATGAGGCCGCGTCGTCTGCGGCGCAGTCCGCGGACTGATCTCGGCGCTCGACTCTCAGCGCCCGACTTTCAGCGCCCAACGACCGGTGCCTGCTGCACGGCCTCGGCGAGCGCCCGGAAGTCCGCCTCGCTCGCGCTGCCGGTGATCAGGTACCGGACCTCGCCGGCGTCGGCGATCCAGATCGGTTCGTCGGCGGTGTAGACCACCCAGCGGGTGCCGTCGACGTCGACCGGGCCCTGGGCGCCCACTGCGGCACCCCCGGCCTGCGCGCGCAGCAGCTGCTCCTCGGAGGCGGTGCCCTGAAGCAGGCGGAGGAAGCGGTTCGCGACCGTCAGGTACCCGACGCGCACCACCCGCTCGTCGCTGCCGTCGGCGACCCGGTCGAGTCCGGACGAGTTCGCGCGCCACCCCTCCGGCAGCTCGGGCACCCGCACCGGGAACGGCACCTCGCCGGCGTAGCGGCGCAGATCGGCGGCGGCGTCGATGGTCGGGGTGGCGGCCTGGTCCACCTGCGGGCCGCCGGGCGCGAACGTGCACGAGCGGCTCACGCCCGCCACGAACAGCGCCAGCACGACCAGCACCACGACCGCGCCGACCATGTCGCGCACGGACAACGCGGACCGCGGCGGTTTGGACATGCTCACAGTTCAATAGTGGCAGGCGCTCGGTCTGCCAGTATCGGCTCATGACCAACGGCTCGCAGCGGCGCCGGGAGGCGCCGGACCGGAACCTCGCCATGGAGCTCGTCCGCGTCACGGAGGCGGCGGCGATGGCCGCAGGCCGCTGGGTCGGCCGCGGCGACAAGAACGGTGGCGACGGCGCGGCCGTGGACGCGATGCGGCAGCTGATCAGCACCGTGTCGATGCGGGGCGTCGTCGTCATCGGGGAAGGCGAGAAGGACGAGGCCCCGATGCTGTACAACGGCGAGGAGGTCGGCAACGGCGAGGGGCCGGAGTGCGACGTCGCCGTCGACCCCATCGACGGCACGACGCTGATGTCGAAGGGCATGCCCGGCTCGGTCGCGGTCCTCGCGGTCGCCGAACGGGGCGCCATGTTCGATCCCTCGGCGGTCTTCTACATGGAGAAGCTCGCCACCGGCCCGGAGGCTGCGGACGTCATCGACATCCGCGAACCGGTCGCGGAGAACATCCGCCGGGTGGCCGAGGCGAAGCACATCCACGTCACCGACGTGACGGTCTGCGTGCTCGACCGGCCCCGGCACGCCGAGCTGGTCAAGGAGATCCGCCGCACCGGCGCCCGCATCCACTTCATCACCGACGGCGACGTGGGCGGCGCGATCTCGGCGGCGCGCCCGAACACCGGTATCGACCTGCTGTACGGCATCGGCGGCACGCCGGAGGGCATCATCGCCGCGGCCGCGATGAAGTGCATGGGCGGTGCGCTGCAGGGCAAGCTGTGGCCGCGCGACGACGAGGAGCGGGCCAAGGCGATCGCGGCGGGCCACGACCTGGACCGGGTGCTCACCCAGGACGACCTGGTCCGCGGGGACAACGTGTTCTTCTGCGCGACCGGCATCACCGACGGCGAGCTGCTGCGCGGCGTGCGCTACAGCACCGGCGGCTGCACCACGCAGTCGATCGTCATGCGGTCCAAGTCGGGCACCGTGCGGATGATCGAGGCCTACCACCGGCTGACGAAGCTGCGCGAGTACTCCACGGTCGACTTCGACCTGCCGGAGGACACACTCGCCTCGGAGCCGCCACCCCTGCCCTGACCTGGGCGAGTTCGTGATCTGATCGCGATCGTCGGCTACTTGCCCGCCGGGCGCCCCGCCAGCGATCCTCTGATCTCTGACAACAGGGGGTCGTCATGCGCGCACTGCGGGTGCTCATGTTGGTGGTCGTCGTCGGCGTCGTCGGCGTCCTGATCACCGGTCCGAGCACCCGCAGCGCGCTCCCCGATCCCCTGCCCGTCGCCGGCGAGGTCGCCCGCCCGGTCGCCGAGATCGCCCCCGACCTGGGCGTCGTCCTCACGTCGGCGCTCAGCCCGGCCGCGGCCGTGGTGGAGCGGTTCCCCGCGCTCGTGCCGGGCACGCCGTGCATGGCGACGGCGCGGGCGTGCATCGACCTGTCCGCGAACAAGTCGTGGCTGATCTCCGGCGGCCAGGTGATCTACGGCCCGGTGCCGATCACCCACGGCCGCAAGGGCTGGCGCACCCCGCCCGGAGTCTTCCGCGTGACGTTCAAGAACAAGAACCACCGCAGCTCGCTGTTCAACAACGCGCCGATGCCGTACTCGGTGTTCTTCAACGGCGGCATCGCCTTCCACGAGGGCAGCCTGCGGGAGCTGTCGCACGGCTGCATCCACCTCTCGCGGGCAGCGGCGCAGACCTACTTCGCGACCCTGCAGCGCGGCGACATCGTGCAGGTGGTGCCCTGAGCCCGAGCGTCCTGTGGTACGACCCACCCGGCCTGCAGCGCTGATCAGGACCACACTGGAACCATGAGCGACGAGGCCGAGTTCCGGATCGAGCACGACACGATGGGCGAGGTCCGCGTCCCCGCCCGGGCGCTGTGGCGGGCGCAGACCCAGCGCGCCGTCGAGAACTTCCCGATCTCCGGCCGCGGCCTGGAACGGGCGCAGATCCGCGCGCTCGGCCTGGTCAAGGCGGCTGCCGCGCGCGTGAACGGCCGCCTCGGCGTGCTCGACGAGGAGCTGGCCGAGGCGATCGCCGAGGCCGCGGACAAGGTGGCCGCCGGGGAAGTGGACGACCACTTCCCCGTCGATGTCTTCCAGACCGGCTCGGGCACCAGCTCGAACATGAACGCCAACGAGGTCATCGCGACCCTGGCGGCCCGGGCGACCGGCATCGACGTGCACCCGAACGACCACGTCAACGCCTCGCAGTCGTCGAACGACGTGTTCCCGACGACGATCCACCTGGCCGCGACCGAGGCGCTCGCCACCGACGTCGTGCCGGCGCTCGAACACCTCGCGGCGACGCTGCGCCGGCGCGCGCAGGACTGGGCCGACGTCGTGACGGCGGGCCGCACGCACCTCATGGACGCCGTGCCGATCACCCTCGGGCAGGAGGCGGGCGGCTGGGCCACGCAGGTCGAGTACGGCGTCGCCAGAGTCAAGGACACGCTGCCGCGGCTGGCCCAGTTGCCGATCGGCGGCACCGCGGTCGGCACCGGGCTGAACGCGCCTGAGGGGTTCGCAGCCGGTGTCGTCGAGGAGCTGCGCGCGGCCACCGGGCTCGACGTGCTGACGGAGGCCTCCGACCACATCGAGGCCCAGAGCGCCCGGGACGGGCTGGTGGAGGCCTCGGGCGCGCTGCGCACGGTGGCGGTGTCGCTCTACAAGATCGCCAACGACATCCGCTGGCTCGGCTCGGGTCCGCGGACCGGACTCGCCGAGCTGCACCTGCCCGACCTGCAGCCGGGCAGCTCGATCATGCCGGGCAAGGTCAACCCGGTGATCTGCGAGGCCACGATGATGGTGGCCGCTCAGGTGATCGGCAACGACGCCACCGTCGCGTTCTCCGGCAGCCAGGGCAACCTGCAGCTCAACGTGATGATGCCGGTCATGGCGCGCAATCTGCTGGAGTCCGCCCGGCTGCTCGCCAACTCGGCTCGGCTACTGGCCGACAAGGTCATCGCGGGCGCGGAGGCCGACGTGGCGCGCACCCGCGAGTACGCGGAGTCGTCGCCGTCGATCGTGACCCCGCTCAACCGCTACCTCGGCTACGAGGAGGCCGCCTCGATCGCCAAGCAGTCGCTCAAGGAGCGCAAGACGATCCGCCAGGTGGTGATCGAACGCGGGCACGTGCCCGGCAAGCTGACCGAGGAGCAGCTCGACGCCGCACTGGACGTGCTCGCCATGGCGCGCGGCGGGCGGAGGTAGCCGTCGGGCCTTAGGTTGGGCGGATGGTGACGGACCTGTACGAGCTGGGCGAAGAGCTGCTCGCCGAGGCGAGCGGTGCGACGAACGGGGTGGCGTCGCGCGCCGTCGTGCACGGCGACCGGCAGCGGGCCGTGCTCATCGCGATCCGGGCGGGGCACGGTCTCGGTGAGCACAACGCACCGCCCGCGGCGACCCTGCAGCTGCTGAAGGGCGCCGCGACGCTGCGCGCCGGAGACGCGGAGATCGAGCTCTCGGCGGGCCGGCTCACCGAGATCCCGCAGCAGCGGCACGACCTGACCGCGGCGGAGGACACCGTCGCGCTGCTGACCGTCGCGATCTCCCCGCCGGAGGCGCGCGGCTGAGCGCGATCGCGCCGCGGGGTGCGAAGCCCGGCTCGGGATCTCCACGAACGGCCCTTCTGTGAGGACCTTGCTGACGAGAGGGCCGTTCGCGGCGATCCGGCCCGCGGCCCCGCTCCCGGGAACCTGTGAACGCACAGGCGCACGCGCACCTGCACGCATCACCCTTTCAGCGCAATTTCGCTCCACAGCGTCATCAAATCGTTAAGTTGATCATGAAATGGTCCACTCGCATGGTCCAATGGCGACAATCATGAGCTCGAGGGTGGTGACGGTGAGCAAGATCGGGCGATTCGCGTACGAACCCCTGTTCGATCTCACCGACGGCCGACCGGCCGGTGTCGAGGTGGTCCGCTGCCGCGATCGGGACCGCACGGCGCACGTCGCCCGGCGGACCGTGTGGGGCACCCGCCAGATCGCCGAGTTCGACACCGGGATCGCGATCACCTCGGCGCTGCACCAGCCCGGCTACGACGCCACCGTGCCGCTGCACGTCGATCTCTGCGCCGAGTCCGTGATCGAGGGCCGCCCGCGCCTCGTGCAGCTACCGGGACTGCTGCGCGACCAGGTCGGCGGGCTGCCGATCCCGCCGATCGTGCTGGAGATCGGCCCGGCCGTCACCGCTGCCCGGCCCCGCGCGCTCGTCGAGGGCGTCGGGGTGCTGCGCGCCGCCGGGATCGCCATCGCGCTCGACGGCGCCGGCCGCGGGTTCGGGCTCGATCTCGTCGCCGAGCTGCTCCCCCACTCCATCAAGATCGACGCCGAGCTGGTCACGCGGCTGCCGACCGATCCCGCAGCGCGCGCCGTCGTCAGCGCGCTGTGCGACGTCGCCCGCGCGTGCGGCATCACCGTCTCCGCGCTCGGGGTGAGCCGTCCGTCCGAGCTCAAGGCCTTGCGCGACCTCGGCATCACCCGCGCCCAGGGTCCGCTGCTCGCGCAGGCGCAGGGCCATCCCCGCGTCACGGGCCTGACGATCCCGGTCGATCTCCTGCCGCGGGTGGAGGCCGCCCGCAGCGCCACCCCGCGGCGCGCCGCCCTGCCCGGCGTCGCGGACCTGGCCCAGCCGCCGCTCACGCTGCCCCAGGACGTCACCGTCGACGTCGTGCGCGCGGCGTTCGCTGCGCACCCGCAGGCCGGCAGCGCGCTGCTCACCGACGGAGCCCGGCGCCCGGTCGGCTTCCTCGACCGCAACCGCTTCCTCATCGCGCTCTCCGGGCCGTACGGGCACGCGCTGTACGGTCGCAAGCCGGCCACCACCCTCGCCGAGCCGCCCCGCACCATCGGGATGGGCACCGACGTCGCGGCCGCGCTGGAGTACTGCCTGGCTGACCGCGACCGCAGTTGGGACGATCTCGTGCTGCTCGACGGGTCGCTGCGCTGCGCGGGGATCGTGCGGGTGGCCGATCTGCTGCAGGCCGCGACCGGGGTCTACGCCGGCGCCGGTTCGGTGGCCTGATCCCGGCGGGGAGGACAGCACCGCCCTGATCGACACCGCCCTCATCGACACCGCCCTGATCGACAGGGGCCTCCGATCACGGTGACGTCGTTCTCGACAGGGCGACCCTGCCACCATGGCGACATGCTCCTCGCCGATGTCGTCGCCGCCTCGGCCGCGGTGGCCGCCACCCGGTCGCGCACCGCGAAGGCGGCCGCGCTCGCCGAGGTGCTGCGCGCAGCAGCGCCGGAGGAGGTCGCACCGGCCACCGCGTGGCTCTCCGGCGAGACCCTGCAGGGCCGGCTGGGCACGGGCTGGCGCACGCTCGCCGCCCAGTCCGCCGCCCCGGCCGCACGCCCCGCGCTCACGGTGGCGCAGGTCGACACCGTCTTCTCCGAGCTGGCCGCCACCTCTGGCCCCGGGTCCGCCGCGCGGCGGGCCCAGCTCCTCGGCGAGCTGTTCGGCGCTGCCACCGCCGCCGAGCAGGAGTTCCTGCGCCGCCTGCTCACCGGCGAGGTGCGCCAAGGCGCGCTGGAGGGGGTGATGCTGGAGGCCGTCGCTGCGGCGGCCGACGTGCCCGCGACGGCGGTGCGCCGGGCGTTCATGCTGTCCGGCCGGCTCCCGGCCACGGCCCGCACGGCGCTGTCGGGCGGGCTCACCGCGCTGGAGGCGGTGCGGCTGGAGGTGGGCCGCCCGGTCCGCCCGATGCTCGCCTCCCCCGCGGGCTCGCTGGACGAGGCGCTCGCCGAGCTGGGTGCGGCGATCAGCGTCGAGTACAAGCTCGACGGCGCCCGCGTGCAGGTCCACCGACGGGATGACGAGGTGCGCGTGTGGACCCGCAGCCTGCGCGAGATCACCCCGAGCGTGCCGGAGCTGGTCGACGTGGTGCGCGGCCTGCCGTGCGACCGCGTGGTCCTCGACGGCGAGACGCTCGCGCTGACCGACGACGGCCGCCCCCGCCCGTTCCAGGAGACGATGAGCCGCTTCGGCTCCGAGGCCCACGAGCTGCTGCTGCGCCCGTGGTTCTTCGACTGCCTGCACGTCGACGGGCGCGACCTCATCGACGAACCCCTCGTTGTGCGGCTGGAGGAGCTGGCGCGGGTGGCCGGCGAGCACGTCGTGCCCGGCGTGCGCGGCCCCTCCCCCGACGAGGCCGCGGCGCTGCTCGACAAGGCCCTGGCCGAGGGCCACGAGGGCGTGATGGTGAAGTCCCTCGACTCCCCGTACGCGGCGGGCCGACGCGGCAAAGCCTGGCAGAAGGTCAAGCCGGTGCACACGCTGGACCTGGTCGTGCTCGGCGCCGAGTGGGGCTACGGGCGGCGCACCGGCACGCTGTCGAACATCCACCTCGGCGCCCGCGATCCCGCCGGCGGCGAGCCGATCATGGTCGGCAAGACCTTCAAGGGCATGACCGACGAGCTGCTGGTCTGGCAGACCGAGACGTTCCCGGGCCTGGCCCGCAGCCAGGACGGGCACACCGTGTACCTGCGGCCCGAGCTGGTCGTCGAGATCGCGCTCGACGGCGCCCAGCGGAGCACCCGCTACCCGGGCGGCGTGGCGCTGCGGTTCGCGCGGGTGGTGCGCTACCGGCCCGACAAGTCCCCCGCCGACGCCGACACGATCGACGCCGTGCGCGCGCTCCTGCGCGACTGACCGCCTGCGGCCTGCGGGAATCCGCTCAAGACGCGTAGAGTGCGGTAATCGTGCGTTACCTCGACGGGCAGCAGCCCTCCCAGGACCTGACCTACGACGACGTCTTCCTGGTGCCGGGGCGTTCCGACGTGGCGTCCCGCTTCGACGTCGACCTCACCGTCGCGGATCCCTCCGGGGCGACGGTGCCGGTCATCGCCGCGAACATGACAGCGGTGGCGGGGCGGCGGATGGCCGAGACGCTGGCGCGCCGCGGCGCGCTGACCGTGCTCCCGCAGGACGTGGCCCCGGATGCGGTCGCCGAGATCGTCGCCTGGATCAAGCAGCGCCACATCGTCTGGGACACCCCGCTCACGCTGGGCCCCGGGGACGCGGTCGCGGAGGCGCTGTCCCTGCTGCCCAAGCGCGCTCACGGCGCGGTCGTCGTGGTGGACGACGCCGGCCGCCCGCTCGGCACCGTCGACGAGGCCGCCTGCACCGACGTCGACCGGTTCACCCGGCTCGCCGACGTGCTGAACCCGGTCACGGTGGTGCTGCCGATCGACACGCCGCCGCGGGACGTGTTCGAGGCGCTCGGCGGCCGCGGGGTCGCGCTCGGCGTGGACTCCGAGGGGCGCCTGGCCGGCATCCTGACCGCGCTCGGCGCCCTGCGCGCCGCGATCTACCAGCCCACGCTCGACGGCCAGGGCCGGCTGCGCACCGCCGCGGCGATCGGCATCAACGGCGACGTCGCGGTCAAGGCGAAGGCGCTGCTCGACGCCGGCGTCGACGTGCTCGTGGTGGACACCGCGCACGGCCACCAGCGCAAGATGCTCGACGCGCTGCAGGCCGTGCGGAAGGTCGTCGACGACGCCGGGTCGGCCGTGCCGATCGTCGCCGGCAACGTGGTCACCGCGCAGGGCGTGCGCGACCTGGCCGCGGCGGGCGCCGACATCGTCAAGGTCGGCGTCGGCCCGGGCGCGATGTGCACCACCCGCATGATGACCGGGGTCGGCCGCCCGCAGTTCTCCGCGGTGCTGGAGTGCGCCGCGGCCGGGCGCGAGGTCGGCGTGTCGGCGTGGGCGGACGGCGGGGTGCGCCACCCGCGCGACGTGGCGCTGGCGATCGCGGCCGGTGCGTCCGCGGTGATGATCGGGTCGTGGCTCGCCGGCACCTACGAATCGCCGGGCGACCTCATGCGCGACGAGGCCGGCCGCCCGTACAAGGAGTCGTTCGGGATGGCCTCGAAGCGGGCGGTGTCGGCCCGCACCCGCGGCGACGGCGCGTTCGACCGGGCCCGCAAGGCGCTGTTCGAGGAGGGCATCTCCGCTTCCCGCCAGCTGCTGGACCCGCAGCGGCCCGGCGTCGAGGACGTCCTCGACAGCATCTGCGCCGGCGTGCGCAGCGCCTGCACCTACGTCGGGGCGCGCACCCTGCCCGAGCTGCACGAGAAGGCCGTGGTCGGCGTGCAGACGACCGCGGGCTTCATCGAGGGCACCCCGCACGGCCTGTGACCCGCGTGCTCACGCACCTGTCCGCGGGTGCGCGAGCACGCGGGTGACTCGCGTCAGGCGCCGTGCGGTGACTCGAGCATCTCGGTCACCAGCGCGGCGATCGGGCTGCGTTCGCTGCGCGTCAGCGTGACGTGCGCGAACAGCGGGTGGCCCTTGAGCGCCTCGATGACGGCGGCGACGCCGTCGTGCCGGCCGACGCGCAGGTTGTCGCGCTGCGCCACGTCGTGGGTGAGCACGACGCGACTGGCGGTGCCGAGCCGGGACAGCACGGTGAGCAGCACGTTGCGCTCCAGCGACTGCGCCTCGTCGACGATGACGAACGAGTCGTGCAGCGAGCGGCCGCGGATGTGCGTCAGCGGCAGTACCTCGAGCATGCCGCGGGCGAGGATCTCCTCGATGACCTGCTCGCTCACCAGCGCCCCGAGGGTGTCGAAGACGGCCTGGGCCCAGGGGCCCATCTTCTCCGCCTCGGTGCCCGGCAGGTAGCCGAGCTCCTGCCCGCCGACGGCGTAGAGCGGCCGGAACACGACGACCTTGCGGTGCTGCTGGCGCTCCATCACCGCCTCCAGCCCGGCGCACAGCGCGAGCGCCGACTTGCCGGTGCCGGCGCGCCCGCCGAGCGAGACGATGCCGACCTCGGGATCGAGCAACAGGTCGAGGGCGATGCGCTGCTCGGCGGAGCGGCCGTGCAGGCCGAAGGCCTCCCGGTCGCCCCGGACCAGGCGCACGCGCTTGTCCGCGCCGACCCGGCCGAGCGCGGCGGATCCGCCTCCGGTCAGCCGCAGGCCCGTGTTGGCCGGCAGGTCACGGGCGGCCTCGTGGTCGAGCACCCCTTCGCGGAAGAGGGTGTCGATGTCGGCCTGGGTGACCTCGATGTCGGCCATGCCCGTCCACCCCGACGGGACGACGTCGAGCGCGTGGTACTCGTCGGCGGTCAGGCCGACGGCGGCCGCCTTGACCCGCAGCGGCACGTCCTTGGTGACGAGGACGACCTCGCCACGGCCTGCTGCGCGGCGCTCGGCCGCGAGGTTGAGCGCGCAGGCCAGGATCCGGCTGTCGTTCGAGTCCGTGCGGAAACCCGCGGGCAGGACGGTCGGATCGGTGTGGTTGAGCTCTACGTGCAGGGTGCCGCCCGAGTCGCCGATGGGGATCGGACGATCGAGCCGGCCGTGCTCGACACGCAGTTCGTCGAGCATCCGCAACGCCGTGCGTGCGAACCACCCCAGCTCGGGGTGGTGTCGCTTGCCCTCCAGCTCGGAGATGACCACGAGCGGCAGCACGACCTCGTGCTCGTCGAACCGGGTCATGCACCACGGGTCGGAGAGCAGGACGGAGGTGTCCAGCACGTAGCAACGGACGTCCGAGGCGGGGGCGTTACGACGATCAGTCACGTGGGCTCCCTCGTGGGCACGACACCGCACCCACTGTCTGGTGGGCCGGACGGCCCTGGCGGGCTCTTGCCGCCCGCGAGGGCCGGGTGCCGGCCCCCTCGGGTCTCAACACCACGACTAGGGCCTCCCGGGCGGGCCGATCGGGACGGCCCGCCGCTTTGCACGCTACCGGCGGTCACCCCGGTGCGGTCAACAGCAACTCGGTGGACGGTCGCCCTCGGAAACCTCCCGTTAACCCCGAGCCCGACCGTTCGTCGCGCTAGACCGACCGCCCGACTCGTGACCCATCTGCCGCACGGGCGTGGCCGTTGCGCCACTCGGCGCAAGCTCTTCCGACCGGCGCTTGGGCCACGCCGGGCACCAGCCGGAGAGGTTACGACCCGATCCGGTGGTCTTCGGACACGCTCGGTCACATCCGCCGCGATACTTCGCCATTTTCGTATTTGTAATATCGCTCCAAGGTGGGAGTAACCGAACGGAAAGTGTTCGACACACCCGATGGTGGTACGGAATTTGTCTCCCGAACGTCGCAGCGTTTACCTTTTGCATCGGTCAGCCAGGGCTCCCCACGGCATAGCGGCTGGCTTCGAAGGAATCGGCTCCGGTCGGATCCGTGAGACCCCACAGGAGATAACGTGCTCAAGAAGGCTGGAATCGTCGTGGCCGGTGCTGCCGCCACGCTGCTCGCGGTGAGCCCGCTCGCCTTCGCCCACGACACCACCACCAACAACAACGGCGAGTCCTCGCACGGCCTGATCAACGTGTCGGACAACTCGCTCGTCGTGCCGATCCAGGCCTGCAACAACGACGTGCCGGTCCAGGGCGGCGCGGGCCAGGTCCAGGTGCCGGTCAAGGAGGTCACCGGCGCACTGACGGGCGCACTGGCGCTCTTCGGCAAGGCCGAGTCCAGCAGCATCGTCGACTCCGACAGCTCGCGCACCTGCGGCGACAACTCGGGCGCGGCGGGCGACACCTACACCCAGAACATCGACTGACCTCGGGTGACACCTGAGGCGGTCTCATCCGTCGGGTAACCGAAGAAGGGCGCCGGATCTCGGATCCGGCGCCCTTTTTCGTGCGCCGAGAATGCATACCCACGCATATCGCCCGATGGTCACGGTGCGGCGCCGACACGCCGGGTCCATGCGGGTCTTCCCTGCTCTCGACGGAGTACACGAGCAGAAGCCGGCGCCTACGCACGGTGATCGATCCACGTCCAGATCACCCGATCGCGATCATCTGAAAGTGGGCGTAACCGCGCCGAAAGTATGTGCGCCACACGAAGGTGGTAATCGGCTTGGAATCGCTTTCCCGGGCCGGATACCTTGTTCGCGGTCGACGCAGGCTCCCCATCCGAAGTGCGTCGACTTGGAAGGAATCCGGCCACGGCCGGGTCCCGCTGAGCAACAGGAGTGAACTGTGCTGAAGAAGGCTGGAATCGTCGTGGCCTCCGCGGCCGCCGTGCTGGTTGCGGTGACCCCGTTCGCGTTCGCCAGCGACACCAACAACAACGGCTCCGACTCGAGCGGCCTCATCAACGTCGCGGACCTCAACGGGGCTGCGGCCGGCCAGCTGTGCAACAACGACGTGGCGGTCCAGGGCGGCCTGCTCCAGGGCCAGGTTCCGGTCAAGGAGGTCACGGGCGCGATCGACGGTGCGCTCGGCGTCCTGGGCGCCGCGCAGGCCGGGTCGGACGTCGACTCCAACAGCTCGCGCGTCTGCGGCGACAACACCGCCACCGCCGGCGACGTGGCCGAGCAGAACATCGACTGATCTCCTGATCGCCTGAGAAGGGCGCCCGACCACTGGGTCGGGCGCCCTTCTCGCGTGTACGGACTCCGCGTACGAGGCAAGGGCCGTCCGTGTCGGAGCCGTTCGCGCGGCCGGGCTGCGCTCAAGAGCCGAACCGGCGGTGCCGTTTGGAGTAGTCCCGCAGCGCCCGGAGGAAGTCGACCTTGCGGAAAGCCGGCCAGTAGGTGTCGCAGAACCAGAACTCCGAGTGTGCCGATTGCCACATCAGGAAGCCCGACAGCCGCTGCTCGCCGGAGGTGCGGATGACGAGATCGGGATCGGGCTGGCCGGACGTGTAGAGGTTCGCCGCGATGTGGTCGACGTCGAGGATCTCGGCGAGCTCCTCGATCGTGCCGCCGCGCTCGGCGTGCTGCAGCAGCAGCTTGCGCACCGCGTCGGCGATCTCCTGGCGGCCGCCGTAGCCGACGGCGACGTTCAGGTCCAGGCCGGTCCGGCCCTCGGTGCGGGCCGCGGCGGCGGTGAGCCGCTCGGCCATCGCGGACGGCAGGAGATCCAGCGCGCCGACGATGCGCAGCCGCCAACGCCCCTGCGGCCCGGCGAGCTCGTCGACGACGTCGGCGATGATCTCCAGCAGCGGCGCCAGCTCCTCAGGGGGCCGCTTGAGGTTGTCGGTGGACAGCAGCCACAGGGTCACGATCTCGACCCGGGCCTCCTCGCACCAGGCGAGCAGGTCCGCGATCTTCGCCGCGCCCGCGCGATGCCCGTCGTTGACGTCCATGAGACCGGTCTCGCGCGCCCAGCGGCGGTTGCCGTCGAGCATGACCGCGACGTGCCGGGGACGCTCGGTGACGGTGCGCAGCTCCCGTCCGAGTCGTCGCTCGTAGAGCGAGTAGAGCAGGTCTCGCACCGCCACGACGCCCACCCTAGCCCGTGCCGCAGAGCGGGACGGCCGGCGGCGGACGCCGTCACACCGTTCTCACGGCCATCAGGGCTACCCTCTTGGTCGTGACCAGCGGGACCGTCGACCCGTCCTCCGCGGTGCTGGTCAAGCCGCGTATGCGCGGCTGGCTGCACCTGTGGTCCTTCGCCGTGTCGATCGCCGCGTGCGCGTCGATGATCTCGTTGGCCGCGGCGCTCGTCGGCGGTGCCGCCGCGGCCGCCACTGCCGTCTACAGCGCCACCACGCTCGGCCTGTTCGGGGTCAGCGCGCTCTACCACCGGCGCACGTGGCGCACCGATCGCGCCCGCTTCGTGATGAAGCGGCTCGACCACTCGATGATCTTCCTGTTCATCGCGGGCACCTACACGCCGATCGCGGTGCTCGCGATGGCGCCGGAGACAGCGCGCTGGATCCTCGCCGTCGTATGGGTGGGCGCGCTGGCCGGTGTGGTGCTCAAGCTGGTGTGGCCGCACGCCCCGTCGTGGTTCGCGGTGCCGATCTACATCGCGCTGGGCTGGGTGGCCGTGTTCGTGCTGCCCGAGATCCTCAGCCACGGCGGCGTCGCGGCGCTCGTGCTGCTGCTCGCCGGTGGTCTCGCCTACACCGCGGGCGGGATCTTCTACGCCACCCGATGGCCCGATCCGTGGCCGCGCACGTTCGGCTACCACGAGTTCTTCCACGCCGCGACGGTCGTGGCCGCGATCTGCCACCACGTCGCGATCTGGCTGGTGCTGTTCCGCTAGCTCGCCTCGCCGCCCTTGGTGGTCGGCCCCTTGCTGCGCAGCTCGTCGACCTTCGCCATGGCCTCGCGCAGCTCGGTGAGCCACTCCTCGGCGTGCTGGCCGACCAGCCGGACGGCCCAGGCGAGCGCGTCGGAGCGGGACCGCGCCACCCCGGCGTCGACGAGGGTGTCGAGCACGATCCGCTCCGGCTGGCGCAACCGGGTCATCACCGGCACCGACGCCATCGTGAACAGCTCCTCGACCTCGCCGATGCGGGCACCCCAGGCGACCTTGCGGCTGTAGCGGTGCTCGGCCTGGCGCGCGATCTCGATGCGCTCGTCGCGGGTGGCCTCGCGCCAGCGCGCGATGCGGCCGGACGCAGCCGCGGCCCGCTCCGCGCGTCCGGTGTCGGTGTCGGGGAAGTCGCCCTCGACGGGGGCGAGCTCACCGACGATCAGGATCTCCTCGCGGTCGACCGTGACCTCGGGCGGGGCGACGAACCAGTCGTCGGGCAGCCGCCCGGCGAGCCACGCGCCGAGATCCTCGGTGCTGGGCAGGTCGGCCTGCTGCCAACCGCCGCGGCCCGGTCCGCGGCCGGCTCGGATGTACCAACCCTTGTGCATCCGACCAGACATCTCCGCACCTCCTGCATCGTGATGTGATTACCAGATTACACCGATACAGGGGCTGCGGACCTGCGTTCACCGGAGGTGAACCAAGGCCTCCTCCACCTCCGCCGCCGTCGTGGCCGGGCGGTCGCACACGAAGCCGCGGCACACGTAGGCCGCAGGCGCCCCGCCCACCAGCGCACGGTCGGCGAGCAGCGGGACTCCCGGAGCATCCGGTTCCCCCGCCACGACGACACTGCCGCCGGGTGCCGCCCGCCGGGCAGCAGCCAGCAGCTCGTCGGCCCCGGCGCCGACCACCGCGACCTGCAGCGGCCCGCGCAGCAGCGCCTCCGCTGCCGCTGCCCAGTGCCCGGCGAAGCGCGGGTAGGCGTCGATCAGCGCCCCGGCGCGCCGCAGCGCCGCCTCGGCCCGGTCGCGGTAGCGGTCGCCGTCGTGCACCAGCACCGAGGCCGTCACCAGCGCCGACGCCAGAGCCGCACTGCCGCACGGCGTGGCGTTGTCGGTGATCTCCCGGGGCCGGTGCAGCAGCGCCTCGGCGTCGTCGGCGGTGTCGAAGAACGCGCCGGGCGCGGCGGGATCGGCGAAGTGGGCGACCGCGACGTCCAGCAGGTCGACGGCCGCGGCCAGCCAGCGCCGCTCCCCGGTGGCCTGGTGCAGGGCGAGCAGTGCCTCGGCGAGGCACGCGTGGTCGTCGAGCACCCCGGCGGCCGCCCCCACGACGCCGGCCCGGGACGAGCGGCGCAGCCGCCCGTCCACCATGTGCGTGCGCAGCAGCAGATCGGCGGTCTCGACGGCGGCGGCCACCCAGTCCGGCCGGCCCAGCGCTGCCCCGCCCTCGGCGAGCGCCAGCACCGCCAGCGCGTTCCACGCCGTGACGACCTTGTCGTCCCGCGCGGGCTGGGGCCGCTGCGCGCGGGCCGCCAACAGGGCCTGCCGCACCCGCGCCCACCGCTGCGGATCATCCGGATCTCTGCGCAGCTGCAGGGTCGAGGCGCCGTGCTCGAACGTGCCCGCCTCGGTCACCGACAGCAGCTCGGCGGCCCATGCCCCGTCCTCAGCGCCGAGCACCTCGAGCAGCTGCGCCGGGGTCCAGACGTAGGTCAGACCCTCCTCCCCGGCGGCGTCGGCGTCGAGCGCGGAGGCGAACCCACCCTCCGGCGTACGCAGGTCGGTGAGCAGGAACGCCGCGGTCTCGTCGGCGATCCGCAGCGCCAGCGGATCGCCGCTCGTCCGCGCCCGGTGCGCGTACCCGCGCAGCAGCAGCGCGTTGTCGTAGAGCATCTTCTCGAAGTGCGGCACCACCCAGCCCGCGTCGACGCTGTAGCGGGCGAACCCACCGGCGAGCTGGTCGTAGAGCCCGCCGCGGGCCATCGCCGCCAAGGTGGCCGTGGCCATGCGCAGGGCGGGTTCGGAGCCGGTGCGCTCGTGGTGGCGGAGCAGGAACTCGCACGTCATCGACGGCGGGAACTTCGGCGCGCTGCCGAAGCCCGCGTGCCCGCGGTCGAACGACTCGGCGAGCTTCTCGACGGCGCGGGCGAGCACCCGCTCGTCGACGGGCGCCGGCGGGAGCAGCGCGCTCGCGCCGTCCGCGAGCTTGCCGGCGATCTCCCCGGCGGCCCCGCGCACGCGGGCGCCGTCGGTGCGCCAGGCACGGGTGATCGCGTCGAGGAGCTGGCCGAAGCCGGGGATGCCGTGCCGCGGGGTCGGCGGGTAGTACGTGCCGCAGTGGAACGGTTCACCGGCCGGGGTGAGGAAGCAGGTCATCGGCCAGCCGCCCTGACCGGTGAGTGCCTGGGTGGCGGCCATGTAGACGGCGTCGATGTCGGGGCGTTCCTCGCGGTCGACCTTGATCGCGACGAACCCCTCGTTCACCTTCCGGGCGATCTCCGGGTCCTCGAAGGACTCGTGCGCCATGACGTGGCACCAGTGGCACGCGGCGTAGCCGACGGAGAGCAGCACCGGGACGTCGCGGCGGGCGGCCTCGGCGAACGCCTCGTCGCACCACTCCCACCAGTCGATCGGGTTGTCCGCGTGCTGGAGCAGGTACGGGCTGGTGGCGGTGGCGAGCCGGTTCGGCATGCCACCAGCCTGTCAGGACCGCTCGCGGTCGGCATCTCCCGAAGCGTCAGCCGGCTCGTCGGTCGAAGCGGCGGGCGGGTCGAAGCTCTCGGGCAGCCGCCGGATCCGCTTCGTCATGTTGCGGATGAGGAACGCGGTCACGACCGCGAGCACGAGGATCACGACCAGCGCGACCGGCGACGCCTTGCCGAACTCCTCGCCCTTGTTGGCCGGAGGCTCGGGGTTCTGCAGCGGCGCGGCGGACACCAGCGCGGTGGTCTCCGCGAGGGTGACGCCGGGCTCGATCGCGACGAGAAGCACGTGGTCAGGGTACGCGCGTGACCAGGAGCTCGTAGACGTGGCCGTCGGGAGAGCGCACGTAGACACGACGGCCTTCGGCCGTGTCCACCCCTCGGTCCCAACCGTGCCCCGGCCCCGTCCGCACAGGATCTCCGGGGCGGGCGGCGAGGGGGCGAGCGCTGCGTCGAAGGTGGCGTCGTCGACCCGGTAACCCCAGTGCCCCGGCACCGCCGGCGGCACGCGGTCGTCGAAGTCGGGCGTGGTGCCGCCGTCCAGAACGACCGGGACGAACGGACCCTCCGCCGGCCCCGCGACCAGTCCGAGCAGGTCAGCGAGGAACGCTGCGGCCGCGTGCCGGTCGGCCACCGGGACGATCGTGTGGTCGAGAACGACCTCGGGTAGCTCCTTTGCGTGCTTTTCGCACGCACTATACATGCGAAACGCACGCGATAGGGTGTGGGTGTGTCCGCGCCCGACGGAGGCCCCGCCCTCTTCCGGCTCGTCCGCTTCTGGTCGCGGCGGTGGTCGCTCGCGCCGACGCTGCAGGACCGGAAGCTCCGCCACGTGCAGGTGCTCACCGCAGTCGCCGCCGCGGGCCCGGTGGCGACGATCGCCGGTGCCGCGCACCAGCTCGGGATCGACCGGTCAGGGGCGAGCCGGCTCGTCCGGGACGCGGTGGAGGCCGGCTTGCTCACCCG
>Ga0065720_1019307_pt1 | contig 29206 bp, 27 predicted proteins | sample Thericmetagenome_FD_59107 | JGI IMG/M metagenome (GOLD analysis project Ga0065720, IMG submission 59107) | Thermophilic microbial communities from the Joint Bioenergy Institute, California, USA of rice/straw/compost enrichment - eDNA_2 v2... | ecosystem: Engineered > Solid waste > Grass >... | reverse complement strand
GCGTGGACGAAAGTGCCGTTCGTTCACCCAGGGCCCGGCCGGCGTTGGCGCCGAGGATCGACCTGACCGTGTGGCGCGTCGCCGGTGGCCTGCGACTTCGGTGCCGGCTACCCTCGCTCCCATGGCCACGGAGCGGGTCACGGTGAGCCTCCCGACAGAGTTGCTCGACGCAGCTCGCCGAGCCGTCGCGACGGGAGCTGCGGAGAGCGTGTCGGCGTTCGTCGCCGACGCGGTGCGTGCGCACGTCGCCCGCGCCCGCGGACTCGCCGAACTCGAACGGGTGTTCGGTGGTCCACCCCCGGCCGACGTCCTCGAGGCCGTCCGGCGTGATCTCGGGGTCACACCGGCGAAGTAGAGCTACTCCCCCCTCACAGCACCGCGGCGTCCGTCCAGATCCGCGGCGAGCGGCCCGTCAGCACGTCGAGCAGCGCGCCTGCCTGCCCGTCGGTGAGCGACGCGACGTAGTCCACGACGGCCCGGCCGCGGGCCAGCCGTTCCACGTCCCGGCGCGGCACCATCCGGGCGTACTGGGCACGGGCGAGCTCCACGAGGTCGTGCAGCCGCGGTGGGAGCCGAGGGCCGTCGTCCTCGGAGTCCAGCCAGTCCCCCAGCGCGCCGACCAGCTCGGACAGCACCGTCGCCTGACCCCGCTGGTACGAGGCGAGGTCCGGCCGGCGCAGCACGAACCGCTGGTGGACGAACTTCAGCACCGCCACCTCGTGCCACTGCGCGGTACCCAGCCGAACGTGCGCGGACCGCACCGGCGGATCCGGCACCACCTCCACACCGCCGACGAGCCGGGCCGTCCAGCGGGCGGAGAACTCCGCGACGGCCCGTTCGGCCGCCATCGACCCGTCGAACGCCCGTGCGAGCAGCCCCTCGACGAGGTCCTCCCGCACCCGGTCGACGGCCTCGGCGAACGCGTCGTCGTCGTACGCCCAGCCGTCCTTGGCGCGCAAGCGCTGCCGCAGCCGCTCCAGGTCGGCGCCCGCTCCGCCACCACCGCGGGCACCGCGCCATCCCGCCAGCTCCGCGGCCACCCCGGTGGGCTGCAGCACCCCGACCCGGTGGAAGTCCTCCAGGTCGTGGATGGCGTAGGCGATGTCGTCGGCGGTGTCCATGATCGCCGCCTCGACCGTCTGCTGCCACGGCCCGAGCACCGCCTTGAACGGTCGGCGCGCCTCGATCAGCTCGTCCAGCTCGGTGTCGTAGCAGCAGAACTTCGCCGAACCGGCCCTCGGCGCGTCGGGGGCCGGGCCCGCGCCGCGCGGCGGCAGCACGGCCGTGCTGGGGTGCGGATCGGGATGGGTGCGCCGGGTCCACGGGTACTTCAGCAGCGCAGCCCGCACGGCCGCGGTGAGGTCGAGCCCACCGCCTGCCGGTCCGTGCAGGTCGATCGTGGTGACGATGCGGAAGGTCTGCGCGTTGCCCTCGAACCCGTCGGGCAGGCCCAGCTCTTCGCGGGCGAGCCGGTCGAGCACCTTCTCGCCGAGGTGGCCGAACGGCGGATGTCCGAGATCGTGCGCCAGGGAAGCGGCCTCCACGACGTCGGCGTCGCAGCCGCCCAGGCGTTCCAGCAGCGCCCGGGATGCGGGATCGGCGGTCAGCCGCTCCACGATGGCCCGGGCCACCTGCGCGACCTGCAGGCTGTGCGTGAGCCGGTTGTGCACGAGCAGGCCGTGACCGGTGGGGCTCACCACCTGGGTGACGCCGGCGAGGCGGGCGAAGAACGGGGACGCCGCGATGCGGTCGCGGTCGATGCGGAACGGCGAGCCGGCCCGGCCGGCGGAGAACTCCGCGGCCCGGGACCGCCGGACGGTTCGCATGGCTGGAGACTAGGGGCATCGGCGTGCCCGGGTGACGAGGGGCCGCCCCAGTGGAAGGACGTGTGTGGTCGGCGGATCCGGGCCCGAGGCCGACGTCGCCGTCGTGGGCGGCGGTCCGGCCGGTCGGGCGCTCGCCGTCGCCTGCGCCGAGCGCGGCCTGCGCACGGTCCTCGTCGAGCGGCGGCCCGCGGCGGCGTGGACGGCGACCTACGGCAGCTGGGCTGACGAGCTGCCCGCCGATCTCCCGCCCGACTGCGTGGCGGCCGAGGCCATCGGGCACGCGGTCGCGCTGACCCGGCACGACCTGGGCCGGCGCTACCGGGTGCTGGACACCGCGGCCCTGCGCCGCCACCTCGACGGCCGGCTCGCCGCCCTCGACGTGCCGGTGCGGGAGGGCCGCGCGGTGCGCGCGGAACCCGGCCGGCTCCTGCTGTCCGGCGGGGTCTGCGTCCGCGCCCGGTGGATCGTCGACGCGGCCGGGCACCGCCAGCCGCTGGCCGCCCGGCCGCCGCCCGTCCTGGCGGCGGAGCAGACCGCGTACGGCCTGGTGGTGCCGGCGGCCACGGCCGCGCCGCTGGTCGCGCCGGGCACGGCGCTGTTCATGGACTGGCGGGCCGACCACGGTATGCCCGGCCCGCCGACGTTCCTGTACGGGGTACCGGTGGGCTCCGGTGAGGTGCTGCTGGAGGAGACCTCGCTGGCCCGCCGACCCGGCCTGCCGCTGCGGGTGCTCCGCGCGCGCCTGGCGGCCCGGCTGGCCGCGCACGGGATCGTCCCACCGCCCGAGTGCACCGTTGAACGCGTTCGGTTCCCGCTCGACGTGCCCCGCCACCGGGCCCCGCACGCGATCGGGTTCGGCGCGGCCGCCCCGTTCGTCCATCCCGCGTCCGGGTTCAGCGTGGCCGCGACCCTCGCCGCGGCCCCGCGGCTGGCCGACGCGCTCGCGGACGGCAGCCCGCGGGCGATCCGGCAGGCGGTGTGGCCGGCGTCGGCGTGCCTGGTGCACCGCATCCGCCGGATCGGCCTGGAAGCGCTCCTGCGGATGCCGCCCGCCGAGGTTCCGGGGTTCTTCGAGACGTTCTTCGCGCTGCCGGACCGCCACCAGCGCGCCTACCTCGCCGCCGATCCAGCCCCGGGGGCGACCGCCGCCGCGATGGCGGCGCTGTTCGTCCGCGCGGACATGCGGATGCGGATGCGCCTCGTCGGGCCCGCGCTGCTGCCGCCCGCTCCCCCGGACGGCCGATGACCATCGGCCACCCGGCGCGCAGCCGTCGGCCTACCGGCGGTAACCTGCAGCGACGTTCCCAGGGAGGCCAACGCATGTCCGCCTACCGCACCATCGTCGTCGGCACCGACGGCTCCGAGACGTCACTCCGCGCAGTCGACCGCGCCGCCGCCGTCGCCGTGGACAGCGACGCCGAGCTCGTCATCGTCTGCGCGTACACCCCGGCCACGCGCGAGGACACCGCGGCCGCCGAGGACGTGCTCAAGGACGAGGCCTACCTCGTCGTCGGCTGGACCCCCGCCGAGGAGACCCTGCGCACCGCCGAGGAACGCGCCGTCGCCGCCGGGGCGCGCAAGATCCGCCGGGTCGCCGTCGACGGCCCGCCGGTGGACGTGCTCCGGCAGGCGGTCGTCGACCACGGCGCGGATCTGCTGGTCGTGGGCAACAAGGGGCTCAACACGCTGTCCGGGCGGATCCTCGGGTCGGTGCCGTCGGAGGTGGCCCGCCGGTCCGGTGTGGACGTCCTCATCGTCCACACGGTGTAGATCCACACGGCGTTGATCGCGCCCGGTTCCGTCACCGGGCGCGATCAACGCCGTGGCCTTCCTGCAACGACGTGAGCCGCTAGACCCGGAATCCGAGGGCGCGCAGCTGCTCGCGGCCCTCCTCCGTGATCCGCTCCGGCCCCCACGGCGGCATCCAGACCCAGTTGATCGCGATGTCGTCCACGAGGCCGCCGGGGCCGCCGTTCGCCGTGAGCGCCGCGCGGGCCTGCTCTTCGATGACGTCGGTCAGCGGACACGCCGCGGACGTCAGCGTCATGTCGATCGTGGCCTTCTTCCGGCCGTCGGTCTGGATGCCGTAAACCAGGCCGAGATCGACGACGTTGATGCCGAGCTCCGGGTCGACGACGTCGCGCAGCGCCTCCTCGAGGTCCTCGATCGAGGGCTCCTGCTCGGCGGGCGGGGCGGGCGGTTCCGGCATGCCGGCAGCGCCCCGGACGACGTCCTCCTCGGGCGTGGTCTGGCTGCTCTGCTGCTCGGTCATGCTGCTCCCTCCTGGGATCGGGAGATCGCGTCCTTGAAGGCCATCCAGCTCAGCAACGCGCACTTCACCCGCGCCGGGTACTTGGCGACGCCGGCGAACGCGACGCCGTCGCCGAGCACGTCCTCATCGGGTTCGACGGTACCCCGGCTCTGGGTCATCTCCTGGAAGGCCTGCAGGACCTTCATGGCCTCGCCGACGGAGCGGCCGACGACCAGGTCGGTGAGCACCGACGCGGACGCCTGGCTGATCGAGCAGCCGAGCGTCTCGTGCGACACGTCGGTCACGGTCTCGCCGTCGAGGCGCACCCGCAGGGTGATCTCGTCGCCGCACGTCGGGTTGATCTGGAACGACTCGGCGTCGTACGGCTCCTTCAGGCCAGAGCCGTGCGGGTTGCGGTAGTGATCCAGGATGATCTCCTGGTACATCTGCTCGAGCTGCATCAGGCCACCCCGAAGAACTCCTGCGCCGCCCGGACGCCCTCCACGAGCGCGGTGACCTCCTCCGGCGTGTTGTACACGGCGAAGGTGGCGCGCGCGGTGGCGGCGACGCCGAAGCGGCGGTGCAGCGGCCAGGCGCAGTGGTGGCCCACCCGGATGGCGACGCCGCGGTCGTCGAGGACCTGGCCGACGTCGTGGGCGTGGATCCCGTCGACGACGAACGACACCGCTCCCCCGCGGTCGGTCAGGTCGCTCGGGCCGATGATCCGCACGCCGGGCAGCTCGGACAGGCCCTCCAGGGCCAGCCGGGTCAGCTCCAGCTCGTGGGCGTGCACCGCGTCCATGCCGATGCCGGAGAGGTAGTCGACGGCGGCAGCGAGCCCGACGGCCTGCGAGCTCATCGGGGTGCCGGCCTCGAAGCGCTGCGGCGGCGGCGCGAACGTGGTCTCCTCCATCCGCACCAGCTCGATCATCGAGCCGCCGGTGAGGAACGGCGGCAGCGCCGCCAGCAGCTCCGAGCGCCCGTACAGCACACCGATGCCGGTCGGGCCGAGCATCTTGTGCCCGGAGAACGCGGCGAAGTCGACGTCGAGCGCGGCGAAGTCGACGGGCATGTGCGGCACGGACTGACACGCGTCGAGCACGACCAGCGCGCCGACCTCGCGCGCCCGGCGCACCAGCTCCTGCACGGGCGCGATGGAGCCGAGCACGTTGGACTGGTGAGCGAACGCGACCACCTTGGTGCGCTCGGTGATGCGCTCCTGGGACAGGTCGATCCGCCCGTCGTCGGTGATCGGGAACCAGCGCAGGGTGGCGCCGGTGCGCTTGCAGAGCTCCTGCCACGGCACCAGGTTCGAGTGGTGCTCGAGTTCGGTGATCACGACTTCGTCACCGGGGCCGAGCACGAACCGGGCCGCGTCCTCGCCCGCCGTGGCGGCATTGCTCATCCCGTACGCGACGAGGTTGAGTGCCTCGGTCGCGTTCTTGGTGAACACGATCTGCTCGGGCAGCGCCCCGACGAACGCCGCGATCCGCGCCCGCGCGGACTCGTACGCGTCGGTGGCCTCCTCCGAGAGCTGGTGCGCGCCGCGGTGCACCGCCGCGTTGTGCTGCTCCAGGAAGCTGCGCTCGGCGTCGACGACCTGGCGCGGCCGCTGGGCCGTGGCGCCCGAGTCGAGGTACACGAGCGGGCGGCCGCCCCGCACGGTGCGGTGCAGCACCGGGAAGTCGGCGCGGATCTTCGCGACGTCGAGCGCGACCGCAGGCTTCACGCCGGAGCTCCTGCCTGCGTGAACCGCACGTAGCCGTGCTTCTCCAGCTCCTCGGCCAGCTCGGGGCCACCGGACTCGACCACGCGGCCGCCGGCGAACACGTGCACGACGTCGGGCCGGATGTGGTTGAGGATGCGCGTGTAGTGGGTGATCAGCAGGACGCCGGCGTCGCCGCTCTCGCGGTAGCGGTTGACGCCCTCGGAGACCACGCGCAGTGCGTCGACGTCGAGACCGGAGTCGGTCTCGTCGAGCACGGCGATCTTCGGCTTCAGCAGGGCCAGCTGCAGCACCTCGTGGCGCTTCTTCTCGCCGCCGGAGAAGCCCTCGTTGACCGACCGGTCCGCGAACGACGGGTCGATCCCGAGGTCGGCCATGGCGGTCTTGACCTCCTTGACCCAGGTGCGCAGCTTCGGCGCCTCGCCGCGGACCGCGGTGGCGGCCGAGCGCAGGAAGTTCGCCATCGAGACCCCGGGCACCTCGACGGGGTACTGCATGGCCAGGAACAGGCCGGCGCGGGCGCGCTCGTCGACGGACATGGCGAGGACGTCCTCGCCGTCGAGCGTGATCGAGCCGGACGTGACCTCGTACTTCGGGTGCCCGGCGATCGCGTAGGCGAGCGTCGACTTGCCCGAACCGTTCGGGCCCATGATCGCGTGGGTCTGGCCCGACGCGACGGTCAGGTCGACCCCCTTGAGGATCTCCTTGGGCCCGTCCTCGGTCGCGACCGAGACGTGCAGGTCCTTGATCTCCAGGGTGGACATGTGGTGGTGGACTCCAGTAGCTCGGGCGACTCAGGCGCCGGTCACGGCGAGCTCGGCCTCCACGGCCTGCTCGAGCCGCTCCCTCAGTTCGGGAAGGGTGATCTTGGACAGGATCTCGCCGAAGAACCCGCGGACGACGAGCCGGCGGGCCACGTCCTCGGGGATGCCCCGGCTCTGCAGGTAGAACAGCTGCTCGTCGTCGAACCGGCCGGTGGCGCTCGCGTGCCCGGCGCCGGCGATCTCGCCGGTCTCGATCTCCAGGTTCGGCACGGAGTCGGCGCGCGCCTTCGGGGTGAGCACCAGGTTGCGGTTCAGCTCGAACGTGTCGGTGCCCTCGGCGGCCGCCCGGATCAGCACGTCGCCGATCCACACGGTGTGCGCGCCGTCACCCTGCAGGGCGTTCTTGTAGTGCACGTTGGAACGGCAGTGCGGCACCGCGTGGTCGACGAGCAGCCGCTGCTCCAGGTGCTGGCCCGCGTCGGCGAAGCCCAGGCCGAGCAGCTCGGCGTCGCCGCCGGGGCCGCGGTACTGCACGGTGGAGCTGTTGCGCACCAGGTCCCCGCCGAGCGCCACGGCGACGCCGCGCAGCGCGGCGTCGCGGCCCACGCTGATGTGCTGGGCGCCGACGTGCACGGCGTCGTCGGCCCACTCGTCGGTGACGATCAGCGTGAGCTGGGAGGCGTCGGCGAGCACGATCTCGAGGTTGTCCGCGAGCGTGCCCGAACCCGAGTAGGTGACCACCACCGTGGCCTGCGTGTGCGGGGTGGTGCGCACCTGCAGGTGCGCGGCCGCGCACCTGCCCTCCCCCGGGCCCTGCACGGTGACGGTGACCGGCTCGGGGGTGCCGTCCAGCGTCAGGACGGTGGCGGTGTCGAACGCCGACCAGGCCGCGGCCGCGACGCGGTCGGCGGGGACGCCGCCCTCACCGATGCGGGGATCGTCGCGGCCGACGGTCTCCGCCGCTGCGCCCTCGACGGCCACCACGGCCGTGCCGTCGAACGCCGCGGTGCCGTCGTGCAGCCCGCGCAGCCGGCGCATGGGCGTGAACCGCCAGATCTCCTCGCGCCCGCCGGGTACCTCGAAGGCCTCGACGTCGTAGGAGGTGAAGCGCTCGCCCGCTGAGGCGAGCGGCCTGTCCCCCTGACCCTTCTTGGCACCGGCCAGCTCCGGGGCGAGCCCGGCAACGTCCGCGGTCATCCGACCGAACCCTCCATCTGCAGCTCGATGAGCCGGTTCAGCTCCAGCGCGTACTCCATCGGCAGTTCACGCGCGATCGGCTCGACGAACCCACGGACCACCATCGCCATGGCCTCGTCCTCGGTGAGACCGCGGCTCATCAGGTAGAACAGCTGGTCCTCGCTGACCTTCGAGACCGTGGCCTCGTGCCCCATCGTGACGTCGTCGGTGCGGACGTCGACGTAGGGGTAGGTGTCGGAGCGGCTGATGTTGTCGACCAGCAGCGCGTCGCACTTCACCGTGGACCGGCTGTGGTGGGCGCGCGGGTTGACCTGGACCAGTCCGCGGTAGGACGTGCGGCCGCCGCCCCGGGCCACCGACTTCGAGATGATCGTCGAGGACGTGTGCGGAGCCAGGTGCACCATCTTCGCCCCGGCGTCCTGGTGCTGACCCTCGCCGGCGAAAGCGATGGACAGCACCTCGCCCTTGGCGTGCTCGCCCATGAGCCACACCGCCGGGTACTTCATGGTCACCTTGGAGCCGATGTTGCCGTCGACCCACTCCATGGTCGCGCCCTCTTCGGCCTTGGCCCGCTTGGTGACCAGGTTGTAGACGTTGTTCGACCAGTTCTGGATCGTGGTGTAGCGGCAGCGCGCGTTCTTCTTCACCACGATCTCCACCACGGCGGAGTGCAGCGAGTCCGACTTGTAGATCGGCGCCGTGCAGCCCTCGACGTAGTGCACGTAGGCACCCTCGTCGACGATGATCAGCGTCCGCTCGAACTGGCCCATGTTCTCGGTGTTGATCCGGAAGTAGGCCTGCAGCGGGATGTCGACGTGGACGCCCGGCGGCACGTAGATGAACGATCCACCGGACCACACGGCCGAGTTCAGCGCGGCGAACTTGTTGTCACCGGCCGGGATGACCGAGCCGAAGTACTCCTTGAACAGCTCCGGGTGCTCGCGCAGCCCGCTGTCGGTGTCCAGGAAGATGACGCCCTGCTTCTCGAGGTCGTCGCGGATCTGGTGGTAGACGACCTCGGACTCGTACTGCGCGGCCACCCCGGCGATCAGCCGGGCCTTCTCCGCCTCCGGGATGCCCAGCTTGTCGTAGGTGTTCTTGATGTCCGGCGGCAGCTCGTCCCAGCTCGTGGCCTGCTTCTCCGTGGACCGGACGAAGTACTTGATGTTGTCGAAGTCGATCTCCGACAAGTCCGCGCCCCAGCGCGGCATCGGCTTGCGCTCGAAGATCTCCAGCGCCTTCAGCCGGAACTCCAGCATCCACTGGGGCTCGTTCTTCAGCGCCGAGATGTCGGCGACCACATCGGCGGAGAGGCCTCGCCGGGCGGACGCACCTGCGGTGTCCGGGTCCGCCCAGCCGAACTCGTACCGGCCGAGCGCGGCGAGGGTCTCCTCCTGGGTGAGCGACTCAGGAGCGGTCGTCATACGTGGACTGCCTCCCTCTCGGGACTGTGGTGGGATGGGCGCGCCGCGCGACCTCGGGAACGTCGAGCGGGACGTGGGTGGTGCACGCGGCGTCCCCGCGCGCGATGGTCGCCAGCCGCTGCACGTGGGTGCCGAGCACGTCGGCGATGGCGACGGTCTCGGCCTCGCACAGGGCCGGGAACTCGGCCGCCACGTGGGCGACCGGGCAGTGGTGCTGGCACAGCTGCACGCCGCGGTGGGACCCGACGTGGGTCTCCCGGGCCTGGGCCGCGTAGCCGCGCTCGGACAGCACGGTGGCCAGCCGGACGGCGCGCTCGCCGGGGTCGCCGCCCGAGCCGACGACCGCCGCCGCGGAACCGATGAGGTCCCGGGCCCGCTTGCGGGCGAACCCCTCGACGGCCTCGGGCCCGAGCTCCTCGGCCAGGTAGCGCAGCGCCGCCACCGCGAGGTCGTCGTAGCCGTGGCCGAAGCGGTCGCGGCCCGCCTGGGTCAGCAGGTACATGCGGGCGGGGCGGCCGCGCCGGCGCCGGCCCCGCGAGGGCGCCTCACGCACCTCAGCCTCGCCGTCGGCGAGCAGCGCGTCGAGGTGCCGACGAACCGCCGGCGCGGACAGCTCGAGCGCCGCCGCGATCTCGCCCGCGGTGACCGGGCCCTGCTCCATGAGCATCCGGGCCACGGCCGCGCGCGTGCGACCCTCGCCGCCGGCCGCCAGGCCGTCGGCATGGGACTGCTCCGCGCTTTTCACAACACCAGTGTTTCCTATTTCCCTCCAGGACACAAACCCACCCCCCGGTTGTGACGCAGATCGCTGGTCGCCAGGGCCGAACGCGCAGGTGGGCAGGGGTGCGCTCCTGTCCGACGGGTGAGGTTCCGCGGTCCGCCGCGCTGGGCCGGGGCCACCGGCGCCGGTGGGCAGGCGGACCCGCGACGACGTGCGCGAACCGGGCGGCCCCGCCCGCCCCGCTGCCGGGTGACGCCGGTCACCCGATCGCTCCCGGCTACGCTCCCGGCATGGTCACTCCTGCGGTCGACGGCGCGGCTGCCGTCGTGCAGGAGTCCCCGCCGCGGGATCCGAGCCGGGTGGCCCGGCGCCTCGGCACCGTCGGCGCCCTGCTGATGGGCATCGGCGCGTTCGGGTCCGGCGCGCTGCCGGTGCCCAACCCCGTCTCCGGGCTGCGGATCCTCGGCCTGCCCGCGCGCAACGTCACGATCGCGATCGCCATCACCTACACCGGGCTGCTGCTGGTGGTGCTGTGCTGGCTGTGGATCGGCAAGATGCTGCGCCACCACGGGGCGGTCGCGCCCGCGCCGGACAAGGTCCAGCTGTGGAAGACCGCGATCCTCTGGTCGATCCCGCTGGCGCTGGCCCCGCCGCTGTTCTCCCGCGACGTCTACAGCTACCTCGCGCAGAGCGCCACGCTCGCGCGCGGGCTCGACCCGTACACGATGCCGCCGGCCACCGCGCTGGGCGTCGACGACCCGCTGGTGCGCAGCATCCCGACGATCTGGCGCGACACCGGCGCCCCCTACGGGCCGCTGTTCCTCGTGCTCGGCCGGGTCATCACCGCGATCTCCGGCAACGACGTCGTGCTCGGCATCGTCTGCTACCGGGTGCTCGCGCTGGCCGGCCTCGCGATGATCATCTGGGCGCTGCCGCGGCTCGCTCGTCGGTGCGGGCTCGACGCCGGGCTCGTGCTCTGGCTCGGCGCCGCCAACCCGATCGTGCTGTTCCACCTGATCAGCGGCGTGCACAACGAGGCGCTGATGGTCGGGCTCATGCTCGTCGGGATGGAGATCGGGCTGCGCGCCGGCCCGCGGATCCTCGATCCGCTTCTGCTGACCGGCGGGCTGCTCATCGTCTGCGCGTCGGCGGTGAAGCTGCCGGCCGCGATGGCGCTGGGCTTCCTGGGCATGGACTGGGCCCGCAAGCGCGGCAACCGGGTGCGCGACGTCGCGCTCGCCGCCCTGCTGCTGCTCGTCGTCGGGCTGGTCGTGTACGTGCCGCTCTCGGCCGGGCTCGGCGTCGGCATCGGCTGGGCCACCACGCTGGCGATCCCGAGCCTGATCCTGTCGTGGATGTCGGTGACCACCGATCTCGGGATGCTCGGCGGCCAGCTCGGCATCCTGTTCGGCCTCGGCGAGCACACCCAGGGCGTCCTGAGCGTCACGCGGTCCCTCGGACTGCTGCTCGGCGCCGCCGCGGTGGCGTGGGTGCTCTGGCTCACCTACCGCGGCCGGGTCGACGCGTTCACCGGCATGGCCGCGGCGATGGCCGCGTTCGTGCTCCTCGGGCCGGTCGTGCACCCGTGGTACCTGTTGTGGGCGGTCATCCCGCTCGCCGCCACCCGGGCCGTGCCGACCTACCGGCGCGCGGTGCTCGCCATCTCCGCGGTGCTCGCCGTCGTCGTGCCGCCGACCGGCGCGGACTTCAACTTCCGCGCCTTCCAGCTGCCGCTGGCGATCGTCGCCGGCGTGGTCCTGCTCATCCTGCTGCTGCTCGTGCAGCGCCACCTGCTGCGCGGCCAGACCGGCTACGACATCGAGATGCTGCCCGGCCGCTCCCCCGCGCACGCCGCCGCGCCCGGCGAGGTGTCGGCCGAGGTCTCCCGGCCGTCGTCCTAAGCTTCGAGGTGTGAGTGCACCCCCCGCCGTCGACGTGCGCGGCCTCGTGAAGTCCTACGGGGACGTGACCGCCCTCGACGGTCTCGACCTGCGCCTGGACGCCGGTCAGGTGCTGGCTCTGCTGGGCCCGAACGGTGCCGGCAAGACCACCGCCGTCGAGATCTGCGAGGGCTTCCGCACCGCCGACGCCGGCGAGGTGCGCGTGCTCGGCACCGACCCGGCGGGCGCCCCGGACGCGCTGCGCGCCCGCATCGGCGTGATGCCGCAGGGCGGTGGGGCCTACCCGGGGGTGCGCGCCGACGAGATGCTGAGGTTGGTCGCGGCCTGCTCGGCGCATCCGCTCGACGTCGACTGGCTGCTGTCGATCCTCGGGCTCGACTCGTGCGCCCGCACGTCGTACAAGCGTCTGTCCGGCGGCCAGCAGCAGCGTCTCGCGCTGGCGTGCGCGGTCGTCGGGCGGCCGGAGCTGGTCTTCCTCGACGAGCCCACGGCCGGGCTGGACCCGCAGGGCCGCCACCTCGTGTGGGAGCTGGTGCGGGCGCTGCGCCGGGACGGGGTGGCGGTGCTGCTCACCACCCACTTGATGGAGGAGGTCGAGGCGCTGGCCGACGAAGTGGTGATCATCGACCACGGCCGGGTCGTCGCCGCGGGCTCGCCCGCCGCGCTGACCGCCGGCTCTGACCACCGGGAGCTGCGGTTCCGCGCCAAGCCCGGCATGGACGTCGCCGAGCTGGCCGCCGCACTGCCCCCCGACTGCCGGGCCGCCGAGCCTGCCGCCGGCCGCTACGTCGTGCAGGGCCGCATCGATCCGTCAGTGCTCGCGACCGTCACGAAGTGGTGCGCGCAGCAGGGCGCGCTCGCGGACGACGTGCAGATCACCCGCCGCAGCCTCGAGGACGTCTTCCTCGAGCTGACCGGGCGGGAGCTGCGATGACCGCGCGCTTCCCCGAGGGGACCTTCACCCCGCGGCCCGGACCCGGCCGCCCGGCGCGGATGCTGGCCGTGCAGGCCACGACCGAGCTGAAGCTGGCGCTGCGCAACGGCGAGCAGGTGCTGCTCACCCTGTTGATCCCGGCGATGCTGCTGGTCGGGCTGACCCTGCTGCCGCTGGTGCCGATGCCCGAGCCGCGCGTCGACGCCGTCACCCCCGGGGTGCTGGCGCTGGCGGTCATGTCCACCGCCTTCACCGGGCAGGCGATCGCGCTGGGCTTCGACCGCCGCTACGGCGTCATCTCCCGGCTCGCCGCCACCGCGCTGCCGCGCTGGCTGCTGGTGACCGGCCGGCTCGTCGCCGTCATCGGCGTGGTCGTCGTGCAGCTGGTGGTGCTGAGCGTCATCGCCGCCGTGCTGGGGTGGGAACCGGCCCCCGCCGGGCTCGGCTGGGCGCTGCTGCTGGTCGTGCTCGGCGTGGGCGCGTTCGGCGCGCTCGGGATCCTGCTCGGCGGCACCGTCCGTGCGGAGATCACGCTCGCCCTGGCCAACATCGTGTGGTTCGTACTGCTGCTGGCCGGCGGGATCATCGTGCCGCTGGAGCAGTTGCCCGGCCCGATCGCCGGGGTCGCCGCGGTCCTGCCGTCCGGGGCGCTGGCCGAGGGTCTGCGCACGGCGCTGACCACCGGCGCGTCGCCCGGCTGGCAGCCGGTGCTCGTGCTGCTCGCCTGGACCGCTGCCGCCACCGCTGCGGCTGCGCGGTTGGTGCGCTGGCGCTGAACCGCTCGATCGCGGAACAGGGTGCCCGTGATCAGCGGTGATGCGGATGCGAGGCGACCGGCGCCACCTTCTACGATCTGTAGTGTGAACCTTCTCGACCGCCTGCCCACCACGTCGCGCTCGATGATGCGCGCAGTCGCGATCGCCGCGGTCGTCGCCCAGGCGGGCATCGCGGTCACCGGGTCGGTCGTGCGGGTCACCGGGTCCGGGCTGGGCTGCCCCACCTGGCCGGAGTGCTTCCCCGGCAGCCTCGTGCCCACGCCGCACCCGGAGGTCGAGCCGCTCACGCAGTGGATCGAGTTCGGCAACCGCCTGCTCACCGGCGTGGTGATCCTGGTCGCGGCGGCCTGCGTCGTGGCCGCGTGGGGCGTGCGGCCGCGCAGCGCCCGGCTGGTGCGGCTGGCCTGGCTGCAGCCGGTCGGGGTGATCCTGCAGGCGGTCGTCGGCGGGCTGGTGGTCCGGTCGCAGCTGGTGTGGTGGTCGGTGGGGCTGCACTTCCTGCTCTCGGTCGTGTTCGTGTGGCTGGCGGTGCAGCTGGTGTGCGCCGTGCGGGACGCGTTCGACGGCGGTGCCGACGGGCCACCGATCCCGGTCGTCCCGGGCCCGGTCCGCGGGCTGGTGGCCACCTCCTCGGTCGTGCTGGGTCTGCTCGTCGTCGCCGGCACGCTGGTGACGGCCGCCGGGCCGCACTCCGGCGACTCGGACGTCCCGCGGCTGGAGCTGGGCGTGCAGGCCACCGCGCAGCTGCACGCCGACCTCGTCTTCGCCTACCTGGGGCTGCTGGTCGGCCTCGGCTTCGCCCTCCGCGCGGTCGGCGGGCCCGCCGAGCTGTGGCGCCGGTACACCGCGGTGATCGCCGTCGCGGCCGCGCAGGGGGTGCTCGGCGGCGTCCAGTACGCGCTCGGCGTGCCCGAGGTGCTGGTGTCGCTGCACGTCCTCGGTTCGATGCTGGCCGTCGTGGCGGCGTCGGCGCTGTGGGCAGGTACCGTCCGACGAGCACGATCAGAGCGAGCGGTGCCCGAGCCGGCACCTGCGGAGGTGATGTGATGCGTGCGGTCCAGATCACCGAGCCCGGTGGGCCGGAGGTGCTCACCGTCAGCGAGGTGCCCGACCCGGTCGCCGGGGACGGCCAGGTGCTCGTCGAGGTGTCCGCGGTCGGCGTGAACTTCATCGACACCTACCACCGCGCGGGCATCTACCCGATCGAGGAGCCGTTCGTGCTCGGTGTCGAGGGCGTCGGCCGCATCGTCGGCACCGGTGAGCGCGTAGCGTGGGCCGGGCCGATGGGTAGCTACGCCGAGCGGGTCACGCTGCCGGCCGAGCGGGTCGTGCCCGTGCCGGACGAGCTGTCCGACGAGCTGGCCGCGGGGGCGCTGCTGCAAGGGCTCACGGCGCACGCGCTGATCGTCGACACGTTCCCCGTGCAGGCCGGGCAGGACGTGCTCGTCCACGCCGCAGCCGGCGGGCTCGGCCTGCTGCTCGTGCAGATGGCGGCGCAGCGCGGGGCGCGGGTGATCGGCACCGTCTCGACCGAGGAGAAGGCGAAGCTCGCCCGCGAGGCCGGCGCGGCGGAGATCATCAACTACACCGAGGTCAGCGATGTCGCGGGCGCGGTGCGGGACCTCACCGGTGGGGCCGGGGTGCACGTCGTCTACGACGGGGTCGGCGCCTCGACCTTCGACGCGAGCCTGGCATCGCTGCGGGTGCGCGGGATGCTGGTGCTCTGCGGTGCGGCCAGCGGGCCCGTGCCCCCGGTCGACCCGCAGCGGCTCAACGCCGCCGGCTCGGTGTACCTCACCCGCCCGAAGGTGTTCGACTACGTCCTGACCCGGGAGGAGCTGCTCGACCGCGCGGGCGCCGTCTACGGCGCGGTGGCCGACGGCAGCCTCACGGTCCGCATCGGCGGGCGGTACCCGCTCGCGGAGGCCCGCCGCGCCCACGAGGACCTCGAGGGCCGGCGCACCACCGGCAAGCTGCTGCTCCTGCCCTGATCGGGGGCGGCGAACCGGGCTCGGGCAGACTCGCCCGCGTGCCGACGACGTTCCACGATCTCGAGGCGTACCAGAAGCTGCCCAGGCTGTCCGGGCTGGTCCTCTCCCCCGACGGCTCCCGGCTGGTCACGTCGGTGTCCGAGCCGGACCCGAAGGGCACTCGGTTCCGGTCTGCGCTGTGGGAGATCGACCCGGCCGGACGGCGGCCGGCGCGGCGGCTGACCCGGGGGAGCAAGCCGGACACCGCGGCGCAGTTCCTGCCGTCCGGGGAGCTGCTGTTCACCTCGGCGCGCCCGGACCCGGCCGCGGCCAAGCCGGACGAGGACGCGCCCGCCGCGCTGTGGCTGCTCCCGGAGGCCGGTGAGGCGCGGGCGGTCGGCACCCGGCCCGGCGGGATCGCCACGCCGATGGTGGCGCGCGAGGCGGGCACGGTCGTGGTGACGTCGCTGACGCTGCCCACCGCGAGCACCGCGGAGGAGGACCAGCAGCGGCGCACCGCGCGCAAGGACCGCGGGGTCAGCGCGATCCTGCACACCGGCTACCCGGTGCGGTACTGGGACGCCGACCTGGGGCCGGACCAGCCGCGGCTGCTCGTCGGCGCGATCCCGGACGACGGCGCGCACGTCCAGTGGCACGATCTCACCCCCGACGCGGGCCCGGCCCTGCGCAACGCCTCCTACGACGTCACGCCGGACGGCTCGACCGTCGTCACCGGCTGGACGGTGCCGGCGGAGCGGGGTGACCGGCGCGCGCAGATCGTCGCGATCGACGTCGCGTCCGGGGAGCGGCGTGTGCTGGCCGGCGACGCCGCCCACGACTACGGCGGCCCGGTCGTCAGCCCGGACGGCCGTCGGGTCGTCTGCAGCCGCTCCACCCTGCCCACGCCGACGCGCTGCCCCGAGCAGGACCTCGTCGTGCTGGCGGTGGACGGCAGCGCCGAGCCGCGCGTCGTCACGGAGGGCTGGGACCGCTGGCCGATCTGGTACCGCTGGACCGCGGACTCGGCGGCGCTGATCGTGACAGCGGACGACCGCGGCCGCTCCCCCGTGTTCCGCCTGGAGCTCGACGGCGCCGTCACGAAGCTGACCGGCGACGACGGCGCGTACACGGATCTCGTCGTGGCCCCGGACGGATCGGCGGTGTACGCGCTGCGCAGCAGCATCGACCGGATGCCGGCGCCCGTCCGGCTCGACCCGACCACGCCCGAGCAGGAGCCCGTGGGCCTGCCGGCCCCGGCCGAGACGCCCGAGCTGCCGGGCACGCTCACCGAGGTCACCGCCACCGCCGAGGACGGCACGCCGCTGCGGTCGTGGCTGGTGCTGCCCGAGGGCGCGTCGGCGCAGCGGCCCGCCCCGCTCGTGCTCGCGATCCACGGCGGTCCGCTGGGCAGCTGGAACGCCTGGCAGTGGCGGTGGAACCCGTGGCTCATCGCGGCCCGCGGATACGCGGTGCTGCTGCCCGACCCGGCCCTCTCCACGGGGTACGGCTCCGACTTCGTGCAGCGTGGCTGGGGTGCGTGGGGTGCCGCGCCGTACACCGATCTGATGGCGCTCACCGACGCCGCCGTGGCCCGCCCGGACATCGACGAGACCCGCACCGCGGCCGCGGGCGGTTCGTTCGGCGGGTACATGGCGAACTGGATCGCCGGGCACACCGACCGGTTCCGCGCGATCGTCACGCACGCGAGCCTGTGGGCGCTCGACCAGTTCGGACCCACCACCGACGTGGCGACGTACTGGCGGCACGAGATGTCTCCGTCGATGGAGCAGGCCAACAGCCCGCACCGGTTCGCCGAGAAGATCACCTCGCCGATGCTGGTGATCCACGGCGACAGGGACTACCGGGTGCCGATCGGCGAGGCGCTGCGGCTCTGGTACGACCTGGTCAACGGGCACGACGGACCACCGGAGGAGTTCCCGCACCGGTTCCTGTACTTCCCCGACGAGAACCACTGGATCCTCACGCCGGGCAACGCGGTGGTCTGGTACCAGACGGTGCTGGCCTTCCTCGACCACCACGTGCTGGGCGAGGAGTGGCAGACCCCGGACGACCTCACCTGAGGCCCGCGCTCGGCGCGGGGTTCGCAGCTGACGACGACGGGCCGCGGGCTCCACGACGCCGAGTTGCCCCGTCCACGCACCGGCGAGTTGCCCCGTCCACGCCGGCGAGTTGCCCGCTCCGGGCGAGCGAGTTGCCCCGTGAAGGACACCGAGTTGCTCCCAGCGCGACAGCGAGTTGCCTGTGCGGAACCGCGAGTCGCCCGGTGTGACCGCGGTGGTACCGGGCCCCGCCAGGCGTCTTCCCCTCAGCCGCTCGGCACCCCGTCCGGGCAGTTCACCAACCCGGGGAAGCCAACTCGCCGGCCCGGAAGGGGCAACTCGCCGGCGTGGGACCCACGACTCGCCGGCACGTGCACCCGGGACGGCCGGATTCAGCGCGGCGACCTGAAGCGGTGTCGGGACCTGCGGGTGCGTCAGCCCAACAGCGGCGGGAGGCCGATGATCGCGTCGACGGCGATGGCCGCGAAGAGGCCGCACAGGTAGCCGTTCGACAGGTGGAACAGCTTCATCGGGGCGGGGTCGGCGCCGGTCACGACCGCGCGGTGCAGCCGGTGCGCCTGGTAGATGAAGTACCCCCCGCCGGCGACGGCCGCCCCGGCGTAGATCCACGAGGTGACGGGCAGCAGCAGGAGCGTCGTCAGCACCATCACCCACGTGTAGGCGAGGATGCGCCGCGACACCTGCACCGGGGTCGCCACCACCGGCAGCATGGGGATGTTCGCCTTCGCGTAGTCGTCGCGGTAGCGCATCGCGAGCGCCCAGAAGTGCGGCGGCGTCCAGAAGAAGATCACCGCGAACATCACCAGCGCGGGCCACTCGACGGTGCCGGTGACCGCCGCCCACCCGATGACGACGGGCATGCAGCCGGCGGCCCCGCCCCACACGATGTTCTGCGCCGTGCGCCGCTTGAGCAGCAGCGTGTAGACGAGCACGTAGAACGCGATGGCGGCGAGCGCGAGCGACGCGGCGAGCCAGTTGGTGGTCAAGCCGAGGAACAGCGTCGCCACCACGCCGAGCACCAGGCCGAAGACCAGCGCGTTGAGCGGCGGCACCTCACCCTTGGCGAGCGGGCGGCGCGCAGTGCGCTTCATGATCCGGTCGATGTCGGCGTCGACGACGCAGTTCAGCGCGTGTGCGCTGGCGGCGGCGAGCGCCCCGCCGAGCAGGGTGGCGACGACCAGCCAGACCGACGGGAACCCCCGCTGGGCCAGGCACATCGCGGGGACGGTGACGACGAGCAGCTGCTCGATGATCCGCGTCTTCGTCAGACCGACATAAGCGCCGATCGTGTCGCGCATGCGCCGTGTCCGCGTGGGGCCCCGTCGGGACACGAGCACGCTCACCGGCAACCTCTTCGCGTGTGGTGGGACCGCTTTTCCACGGCGTTGTTTCTACGACGTGTCGATGGTAGCCCGGCGCATGACCGGACCGGTTCGCGGGTAGCCGTGAGGTGAATCGAACGGCAAGAGATCACACAGCACGTGGCTGCGCGGCTAGGGTGTCCCCGAGCCGGCTTGCCTCGCCGCACCGAGAGCGCCGCCCGTCCGTCCTACCTGCTGTGACCCACGAGGAGAGCTGTGGCCGACCCGACATCCGAGACGTCGATCGAGAGTCTCACGAAGATCAGCGTGCCCGACGACTGGACCGAGCTCGACACGCGGGCCGTCGACACGATCCGGGTGCTCGCGGCGGACGCCGTGCAGAAGGTGGGGAACGGGCACCCCGGCACGGCGATGAGCCTCGCCCCGCTGGCCTACGTGCTGTTCCAGCGCGTGATGCGGCACGACCCGACCGATCCCGACTGGATCGGTCGCGACCGGTTCGTGCTCTCCTGCGGACACTCCAGCCTCACGCTGTACCTGCAGCTGTTCTTCTCGGGCTACGGGCTGGAGATCGAGGACATCGAGGCGCTGCGCACCTGGGGCTCGAAGACCCCCGGCCACCCGGAGCACCGGCACACCCCCGGGGTGGAGATCACCACGGGGCCGCTCGGCCAGGGACTCGCCTCCGCCGTCGGCATGGCGATGGCCGCGCGCCGGGAGCGGGGGCTGTTCGACCCCGACGCCCCGGCCGGGGAGAGCCCGTTCGACCACCACATCTACGTCATCGCCTCCGACGGTGACATCGAGGAGGGCGTGACCGCCGAGGCCTGCTCGCTCGCCGGCACCCAGCAGCTGGGCAACCTCACCGTCATCTACGACGACAACAAGATCTCCATCGAGGACGACACCCGCATCGCGCTGACCGAGGACGTCGCGAAGCGGTACGAGGCCTACGGCTGGCACGTGCAGAAGGTCGAGGGCGGCAACAACGTCACCGGCATCCTCGACGCGATCGCGAAGGCCCGCGAGGTCACCGACCGGCCGTCCATCATCGTGCTGCGCACCATCATCGGCTGGCCCGCGCCGACGAAGCAGAACACCGGCAAGGCGCACGGTGCCGCGCTCGGCGAGGACGAGGTGGCGGAGGTCAAGAGGATCCTCGGCTTCGACCCGGACACGTCGTTCGTCGTCGAGCCGGAGGTGCTCGCGCACGCTCGCAAGGTCGTCGACCGCGGCCGCGGGGCGCGCGCCGCCTGGCAGAAGACGTTCGACGACTGGGCTGCCCGCGAGCCCGAGCGCAAGGAGCTGTTCGAGCGCATGCTCGGCCGCACCCTCCCCGAGGGCTGGGCGAAGGCGCTGCCGAGCTGGGAGCCGGACCCGAAGGGGCTGGCGACCCGCAAGGCGTCTCAAGCGGTGCTCGACTCGCTGGCCGACGTGCTGCCGGAGCTGTGGGGTGGCTCGGCCGACCTGGCGGAGAGCAACAACACGACGATGAAGGGCGCCGACTCGTTCGGCCCGGCGTCGATCGCCACCAAGATGTGGAAGGCCCACCCGTACGGCCGCACGCTGCACTTCGGCGTCCGCGAGCACGCGATGGGCGCGATCCTCAACGGCATCGCGCTGCACGGCCCCACCCGCCCCTACGGCGGCACGTTCCTCACGTTCAGCGACTACATGCGCGGCGCCGTGCGGCTGGCGGCGCTGATGAAGTCGTCGGTCATCTACGTGTGGACGCACGACTCGATCGGCCTCGGCGAGGACGGCCCCACGCACCAGCCGATCGAGCACCTGGCCGCGCTGCGCGCGATCCCCGGCCTGGACATCATCCGGCCAGCCGACGCCAACGAGACCGCGTACGCGTGGCAGGCGGCGCTCGAGCGGCCGGAGGGCCCCAAGGGCATCGCGCTGACCCGGCAGAACGTCCCCGTCCTGGAGGGTACGTCCGCCGAGGGCGTGGCCCGCGGCGGGTACGTGCTGGCTGAGGCGTCCACGGGCGAGCCGCAGGTGATCCTCATCGCCACCGGTTCGGAGGTGCAGATCGCGGTCGAGGCGCGGAAGGTCCTGGAGGCCGACGGCGTTGCCACGAGGGTGGTGTCGATGCCGTGTCTGGAGTGGTTCGAGGAGCAGGACGAGGACTACCGAGCCTCGGTGCTCCCGCCCGCGGTGCGCGCCCGGGTCAGCGTCGAGGCCGGGATCGCGATGCCGTGGTTCAAGTACACGGGCGACGCCGGTGAGCAGATCTCGATCGAGCACTACGGCGCCAGCGCCGACTACCAGACGCTGTTCCGGGAGTTCGGCTTCACCACGGAGAACGTGGTCGCCGCTGCCCGCCGCAGCCTCGCCCGAGTGACCGGCACGAACTCCTGAAGGGATTGGACATGACCGACCGACTGGGCGCCCTGGCCGCCGCCGGTGTCTCCATCTGGCTCGACGACCTGTCCCGCGAGCGCCTGAACAGCGGCAACCTGCAGTCGCTCATCACCGACAAGCACGTCGTCGGGGTCACGACGAACCCGACGATCTTCGCCAACGCGCTGGCGAACGGAGCCGCCTACGACGCGCAGGTGCGCGAGCTGGCCTCCCGCGGCGCCTCCGTCGAGGACGCGGTGCGCGAGATCACCGTCGCCGACGTGCAGCAGGGCTGCGACGTCTTCTCGGGTACGTGGGAGGCCACCGGCGGGATCGACGGGCGGGTGTCGCTCGAGGTCGACCCGCGGCTGGCCCACGACACGGAGAAGACCGTCGCCGAGGCGCTGGACCTGTGGAAGGCCGTCGACCGGCCCAACCTCCTGGTCAAGATCCCGGCGACCAAGGAGGGGCTGCCGGCGATCACGCAGGCGCTCGCCGAGGGCGTCAGCGTGAACGTGACGCTGATCTTCTCCGTGGAGCGCTACCGCGACGTGATGAACGCCTACCTCGAGGGCCTGGAGCGGGCCGCGGCCAACGGGCACAACCTGTCCGGCATCGCCTCGGTGGCCAGCTTCTTCGTCTCCCGCGTGGACACCGAGATCGACAAGCGCCTGGAGGCCATCGGCGGCAGCGCGCTGGAGCTGCGCGGCAAGGCCGCGATCGCCAACTCGGTCCTCGCCTACGCCGCATACCAGGAGATCTTCTCCGGCGAGCGGTGGAAGAAGCTGGAGGCGCAGGGCGCCAAGGTGCAACGGCCGCTGTGGGCCTCCACCGGCGTGAAGAACCCGGCCTACCCGGACACGCTCTACGTGTCCGAACTGGTCGTGGCCGGCACCGTCAACACGATGCCGGAGAAGACCCTCGACGCGTTCGCCGACCACGGCGAGGTGCGCGGTGACACCGTCACCGGCCGGGCGGACGAGGCGCAGCGGGTCTTCGACGCGGTCGCCGACGCCGGTGTCGACCTGACCGACGTGTTCCTCACCCTCGAGAAGGAGGGTGTGGAGAAGTTCGACAAGTCCTGGGCCGAGCTGCTCGAGACGGTGCAGGGCCAGCTAGACGGCGCGAAGAGCTGATCACGAAGCCATGACCTGGACGAACCCGCTGCGCGACGAGCGGGACAAGCGGCTGCCGAGGATCGCCGGGCCCTGCAGCCTGGTGATCTTCGGCGTCACCGGGGACCTGTCCCGCAAGAAGCTCATGCCGGCGATCTACGATCTGGCCAACCGCGGGCTGCTGCCGCCCGGTTTCGCCCTCACCGGCTTCGCCCGCCGCGACTGGGCCGCGGAGGACTTCGGCAAGATCGTCTACGAGGCGGTCAAGCAGCACGCCCGCACTCCGTTCCGCCAGGAGGTGTGGGACCGGCTCGCCGAGGGGTTCCGGTTCGTTCCGGGCTCGTTCGACGACGACGAGGCGTTCGACCGGCTCGCGCAGACCGTGCGCGAGCTCGACGCCCAGCGCGGCACCAACGGCAACCACGCCTTCTACCTGTCGATACCGCCGTCGGCGTTCCCGGTGGTGTGCAAGCAGCTCGCCCGCTCGGGCCTCGCCGCTTCGGACGGCGAGCACTGGCGCCGGGTGGTGATCGAGAAGCCGTTCGGCCACGACCTGAAGTCGGCGATCGAGCTCAACGCGATCGTCAACGACGTCTTCCCCGAGGACGCGGTCTTCCGCATCGACCACTACCTCGGCAAGGAGACGGTGCAGAACATCCTGGCGATGCGGTTCGCCAACCAGCTGTTCGAGCCGATCTGGAACTCCCACTACGTCGACCACGTCCAGATCACGATGGCCGAGGACATCGGGCTGGGCGGCCGCGCGGGCTACTACGACGGCATCGGCGCGGCGCGCGACGTCATCCAGAACCACCTCCTGCAGCTGCTCGCGTTCACCGCGATGGAGGAGCCGACCTCGTTCTCCGCGGCCGAGCTGCGCACCGAGAAGATCAAGGTGCTCAACGCGACGCGGCTCGTCGGCCCGCTCGACGAGACGACCGCGCGCGGGCAGTACCTCGGCGGCTGGCAGGGCGGCGAGTGGGTGCCCGGGCTGAAGGAGGAGGAGGGGTTCAACCCCGAGTCCAAGACCGAGACCTACGCCGCGATCACCCTCGAGGTCGACACCCGCCGCTGGGCCGGGGTGCCGTTCTTCCTGCGCACCGGCAAGCGGCTCGGCCGGCGCGTCACCGAGGTCGCGGTGATCTTCAAGCGGGCGCCGCACCTGCCGTTCGACGCGACGATGACCGAGGAGCTCGGGCAGAACGCGCTGGTCGTGCGGGTGCAGCCGGACGAGGGCATCACGATGCGGTTCGGTTCGAAGGTCCCCGGCAGCCAGATGGAGGTCCGCGACGTCACGATGGACTTCGGCTACGGCACGTCGTTCACCGAGTCGTCACCGGAGGCCTACGAGCGGCTGATCCTCGACGTGCTGCTCGGCGAGCCCAGCCTGTTCCCGGTGAACGCCGAGGTGGAGCGGTCTTGGGAGATCCTCGACCCGGTCATCGAGCACTGGGCGAAGCAGGAGCAGGGGCCCGATCCGTACCCGGCCGGGTCGTGGGGGCCGGAGTCGGCCAACCGCATGCTGGCCCGCACCGGACGCGCCTGGAGGCGACCGTGATCGTCGATCTTCCGTCGTCCACGACCTCGGCGGTCAACAAGAAGATCGTCGAGCTGCGCGAGAAGGGTGGCGTGCTCGCGCTCGGCCGCGTGCTGACGCTGGTCATCGTCACCAACGACGGGGCGGAGCTGGAGCCCGCCGTCGAGGCCGCCAACGCCGCTAGCCGGGAGCACCCGTGCCGGGTGATCGTGGTGGCCAGGGGGGCGCGCAAGGCCGCGCCGCGGTTGGACGCCCAGATCCGGGTCGGCGGCGACGCCGGCGCCAGCGAGGTCATCGTCCTGCGCGGCTACGGCCCGCTCGCGGACGGCGAGGCGGCCGCCGGCATGGTGATGCCGCTGCTGCTGCCCGACGCGCCGGTGGTGGCGTGGTGGCCGGGTGAGGCGCCCGCGGTGCCGTCGCAGGACCCGGTGGGCCGGCTCGCGCAGCGCCGCATCACCGACGCGCTGGCGTCGCGCAACCCGATCAAGGCGATCGAGCAGCGCAGGGCGAACCACGTGCCCGGCGACACCGACCTGACCTGGACCCGGCTCACGCCCTGGCGGGCGCTGCTGGCCACCGCGCTCGACGGCCCGCCGCACGAGCCGGTGCTCAGCGCGACGGTGGCCGGGGAGACCGTGTCGCCGTCGACCGACCTGATGGCCGGCTGGCTGGCCGCCCGGCTGAACGCGAAGGTCAAGCGCTCCCCCAACGACGGCGGGCCCGGCCTCACGTCGGTGCGGCTGGACCGCCCGTCGGGCCCGGTGGAGCTGGTGCGCCCGGACGGCAAGGTCGGCTGGCTGCGCCAACCCGGCCAGCCGGACCGCCAGGTGGCGCTGATGCGCCGCGAGGTGCGCGATTGCCTCGCCGAGGAGCTGCGCCGCCTCGACCACGACGAGCCGTACGCGGAGGCGCTGGCCGGGTGGAGCAAGGTCTCCCGCGGCCGCACGCCGGTGAAGGCGGTCCTGTGAGCCCGATCGAACCCATCCCGACCGACGGAGCAGGAGCACGGTGAGCAGCAAGAGCGTCGTCGTCCACCCCGATGCGGACTCCCTCGCGGCCGCCGCGGCTGCCCGGTTGATCACCAAGATCGTCGACCTGCAGGCGGGCGGCGGCGCACCGAGGATCGTGCTGGCCGGTGGCGGGGTGGCCATCAAGATGCTCGAGCACGTGCGCGAGTCCCCGGCCGCCGCCGCGATCGACTGGTCGCGCATCGAGCTGTACTGGGGCGATGAGCGCTACGTCGCGCCGGACCATCCGGAGCGCAACGAGCTGCAGGCCCGCCGGGCGCTGCTCGACCACGTGCCCGTCGACCCGGCGAAGGTGCACCCGATGGGCGCAGACACCGGCGGCCCGGTCGAGGAAGCCGCGGCCGCCTACGCGGAGCTGCTCGCGGAGCAGGCCGGTGGATCGGGCGTGCCGGCGTTCGACGTGCTGCTCGCCGGCATGGGCGGCGAGGGGCACACCCTGTCGGTGTTCCCCGACTCCCCCGCGGTGCACGAGACGACCGCCGGCGTGGTGGCCGTCCACGACTGCCCGAAGCCACCGCCCACCCGCATCTCGCTCACGCTGCCGGCGGCGCGGGCCGCAGCGGAGGTGTGGATCGTGACCGCGGGCGGGGCGAAGGCCGAGGCCGTCGCCGCGGCCCTCGGCGGGGCTCCCGAGGTGGAGAAGCCGATCGCCGGGGCCGTGGGGCGCGAGCGCACCCTCTGGCTGATCGACCGTGAGGCCGCGGGGAAGCTGCCCGGTTCGTGACGCAGGTCGTCGTCGACGGCGCGAACGTCGTCGGCTCGCGGCCGGACGGGTGGTGGCGCGACCGCGAGGGTGCTGCGCGCCGGCTCGTAGCGGCCCTGGCCGAGGCGCTCGCCGAGCCGGAGGACCTCGCCGCAGCACTCGGGGTCGCACCACCGCTGCAGGTGCACGTCGTGCTGGAGGGCCGGGCGGCGCACGCCACCGAGCTGCCGGAGCACCCGGACCTGGTGGTCGTGCGCGCCCCGGCCGACGGTGACACCACGATCGCCGAGGTCGCCGCAGGTCTGATGGGCCAGGTGGTGGTGGTGACGGCGGATCGGGAGCTGAGGCAGACCGTGGCCGCCGGCGGTGCGTCCTCGATCGGGCCCGGCGCACTCCTGACGGCGCTGCCGTGAGCGCGGAGCCGGGGCGCCTCGCGCTCGACGGCCCGATGCCCGGGGTGTTCCGAGCGGTGATCAGGGCCGGCGTCGGGCCGGGCCGGTCGCGGGGCCGGCGCCGGCGACGACCGGTCGGTGCTGCAGCGCGCTGGAGTAGACGACGCTGGTGGTGACCGGCCCGAGGCCGGCGTTGCGTCCCGTGATCTCCTCCAGGTGCCGCATGGAGCGCGCCGCTCGGTCGGGACGAAGCAGTCCTCCCCGTCACGTGGCGCGCCTCCCGGACCTCGGGGGTGGTGGCGAGGAGATCGTGGAACGGCTTGTCGTTGCCGTGCGGGTAGCGCAGCCGAACCAGCGCGAGCGATGGCGAGGCCGAGCTTCTCCGGGTCGACCTCGGCGCGGTAGCCGGTGATGATGCCGGCGGCCGTACCTTCTCGCCCGTGGATCATGACGCCTCGGTCTGCTCGACCACCCGCTGCACGCACTGGGTCCGGTGTCGCCGACGTGGCCGCCGGGACCCGGGGAGGCCTCGGGACAACCGCGCAGTCCACTGACCACGCCGTGGAGCGCTTGAGGTGGCCGCGGTGCGCTCGCCCCGTTGTCCCGACCCGGCTGCGCCGAAGCAGGCCGGCACCTGCTCGCCGGACTGGCGCTGGGAGTCGACGCCCTCGGCGGAACCGACGGCGAGCATCGGCTCGAGCTGACCGTCCGCGACACCGCGGCGGACCCCGGGCGCGCCGCCGCGGCCGTGGAGGAGCTGCCCGGACTCGGCGTGGCCGCCGTCGTCGGCGAGTTCCACAGCGTCGCCGCCTGCGCCGCTGCGGAGCGCGCCGACGCGCTGGGTGTGCCGTTCCTGTGCTCGTCGGCGGTGATCGACGCGCTCACCGACCGCCCGACGGACCGTGTGGCGCGGCTGCCACCGCCGCAGTCGCGCGGCTGGCGCTTCTCCGCGGAGTTCCTGCTGGCCGCCGGTCACCGCCGCGTCGCGGTGGTCAGCGAGCCGAGCCGGTACTGAGCGGCCGGAACCCGCGTCCTGCGCGACCACCTCGCGGGGCACGGCGGGACGCTCGTCGAGCTCGCCCCCGCCGCAGCGACGGACGGGCTCGCCGCGAGCGGGGCCACCGCGTTGCTGCTCCTCGTGGGCTACCCCGAGCCCGCGGTGTCGATCGTGCGGTCGGTGCGCCGCGATCCTCGCCTGGCCGGGGTGCTGATCGGCGCCCCGGCCGGGCAGCCGGACTCCGCGGAGTGGGCCGCCGTGCTCGGCTCGGACGGCGCCGGCGTGCCGTTCCTGCGCTACCTGCCCGCGCAGCTCGACCCGCTCGGTGCCCAGGTGCGGGACCAGCTGCAGGCGCCGCTGGGCGAGCCGCCGTCGTTCGTCGCGCTCGCGGGCTACGACGCGATCGCGGTGCTCGCCGCGGTGCTGCGCACGGACGCGTCGTGGGCCGAGGTCGCGGTGACCGGCACCCGCGGGCCGATCCGGTTCGCCCGTCCGCCCGGCTCCGCCGGCTGGCAGTGGACGGCGCCGCCCGGCTGCGGGTGCTCGCCGTCCGCTCCGGCTCGGCCGGGCAGCGGGGCATCGGGCAGCGGGTCATCGACGTAGTCGCGGGCGGGACGACGGAGCGGTGACGCGGGAGCGCAGGTGCCGGGCGGCGGCCGGCTCAGCCGACCGCCGCCCGGGGACGGGCCCACACGGCCACCGCGTCCAGGAGCGCGTCGAGGGCGTCCTGCTGCTGCGGGCGCGGGGCGAGCCGGCCGGGCGCGGTCGGATCGGCCGGCTCGGCGTCGTTGAAGTCCACGTCCGCGAGCAGTTCCAGCGACACCTCCTGGGGCACGGTCACCGCCTTGACCTCGGCGAAGACCGTGCGGAGGTGGTCGATCGCGCGGGTGCCGCCGTGCGCCCCGTACCCCACGAAGCCGACGACCACGCCGTTCCACTCGGCGTACAGGTAGTCGACGGCGTTCTTCAGCGACGCCGGGTACGAGGCGTTGTGGACGGGCGTCACCACCACGAACGCGTCGTAGGAGCGCACGGTCTCCGCCCAGCGCAGGGTGTGCGGGTTGCGGTAGTCCCCGAAGACGGCGGGCACCGGCTCGTCGAGCAGCGGTAGCCGGAGGTCGGCGAGGTCGATGACGTCCACCTGAGCGAACCGCGGATGGCGGCGGGCGGCGTCCGCGACCCAGGCGGCCACCATGGGGCCCCGGCGCGCGGGGCGGGTGCTGCCGACGAGGACGGCGAGCGTGAGTGCGTCGTTCGTCATGGTGGTGACTCTTCGGCGCGCGCCGGGCCGGAGGGAGACCCCGGTCAGACTGGCCCTGCGAGGGCCACCCTTGCGCGGGTGCGGCCCGGCAGACTGGACGACCGTGATCGAGGGTGAGCTGGGGGCGTTCCTGCGCAGCAGGCGAGAAGCCACGTCACCGGAGGACGTCGGGCTGCCCGCGGGCGGGCGGCGCCGCACGCCCGGTCTGCGCCGGTCGGAGCTGGCGACGCTGGCCGGGATCAGCGTCGACTACCTGATACGACTGGAGCAGGGCCGGGATCGGCACCCGTCGATCCAGGTGCTCACCGCCATCGCCGACGCGCTGGGGCTCTCGGCCGCCGATCGGGCTCACCTCAACCAGCTGGCCGTCGTCGGCCAAGGCGTCGGGCTGTGCCCGAGCGGCCGCCCGCAGCTGGCCACCACCGTGCGGTCGGCCACCGCCGCCGTCCTCGACGCGCTCGACCCGGCGCCCGCGTACGTGGTGAACCACCGCAGCGACCTGCTGGCCTGGAACGACGGGTTCGAGCGGCTCGCCCGCCCCCTCGGCCTGCTCGACGGGTCCCCGCCCAACCTGGCGCGCTACGTCGTCACCGATCCCCGGGCCCGTTCGGCGTTCCTGGACTGGGCGGACGTCGCCGACGAGCAGGTGGCGCTGCTGCACGCCCGGCGGCGCGGGGACTGCGGGACCGCGCAGCTGGTGGACCAGCTGGCCGAGTCGGCGGGGGACGAGTTCACGCGCCGCTGGGAGCGGCGGCCCGTCCCCGACATCCATCCCCGCACCATCGGCGTCACGCATCCGCAGGTGGGGGTGCTGCGGCTGACACCGGAGCCGCTGACCGTTGCGGGGCCGGATGCGCAGTGGCTGACGGTGCTCGTCGCGGCCGACGAGGTCAGCGCCGAGGGGCTGGTGCGGCTCGGGGCGGGCGGCGGC
>Ga0065720_1019306_pt1 | contig 29230 bp, 25 predicted proteins | sample Thericmetagenome_FD_59107 | JGI IMG/M metagenome (GOLD analysis project Ga0065720, IMG submission 59107) | Thermophilic microbial communities from the Joint Bioenergy Institute, California, USA of rice/straw/compost enrichment - eDNA_2 v2... | ecosystem: Engineered > Solid waste > Grass >... | reverse complement strand
ATCTCCCGAGCCCTAGGGCGTTGCCCTGGTTGTGCGCAGCAGCACGCGGTCAACCGAGTGAAATGAAGGCTCCACCGTCGGTCGGACGCCCACCCGCGAGGGCCCTGCGGCACCACCACGGCGGCCGAGCGGCGGTGGAGCGGCCCGGGGTACCACCGGAGGGAGGGCCGGGTCCGGGGCAGCGCCCCGGCGGGGTTCCGGGGCAGCGCCCCGGGCCCAACCCCCGTACGCCCCAACGAACCCCCGACATCCCCGACAAGCCCCGTACACCCGGCGACGCGCGGACTTCCGTCCGTCGACCCCCGCGAGCACCCGGACCGCATCACCCGCGACACCGCACGCGAAACTCGCCACACCGACCGCCGAACTCGCCGGACGGGACGCGAGACTCGCGGCCCCCGACCGTACCTACGGCGTCACGACCGCCCGCCCCTCGATCTTCCCCTCCCGCAGGTCCTGATAGGCCCGCAGGGCCTGATCCAGCCCGTACACGGACTGTGAGGTCTTCACCAACCCCCGCGCCCCGAGGTCCAAGACCTCGACCAGCTCGGGTCGCGTCCCCCAGTACGTCGTCTGCACGCTGACCTCGTAGGGCACCCCGAAGAACGAGACGGGCAGAGTGCCCCCGCCGATCCCGACGATGGTCAGGTCCCCGAGCGACCGCGAGGTCGACGCAGCCAGGGCGAGCGTGGAATCGCTCCCCACGAAGTCCAGGACGACATCCGCCCCTCGACCCGCCGTGTACGACCGGATCTCGGCTGCAGCGTCATCCCCGGCGGGCACGACGTGATCAGCACCGAGATCCAGAGCGAGCCGCAGGGCGGCGTCACGGGTGTCGACCGCGACGACCCGAGCCGCTGTGGTCGCCTTCAGGATCTGCACTCCGATGTGCCCGAGCCCGCCGACTCCGATGACGACCGCGGTGGCCCCCGGCACCAGCTTCGGCCACGACCGCCGAACGGCGTGGTACGGCGTCAACCCGGCGTCGGTGAGCGACGCGGCGTCGAGCGGATCCAGCCCGTCCGGCAAGGGCACCAGGTGCCGAGCGTCGGGCACGAGCATGAACTCGGCCATTCCGCCGTCGAGGCCGAGCCCGCCCCCGCCGCTCGGCACGGGCGCGTTCGCCTGGTCCTCGCAGTAGGTGTCGATGCCCAGCCGGCAGCGCGCGCACGTGCCGCAGCCCCACGGCCCGTACACAGCGACCGGTTGCCCGATCTCCAGGCCGGTCACGCCGTTGCCGAGCGCGTGCACCCAGCCGGCGTTCTCGTGGCCGAGGGTGAACGGCGGCTCCCACGGGAGCATGCCGGGGGAGAAGTCGTGCATGAGGTGCAGGTCGGAGTGGCACACCCCGGCGGCCCCCACTCGGATCACGACCTGACCGGGACCGGGTTCAGGCCGCGGGACCTCGACGAGCTCGGGTTCGGACTTCCAGTCCAGCAGGCGCAGCGCACGCACGGTCATCCCTCTCGATCCGGTTCGGCGTTCTCGCTCTGATCGTTCGGGAACGGGGCTGCTGCGGGCAGGGTCGACGGACTCGGGCCGGACCGGCCGGACGTCCGGCTTCCCGCGTCGAGGTGGGGACGGACGTCCCGGGCGGCGCGGGCCGTCCGGCCCGAACCGGTGACGAGCACGCCCAGGGCGAAGCAGACCACCACCGCCCCGACGGCCAGGACCGGCGCCTTCAGCTCCGCGGGCGCCGGCAGCGGCCGCAGCGCCACCGCGAACGCCAGCAGCACCGGGCCCTGGACCACGAACGCGACGTACGCGCCCCGGCTCCAGCGCGGAGCCCGCTCGCGCCGCTCGGCGATCCCCACGAGCCACAGCGACCCAGCGACGACGAGGAGCGCCTCGACCACCGCGGTGCAGGCCGACTGCCAGTGCCAACCACCCAGGTACGGGCCCATGTCGCGGGCGGTGTCCCGCAACCCGGTGGCCAGCGCCAGCCCCGGCAGCACCACGAGCGTGACCCCGGCGGCCAGCCCGCACCCGCGCCGGATCCCGTCCGGGACGTGCCCCGCCCAGCCGCGGCGGGCGGCTGCGATCCCGAACAGGAACATCCCCGCGCACTGCGGCCACTGCCACAGGTGCAGATCGGCGAGCTGGCCGCTGCGGGCCGGGAACACCAGCCGCACCGCGAACGACGCGGCCGCGATCAGCACGACCACCCGGGCCACCCGCCGGCCGGTGAGCGGCGAGCCCTCCCGGCGCGGCACCGGGCGCACCGCGTACCAGGCCGCGAACGCCGCGCAGTACATCAGCAGCACGAGCGCGAACCACAACGAGCCCGAGTCCAGCAGTGGGTCGCGGTGCGTCAGCACCCACCAGAACGTCACGCCGCGGCCGTCCGCGGTGTAGGCGAGCCAGACCGCCGCCGGCCAGACGAGCAGCGCCGACACCAGCCACGGCAGGCCCAGCCGCACCGCCCGCGCCGACACGTACCCGCGCGGGCCGTGCCGCTGCAGCGACGACTCGGCCAGCATCCCCGAGACGAAGAACAGCGTGCCGATCACGAACAGCCCGGACGGTCCGAGCAGCGCGGCGAGCATGAGTTCGGTGGGCGGTGCGAACGTCACCTCGTGCACCTCGTCGTACGCCCAGCCGCCCACCGCGGAGTAGCCGAGCAGGGCGTGGCCGGCGATCACCCAGGCGACCAGGGCCGTGCGCACGGTGTCCAGGTGCGGGTACGTGCGCGGTCTCATCATCCGCTCCGGCGCTTGACGAGCGTGTCGACGACGAGGACGGCGGGCACGACGAGCGCGGCCAGCGCCCACCCGAGCGGGGTCGGCGCGGCATGGCCGAGCACGCCCGCCACCTGTGGGACGAAGAGGAAGACGCCGAGCACGACCAGCTCCACGGCGAGCGCGGCCGCCAGCAGCGGGTTGCCGTGCAGCGTCCAGCGGCCGACCCTCCGTCGCTCGCTGCGGCAGGCCGCGGCGTTGGCCAGCTGCCCGAGCACGACGGTCGTGAACGCGGTGCCGGACGCGGCGGCGAGCAGCGCGGGGGAGGGGGTGACACCCCAGGTCCAGCCGCCGGCCAGCAGGACCGTGAGGAAGGCCCCGAGCTGAACAAGCGCCTCCGTCGGCCCGAGGATCCCGAAGGCCCGCGTGAGCACCCGCCGGTCGACGAGCCCACCCGTCCGCGCCGGTCCCTTCAGGACGGTGGCCGACGGCGGCTCGGCGCCGAGCGCGAGTGCGGGCAGCAGGTCGGTGCCGATGTCGATCGCCAGCACCTGCAGCACGCCCAGCGCGAGCGGCACCCCGCCGCCGGACAGGGCCCACAGCAGGAACGGCGCCGTTTCGGCGACGTTGTCGGTGAGGTGGTAGGTCAGGAACCGCCGGATGTTGGCGAACGTGGCCCGCCCGTGGCGGATCGCGGTGACGATCGTGGCGAAGTGGTCGTCGAGCAGGACCAGGTCGGCGGCCTCACGGGCGACGTCGGTGCCGGTGCGGCCCATCGCGATGCCGATGTCCGCCTCCCGGAGCGCGGGACCGTCGTTCACGCCGTCGCCGGTCATCGCGACCACGTGGCCGCGGGTCCGCAGGGCGCGGGCGATGCGCAACTTGTCCTCCGGCGTCGCGCGGGCGATCACGGTGCCGTCGACGTCGATGAGCGCGCCCAGCCGGTGCTCGTCCTCCGGTAGGTCGGCGGCCACCAGGACCCGACCCGCGGGCGTGGCGAGCCCCACCTCGCGGGCGATCGCGTGCGCGGTGGCCGGGTGGTCGCCGGTGATCATCATCAGGTTGACCTGGGCCTCGCGGCAGGCCGCCACCGCCTCGGCCACGCCCGCGCGCGGCGGGTCCTCCAGGCCGACCAGCCCGAGCAGCGCGAGGGCGCCCTCCACCTGCTCGGCCGGGGCGTCGGGCGCGGCACCGGGCGGGAGCGGGCCCGCCGCCACGGCGAGCACTCGCAGGCCCGCCGCCGCGAGTTCGTCCGCCGCCGCGTTCGCGCCGGGCGCCGCGCACAGCCGCAGCACGGCCTCGGGCGCGCCGGTGACCACTACTGTCTCCTCGCCGGGCGGGCCCACGACGACGCACGTGCGGCGCCGCTCGGGATCGAACGCGATGCGGCGCGATTCGGGCCGGTCGGCCTCGTCGCGCTCGACGTCGACACCGCAGCGCAGCGCGAGCACGTGCAGGGCGACCTCCATCGGATCGCCGACGGGGGTCCACGTGCCGTCGTGGTCGACGGCGCGGCCGGTGCCGCACCGCGCCGCGGAGCGGGCCAGTTCGGTCACCGCCGCCCGGGTCGCGGCCGGATCGGGACCGGCGGGGTGCACTGCGCCGTCCGGGCGGTAGCCGGTGCCGTCCACCGTCGCCTGCCCGGCGGGAGTCCACACGCGCGCGACGCTCATCTCGCCCGCGGTGATCGTTCCGGTCTTGTCCGTGCAGATCACCGTGGTCGAGCCGAGCGTCTCCACGGACTCCAGCCGGCGCACGAGCGCGTTCTGGCCGGCCATGGTGTGCGCGGCACGGGCCAGCGACAGCGTCACGGTGGGCAGCAGCCCCTCGGGTACCAGCGCGACCGTGACCCCGACGGCGAGGAGGAAGCCCGCGGTCGCGTCCATGCCCAAGAGCAGCGCCACCGCGAAGAACACTGCGCCGACGCCGACCGCGAGCGTCGCCACCACCCGCACGACCTGGGCGAGCCGCACCGCGAGCGGGCCCGGCCGCCGGGTGCGTTCCCGGGTGAGGGCGGCGATGTGCGCCAGCCGGGTCGCCGATCCCGTGGCCAGCACGACCGCGCGGGCGCTGCCCTGCACGACGAACGTCCCGGCGTACACCGTCGACCCGGCAGGCGGATGGAACGGCACGCTCTCCCCGGTCAGCATCGATTCGTCGACGGTCAGCCCGTCGATCTGCTCGACAGCGAGGTCCGCGCAGATCCGGTCGCCCGCCGCCAGCAGCACGACGTCGCCGCGGACGAGGTCGCGGGCCGGCACGTCGACGCGGCGCCCGTCCCGCAGCACGGTGACGTGCTGGGGGAGCAGCGACTGCAGCCGTTGCCCGGCACGGTCGGCCCGGTACTCCTGCACGAACGCGAACGCCCCGTTGATCACCACGACGACGGCGATCGCGATCGCCAGCTGGGGCAGGCCGCCCAGCCACGCCAGCCCGGCGGCGACCCACAGCATGATCGCGAAGAAGTGCGTGAGCTGCCGCAGCGCCAGCAGCACCGGCGAGGGTGGGCGGCGAGCCGGCAGCTCGTTGGGGCCGTCGGCGGCGAGCCGGCGGGCGGCCTCGGTGCTCGAGAGCCCGCCGGCGGCGGTCACCGGCGGTACCTCCTTGACGACCGCGCTCCGTCCAGCATGTCGCTCGCTCACGACAGCACGGTCGCCCGCCGGCGCGGTCCGGGCCACGGGTGAACGCCGTGCGGTGGCGGGGCCGGACGTCACCCCCCGGTGAGCCCTCCGGCCCCGGCCGGGACCCTCGATCCGGGTGCGCCGGGGGCGCTGTGCCCTGCCGGCCGGCGCCAGAGGTGCGAGCATCGGTGCCGAAGGGCGTGCCGGTTCGAGGAGGTGCGATGGAGCTGTTCATCGACCGTGCCGACGCCGGGCGGCGGCTGGCTGACGTGCTGGGCGGCTTCGCCGGCGAGGACCTCGTCGTGCTGGGCCTGCCCCGCGGCGGTGTCGCCGTGGCGTACGAGGTGGCCCGGGCGCTGGACGCGCCGCTCGACGTCGTGCTCGTGCGCAAGGTGGGTGTGCCGCGGGCACCCGAGCTCGCGATGGGAGCCGTCGGCGAGCACGGCGTGGTCGTGCGCAACGAGGACGTGCTGAGCGCCGCCGGCATCGACGAGGCCGTGTTCGAGCTCGGGGTGCGCGTCGCGCAGGAGCAGGTGGAACGCCGGGCGCGCGCGTTCCGCGGCGACCGCCCGGCCCCGGACCTCACGGGCCGGACGGTGCTGCTGGTCGACGACGGGATCGCCACGGGCGCCACGGCCCGGGCCGCCTGCCGGATCGTGCGCGCCCAGCAGCCGGCGCGGCTCGTGCTCGCCACCCCGGTCGCCGCCCCCGCTGCGCTCGCCGCGCTGCGCGCCGAGGCCGACGAGGTCGTCTGCCTCGCGGCGCCGCGGCACTTCGGAGCGGTCGGACAGTTCTACGTCGACTTCACCGCCACCGCCGACGAGGAGGTCGCGGACCTGCTGCAACGGGCGGCGGAGCGGTACGCCGGCGGCGTCGGGCGCTGAGCTCCGGATGCCCGTCAACCTGCGGTGGGGCCGCTCTCCGCGCGCAGTTTCCGTACGGCGTCCTCGACGTCCCGCCAGGCCACGTCGTTGAGCTGGTGGGCCAGCGCGGACAGGGCGCGCCCGGCCGCCAGCTCGGCGCCGATCTCCGGGACGTCCCGGTCGGCCGGGTTGAGCCGGGCCTCCCCGACGCCCACCAACCGGTCCGTGTCCCGGGTCTGCAGCCGCGCCGTGGCGTGGGTGCGTCCCGCCTGCTCGTCGATGTCGATCGTCACCGTCCAGCGCTGGGTCTCCATGGCGCTCCTCCTCCGTGGGGTTGCCCGGCCCACGGTGGACCGTCCCGAGCGATCCGGCGAGGGCCGTTGGTACCGCGGCCGCCGTCCGAACGGAGGAAAGCGGTCGAGAAGCCCCGCGCTCCCCGAAACGCCGGGCCCGCAGGCGGCGAGTCATGGGGATGGCTCCGAGACGGTCCCCGGTAGCAGCGTCTCCCGCGCACGCGTGGTTGCGCACCCACCTCGGGACCCAGGTGGACGTCGCCCTGCGGGACCTGCTGCGGTCGATGACCGAGACGCTCGCGATCGCGTCCGCCAACGCCGCGACGCTGCGCGCCCTGTCGTCGGACGGCGAGTGGCTGTTCCCGGTGGCTGCGCACCACCCGGACCCGCGGATGAAGACGGCGATGACCGAGATCATGGAGGTGACCGCGCACCGGGCCGAGAGCGGGCTGTGGCGCCCGATCCTCGACGGCCGCGCCGCCGCCCGGTTCCGGCTCGCCACCGACGGTGACGGCCGGGCCGCCGCCTCCGCGGCGCAGCGGCGCTTCCTGGACCGCTACCCGGTGAGCGCCGTGCTCGGGATGGCGCTGCGGGTCGACGGGGAGACGGTCGGCGTGGCCTCGCTGGTCGAGTTCGCCGCCGGCCGCGACCACACCGACGACGACGAGGCGCTGCTGGCGGAGTTCGTGGCCCACGCGGCCCCCGTCGTGCAGCTGCTGCGCGCCGGCGGGTTGCCGCGCTGGGTCGACCGCCCCTGGTCCTGATCACCTTCCGGGGCCGCGCCCCGCGGGCCGTTCGACCCTGGCCGGACCGCCGCTGCGGGAGGAGCGTCGGGGGAGGAGAACAGGGAGGACGACATGCGGGCCACGGTGCGGTTGGGCAGGATCGGCGGGATCCCGATCGGGCTGCACTGGTCGGTGTTCGTGGCGGTCCTGCTGATCGGGTCCGTCGTTGCGGTGAACCTGCCCGGCGTCGCGCCGGGCCTCGGATTCGGTGCCTACCTGCTGTGGGGGTGCGCCGGAGCCGCCGCGTTCCTGCTGTCGCTGCTCGCGCACGAGCTGGCCCACGCGCTCGTGGCCCGCCGGACCGGGACCGAGGTCCGGGCGATCACGCTGTGGCTGCTCGGCGGGGTGTCCGAGCTCGGCGGACAGCCGAAACGGCCCGCCGCGGAGGCCGGGATCGCGTTCGCCGGGCCGCTCACCAGCGCCGTCCTCGGCGCCGCCTTCGCCGCCGGTGCGGTGGTCGCGGAGGCGGCGGGCGGCCCGGACCTGCTCACCGCCGTCCTGGCCTGGCTGGCCGTGATGAACGTCGTCCTCGCGGTGTTCAACCTGCTGCCGGGCACCCCGCTCGACGGCGGCCGCGTCGTCCACGCCCTCCTGTGGGGCCTGTGGGGTGACCGCGACCGGGCGAGCCGCGCCGCCGGCAGCGCGGGTCAGGTGCTCGGGCTGATCCTGGCCGGCATCGGGCTGTTCCAGGCGCTCGACGGCCGCTGGGACGGGCTGTGGCTGGTGCTGGTCGGGTGGTTCGTCGCCAGCGCCGCCGCCGGCGAGTCGGCCCGCGCCCTCATGGGCAGCCGCGTGGCCGGCGTGCAGGTCGGCGAGATCATGACGCGCCGCCCGGTCACGGTGCCGGCGTGGCTGTCGGTCCAGCAGCTGGTCAGCGCGCTCACCGCGCCCGACGCGCCGCGCCACCGGGTATTCCCGGTGGTCGGGGCGACGGGCGAGCTCGTCGGCGTGGTGAGCCAGGGCGACCTGGCTCGCGTGCCGGCCGCCGATCGGCCCACCACGCCGCTGCGGACGGTGACCCGCGCCGTGCCGGGGGAGTGGGTGCTCACCGCCGACTCCCCGCTCGACCCGCTGCTGGACCGGCCGCTCACCCACGGCCGGGACCTCGCGGTCGTCGTCGAGGACGGGGCCGTGATCGGCGTGGTCGGTCCCGACGACCTCGCGCGCACGGTGGAGCGGCGCGGGCTGCTCACCGATGACCGCGCGAAGCGGTGAGGTCAGACCGACGCCTCCGCCGGCTTCGGCACCACGTGCGCGTCGGGGCCGGGGAAGAACAGCGACTCGTGCCCGTCCTGCCAGCGGACCCGGTAGAGCGGACGCTCCCCGGTGCTGATCACCTCGACGACATCACCTTCGCGCCGGGCGGCGTCGACGACCGGCCCCTCGACGCGGATGCGATCACCCACTGCAGCCTGCCGCATGTCGATGCTCCTCCTCTCGCACGGGACGTCGCACGTGTCGACCGGTGCCGTCCGGGCGGCAAGGAGCGCCGGGGACGGCGCCGGCCCTACGCCTATTGTGGGCGCCCGTTCGAGCGGTGTCAGGTGCGCTGCTCATGGCGCTCGGTTCCTCCGCCGCCGATCGTGGGGCGGCAGCTCCGAACCGCCGAGGTGACGGCCGCTCGCCGGCGGGTGTCAGCTGCGCAGCCGCTTCAGCACGGGCACCGTCTTGGCGAGCGCGTCGAGCATGGCGGTGGCGCCGTCCTCGATCTCACCAGTCGGGACGAAGCGGCGGCCGTCCCCCTCGCCCTTGAGGCGGTTCGCGACGAACGGGATGATCACGCCCTCGGCCAGCGGCAGCATCTTCAGCTGCGCGAGGGTGGGCTTGAGCGCGTGCACCGCTCGCGTGCCGCCGGACACCCCGCCGTAGCTGACCAGCCCGACCGGCTTGTGCGCCCACTCGTGGTGCAGGTAGTCGATCGCGTTCTTGGTCGCCGCGTTGACCCCGTGGTTGTACTCGGGGATGACGAACACGAACGCGTCGGCGCGGTCGACGGTGGCGCCTTAGAGCTTGGTGTGGTCGTGTACGTAGCGGCGCAGCCGGGGGTGGTTCGGCTCGTCGAAGACCGGCAGGGCGACCTCGGCGAGATCGACGAGCTCCACGGCGAAGGCGCCGTGCTTGTCCGCGTGCTCGGCGATCCAGCGGGCGATGCTGATGCCCACGCGACCGGGACGGGTGCTGCCGGCGATCACCTGCAGGACAGGGCGGTCGGGTTCGGACGAGGAGATGCTCCTCTACTTCGATTCATCCCCGCCGTCGGGCGACGTGATGTCCGGAAAATGCGCGGCGTGGACCGCTAATGTCCGGTCAAATTTCCGATCGTTGGGCGGATCATTCCTTCGAATGGATCGGGCACTCGAATGTCCGGGCATCGACTGTCGGATCACGCGACGGCACAGGGCACCAGGAGGGCCTCCAACGCCTCGGCGGCGGTGCGCAGCAACCGCGGATCCGCACCTGCCCGGGCACGCAACCGCAGGGGTTCCGGCGGGACCGGTGGCAGGTCGGTGCGGCGAACCAGCCCCTCCGGCGCGGACCCGGTGCCGGCCACCAGAGCGACCCCCAGCCCGGCCCGCGCGGCGTTGAGGACCCCGGCCAGGTAGGCGGCCTCACCCACCACGGTTGCCGGCAGCCCGTGTTCGGTGAGGGTCTCCAGCGCCCGCCTGCGGATCGTGCACGGGCTGTCGATCACCACGAGCGGGATGGGCTCACCGGGCGGTGGCCGCTCCCAGCTCGGCGCCGCGTACCAGGTCAACGGCAAGGCGCCGGCCGAGATGCTGTCCTCGCCGCGCACGTCGCCGATGTACATCGCCAGGTCGAGTGTGCCCCGCTCGATCGCGTCGTTGAGCCGGTCGCTGCGGTCGAGGCGGAAGCGCACCGCCGAGTCCGGCAACGCCTCGGAGAGCGCCGCGGTGACCAGCCCGAGCAGCTCATCCGCTGCGTGCTCGGTGGTGCCCAACACGATCGATGCGCGCTCGTCGCCGACCCCGATCCGCCGCAGCGCCTCGTCGTGCGCGGCCAGGATCCGCCGGGCCTCCCCGACGAGCAGCTCTCCGTCCGGGGTGAAACGGCTGCTCCGGCCCACCTTCTCCACCAGCGGTCGGTTGATCGTCTTCTCCAGTCTGCGGACGTGCTGGCTGACCGCGGACTGCGAGAGCGACAAGTTCTCGGCGGCCCGGTGGAAGCCGCCGCAATCGGCGACCGCGACCAGGCTGCGCAGCGCGACGATGTCGAGAACGGCAGATGGCGGCGGCACGCGAACGACGCTAACACCGATCGATCGCAACGCGTGATCGATTGTGATGCAGATTCGTCGTTGGACATTCCGGTGGTGCATCGGCTTTCCTGATCGGCATGGAGCGCCCGACCGACGTCTATGGCAGCGGCATCCGGCCGCGGGCCTTCGTCGTGTCGTGGGCGCAGCCGGGGTGCCCCGCGCAGGGTGGACTGACCCAGCGCCGGATCATCGACCACGGCACCGTCCACTCCGCGAGCTGTCGGTCCTGACCAGCTCGTAGCCGGCCCGGTGCGCGTCGCACCCGGGACCGTCGGGTCGTCGCGCCCGCTCTCCCCGTTCGCCATCCGTCGCCCGTCCGCGTCCGGTCGCGCCTGCGCGCTCCCCGGCGCGGGCCCCTGCCTGTCGAGAGGTTGGTCCCCCGTGACCGCAACTGCTGCCGTCCCGGTGATCGCGTCGTGGCCCGAGCCCGAGGGGATCGCGCCACGCGGAACCGTCGTGGTCGTTCCCGGCCGCGGTGAGCACCCCCGCACCTACGAGCGCTTCGGCCGACGCATCGCGGCCGACGGCTACCGCGTGTGGGCCGTCTCCGATCCGCTCGTCGACGAGTCCCGCACGATCAACCAGATCCACCGCTTCCTGGCCGCCGCCGCGGACGACGAGATCGGGCCGCGCCCGCGTGTGCTCGTCGGCTCCGACTCCGGTGCCCTGTTCGTCGCCGGGCTCGCCGCCCGTGGCGTGCCCGGCATTGCCGGGATCGTGTTGGCCGGGCTGCCCATCGCCGGCGAGGAGCCGGTGGAGCGCGACTGGGCGGACGAGGTGGAGGCGCGCACCGCGTGCCCGACGCACCAGCGCGTCCTCACCACCGACGACGCTTTCCGACGTGCAGCGCTCGCCGAACGTCTCCCTGCCACCTGGTTCGCGCAGGCCCGGGCGGCTGAGATCGCGGTGCCGGTGCTCGGCCTGCACGGCGAGGCCGACCCGGTGAGCCCGCTCGACAGCGTGCGCCCCTGGTACGCAGACGTCCCGTCGGCCGAGCTCGTCGGCATCGCCAGCGGCCGGCACGACGCGCTCAACGACCAGACCCACCGCACGGCAGCCGCGACGATCGTGCTGTTCCTGGAGCGGCTGCGGATCGGCGCGGACGCGCCCGCGATCGCCCGGGAGGTGGCATTGTGAGCGCTGCGCAGCACCGGTACGTCGTGATCGGCGCGGGCGCGGTCGGCGCGACGCTGGCGGCCGAGCTGCACACCGCGGGGGTGTCCGTGGTGCTGGTGGCGCGCGGCGCGCACCTCGACGCGCTGCGCACCGGCGGCCTGCGCTACCTGCGCCCGGACGGGGAACGCGTCGTGGACGTCCCGGTCGTGGGCGGACCGCAGGAGCTCGAGCTCGACGGGGACGACGTGCTGGTACTGGCCACCAAGGCGCAGGACGCCGAGCAGGCGATCGCGCAGTGGGCGTGGCAGCCGGTCGGGGAGACCGGGCGCGCGGCCGCCCAGGTGCTGCCGGTGCTCGTGCTGCAGAACGGCCTGGACAGCGAGCGGGTGGCGCTGCGCCGCTTCGCCACCGTGTACGGCGCGGTCGTGTGGTCGCCCGCCACCTACCTGGTGCCCGGGGAGGTCCAGTCGCCGGGCACGCCGGCCGCCGGTGTGGTCTGGCTGGGCCGTTACCCGGCCGGGCCCGACGCCGCGGTGGAGGCGATCGCGGCGGACCTGCGGGCCGCGCGGCACCTCGCGGAGGTGGTGGACGACATCCCGCGCTGGAAGGCCGGCAAGCTGCCGTCGATCATCGGCAACGCGCTGGAGGCCGTGTACCGGCCCAGCGAGCTGCGCGAGCGGGCGGCCGCAGCCCTGCGTGCCGAGGTGCGCGCGGTGTACGCCGCCGCCGGCATCGACGCCGCCGACCTGCGCGCCGAGACTCGGCTGGACCTGTCCGTGTACACGAACCTGCCGATCCCGGGCCGCCCCCGGGCCGGCCGTTCGACGTGGCAGAGCCTCGCTCGGGGCGCGTCTCTGGAGTCGGACTTCCTCAACGGGGAGATCGTGCTGCTGGCCCGGCTGCACGGTACCCGGGCTCCGCGCAACGCCGCGGCGCTGGCGCGGGTGCACCGGGCGGTGCGAGAGGGCGTCACCACGGGCTCCCTCGGCGACGACGACCTGCGCGCCACGTTTCCCGAGCTCGACGTGCTCGTCACCGCCACGGCGCTGGCCGAGGAGCTCGCTGGGCCGCGCCCGCCGGTGCTGCTCGACGTGCGGTGGGCGCCCGGTGATCCGCACGGCCGGGACCACCACCGCGCCGGACACCTGCCGGGCGCGGTCTACGCCGATCTCGACACCGACCTGGCCGCGCCCGTCGTGGACCCGACCGAGGGTCGGCACCCGCTGCCCGCCGTCGCCGACCTGCAGGCCGCGGCCCGCCGTTGGGGCGTCACCACGGACCGGCCGGTCGTCGTGTACGACGCGAGCGGCGGGCTGGCCGCAGCCCGCGCGTGGTGGTTGCTGCGCTGGGGCGGGCATCCCGACGTACGGCTGCTCGATGGTGGGCTCGCCGCCTGGATCGCCGCGGGCGGCGCACTGGAGACCGGTGACGTCCCCGACCCGCAGTCCGGTGACGTCGTCCTCACCGGCGGGCACCTGCCCGTGCTCGATGCCGACGCCGCGGCGAAGCTCGCCCACGACGGGCTGCTGCTCGACGCCCGGGCGGGCGAGCGCTACCGCGGAGAGACCGAGCCGATCGATCCCCGCGCCGGTCACATCCCGGGCGCGGTCAGCGCCCCGACCGGCGACAACCTGCGCCCGGACGGCCGCTTCCGCGATCCCGACGAGCTGCGTGCCCGCTTCGCCGGGTTCGGTGCGTTCGACGGCCACCCGGTGGGCGTGTACTGCGGTTCGGGCGTCACCGCGGCGCACGAGATCGCCGCGCTCGCCGTGGCCGGGGTCTCGGCGGCGCTCTTCCCCGGCTCCTGGTCGGCGTGGTCGTCCGACCCGGCGCGCCCCGTCGCGGTCGGCCCGGACCCCGAGGGGGCCTGAGGTGACCGCAGCCGACACTGCGGAGCTGGAGGCGCACCGGCTGGACCGCTCCGGGCACGACCCCGGCGGGCGCCCCCGCGCGGTCGTGTTCGCCGAGACCGTCGACGACGTCGTGGACGTGTTGCGCACCGCGCACGCCGACGGCACGCCGGTGGTCCCGCGCGGCGCGGGCACGGGACTCGCCGGCGGCGCCGCTGCGACCGACGGCAGCGTCGTGCTCGACCTGTCCCGGATGAACCGGATCGTCGAGCTGTTGCCGCCCGACGAGCTGGCCGTGGTCGAGCCCGGCGTCGTCACCGCTGACCTGGACCGGGCCGCCGCCGCGCACGGTCTGCGCTACGCCCCCGATCCCGCCAGCGCCGCGATCTCCACCATCGGCGGCAACATCGCGACCAACGCCGGCGGCCTGCGCTGCGCCAAGTACGGCGTGACCAGGGAGTCGGTGCTGGGGCTCGACGTCGTGCTGGCCGACGGGCGGCGCATCGCCACCGGCCGGCGCACCGTCAAGGGCGTCACCGGCTACGACCTGAGCGGCCTGTTCGTCGGGTCGGAGGGCACGCTCGGTGTGATCGTCGGGGCGACGCTGCGGCTGCGGCCGATCCCGCCGCGCACCGCGACGCTCGCCGCGTTCTTCCCGGACGTCCGCGCGGCCGCCGCCGCGTCGGCCGCGATCACCGCGGCCCGGCTGCAACCGTCCGTCGCCGAGCTGCTCGACACTGCCTGCCTGGACGCGATCGACGCCGTTCGGGGCACCGCGTTCCGGTCCCGCGGCGGGGCGTTCCTGCTGGTCCAGACCGACGGGTGGGGTGCGGCCGAGGAGATGGCCGCCGTGCGCGCGGTCGTCGCACCGCTCGCCGTCGACCTGGACGTCACGGACGACCCGGCCGCGACGGAGGAGCTGCTCGCTGTGCGCCGCGCGGCGCTGCCCGCCCTGGAGCGGCGGGGGCGTGTGCTCGTCGAGGACGTCGTGGTGCCGCGCTCCCGGCTCGCTGACGCGGTCACCGCGATCGCGGAGATCGGGCGGCGGACCGGCGTACCCATCGCGACGATGGCGCACGCCGGCGACGGCAACCTACACCCGATCCTCGTCACCACGCCCGGCGCGCCGATCGGCGAGCCCGTCCAGGCGGCCGCGGGCGAGGTTTTCGAGACAGCGCTGCGCTTGGGCGGGACGCTCACCGGCGAGCACGGCGTCGGCCTGCTCAAACGTCGCTGGCTCGCCCAGGAGCTCGGCGAGGACGTCCGCGCCTTGCAGCGCGCGATCAAGGCTGTCCTCGATCCGCGGTCGGTGCTCAACCCAGGGAAGAAGCTGTGAACGGGCGCCGATGTCGGCCCGGCCGCCGACCGATCCGCCCCTTCGAGCCCAGGAAGCGTCATGTCGTCCACCACGCTCGCCGCCCCCGAGGTGCCCACGGTGCCGGTGCCGCGCACCCGCCGCCGGTCGCCCCTTTCACTGCGCTACCTCACCACCCGCCTCGCGACCGCGTTCGTCGCGGTCTGGGCGGTGTTCACGCTCGTGTTCTTCTCCCTGTTCGCCGTGGGGAATCCGGCGCAGCTGCTCGTCGCGCCGGACGCCCCACCAGGTGAGCTGGAGCGGATCACCCGGCTGATGGGCTTCGACCGCCCGCTACCCGAGCAGTACCTGACCTTCCTCGGCCGCATGCTCGCCGGGGAGTTCCCCGAGTCGATCCGCTACCACCGTGATCCGCTCCTGCTGGTGGCCGAGCGGCTCCCCGCGAGCATCACGCTCGGCCTCACCGGTCTCGTCGTCGGCACGCTGATCGGTGGTGTCGCCGGCTGGCTGGGCGCCACCGCCCGCCGCCCGGTGCTGCGCAGGTCGCCGCTCTCAGTGCTCACCGGCCTCGACGCGCTGCCCAGCTTCTTCTTCGGCGTCCTGCTGATCTTCGGCTTCGCGATCCTGCTGCGGGTGCTGCCCACCTCCGGCGGTGGCACGCCGGCCCACCTCGTCCTGCCCGCGCTGACGTTGTCGGTGGTGGTCGCGGCGCCGGTCGGGCGCATCTTCCGGGCCGCGCTGCTCGACGTGCTGGAGCTCGACCATGTCCGCACGGCACGCGCGAAGGGGCTGGCGCCGGCGTCCGTCGCCGCCCGTCACGTCGTCGCGAACGCGCTGCCCCCGGTGCTGAACGTGCTCGGCGTGCAGGCCGGGATGGTGCTCGGCGGCGCGGTCGTCACCGAGGCGCTGTTCGCCTGGCCCGGCGTCGGCCAGCTGTCGATCTCCGCGCTGAACAACCGCGACTACCCGCTGGTGCTCGCCTGCGTGTGCGTCATCGCGCTCGGGTTCGTGCTGGTCAACCTCGCCGTCGATCTCGCGGCGGCGCTGCTGGACCCGAGGAGCCGCAGGTGAGCGCCCCGGTGCAGGCGATCGACGCGCGGGCGGGCGCGAACCGCCGCCGCCCGGTCCAGGGCGTGACCGGCGGCGTGCTCCTCGCGGTCGTCGCCGTGGTGACCCTCGGTGCCCCGCTGATCGCCCCGTACGACCCGCTCACCCAGGACCTGACGAGCGTGCTGCGGCCGCCGTCGGCCGAGCACCCGCTGGGCACCGATCAGCTCGGCCGCGACGTCCTGTCCCGGGTGCTGTTCGGGGGGCGCACCGCGCTGGGCGTGTCGCTGGTGGCCACGCTGGTCGCGACAGTCATCGGGGTTGGGCTGGGGGTGCTCGCGGCGTTCGGCGGGCGGTGGTGGGACGTCACTCTCGGCCGGCTGGCCGACGTGCAGCTCGCCGTGCCGGGCATCCTGCTGGCACTGGTCGTGCTGGCCTTCGCCGGTTCCGGGCTGGTCCCGCTGGTGGTCGTGCTCGCACTGAGCGCGTGGGTGCTCACCTTCCGGATCGCCCGGGTGCACGCAACGTTCGTGGCCGGCCAGCCGTACATCGAGGCCGCGCGGATCGCCGGGGCGTCCACCGCGGCCGTGGTGCGCCGGCACGTGCTGCCCGCGGTCGCGCCGCTCGTGCTGGTCGCGGCGACGCTGACCTTCTCCACCGTGCTGCTGCTGGAGTCCAGCCTCGGGTTCCTCGGCCTCGGTGTGCAGCCCCCGACCCCGGACTGGGGCGAGATGGTCGCCTCCGGGCAGGCCCAGCTGGCCGGGGCGTGGTGGGTGTCGATCTTCCCCGGGATCGCGCTGGTCGTCGTGATCGTCGGGGTCCAGCTGGTGGGTGACCGGCTCGCGGAACGGTTCTCGGTGCAGGGGAGGGCGGAACGGTGACCGCAGCACCAACCACGACGGCGACGACGGCAGAGATGGAGGCGACGGCGGCACCGCCGGGGACCCCGCTGCTGGAGGTGACCGGCCTGCGCACCCGCATCGGCGGCACCGACGTGGTCGACGGGGTCGATCTCGCGGTCCGGTGCGGCGAGGTGCTCGGCGTGGTCGGCGAGTCCGGCTCAGGCAAGACGCTGACCGCGCTCTCGATCGTCGGCCTGCTCCCGCGGGCGGCCCGCGTAGTGGGCGGGTCGATCGTGCTGGCCGGTCGGGACCTGCTGGCGCTGCCCGAGCGGCAACGGCGCGCTGTCCTCGCCGACGACGTCGGCGTGATCTTCCAGAACCCCACGGCCGCGCTGAACCCGCGGCTCACCGTCGGGGCGCAGCTGCGTGAGGCGCTCCCGCGGGAGCTGGGGCGGAACCGGGTGGCCGCGCGGCGGCGCGCCCTGGAGCTGCTCGACCAGGTCGGCGTCGCCCGCGCCGCGGAACGCCTCGCCGCCTATCCGCACGAGCTGTCCGGCGGTCTGAACCAGCGGGTGATGATCGCGATCGCGATCGCCCGGTCGCCGCGCCTGCTCGTCGCCGACGAGCCGACCACCGCACTCGACGTGAGCGTGCAGGCACAGGTGCTCGACCTGGTCGACGTGCTGCGGGCCGAGCTCGGCCTGGGGGTCCTGCTGGTCACCCACGACATCGGCGTGGTGGCCGACCGGGCCGATCGGGTCGCGGTCATGTCCGCCGGGCGCGTCGTCGAGCAGGGCCCGGCCGCCGACGTGCTGGAGCGGCCGGCGCACGAGCGCACCCGCACGTTGCTGACGCTGGTACCGCGGTTGGACGACCCGGCCCCGCCGCCGGTGCCGGCCGAAGGGCGGCCGCTGCTGGAGGTGCGCGACCTGCATCGGATGTTCCCCGGCACCGGCGGGGCCGTGCCGGTGCGCGCGGTCGACGGCGTCGACCTCGTGCTGCACCGCGGGCAGGCGCTCGGGCTCGTCGGCGGGTCCGGGTCAGGCAAGACGACGCTGGCCCGCCTCGTCGTCGGGCTGGACCGGCCCACGTCGGGAGCGATCCGCCACGACGGCGTCGATCCAGCCGCGCTGCGCGGCCCGGAGCGCCGCCGGTGGCGGCGCCGCGTCCAGTACGTTTTCCAGGACCCGTACGGCTCCCTGGACCCGCGCATGACGGTCGGGCAGATCGTCGCGCAGCCGCTCGTCCACTCCGGCACCCCCGCCGAGCGGGCCGGTGCCGAGGCGCGGGTGGCCGAACTGCTCACCGAGGTCGACCTGCCGCCGTCGTTCGCGCAGCGGCGGCCCGTCCAGCTCTCCGGCGGGCAGCGCCAGCGCGTCGCGATCGCTCGGGCGCTCGCGCTCGATCCCGCGCTCGTCGTGGCCGACGAACCGGTCTCCGCGCTCGACCTGTCCGTGCAGGCCACGATCCTGGGGCTGCTGGAGCGACTGCGCGAGACGCGCGGCCTGACCTACCTGGTGATCTCCCACGATCTCGCCGTCGTGAAGGGGCTGTGCACCGAGGTCGCGGTGATGCAGGACGGCCGGATCGTCGAACGGGGGCCGACCGAGCAGGTGCTCGACGAACCCCGTCATCCCTACACCGTCTCGCTGCTCGCCGCCGTCCCCGGCAAGGGGCTCGGCAGGCGGGTCGGCGCGTGACACCTCCCGAGAGGAACCCGATGTCCAGAAGACGCACCCTCCGGGCCGTCGCGGTGGCGCTCGCCGCAGCACTGGTCACGGCCGGCTGCGGCGCCGCGCTCGGCGGCGACAGCGCCGGATCGGGCGACGGCGACACCCTCGTGCTCGGCATCTCCCGTCAGCTCACCTCGCTCGACCCGGGTAGCTCCGGGTCCATCGACGGCGACGCCACCGTGCAGGGCGCCCTGTTCTCCAGCCTGACCCGGATCGACCCCGAGCAGAAGCTGGTCGGCGACCTCGCGACCAGCTGGCGGCAGGACTCGCCGACTCGCTGGACCTTCACCCTGCGGGAGGGCGTGAAGTTCTCCAACGGCGACCCGCTCGACGCGAACACCGTGAAGTGGAACTTCGAGCGGCTGCTCGACCCGGACACGAAGCTCACCTCCGCCCCGGCGATCCGCGCGATCGTCGAGAGCGTCGAGGCGCCGGACCCGCACACCGTGGTGATCAACACCAAGCGCCCCTACCTCGGCCTCGACGAGCGGCTCGCGACGCTGAACTTCACCCAGCAGCAGTGGGTCGAGACGCACAACCCCGCGCTCGAACCACTCGGCACCGGCCCGTACCAGCTGGAGTCGGTCGACCTGGAGAACGGCGCGACGCTGGTCCGCAACCCGCACTACTACGGCCCGGAACCTGCTTACGAGCGCGTCCGGTTCACGGTGCTCGCCACCGAGGCCGCCCGGGTGCAGGCCCTGCAGGCCGGTGACGTCGACGCCGTCATCCAGCTCGATCCCCAGAGCCTCGCCCAGTTCGCGAACGACGACCGCTACCGCACCGGTTCCCAGTGGAGCTCGTGGAACATGGTCCTGCGGATCAACGAGACCCGTGCCCCGCTCGACGATCCGCGGGTACGCAAGGCGCTCAACCACGCCATCGACAAGAAGGCGATCGCGTCGAGCCTGCTCGGACCGGACATCGAGCCGAGCAAGGGCCAGGTGCTCATCGCCCCCTACGACGAGATCAACCCGAACCTGCAGGCCTACCCGTACGACCCGGAGAAGGCGAAGGCGCTGCTCGCCGAGGCCGGCTACCCCGGCGGACTGGACCTGGAGCTGGCCCACTCGACCGGCACCTACATCGCCTCCGATGCGGTCGTGCAGGCCATCGCGCAGCAGCTCGGTGAGGTCGGCGTCCGGGTGCGGATCACGACCGCGCAGTTCCCGGCCTGGGTGCAGCGCAGCTACACCGACGACGTCGCCGACCTGATCTACATCGGCTACTCCAGCGGCTATCGCCACCCCGCGGAGCGCCTGCGGATCTACACCAGCTCGTACGCGCAGAGCCACTACAGCGACCCGGTCTACGACGAGCTGGTCGAACAGCTCAGCAACGCCACCACCCGCGAGGAGCAGACCCGGCTCGGGTACGCCGCCACCGAGGCGTTCCACGAGAACCCGCACGTGGTCTTCCTCTGGGCGCAGCCGCTGACCTGGGCCGTCAGCAAGGACGTCGAGTGGGTCCCGCGCCCCGAGCACTGGCTGCTGCCCCAGGACTTCCGACCCGCGAACACCGGCTGAGGAGCGACCATGACCACGACACCGGAGAACCCGGAAACGATCGACGTCGAGGCCGAGCGGCAGCGCCGCAAGGTCGCGCTCGCCGCGACGCTGCGCCTGTTCGCCAGGCTCGACTACGAGTTCGGGTTCAACGGCCACCTGACCGTGCGCGATCCCGGCGCCGACGACCTGTTCTGGGCCAACCCGTGGCAGGTCCCGTTCGGCCGCGTGCGGGTGTCGGACCTGCTGCTGGTCTCCTCGGGGGATCCGGCGGGGAGGATCGTGCAGGGCCCGCCCGGCGCGCGGGTCTCGGGGTTCGCGAGCCAGCACGTGCTGCACGCGGCCCGCGCGGACGCCGTCGCCGTCGTCCATGTGCACTCGCCGGCCGGATTCACCTGGTCCAGCCGGCCCGAGCTCTTGCCGCCGTGGACCACGGACGCCGCGCTGCTGCACGGCCTGCAGGCGGTGCACGAGACCTTCGGGTTCCCGGACCGCGGCTCCACCGCGGACGCACTCGGCCCCACCGCGAAGGTGCTCATCCAGCGCGGGCACGGCTTCATCACGATCGGCCGGTCCGTCGAGGAGGCGGCGTTCCTGTTCATCGCCGCCGAACGGGCCGCCGACCAGGCGTTGCGGCTGGCCGCCGCCGGGCGCGGTGACCGCGTCGCCGACGAGCTGCTCGCCAAGTGGCCGCTCACTCCCGAGCTGGCCGAGCAGCACTACGCCCCGCATCTGCAGCAGGTGCTGCACGACGAACCGGAGCTGCTGTCATGACCGCGCAGGAACCCCGCAGGATGCGGCTGGGCATGCTGATCGGCGGCGTGGGCAACCACCAGGGAGCCTGGCGCCGCCCCGAGAGCCGCGTCGAGGAGATCACCTCGCTCAGCCTGTTCACCGATCTCGCTCACTGGGCCGAGGCCGCCAAGATCGACGCCCTGTTCATGGCCGACGGGCTGACCCTGGAGACCCAGCGGATCAAGGCGGGACCGTACGGTCACCTCGAACCGGTGACGCTGCTGTCGGCGCTGGCCGCACGCACCGAGCGCATCGGGTTCATCGGCAGCGTGTCCACGACGTTCACCGAGCCGTACAACCTTGCCCGCCAGATGGCCTCGCTCGACCACATCTCCGGCGGCCGCGCTGCATGGAACATCGTCACGTCCGCATGGGGAGAGGTGAACTTCGGGGTCCCGCTCCCGTCGCACGCCGACCGGTACGTGCGCGCCGCGGAGTTCGTCGAGGTCGTCACGGCACTGTGGGACAGCTGGGCCGACGACGCCGTGCTCGCCGACCGCGCCGGCGGCACCTACGCGCTGCCCGAGCGCGTGCGGCGGATCGACCACGTGGGCGAGCACTTCCGCGTGGAGGGCCCGCTGAACGTGCCGCGCAGCCCGCAGGGCCGCCCGGTTCTGGTGCAGGCCGGGTCGTCCGCGGACGGGAAGAACTTCGCCGCCCGCTACGCGGAGGTCGTGTTCACCGCCCAGCAGACCCTCGCCGACTCCCAGGCCTTCTACCGCGATCTCAAAGCCAGGGTGGCGAAGGCGGGCCGGGACCCGGAGAAGGTGAAGATCCTGCCGGGCGTGAGCCCGATCGTCGCGCCCACCGAGGCGGAGGCACAGGCCCTGGCCACCGAGCTGCGCGAGCTGATCAACGTCGAGGTGGGGCTGGAGCGGCTGCAGAAGCAGCTCGGCGGCGTCGACCTGTCAGGCCTCGACCTCGACGGCACCATCCCGCCGGAGCTGCTCCCGCCGATCGAGACCGTGCAGGGCCGGCAGAGCCGCTACGGCGTGTTCAAGGAGCTCGCGGTCACCGAGAAGTACAGCATCCGCAGGCTCATCGAGATGGAGGTCAGCTCGTCCGGGCACTGGGTCCCGATCGGGTCGCCGGAGCAGATCGCCGACCTGCTCACCGAGCGGTTCACCCAGCGCGGCTGCGACGGGTTCGTCCTGTTGCCCGCGTACATCCCCGAAGGCGTGCAGCTGCTCACCGACGCGGTGATCCCGATCCTGCGCGAGCGGGGGCTGTTCCGCGAGGAGTACGAGGGCGTGACGCTGCGCGAGAACCTCGGCCTCGACCGGCCGGCCGCCCGGTAGTCGCCTGCAACCGAGAACGACGTTGCGTGCTCAATTCGCCTCGGCGATCACGTCGACATCGTTCTCGACGGCCCACCTGCACGATCGTTTCCTACTTGTCTCGGAGCACTCGGCATGACCACATCTCCTGTCGCCGACCGCACGATCCCGTCCACCGCGTCCCGCGAGGTCGAGTTCATCAGCCTCACCCACCTCAACCCGTCCACCGAGCTGGCCCCGATCCCGACGCGCGGGATCGAGTTGGACTACTTCCGCCGCTACGTCGCGACCCTCGAGGAAGCGGGCTACGACTACACGCTGCTGCCCTACGGTTCCAACAGCGCGGACTCGATCGTCGCGGCGTCGGCAGTCGGACAGCTGACCGAGCGGCTGCGCCCCATCGTCGCCGTCCGGCCCAACACCGCGTTCCCACTGGTCGTCGCCCAGCAGCTGGCGACGCTGGACCAGTTGACCGAAGGCCGCGCGGTCATCCACCTGATCAGCGGCGGCAACGACACCGAGCAGGCCCGCCAGGGCGACTACCTGCCCAAGACCCGCCGCTACGCGCGCACCAGCGAGTTCATCGACCTGCTGCGCCGGGCGTGGACCGAGCGGGAGCCGTTCAGCCATCACGGCGAGTTCTACAGGTTCGACGAGTTCGGCCCGGGCTTCCGCCCGTACGGCGAGACGATCCCGATCTCCATCGGCGGCCAGTCCGACGAGGCGTTCGAGATCGGCGGGCAGAAGGCCGACATCTTCAGCTTCTGGGGCGAGCCGCTCGACGAGATCCGCGCCCAGATCGACCGCGTGAACGCCATCGCCGACACGGCGGGCCGTCCGCACCCGCGGATCTGGGTGACGTTCCGGCCGATCATCGCCCCCACGGAGGAGGCTGCCTGGCGCAAGGCCTACGACTACGCCGAGAAGATCGGCGCGACGTTCCGGGCCGGCAGCTACCCCAAGCACTCCCGGTTCACCCGGGATGCACCGCAGAACGTCGGCTCGCAGCGCGCGCTCACCTTCGCCTCGCGGGGCGAGGTCTACGACCGCGCCCTGTGGACCCGCACCGCGGCCGTCACGAACGGCACCGGCGCGTCCACGGCGCTCGTCGGCACGCCGGAGACCGTCGCTGCGGCGATCCTTGACTACATCGACCTGGGCGCGTCCCTCGTCTCGATCCGCGGCTACGACACCCTCGCCGACGCCGCCGACTACGGCAAGTACGTGCTGCCGCTGGTCCGCCAGGAACTAGCCCACCGGGAGGCGACCGGGCAGCGGGGCACCCTGCAGGACGACCACCCGGGCGCCCACCGGCCCGGCTTCGACGCCGACGCGCTGGCTGGTGCGCGGTGACCGTCGCGCTGCCGAAGTTCGCCCGGCCCGACCTGTCCGACGAGGCGCTCGCCGCCGTCACCGCCGAGCTCGCGGCCACCGCCGAGGAGTACGACCGCAGCGGCGCGGTCCCTGAGGCCGGGATCGTGGCGGCGCACCGGGCCGGCCTCCTCACCGCGACGGTGGGGGAGCGCTACGGCGGCCCGGGCGTCGGGCTCGTCGACAGCGCGCGCATCCTCATCGCGCTCGGCGAGGGCGATCCCTCGGTCGCGCTGCTGGCCGCGAACACCCTCAGCGCGCACCGGCAACAGGACACGACCGGGCACTGGCCGTTGGACGCCTACGCCGATCTGCTGCGCCGCAGCGCCGAAGGTCCGGCACTGGTCAACGCGGTCCGGGCCGAGCCGGAGCTGGGCGCCCCGGCCCGCGGTGGGCTGCCGAAGACGGTGGCCCGCCGCACCGGGGACGGCTGGGAGCTCTCCGGTCGCAAGGCGTACGCCACCGGCGGTCCCGCGCTCGCCTACCACGTCGTGTGGGCACAGGCCGACGAGGGCCGTGTCGAGCCGCGCGTCGGCCACCTCGTCGTGCCCGGCGACAGCCCCGGCATCACCTGGATCGACACCTGGGACCACCTGGGGCTACGCGCCTCGAACACCCACGACGTCGTCTATGACCGGGTGCGCGTGCCGGAGTCGGCGTTCATCGAGATCCCCCGGGTCGACGGAGCGTACCGCGATCCCGCAGCCGCCACCGGCATCGCGGGCTTCGGCCATCCCGCTCTCTACGTCGGGGTCGCGCGGGCCGCCCGCGCCGCCTTCGTGCGGTTCGCTCGGGAACGAGTGCCGGCGGCGCTGGGGCGCCCGATCGCCGAGACCGAGCGCATCCAGTCGGTCGCGGGCGAGATCGACGCGCAGATCGCGCAGGCCGAGACGCTGCTGTTCGGCGCGCTGCTGCGGGCCGAGGCGGGCGACACCCGCCACCTGCCGCAGCTCTCCCTGCTGAAGGTGGCCATCGCCCGCAGCGTCGTCACGGCCGTGCAGACCGCCGTCGCGGCGCTGGGCAACCCCGCGCTCAGCCGGCACCTGCCGCTGGAACGCCACCTGCGGGACGTGCTCTGCGTGCGCGTGCACCCGCCGCAGGAGGACGCCGCTCTGCTCGCCGCCGGCCGCCGCGTACTCGCGACGGCCTGACCCTGCCCGTACCGGCCCGTCCAGCGCGGACCACCCACGTCCGACGAAACACCACGCAGAAGAGAACCTCCATGCCCGCACGCCACTCCGCTCGCCACGCCGCCTCCTCGCCGCCGCGCTCCTGGCCGCCCTGCTCCTCGGGACCGCATGCGGTGGCCCGGCGTCCGCCGGTTCGGGCGAAGCCCGTGACGGCGGAGACCTCACCTTCCTCATCGACTCGCTCGGCGCCACCTGGATCCCCAACAACAGCTCGATCTCCAGCTTCCAGGGCCACATCTGGGGCCACGTCACCGACAAGCTCGTCTACGTCGACGACCAGGGCCGGACGTCGCCGTGGATCGCCGAGAGCTGGGAGCAGAACGCCGACGCGACCGAATTCACGCTGCACCTGCGGCCCGGTGTGACGTTCTCCGACGGCTCACCGGTCGACGCGGCCGCAGTCGTCGCCAACCTAGATATGTGGGCGCACGGTGCCCCGGAGCGCGGCATCAATCCGATCGGGCTGTTCCCCAAGACCTACGCGGGTGCCGAGGCCGTCGACCCGGCCACGGTGAAGGTGTCGTTCAGCGCCCCGACGCTCGGGTTCATCCCGACACTGGGCTACCACGGCTCGATCCTGATCTCGCCGAAGTCACTCGGGCTGCCCGCCGAACAGCAGGCCGACCCGACCAACGACATCGGCAGCGGGCCCTACATCATCGAGTCCTGGAAGCAGGACGACCACGTCGTGCTGCGCAAGCGGCCCGACTACGACTGGGGTCCGGCGGCGCTGGGCCAGCAGGGCCCGGCGCGCATCGACACCATCACCTACAAGGTGGTGGCCGACCAGCAGGTGCGCAGCTCCTCGGTGACGTCGGGACAGGCCGACGTTGCCTACAACCCGTCGCCGAAGGAGTTCGCCTTGTTCAAGGCTCAGGGCCTGCAGGTCGGCGCGCCCCGCTACCTCGGCTTCGTCAACGGGTACGCGATCAACACGCGGATCGCGCCGTTCGACGACCCTGCGGTGCGCCAGGCGCTGCAGCACGGCATCGACCGCCGGCAGATCCTCTCGACCGTCTACACGCCGGAGTGGCTGCCCGCGACGTCGTTCATCCAGAGCAACGTGCCGGGCGCGACCGACCACAGCACGTCCTTCGTCCACGACCCGGTCATGGCCGCGGCGCTGCTCGACGGCGCCGGCTGGGCGTCCGGCCCGGACGGCATCCGCACGAAGAACGGCGCGCGACTGGAGCTCACCCTGTATCCGAACCCCTACCTGGCTGCCTCCAAGGATGTCGACGAGCTGGTCGCTCAGCAGCTGCGGGCCCTCGGGTTCGACGTGCGCCTGCAGGTGTTCGACGTGATCACCTACTCGGAGCGGATCAAGCTCGGTGGCAATGTCGCGCCCGCCGTCGAGGTGACCCGCAGCTTCATCGACGCCGGCACCGTCAGCGGGGTGCTCACCGACCAGGAAAACGGCGAGGACTGGTTCGACCTTGGCACCTCCGACGCGCGCCTGACGGATCTCGCCGCCGGAATCGCCCGGGCCAGCGATCCCGCGGCCCGGGACGAGCTGCTCGACGAGCTCCAGGGCTACGTGCTCGACCAGGGCTACTTCGTCCCGCTCACCGAGATCGTGCAGCGGCTGTACCTGTTCTCGCCCCGGGTGCACGGCGTGACCTTCAACGGGATCGCGTACGCCAACTTCGCCACGGCCTGGATCGATGACTGAGCGCCGGATCGGTCGCGGCTTCGGCCGCTTCGTGCTGCGCCGCGTCGCGCAGGCCGTCGTCGTGATCCTGCTCGCCTACGTGTTCACCTTCGTCGTGATCAGCGTGCTGCCCGGCGACCCGGTGAGCGCGATGCTGGCCGATCCGCAGAACGGGTTCACCGCCGAGCAGGCCCAGCGCATCATCGCCTACTACGGGCTCGACCGGCCGATCCCGGAGCAGCTGTGGCAGTCGCTGACCCGGTTCGTCACCGGTGATCTCGGGTTGTCGCTGCGCAGCAATCGCCCGGTGGCCACGCTCCTCGCCGAGGTGCTGCCGTCCACGCTGGTGCTCGCCGGTTCCGCCGCCGTGATCGGGCTCGTGCTGGCCTTCGCGATCGCGCTCGGCGTGCACCACCTGCCCCGGCCGCTGGGCTCGGTGCTGCGGGCGTTCCCGTCGCTATTCCTGTCCGTGCCGACGTTCCTGATCGGGCTGTTGCTGATCCAGGTGTTCTCGTTCCGGCTCGGTCTGTTCCGGGCAATCGATTCGGACGGCGCGGTCGCGACCTACTTCGCGGCGCTGACCCTCGGCATCTTCGTCTCCGCACAGATCGCCGAGGTGCTCATCACCAACCTCGACCACGAGGCCGGCCAGGACTACGCGGGCGTGGCGCGCTCCCGCGGGCTGGGGCGGGCCGCGCTGCTGCTGCGCCACCTGCTCAAGCCGTCGTCCCTGCCGGTAGTGACCGTGCTCGCCGTGATGGTCGGCGAGGTGCTGGGCGGCTCGATCATCACCGAGTCGGTGTTCGGGCGGACCGGCCTGGGCAGCCTCGTCGAGCGGGCGGTCGCCAGCCAGGACCTGCCCGTCCTGCAGGCCGTCGTGACGCTGGCTGCCGTCGTCTTCGTCGTGGTCAACCTCCTTGCCGACCTCACCTATCCGCTGCTCGACCCGCGGGTGCGCCTGGGTGGCACACGGCCCGGCACGGCCCGTCCCGCCACGCTCACGCAGGAGGTGCCGGTCCGATGACCCTCGTCGTCGTCCGTCCGGTGCTCGGCGGCAGGCGCGTGCCCGTGGCCGTCGTGCTGTCGTTCCTCGTGCTGACGCTCGTCATCGCCTGGTCGGTCGCGCCCGGCCTGTTCACCGGTCACGATCCCGTGCTCGGCGATCCCGCCGAGATGTTCCGGCCCCCGGACGCCGAGCACGTGTTCGGCACCGATCAACTCGGCCGCGACGTGTACACCCGCGTCGTGCACGGCACCGCGTCCTCGGTGACCAGCGCGCTGGTCGCCGTCGGGATCGGGCTCATCGTGGGCGGTCTGATCGGGCTGCTGTCGGGGTTCCTCGGCGGCGTCGTCGACGCCGCGCTCGCCCGGTTCGTCGACGTGCTGCTGGCCATCCCGAGCTTCCTGCTCGCGGTCGTCGTCGTCAGCGCGCTCGGCTTCCGCACCATCAACGCGGCCATCGCGACCGGGGTGTCGGCTGTGGCGGTCTTCGCCAGGGTCATGCGCTCGGAGGTGCTGAAGACACGCAGCGCCGTGTTCGTCGAGGCCGCGCTGGTGCTGGGCGGCTCCCGCCGGCACGTGCTGCTGCGGCACGTGCTGCCGAACGCGTCCCGCTCGGTGCTGCAGCTGTCGGTGCTGCAGTTCGGCCTGTCGATCCTGACGATCGCAAGCCTGGCGTTCCTCGGCTACGGCGACCCACCGCCCTCGTCGGACTGGGGGCTGCTCGTGGCCGACGGCAAGGACTACCCGCTCGCACCGTGGCTCGTGCTCGCGCCCGCGCTCGTCATCATCGTCACCGTCCTCTCCCTGAACAGGATCAGCCGATGGCTCCGCACGACCGTCTGAGCTCCACCCTCACCGAGAACCGGCCGGCGGAGTCCAGCCCGGCCGCGCCGCCGCTGCTGCGGATCGACGGCCTCTCGGTCGCCTACGGCGGCACGCAGGTCGTGTCGGACGTCGGGTTCACGCTCGAGCCCGGCGCGAGCCTCGCCCTGATCGGCGAGTCCGGGTCCGGCAAGTCCACGGTCGCGAAGGCGCTGCTGCGGCTGCTCCCGCCCGCCGGGCAGGCCCATGGCCGCATCGAGATCGACGGGGCGGAGGCGCTGGGGCTTCCCGAGCGGCGCTTCCGGGCGCTGCGCGGGCGGGTGCTCGGCTACGTCCCGCAGGACCCCGCCAGTGCGCTCAACCCGGTGCGCACGCTCGGCGCCCAGGCCGACGAGGCCGCCCGGCTCGTCGACGGACTCGACGCGGCCGGGCGCACCGAGCTCGTCCTGCAGACCTTCGCCGACGTCGGGCTCGCCGATCCGCGCCGCGTCGCCGCCGCGTACCCGCACGAGCTGTCGGGCGGCATGCTGCAACGCGTCCTCATCGGGCTCGCGGTGCTGCCGCGGCCTCGGCTCCTGGTCGCGGACGAGCCGACGTCCGCGCTGGACGTCACCATCCAGAAGCGGATCCTCGACCTGCTCTCCGACCTGAGCGCAGATCTGCGCGTCGGGCTGTTGCTGATCACCCACGACCTGGCGATCGCCGCCGAGCGGGCCGATCGGATCGTCGTGCTCAAGGACGGCGCCGTCCAGGAGGCCGGTGCAACGCGCGCGGTGTTCGCCCGGCCCACGTCGGCCTACACCCGCAGGCTGCACGCCGACGTGCCGGCGCTGAACCCGGACCGCTACGCCGAGCTGCGCGCGGCCGGGGCCGCCCGGGCGGACGCGCCCGCCGCCGTCGAGGTCAGCGGGGTGACGAAGACGTTCGGCCCTGTCACCGCCGTCGACGACGCCTCCTTCACCGTCGCCGCCGGAACCACCCACGCCCTCGTCGGCGAGTCCGGCTCGGGCAAGACGACGGCGATCCGGCTGCTGCTCGGGCTGGAACGGCCCGACTCCGGGCGGATCACGGTGGCCGGCCGGCCGCTGCCCGAGACGCCCGGGGAGCTGCGCAGCGTCCTCCGGCACCTGCAGCTGGTCTACCAGAACCCGTTCACCTCGCTCGACCCGACGTGGCGGGTGGAACGGCTGGTGCGCG
>Ga0065720_1003008_pt1 | contig 29276 bp, 21 predicted proteins | sample Thericmetagenome_FD_59107 | JGI IMG/M metagenome (GOLD analysis project Ga0065720, IMG submission 59107) | Thermophilic microbial communities from the Joint Bioenergy Institute, California, USA of rice/straw/compost enrichment - eDNA_2 v2... | ecosystem: Engineered > Solid waste > Grass >... | reverse complement strand
GGAGGAACCAAGGGAAGTCTATCATGACCAGGCAGCTTCCTTTATAGAATCCTCATCATGCCTCGGCCATATGGCTCATTCTCATCGGTCATCCGGCTCTAGACATCTTCCGGGATCACCACGTATTTGTGCCGCTCACAATCATCCTGTCTCTGGTGTCCCTTATGTTGGCAGTCGGGGACATCCCTTTCCTTGGACTGCCGTGTCCATGTGACACCCCTGGAAAGCCTGAAAGGCCTAGGCACTCACAAGGGCAAGATTCCATAAAGGAAGGTACCCTGACAAGATGAAGAACTTCTCTTGGATTATTCCTCTCCATAACATAAGGACACTGAGGGCCAAGAAAGATTATTACATGTATCAATTGACTTCGGTGTGCACCTCTTATTATAATTGTCTATCATCTAACCCATTTGACCCACTGTCGTCCCTGCTCACACCAGACCAAGTCCCTCGTTACAGATGTAACAGCAGTAGATGGGTCGCAGTTCAGAGTCGACTTCCAGAATCACATCTAAGGTATTTGTAATGACCAGGACACTGACTGTTAACTGGAGGGCGTATGTATTGATGGGTTCAATTGTGTTGGTATATTCGGACCTACGGACAAGTCATTGCCAACTCTTTCTGGTACCTCATGCTAACCAATCATTCTATCTTTCCTAAGTCGCCATGTATCATGGGCCTATTAACAGGTTTGTAGCACCGACGAAGGCCAACGTTGTAATATGGGATACCTGACTCTTACTTCCAACCTTGACAGGTTCACAAAATGTCATATGGACACGGCAGTTCAAGGAGAAGAAATATCCTTGACAGCCAACATATAGAACACCGGTGACACAAGAGCTGAGAAGGGCAAAGGCATATTTGATTGGTAGAACCCGGAAAATATAAGGGGTGCCAAGAATGAGTTAGATAACCTTGACACGATGAGAAAACTCCTAAAGATCTCAGGAAACCGCGAGGTATTCACAAGGGTAAACGAATTTTGTAAAGGGAGCTACTTGGACACGATAAAGGATTTCTCTTGGTCTTCCTCCCCCAACACAAAGACACTGAGGACCAAGAAAGGTTATTACACGTAGCAATTGACTTCGTTGTGCACCCCACATCGTTAGTGGCTATTATCTAACCCATTTGACACATTGTTGATCCCTGCCTGCACCAGACCAAGTCACCCGTTACACATAATACAACTGTGGACCCAGCCCTACAGAGAAGGTCCTCTCCGCGCATGCAACACCATATACATCGCCGGCTGCCTTGCATTCAACTTCTAAGTCACCATCATCAAGCTCAGATCCCATACTGACAAGCTCTCCAGTTGCAACAATATCATCAGACCCAGGGGTCAACAGAAGCTCCTCCTCTAGTTCGCCACTACCAGACTTGGATGAGAAAGACAGCAAGGGAGTGGATATTGGGACCATTGTCGATAGCATAGTCAGTAGTCTTGTTCTAATATGCATAACAGCGATTATCATTATCTGGATGATCCGTCGAAACAAGAACCAAGTCCGCAGTATTGCTCCAGCATCATCAGATCTAATGAGTGGACAACCAGAAGTGTATCTGGAGCAAATAGCGAGCCCGTAGAATTTCCGGCGTGCAAGGAGCCTATTCCATGTGTTCAAGTCCTCACTCCTCCAGGTTATCCAAAGAACACAGAATGTGCGGGAGCTCAACAGCCAATACTTGTAGAATTACTGGCAAGTGCGGCTGCTGAGCAGCCTAAGGCTCATAACAGTGCAAGGGGATCCCCATGAATGAATGGCAAAGATAGCTAAAGTTGCACATCCAATAGATTTCAAAACATCATTGCGAAAGCTTTGGTAGTCTTTGTCTTATTCTTCATGCTTTATTGTTTCTTTTGAAAGTGGAATGGGCAAGTTTAGGGAGGATTGAGTTAGGTATACCCTTGCATTTTATGCCTGCATGTTAAACGTATCCAAAGACCTAAAGTAGATTAACTTGTCACAAGACAACATTCAGCAAATTAGTATGCAATATGTGCTGACATTAGGTGATACACATCTCATATGCCTGTCACCCAGGACGAATTTATCCAGATAACCATCCTTCCCATCCCTGAAGAGATCTACCCAAAACTATTGGTCGAGAAACAGAGGGTTCCTGGGCCTGCTTCAGCGCCTTAACTCCTCCTCTTACAACATCCCAGTTGTGCAAAAAGCCACGAAGAAGCAGAACAGTCAATAACAGAGACCCAGGAATGTATAGAGACATGATGGGTCCAGCCCAGAGTAAGAGACAACACACAGCAAGGTTATTCCAGACAAACCTGATTTCAATAACCGAAAGGAAAAACTTCAAGACCCACTCACCGAACCACCGTCGTTATGAAACAACAGCAGTGGCCACTGCCCAGTTTGTGGATCTGGAGGTTGGTTGACGTGCTCAACCATCGTACAGGCACCCACATCTGCCGGTCTTCCCGTCCCCAGAGTGAGCAGGGTAGTTGCACTGAACCGATCTTGGTTCCCGGGCATGGACGTAGCCCGGTTGTCGGTCATGGCAGCAGCCCAGTCGTGCCAGGCGTTTGTGATTGCTGCAGTCTGCGCCATGAACTGAGTTTGAGCGGACCAGTTGTTTGCAGCTTGTCCAGCGACGTGCTGCGTGGCCTGCGAAGCAAAGGCAATAAGGGGGTTCGTCGCCTGTACTGCTGATTCGCTGACTGCAGCGGTAGTCGTTGGCGCTGCTGTAGCTGTTGCAGCTGACGCTGCTGCGTACAGGTACTGTGTTGAGTCAATTGATCCTCCCTGATTACTGGGGTTTGGATGGGAGGGGGTTCCAGAAGCTGCTTGGGAACTGTAAGCAACAGAAGCGTATTGTGGTGATGAAATGTTCGGATCATAATAACTGCTTCCATTTGTTGCTATTGCGTCACGTTGTACGTGATGCCTGGGAATGGGAGCTGTCGCAGTGGATGGGACAGAGTTGGCTGGGGAATCGTTTTGCCTTGCCACTGGTTGCGGATATGGTGCTGGCGACTCCGATTTCATTGTGCCAGTGGACGAGTCAGACGGCGGGCCTGGCTTGCGCATATCCTGTTCAATCGAGCCAACTGTACGATCAATAATGCCGCCAACGTCCGCGGCAAGGCGGCTTCCAGCACCTAGAAACCGTAACGTCAGTTGAGAAGATCGAAGACTGCTGGGGTAAAACACATACCCATTTGCCGCCCAATTTCGGCGATGATGCTCAACCACGCCCTTGCATCTTCGCGGAGAGCAGCTACCTCGGCCTCTGTAACATCAAAGCGCCGTTGCCAATGTGCAACAAGAAGGGAGAAAAGAGCAGCGAGATAGACGGCAAGCTGATACCAGGTCGTATCGAGAGACTTCTTCCTTTGTACTTCCTTGACGACCTTCAGAAGCTCTTTGACCGTTTCCTCGCATATCCTCGAGTTTTCAGCAATAACCTTGGGATCGTTGGACATACAGACTGAAGGATGTCTTAGACATAACTTGAACTCGAGACAAAAGGCTCGAGTATACATTGCAAAGAGCATACCAGGGTCGTTTTGGCGGTTCGGGTCGCGATATGTTTCCAGCCGTAGTTCGGTAGGCAAACTTTCGATAAACTTATCCATAGCAGCGTCAAGATCCTGGACTACCTGGACATAACGCCTCGGGTCACATCGCACGCCGTAGATCTTGGTGTACATTTCCATATACAGTGGTACAACTTTAAAGCCCATGAGACCGACGTGCCAACTGCAGCGGCCAACCTGGGAGTGATCCAAAATACCTTCCTCGCCCAGATATTCGTCTTCAATGGGAATAGGAAAGTCGACGTCAAACTCGTAAAGAGAGATTGGCATGGGTCTGCCGAGACGGCCGCTGAGAGTAACCATGACAGCCAGGATAACCCACCAAACTCTCTTCCGCATCTCGTTTTCCAAGGTAGTGGTGTTGTTGGGCATCTTAACTCTCCGGTGGAGATTCAACTCCAGGGCCTTAATGAAGGCGTACTGGGCAATCGTTGAAGAGCAAGCGGGCTTGGGAAAGTTTCGTGTGTGGACCATGATCATGGCCAAAGCCTGAACAGCCGTCAAAGTTGGCGAGATGGCAAGGTCGAAGAACTTGCTCAGGCACCAATGGTAGTGTCGATTTGAGAGCTCGTTGAGTTGTGCATACCTCTCAGGCTCCTCACGATTTCTGATGCCATATTGGAACCACATGGTAGCAAAGACCATATGAACCGTGACCAACTCTGGTATTGTTGGCTTATAACCTTCATCATAGATACGAGTCAACTGCGCCGCAAATCAGCATGGGCATTTGAGAGTGAACGATGCGCCCACAGGGTATGCATGACTTACAAGCCGAAAGAATGAGGGCTTATGGAGAACAGGGAGAAACGGCGAGACAGCCAGAAAGTACCACTCAGCATAGGTGAAGGCGTCTGGTTTGGGGGGAAGTTCAATGTGCTCGGGAGGAGGGTTAACACGCAGTATAGACTGAAGAAAAGCCATGACGGATTTATTATAAAGCGGCGATCCAATGGGCGTTTCCGGTGGGGGCTCGTCCGTGTCTGGAGACTCGAATGATGCGATGTCGATGACAGTTCCCAAAATGGACAATTTGGTTCCCTTGATAGAGCTCAACAGGGCATTATCTTCGGCCACCCCCAGGTAGCTGTCTGTCCGCCGTGACTCTAGCGCAGAAAATGGGATATAATCGCCCAAAGTAATCTGGGGCTTTTGCCGGTAGTTCTTCACCCACACGAGCCCAACTTGTGTCCATTCGTCTTTTGATGCCGGATTCTGCACAGGGTTGCTACTTGCATCATACGTGACTGCTGAAGGGTATGTAGTCGTATACCCGGGCCATTGCCATGGCCTAACCTCGATGCCGTTGCTTTCCAACAGCTTCTCCAGTTCACGGATATGCACCAGCATTGCCCCCTTTTCGCGCTCGAGTTGCTGCAAGTAACCACGCCGCTCAGTGCGGCCAGTGACACGATCTGTCACATAGCATTCAATGTTTTGGTTCGTGCAGTGAGAACACCCTTCTGGGAGGGCATCACAACGGATCTTGCGAACCTGGGTAGGAAAGTCTTGTCAGCAAACACAGCTATGATCCCTCTTCAGAACACGCGGAGTGTACCTTGCACCGATCGCATGCTTGTCCAGTGCGCGTGTAGGACTGTAGCTTGCTTTTGACGACGCTGGAGAAATCTGATGGGCTACGCTCAACTCGCGGCAGCTTTGGCTTGGGAGCCGCTGACTCGGCGTTGGCGAGGGCAGTGTCACCAGCGGTTCCGGGACGTTTGTTCGTTTGGCGGGACTGAGGCATGCTGGTGACTGTCGGCAACCGGCAGGTTGCAAGAAGTTGGGGCAGATGCTGTGCCGCGCCAGCACGTGCGGCGACGGGACGAAGAGGAGCGTCTCACCGGGACGGCAATGCAATTGTTGTGGACGGAGTGCGACAGCTGCAGCGCGCAAATGAACTGATTGAGCGGAGAAACAGCGAGTTGAGAACGACCGGAGTTGGCGCAGATGCGGTGCACGGCGCAGACCCGTAGCGAAGATGCACGATGCACAATCTAGAAATCTGAACCAAGCATCGCTGGTGTCCCAATGCCCTAGTTGTTGGGAAGACGAGATGGCATGACCCTGACGCCAACCAACATCTGCACGTGTTCTCGTCGTGGTCAAAACGGTGTATGGAAGTTCATGCTATGGGGCCAGTGATAATACAATTGCGGCGTGTCTGAGCGGGACTCTATGTGATGAGACGGTGCGGCACAGGGACCGCCTGCGGAGAACCGATGTACCTCGCCAGGTCGCCGTGATTGATGCGTCCTGCAGACGCGCAGCGCCGGGTGACGTGACAAAGGGAGAATATCAATTTCGAGAGTTTCAGGGTTAGGGTTTACTGCCACAGCCTTGTGGGAACACATTGGATCATAATTTCAAGTGATGCCCGGTCAAGAAACCCCGTGGTTCGCGCTGCCCCTCCACGGACAAAGTCGCAAGGATTCCGTACACAACCAGCAACTTGGAAGCCGACAGACGACCTGAACAAGGACAAAAGTACTTACAATATTCTGTTGGCCAACTAGAGCATTTGTCACTGTCGAGGACTCTTGTTCGACTTCGCAGCAAACGCGATCAAGTTCAACTGTCTATTCTGTCCCTATATTCCCCGTTTCCTTCATCTCGACGTCGTAACAAACGCAATGGCCCTCGAAAACGTTGCGCTCGAACACGTCCCCTCAGGATACGGTGTCTACGTTGGCTTCTTTCGTGATGTCACCAATGCCGACTTCCTCCACCAACAATTATTGTCCCGCAACAGGGACTTTGAGTATGCTTTTATCGACGCATCCTCCGTCATCTCGCGACTGCATCTCCTATCAGCCGTCTACAGCGCCCTCAACACATTACTAGTCGGGGCATTGAGGACACCAAATGTCCACTCAGAGATCGTGACGTCGTTCAACACAAACAACAATGTACGGGCGCCCTCAAAGTAAGGTGTTGGTACTCAGCCAGCGCTGATCCCTGATCCTTCTTCTAGATTGCCGATGCGTACAGAAGATGGGGCATAACGCCAGGAAAAACCAAGGACCTTATCGTAGTGAAGATCATCTCTCCCACCGCAGAAGGACAAAATGGATTCTCGGCAACTTCAGCGCGCACGCCAGAAGCTATCTGGGCTCACCTAACAGAACACGTCATGGGCAAACCCGTGCCAGTGACGGACTCGGAGATTGCTCAGGCGACGGACTGGCCTAAGGTTCGCAAATATTACAGACTCAATGGCGTGCCAGCACTAGAAAAGGTCGCAGACAAGGCAGAGCACCAGAGGAAAATGGAACAGCTCGCTATCATGGGCATGGCCTTGCGCGGCTTATGATGGCAGGCGTTCTTGGTAATCATGATGAAATGCTTCTCTGAGGCAATTCAATCCAGGTGATCGCGCTTGTCTATGTTGCTTTTTGGCTTCAGTCGTACAGCAACACGAACCGCACATGGTGAGGCCAATGATGTTGAGAGGGTGAACTGCACCCAGCTGCGATCTATAAGAAAGGTAAGGCTTGAGCTCGAGAGAAAGACAAGGCTGGATACAGCTCTCAATCTGGGTGCTGCGATTCCATGCAACGCTAGCCCCGTCATTCACAGAGTTTGGACGTGAAAAGGTACAATTGTCATCAATAATGCTCAGATGTCTATTGCAGCAGCTAGCTCTTGGCTCTCGTGCCAAGTAAATACCATGCGCAAAACAGGCCTTGAAGTTTTGTCACCCAAAACATCAGCCAAAACCGCAGATACCCAACCCTCGATAGAACATGCTATTTAATTACCCAGCCCAAACAACCCCTTAACCCTCCTCAACAGTTCTGTCCGCATGGCGTCCCTCCCCGATCTTGTCCGCTGCACCGCATCCCTGTTCTCATGCGCCCGCCTAAGCAGATACTTCATGCACTCACCCGTGGTGCCCCAAACGAGGTACTTGTACGCACGTGGTCTCTCCACATTCGCTTCTTCATTGCCAGCAGTCAACAACTCGCAGCTTACTTCGTCTGCCATGCCCTGGAGTTGGGCAAAAGCCACGTCAGTCTTGATGCCACCCTCAGAGAGCAAAGTGCGGCCCTTGAGGACAGATTCCCGGTTATGTGTGGCTAGGACGAGGGCAACGTTGGGGAAGGGCGAAGACGTTCTGTCACTGGATGAAGGTTGAAGAGGAGTCTTCCATTGCTGTTTCATCAAAGCCTCTGCAATGCTATCATAGGCCGAGTCCGTGTCGGCCTTCGTGTCGTGAATGAGATGCCGGGGGTCAGAGCCGAGATAAGCGCCACGAACGAGTTTGACACCCAAAGTAAACCCTCCTTGGCTGGCGGCAGCAAGATGTCGGCTGAGTGTTGTGGGTGTCGCCTTCAGGTATGCTTGGTAGGTCCCAAAGATCACTGCCCGGTCAAGGGTATTGTATTTGCGCATGTACTCCAAGCTCCAATCGTCAATACCCGGCTGAAGGGCCTGTTGCTCGGCGTCAAAGAGAAGACGAATGCCTCGTGATACCGCGAGCTCGCAAATGTCGTCGATCGCAGATGCCAGAGCGGCTGGAGGAGGAAGGCGTTTGGAAAGAGCATAGAGAGCCTGACGACCTGCGCCGGTGAACTTGAGCGCGACGAAATCCCCTGGAGAAGCCAGCATGACGGTCTCCTTGGTCCCAGCTGCCCACGGTCCAATCTCATTCCTAACGCACTCTTCTGCCACAGAGCCAGAAATGCACGACTCCAGCCCCTTCATTTGCGAGTCTGTAAGCACCACCTCCTTAGCATAACCAAGGATCACACCGGCGAAACCGATCTTCTTGAGAGAAGCGATGGTTTGCCGGACTTCTGCAACATTCTCGCCCGCGCAGAACTGGGCATAGAAAGTTTTCTTGAGGAATACGCGGAGAAGTGGGTTGACATCGGGGTTGAGAACTGGGTGGGCTGTGCTGGCGAGAAGAGACATGATGGCCAGCGATGGGCGCAAGAGAATTGGCGAGGATGAAATGGTTGTGGTCAGCAAAGACCGAAGGACATTGGTCAATGGTAACACAGCCAAAGGGGCATTTTGAGATATCTTGACCGGACGGGGGTCTGCAAGAGTCGACGGAGGCATTGACTCGGTGCTGTCTAAGGCAACACCGGCAGAAGGTGATGACTGATTGGACGAAGAGTGAAGAGACCTAGTTGACATTGATCTTGAGAGCCGCACAGTACGTCGCAAGTGTAGAGACGCGGACACAGCAGAGGACGGTGACCTGGTTGAAGGGATGTGCACAACGAGAAGCTGGATCAAAGGCATTCGGTAAGAGAGTCTTAGGACGAGGGACATTGCGAGCATTGAAGGTAAGACAGTTCTAGACACACCAGAACTCTTGATGATCAAGAGCATTTATCGATGACGAGGTTATGGTAACAGAACTTCCTGGTAAGAGCTGAAAGTCGGGATGAGATCTTCCACATATAGGCGAAGAGGAGTATATAAGACAACAAGGTGGAGATAATCTCTCGCGAACTAGCTGCAGTTGTGCACTGCTTGGCGCCGGTATCGCAGCTTCCTTGAATAAAAGATGCGATGCCCAGCCAATCCACAAAGAGCTGGAAACCTGGATGCCAATCTGAGCTGCATCTTGTCTTCCTAGCACTGCTTTGTCCAAGACCATGGATACGGGCGATGATGCTATGCTGCTGACCTTATCGCTGCGCTGTGGAAGGCCGCAGATAGCCGCTCTGTGGAGACTCGAGTGTCTGCCGACACCGCAGGAGCAGTCCCTGCTAAACCGCCCAACCGAGCAAGAAGGAAAGGGATTGTGGCGCGCTACCGCAGGTGCGCTAGTCACGAGGCTCAGCGTCACCCGGCGGCTGGCTGGTTGCAAGAGCCGACGCTTGCGCAGCGGAAGGGCAGATGTTAGTATTGATCTTCACAAAGGGCCCAGCGTCTTGGACTCCGGCAGGGGGGCCGAGGTCGGTTGATATCGGTGCTTGTTGGTCGAGGGCCACGTCGGAGTGGTTAGGCGGTATGCATTGCGCACCAAAGCAAGATACCACTTGGTCGGGGGCGATAGTCCGCATCCTGGCCATTCGGTGGCCCTCCGCGAATTGGTGATGGAGGGGGAGGTTTATTTCAATCCATAGGAAGGACTGCCCGCTCCAGAGGGGTACCGGTGTACCGGAAGGACGGGAGAATAATCTCTCCGCCAGTTCATTGGCCCTTGGGATGCTCAGCCGATTGTTTGCCCAGTCGGTCCTTGACCCATTCAACGTATCCGATCCGACGGCCTCGAAGGGCCCCAAGAATATCTTGGAGTCCGCCATAGATCAGGCCGCCAATAAGGGCAAACTTAGCCGTCCGCGCGGTTGCCGGCAGCGAAAACCGATCTGCAATGGGTTCACCGCGTTAGCCACAGTGCACAAGACCGGCGCAACAAGAGGAAAATACGCACTCCACAAGCTGAACCATCCTCCAACCGTGACAAAAGACGTGACTGTGTTGAGCAGATCGGCCGTGCCTCGGTACGAGTCGAACATTTGCTCAATGGCAAACATGGACGTAGTCCAGAGGGAGACACGCATCCCCGTCCTGATTCCGTTGCGAACAGCACCCTTCGCGGCATAGTAGTTCTTGCTCTTGTGGTAGAGGTACCAACCAGTCGTCGTCGCGGGCAGCTTGTGGGCATGTTCTGCTCGGAACTGCAAGCCAGACATCTTGCCGCCATGCGCAGCGCCAAGAGTAAATCCGGAGAGAAAAGAAAGTGTCGAGGCCAGGGGAATACGCAAGACAGCTGGGAGAAAGAGTCGAGAATTGGCGAAGTACTGCTGCTCGATCTCCTCCCTCGTCATCGTCGGGGCGGGTAGATCCCGCCAGCACGTCGGCTTGACCAGCTGTCCCTTTTCGGTCGCGATCACCTTGCTGTTGTCGCTCATGTTCTATGCCCAACCGTGGCCAGAGACTTCGTAGTGTCTCAAGGAATGTTGGTGACAGCTTGAAGAAGGGCCGTACGCTCAAATTGTTATCCGAAAATTGAGACCCGCCAGAAACTGGTGATGGTCCGAGCTCCAGCTCGGTATTGTCTCAACTGTTTGTTACAATTCTTTACGTAACGAGGAGTTGTCAGAGAAGCACATGCGCCGCGTTGCCCCGATCAAGACATGATATGCTTGAGAAAATAAACGGTGTATTGGTAGCTAAAGATTTTAATTGCTGTGTTGTCTATCTACAGTTAGAGAGCACATTTCCTCTGGAGGGGTCGATTCTTATACAAAGACCTACTCGTAATTTTACCAGCGCACTGCGGTACCAAACCGACTCCATTAGGTACCCCACCAACCGCAGCTTTCTCAGCAGATCGGAGTGGTACCGTGCAAACGTCTCGTGGAAGCAACAGCTACTACCTATCTAGATTTTGATCCTTCTCTTAACTCAATCGGCCCCTGAGGAGTCAATATGGTAGGACTGACGTAGTATATCTCATATCCCAGTATACTAACTCCAGCGCAGTCACCCAAAGTCTTTAACGATTACGACAATCCGGACCTCACGGTTCGCTTCAAACACGGAATCCACACCATTTTTGTGTCCACTACCCGTGACTGGAGCTTTTCGCAGCTCACTGAAGAGCTCATCTCCATCCTCCGGGAACGTTACCCAAACGGGTTGACGACCTCTATTGCTCCCCCAAAGACCACGCCAGTCCCCCAAGAAGGGGAACTGAAACTTATTTTCGGCGTTCTGAAATCCCCCAATGATCCGTCAAAGGGCTGGACCTTATTGAAGGCAAAGGCGACAGATACTCTTGGGTCTCTTCAGTTTCACGACCGTTGCATCATTGCGTTTACTTTGGAAGACCCCGCAGCGTCTAACGAAAAAGACACATTCCCGGTGATATTTCCCATGCTGGAGGATGAATAGACAAGCAGAAAACAAGTTAAATACTGTAACATACCATACAGACTGTTGTTTCTGACGAGAATGAACCCCAATATTGAACCGCGACTGCAAACTTAAGATTGCCATCTCATGTATGATTCTTTTCCTGAGCTGCGACACGGGTTCATTCTGTCGCCGTTTTTTAGGCAGGATCTTAGGATATGCCATGCATTTAAGATTTCTGATAGTTTCTGACTTTCACCAAACAAATACGTGAAATCATCTGAACCTTAAACGGTGCAAAAGACAAGTTATCGATAGCCAGGATGACCTCCTGGCTCGATGTAGTAACATAGCAGCTCTCATCAGAGACACTACCACTGAAGGTTGTGTAGTGTAGTGGTTAGCACATTGGATTTTGAAGAGTTCCTTCTCAGCCTTCCAATAACCCCGGTTCGAATCCGGGCACGACCTGTTTATTTTTGCACGGAGCTGAAGGAATAAGCGAGACTCGACTTGAACCCAGCTTTGAAAGGCCTTTTCCATGAGAGCCGTTATCAGTAAATGTGTTGCACTATGGCAGCGATACTGTAATGGGCGCTTTGCCATCAAAGGTCTCTCGCTTGCTTTTAGGAGGGATAAAGCTATGAGATGTGGACAAAGTCGCTCGTTAATCGCTACAACTTGGAAACCCCCTGACTTCTGCGACGAAACACTCTTTCCCTTAGCACAATTGCAAGTTGTTGGATAATAGATGCATCATTAGAGTTGAGAGTTGGGAATCTGCATTTGAATTTCGTCTGAAGCACAGATTGCTGGAAGCCCTAGCACATGCTTCTCAGCTGCATTAACAGTAACCCCTGAGTTCCACTCCAACTTCAACATGTGATCATAGCTTGGAAGAAACCAGAGTTGCAATGCCTTGTTCATCAAGACTTCTTATTGCCTAGCCAAGTACACTAGCAGATGAAGGATAAGCAACATGAAACTGGACGGAGAAGACCGAGGCATCGTTTACCATCGCTAGGGATCCGTCTATATCTTTCCCCGAGTTAACATTGTCGTAGACGTTCCCAACATCTCAACATAATGCTTTGAATGATGTACACGTCATTCTCCCGTATGGAAGAAGATGCAAGAAAGATGTCAAGCCGAGCTGGAAGCGCTTGCGAAGAGCAGGAGTTAAAATTAAAATCATGGAAAGCGAGGCAGTTCTGGGCCTTCTCCCCTTCCTCCCTCCCCAAATACCCACTTGGTTAGCCGTTGTCGCTCGACCTACGATCTCAACGGATTTACAGGAGTGCAACTCCGATATCTAAGACGAAAGCATGGTCCGCGTGTCTTTCACAATTGCCCTAGTGTTGGGGTACATAACCGGCACGTTTCCTCTAGAGACCAGCCTGAGAAGCGACGACACACACCACACAGGGGGCGGAAAGACCTTCTCAGTCCGCCAGGTGAGCAACCCAGACTTCATCCGCTCGGGTCCGTACCAGCTGGCCAAGGCCTACAAGAAGTTCGGCGTGCCGCTCCCAGAAGACCTCAAGAATGCACTGGAAAGACTGCGCTTGGAGAAGCGAAAGCGGTCAACAGGCAACGAGGTGACAAAGCCGGAGTCATATGATGTCGAGTATCTGACGCCGGTGTCGATCGGCACCCCCGGCCAGGTCCTCCACCTGGACATTGATACCGGGTCAAGTGACCTCTGGGTCTTCAGCTCCGAAACCCCGAGTAACCTAGTCAATGGGCAGTCGCTTTATGAACCGGCTAAGAGCTCGACGGCGCAGAAGCTGGAAGGGTATACATGGAAGATTTCGTACGGAGATGGCAGCTCGTCGAGCGGGGTGGTATACCGCGATTCTGTGACGTTGGGCGGCTTGACGGTCTCTTCGCAGGCAGTTGAAGCCGCGACCCAGGTCTCGGAGGAGTTCACCTCGGACTCCAACAACGACGGGTTGCTTGGCCTGGGCTTTGGCAGCCTCAACACGGTGCAGCCAAAGGGACAAAAGACGTGGTTCGAGAACATCATGCAAGAGCTGGACTCCCCTATCTTCACGGCCGACCTCAAGGCCGGCGAACGTAAGTCGACCTCGTCAGAGCCGTATGCGATCTCGAACTGACACGACCAGCTGGAACGTACAACTTCGGGTACATCGATAAGAACGCTCACATTGGTAACATCAGCTATGTGTCGGTCAATGACAGCAACGGATACTGGACATGGACATCGCCGGGGTACGCAATTGGCACAGGGGCGTTGGTCAGCACGCAGATCATGGGGATCGCGGACACGGGTACGACTTTGCTGCTTCTGCCCAGCACCATCGTGGTAATGTACTATGCCCAGATTCCTGGCGCGTTGTACGATGCTACTCAGGGAGCGTATACGCTACCGTGCAGCCCAACGCCTCCGGACTTCTCCTTCGCCGTCGGCGATGATGGTCAAGTCATCACGATTCCTGGGGAGTATATCCTGTACGCTGCCATCACTTCGATCGAAACGATGTGCTTTGGCGGGATTCAGGCCGATTCGGGCATTGGGTTTTCGATCTTTGGCGACGTGGCGCTCAAGGCTGCTTTTGTGGTTTTTGACGGCGGCAAAAAACGGTTGGGATGGGCGTCCAAGGATCTCTCGTGAAGGCGCTTGTGGTCGTTGCTTCGGCCATGGTTCAAATGAGGCGCTTGGTATTCTTGTGATTAGTTAGTTTAGGATGACAAAATACCACTAAATTTGTGCCATCGATGTATTAACGCATGCCTGCGCTCTCTCGACATGTGTGATGTCGTTTCTAGATCAAAAATAAATCAACACCTGACACAAGCGCGCCGTGGCTGCTGGGGACATGTTCGTAGGAGGATCGAGTTCTTGTGGACCCTCAGGCTGGTGGCGTGAGCGAAGGTTCGGGCTAGCGTGGCTGTTGGATCCGGGGCAGGTGTCTTGGCAGTCATGCTTGACGCATAAACGGCAGGAGATAAGCTTTTCTGGGCTCCAGCTTGGCTAGAACACCGACGTCACCGTTTTGTCTGGGGCTCAGGCCCGATGTGGGTCTTCGGTGACTCTTGAACAATTGTTAGATCTCCCTGTTGCAACATTGATGCTCGGATTTCAGGGACAATGTAGACTACCTCGCATTAAACGCTGCTGTGGTTGAATCAGATAGCTTTATCTCACGGGGCTCACAGCTCAAAGGACCTGGATGATGTGCAGTAAATAGACATTTGCCATTCCACGAGCATCGCACAACATACCGACCTCCTTAACAGAGGTAGTCTCACTATGGAACCGCATAAACATTGGTATCCTTCCAATCTACGAGATCTCTGCAGCTCGGTCGCGAGACCTCATATAAAAGCCTCTTGTCATCCGATCTCTGGTGGGATGACTCCACAACTTAAATGTGGCTACTGGAAGACCTCCCCTAACTTCTAGCCACCTACCAGAGGAACACCGCTTAGGCTGACCAGTCAGTCTTGTATCGATTTTCATCGTCAGTCATGAAGGCCACATGCAGCCTGCATGCATCTATTCAGTAGTGATTAGGTCAAGTGAGATAGTTATCTCCAAGGCTCAGTGGGAGCCAACGCTATTCTGCGGTGGAGCGTTGAAGGGACGCACTCCCCACTGTCATTGTTCGAAGGATCTGGTGAGACCACTAGGTGCACGTCAAGATCTGGTGATGTAGGTCTACCTAGAATAGGCAGCACCAGAGCCTCTCGTTGTCAGTTCCGGCAACAACAAATTTAAAATGACACCAGAAACCTGGATACATCACACCTGGAGTCCCAAATCTACATTTTCTTCCCGAATCGCCGTTCAGGCTAGGCAGTTCTCGTTTAGCTGCCAGGTGTCCCTCCCCAGCTTGAAAAGGGAGTTGTACTGCAACGAAGGATCACAGCTGCGTGCCGTCTTCGACGCATCGTCCAATGTGACACAACAATACCCTGCGAGCTGAGCCAAGGTGTCGACGGTGATGGTTGCAGTAGCATCTCTCACAGGCGTCTCACGCACAGAGTCGGACTAAACAAATGCAGTCAAGCATCATGAAGGTCAGTTCAGAACAATGTTTCCCGCGCATAATACTCTTTATCAAGCAGTCAACGTGCAAAGGTGCTCAATAGCTCAAGTTTTTGGTAGCATCCAACAAGTGTTGTTGGCGACATTGCTATCATTATGCTCAGCCGGCATCGTTCTTCCTATTGCCGACGAAACACACCCTTATGCCCCAAGTCGCCAGCACGTGGCCGACCCAGGTTGAAGACATTGTCAGGTGGGGAGTTTCGCTAGGGCGGCACATAGGTAGCCTGGGTGCAAGGTCGCTTTACGGTCAATGAGGTGATATCCGAGGATGTCGATGCTTCGTCAGGCTTCGTCAGACTGAGCGGGGCATCCTTATTCCATTGATCAAGCTTCCTGCTGTTCCCGGCATGGTGGCATCTGCGGACCGCACCGGTCGCTGCTTGTCAACCTGCCTTCTTCGACAGTCGCAGCCGGGCCAAGCACCAATCATATGGCGCGCCGATGCTTTTAGATTTATCCGATGTTTCCAGGCACTGTGCTTACACACTGTGCCAATCAAGCCCGCGCTGCCGATCGTATCTCTCAGTCAACTCTGTCGCCTTCTGGGACCTGCAGGAGCAGAGTCTAAAAAAGGCATTGTATGATACATGGCATCTGCTCCAAAGAGAATGTTCGAGAGTGGCTTTGCTTCGCTTTTCTGGAGCACCAGAGTAGAAGATTGTCTGCAAACACGGGCATGAAACAAGTTTGATGGTTTCTAATTCTGATGGCTGACTAAAATTCTCCACACGAGAAGGACTTGCCAGATCGGCAAGGTCGAGCGTTGCGCTCTGGACTGACACGCCTCCAGGCGGCTCCAACGGCCACCAGCACCTGCCTTTTCTGGAAGAAATTCTGATCCCGGCGAATCAGCGCGCGCAGACGTTCACGGCAGCTCGTCCGCCTGGAGGTGCATGGATCACACCCAGCCGACGATCCCCACTGTATTTTGAGGGCAAGCATGCCACAGTGCAGGGCAGTTGCAGATCACGTACGGGGCATGCTCCCGGCAGAACGTTTTCATCCCTTATCGCCGGGCATTGGGAGCATTGGAGAAGACATGGCACCATGGAGATGACGCCAATTTCTGGAGAACCTTGCCCACGACGGCAGCTGCCAGCCGAATCCAGCCAAAGACTGGCCAGGCAGCCCACATACTGCCCACACATGCTGCTTTCGGTTGGCCAGATTGACAGGAGAATTGCACGGAACTACTCCGACAGCGGCCGTGAAGTGGCACCAAACCGTCAACAGCAGGAAGAATTGCAGGCGTGCAGATACACCCTGGACATCCACCCATCATTACATTGCAACAGCCTTTCCGGGACTCGGCCCATTGACCGACCTACCGGCGACCGCCCCTCCACGAGCTGCCCTTAAATGCTCCCTGCCCGTCACACAGGCTGCCTGTTTTCTGCTCACTCCCTTCTCTTCTACTTACATTGACGTTTTCGTTCCCTAACGTCTGTCTCGTCGACAACCTTCAAAAGTTCTGAGCTCGCTCCAGCCCCTGACCGGCAGTGAGCTCCCGTTGTCGCAGGGCTTCCCCTTTCTACCGACAGAGAGATACTCCCATCACGCACCGACACACAATGAGCGAGAAAGAGGTTGCCCAGCAGGGGGCGGCCGACTCAGCGGCTCGCCCCCACGATGAACAGCCTACCGAGAAGACTGATCTCAAGGATGAGGCTGCGAAGTCCGACAAGAACGAGTCCGAGGGCGAAATCGAGGAAGAAGACCTCTACAAGCCCCTGCTGATGGACGCCAACATTCCCCACGAGGATGACCCCGTCACAGTCCGTGCTATTGTCGTCGGTTGCATTCTTGGTTCACTCGTCTGCGCTTCCAACTTGTACCTTGGTACGTCGTTTCTCCTATTTGTCCTGACACTGGCTCCAGTTGCCATGGAGCAAAGACTGACCATCTTCGTGCAGGTCTCAAGACCGGCTTCACCTTCAGCGCCAACATCTTTGGTGCCATCTTCGGCTATGGCATCCTCAAGTTCTTCGAGAAGGCCGGTGGCAAGATTCCACTCATTGGTGGCTTCTTCGGTCCCCAGGAAAACTCGATCGTTCAGGCTGCTGCCACTGGTGCCGGTGGCACTGGTGGTATCTTCGTTGCTGCCCTTCCGGCCATGTACCGTCTCGGTGTGATGGGTGAGGGCCGCTCCCCTCGTGATGACATTGGCGCCATCTTCACCATTACCTTGGTCGCTTCTTTCATTGGTCTTTTCTACGTCACTCCTCTTCGCCGTTTTTTCATCGTCCAGGTCGCCCGCGAGCTCAAGCTGCTCTTTCCTACTCCCACCGCTGTGGCGCTTACCATCCGCTCCATGCACGCTGGTGCCGCTGGCTCCCTAGAGGCCATGAAGAAGCTCAAGTGTCTGGCTATCTGCTTCGTTACCTCGATGATTCACCGTGTCGTCTCGACCTATGCAATTGGCATTCTCTACGACTGGCACATCTTTACCTGGTTCCACATCTGGAGCGGCTACAAGAGCTGGGCCTTGAACATTGAGTCGTGGGGCTGGTACTTCGAGTGGACTCCTGCCTTTATTGGTTCTGGTATCCTGATCGGTCTTAACCCTGCCATCTCTATGTTCGTCGGTTCCCTCATGGCTTGGGGTCTCATTGGCCCTCTCCTTGTCCACTACGGCGAGTGCATTGGTATCCAGCTCGCTCCCGATGACCCGAAGTGGGATTCCTATTACTCATTCGCCTCGCTGAAGAACCTCGGCAAGGTCACCCCATCTCCTCGTTATTGGCTTCTCTGGCCCGGTGTCATGGTCATGGTCTGCTCCTCCATGGCTGAGCTCTTCGTCCAGTATAAAGCTATCTGGGCCGGCGTCAAGTCCCTTTGGAACCACACCTGCAGCGGCATCAACCACGCTCTGGAGAAGCGCGGCAAGCAGAGCGCCTTCTTCGCCAAGCATGGAGCCCCCAGGGAGAAGTCCGAGCACGCTGTCGAGGATCCCTTCCCTCCGGAGCAGCAAGTCAAAGACTGGATGTGGATTGTTGGTCTGCTTGCCTGCCTTGTTGCCGGTATTCTTATCTTCCACTTCCAGTGGGAGATGAACGGCGGTCTCACCATCCTTGCTATCTTCCTCGCTTTCCTTTTCTCTTTCCTCGCTATCCAGATCGGAGCCGTCACGGACAACACCCCTCTTACTGCTGCCGCCAAGGCCTCTCAGCTCATCTTCGGTGCTGCCACTTCGAACGGCAACTACAGCGTTGAGCACGCCCAGAAGCTCAACTTGGTCGCTGGTGCCCTCGCGTCGGGTGGTGCTGATACCGCCACTGCTCTTGTTAGCGACTTCCGTACCGGTTTCCTCATTGGCACTCCCCCGATCAAGCAGTGGGTGGCCCAGGCCATTGGTGTTTTCGTCTCTGTCTGGCTCGGCCCCGGTCTGTTTGTACTCTTCACTACTGCCTATCCTTGCATCTGGAACGGTGATGACCACTGCGCCTTCTCCGTCCCGTCTGTCTCTGCTTGGGCTGCCGTCGCCCAGGCCGTCACTGACCCCAACGTCAGCATCCCGCTGTCTTCTGGTATCTTTGCCATTGTCATGGGTGTCATCTCCGTCATCCAGGTCGTTGTCCGCCACTTTTACCTCGTCGGTGAACGTGAGAAGTACCGTGAGTGGTTACCCAACTGGGGTGCTATTGCCCTTTCCTGGGTCATTCCCGCTCCTGTGTTCGCCAACGCTGCCCTCCTCGGCGCCATTATCGCCCACTTCTGGAGGAAGTACAGCATGCGCACTTGGGAGATTTATGGCTACGCCGTCGCTGCTGGTGAGTCCTTATATTTTATTACTCAACTGTCCTAAGCATATTACTAACAGATCATGCAGGCTTCATTGCTGGCGAGGGCTTCGGTGGTGTCATTAACGCCGTACTCACCATTCTCAAGGTCGATGGTTACACTGTCGGCACGCACATTGCTTGCCCGCTCAACGAATGCTAAATGCACATAGCAAACAACATAGTAACAAGTATTGCCTGCATATTCGGTGGTTATATGGAGAAGGGGAAAGGGAGATCCACTACTCATACCTTTTGTGTTTCGTTGATTAGGATATTGTAGAGACGATACCTCAATGACTGTTAAGCTTAATGATACCACTTCAATATGTTGCCATGGATTTTTGGACTTGTATGTATATCTTATGATAAGAAAATGATACATGGCTTGGGTGTCTTCTTGGCTCATACACTCTCGCCTTCCCGTACCTTGACCACACCCCTTCCTCCCTCGCAAAAATAACACTTTTCTCACTCCCTTCAGCCTCATTGCTCGGCCCCTTCGTAACACCGAACAACTTATCCATGCCTCTAGTGTGAACTCCTTCGTCTTGAGCATGAAAACACAAACACAACCATGGAAAAACAAAAGCTGCCAATTATAAAATACGTTCCACACCCATCACTGCCAACCGTCACCAGCATCGCAGGTACGGTGCGCGCCACAACAAAGTGGATGAGCCATTGCGTCGCAGCTGCATTAGCAACGTTCAGGGAGCGAAGACGGGCCGCGGCTATCTCGATTGTGTAGATCCAGCAGGCGGGCCACAACCGAATTAGAGCAACCTGTTCCAGGGAGAGAAGATTAGTGATACGGGTATGGGAGAGGGTTAGGTAAAGTTACGCAGCAAAGAGTAATACACATACAAGAGTAAAATACCCCGCCGGTGGACACTCTCCTCTTCCCTATGGGGACTAATGCGGACGTATAAGCCGATGTAGAACATCGCTAGCCCCTGCGCGACACTCGTCCAGAGAAGGCTGCGCCGCCGCCTCAAAGAATCGGCCATCAACAGCAGGAAACAGATACACGTCGTTGCTTTAATGATGCCGTAGATGCCTGTGATGAACAAGCCTGTCGAGGTACCTGTTAGACGCATTGGTCCCGTCATCTACTGGCAGATCATCAGGGTAATACTGATGAGCATGCTGCGCCGGTTGCCAAGGATAGTCCTAAAGGAGGGGAGTCATTGGACAGGATCATCGTTCCTAACTGTCATCACATCACATATTAGATGATGATTTCTGAATAGACTAACCGTGAATGTCGTTAAAACGTCCCGAGCATTCTGGAGAGAACGCGATGCTACAGTAGGGTACGTACGGGTTTTCTTGCTGGAAGCTACCCGGAGGACCGCTCTAATATGCTCGCCCAAGGGGTGCTCAAGATCTATGCAACATTAATCCACTTTCCGTGTTTTGGCATCATCGGTGTGGATATGGTCAGGAACTGTTGTAACATGCCATCGGCTTCGTTCGCCCAAAATGCCGGCGCCAAGGCGGGAAGCCACGAGGTTGTCAAGAAGTGACATGCAGGAACACGCAAGAGAGCAATTTGTTCCGACCCGTTCGTAGAACAGCTATCAATTGTGCGACCTAGTTGCGATAGCTGTCCTTGACGCACTGCACACAATTGGCTGTCCCAGGTGTACTACTAGTGTTGGTGTCGAGCCATGATGGGACAAGTTCTTAAGGGACAGTAGAGGGAACCATGGTGCGCAAGGGCAAGTTGCTTTCATATTACCAATCCCGGCGGGCACGACATTAACATAATGAAGCAAAAGTTTAAAAGTGTTTATTTATCAGATTAGCCTGTAGTTTTGGATATTTGGAGCTGTTCAAAAGTCCATGATGCAGCCTCCAGAGCCAGTATCAGTGCGAAGGTTAGACTTGGGAAGCCAAAAGCGGGTGAGGGGCCAAGTGGGACTTCACAGCGGGGAGAACCAGGGGCGCGGGGTTAAGCCCTGGGAGCAAGGACCCTTGGATGTGTGTCCCTTGGACTCTTCCACTAGTCCACCCAAGGATTGTTGGGAATCAAACAACAGGAAGCTTCTCCGACCATTGCATCACGTACAAGCATCTTGAAACGAACGACAAGATACAGCATGCAATGCCTTGTAGTTCTGGATTAGGATGAAGGATGAGTAGAGCGATATTTACCCAATTCCTAGGCTGAAACGCGGACATGGCTCCTCCAACCTCCACGTTCACTGTCAGGCAACACAGCACAGTCCATCCGCAGGCGACAGGAAACTGATGTGGCAGGTTTCCTCAACAGCCAACAATCTAACCGAACATTTCAAATGTGACAACCTGTTTCTTATTATTCCGACGTTCGGCATCGGTCTACCTTTTTGTAGGTTCTTCAGCTCTTCTTCCATGTTCTTGACAGAGCTGACCCCTTTGTGCAGACTGCCATTGTCGTTTGCTAAGTTGGCGTAAACATTATGGCGGGTTTTCTCTAGTGCTACTCACAACAAATATGCTACCTAAGGTCAGATGCTCCCAGGAGGAGCTGGTGAGACTCGTGGCAAAGCCCTGGAATTGCGAATCTATCGTGCAGTCAGTTTATCCACGAATCAACAACCTCATCTTAGTAGGATATCTAGCCGGGCAACTGCATAACGACAAGAGCAACGATAGCTCGGGACCCCAAAACTATTGCAAGCGCAAGCTCTCGACGTGAACGCTCGACGAGGTTTTTCCTGTTCGAGCACCAGGTGAAGCACCATGTCTTCCGCTTTGTTCGATCCCGTCATCTCGGTCGTGGGACCTGATCCGGATCATCGGAGGTGCCGTATCAAATGTTACGCGTCCAGCAAGATACGATCATCACGCTCAATGGTTGACCGTACGTTACCTACTACGGCTCCCTTCCATCCAGCGATGCCGGAGAGCCCCTCTATGTGCATCTTGCCAGGAGACAGCTACCAACGGACCCTGGGAAGTCATAGTGTTTAACGATTATCCACAGACAACCGATGACAGGCACAAGCTAGCTGTGAACCCAGAAGATTTTCCTCGGAAGGCATATGCCTTCAGCCCAACAGAGCATCACCTACCAGGTCTTCCCCACGATGATCGCTTCTTCGGAGAAGTGACGTACCCGCGCTTCGGAATTATAGGAGATGGCATGTTCCTCTCCTTTCGTGGTGATATAGCAGAGCTCGGCAGTGAGCATTTGTACATTTAAGAAGCCCACACTCAAGCGTACAAGTTTGTTGGCACGTACTTGACCAACATCCAGAGCAGCCGCTGTGCCAATGGTATCAACTACAAACACGGCCTGCCCCACATCACTTGGGTATACCACGATGTTATGTACTTACTACAAAGGTTGGGATGAACCGAGGAACACAGAGCACAAGCAACAGGCCGGACCAAACGGCCCTGAGAACAACTACAACACCTACTACGTATACAGGGACTACAAGGGCTATACTTGGAAGAATGTACAGGGGGGGGGGCGTCATTGCGCAGCTGGAGTCGGGAGGAAGCATCACGAACGACGCTGAACGCATCATTGCTCTTGTCTCCCCAAAAATTCCAGCCTCATGAATCAGGAAGCTCAGACGGTCGACCAAGATGGAGGTGTCCACGTGTTGACCGCGATATCGCTGAGGATGAAACGTACATTTCGTGGAAGCAATTACTATAGAGCTCCTGGCAGTGAGTCAACATGGGAATGAATGGGTTTCTTGGGGTGCTGTAACCGAGAGGCTAACCCCGGGGTCGCTATAGGGAAGTGGATTGCAACGAAAATCCCTCGAATCATCAGCAGCACACAGGGTCGAATCCTCATTGGTGTGAGCGGACATGTTTACATCATTCTTTCCGACTCGAAGAGGGAAGAGCTGCAAATCTCGAGGTCGCGGACCAGCGGATATACAACGCATAAAGTGGTGTGGCGTGGGCAGGGCTTTGTTGGCAAGCCTCCCGCCGATACAACTCTGGCAGATGGCAGTGTGTTTTGCTGGTGCTCAAGGTCGAAAACGACTTGGACAACACTGACGTGCGGCGAAATGCTATGCTGGATTTTCAGCTGCTTTGGGAGCGGCGAGCCTAAAAAAGTAGATAACTGCAGACTGGTCATAGGGCGTTGAACAACCTGGGCTGCAGCAAGTTTGCGTCAACAAATAGGTTGTTGTTGGTCGCCGCCGCTGCCTGCTGCATGGCCAGGGGGCACAGGAGATTTGTTTCTCCGTTTTCTGTGTTCGCACATGGGCGTAAAAGCTGGTTTTTCGAGCTTCGAATATGTCGCCTTTCGGGGGCCTGCGGACGATCCCCGCCACAATGATGCGGGAAAAGAAAGAGTGAGCGGGAAGCCACATTTGTGATCTGGATTTGCTCGGCTTAAGGTCCAGGTTCATCAGCCTTAGGCTGTATTCCCCCGACCAAAACTGCGGTTCCAGAACCACGGGACCAACATCTCGAGCCTGTTTTTTCAGCTGGTCAAGGTGATCCGCGGGTGGGATATCACCTGTTTTCAGCTCTTTTGGGGGCTGAGCCTCACGCTAATTGGCCCGAGCCGCATGCCCAGATCTCCCAAGCTCTGACATCCTTGCCATGATAAAGCCGCAACAGTGACGACACGCACGAAATGTGGACCCGTCTCCGGCACATTCGCCGACCTTGCCCAGGCTTGTTTCTTTCTGACTCCGACAACAGAAAGGCTTGCGCCGCCCGCGGGTGGGGATTATCGCGTTGGGTGCCAGTCCAAATCGGCAACCTATCGTCCTCAGCTCTCAACTGCGACCCTCCTTGTCAACAAACATATCCCTGGTCGTCTGTGGTCATTTTGTGAGGCGCTGAGACAAACGGATATGCATGCATTGATGGCTGACCTGCTGATCCTGCCAAGGAACGCCATGCCTGGATAGATGGCCACGCGCTCCGACTTGTGGGTTCCGCCCTGGGGCACAAAGTTACAGCCCTGGGATGTTTGCTTCGTTGTCTGTTGAAGCTTACGCCTGACACTAGGTATGCAGCTACCACAGGTCAATTGCCTATCAGTCGGACGGGATTTCGATGAATTTCCCACAAGAAAGCCATATGCGGTGGGTCCGATGTGCAGAACTTTGGGCAACATGGCGTTCAGGGGGGTATGTGATATGGTTTCTCAAATTTATCCCACAGTTCAGCTACCTTGCACCAAGTGATCAGCTCTACAAGTTACATCTCCCTAACTCAGCCACTGCCACCTGCATAACTTGGAGGGTGGCGTATCCAAACTCTCGGGTCTGTCCGTTTAAAGAATTGCAAAAAAATGGCAAATCCCCGGGCCGAACCTCTTCATCCTGCTATCGCTCCTGCCCTTCTCCACGCCGATCCCCACGCTGTCACGCAACAGTCATCTGTGCCTAGCTCCCAAGAAAGTATCGAGCCGCGGCGCTTGACTAGGGTCGACTTCACAGTAGAATACCGCGAAGAACTTCTGGAAGATTCACGGCAAGAAACTTGTCTGCGGCGCAAGCGACCGGAAGAAGAGGTTTGTCCACAAACGTTTATGATAACGTTGTATTATTGTGTTAATCCCCCTTACTGACCGAACCATAGTGTTCTCACGCTACCCCCTGTCAACATCGTTTTCAACTAGCAGCCGTTAGAGGGCCGTCAATAGAGAGACAACCTCTCTCTTTTTCCTCCTGCATCAGGACCTCGTTCAGCGACATCAACATCTTCGCCTCGTCCCCCCAGACGGGACCGCCAGACGCTATGAGGACGGAAACGCTCATGCTCATGGCGAGCGACCTACTCAGCAGGGTCGCTGCGCCTGCCTGCTTCAAACTTCAGTCTCACTCGGCCTCTTTCAACCAGACAATGGTCTCGTGGCTCACGGATCCCGATCTTCAACTCCCCAATGGCAGTATTGTCGGCTTGTGCTGTTCGAGCTTGTTGGGGTTGCAATTCCAGGATGAGACTGTTGGCGAGCAAGGGTTAATTGTAGATTTCCAACGGTTTTTGCTCGCGACGACGCTGGTGCAGAGTGGATGGCACGGTGACAGGCAGTCCACGAAGCTCCATGATATCACAGCGGCGGCGCAGATTTCGGGATGCCGGTTGATCAAGCGCCTTGATCGGATACTTACCCCTCAATTCCTGGCGTGCTGCGATCGTGAATCGTGCCAAGTGCTCTTTCTGCTTGTTCTAGGGACTGTTCTGGGAGTCGGGTATTACTCACCCACAAGAATGGCCGAGTTCTCTCCGTCCTTCCTCCTGAACTCGCTTACCCCTGAGTCACAACGCAGTCCGACTCGGTGGATTGCCATGAAGGCGCAGCTGTGCAAGATGCTAGCGCATCACCTTATCTTCATTGGTTCGATGCTGGGAATTGAGCTCGATAAGGGGCTGGAGCAGCGCATCATTGATACGGCGACTATGAGGTGGAATAAGGCCGAGTTGTTTGTGTGGGGAGAGCTGCAGATGAAGTCGAACGAGCAGATTCCGCCGGATGTTTTTGGGCTATCGGGGTTTTCGTCGAAGAGGAAAAGTGATGAATGTGGAGAAAGCAGTCGGGAGGGACCTTTGGGAGGCAGCAAAGATCCGATATGGGCGGATCTCCCGAACCCCTTAATCCCGGTTCCCGTACTCGATCAGGTCCCGCCGCCAACAGTTTTCCCGGCAACTGTTGAACCGCAACAGCAGCAATGGTCAGACAATCCCCAGTCGTGGTACGCTATGTTCGATCAGACAGACAGCACACCGAAAGAGGCTCCTCCTCACGAAGAGCCTCACCGGCCAATCACATCTTCATCTCGGTCATTGGAACCAGAGTTTCTTGTTGGTAGTAAGTATTGCTTTTACCACGCCCCCTGCATGAACGATGAATGCTAATAACGACTGCAGTACCCGTAAGGAAACGCCGGTCAGTATGGATTGTCCGACCGTTCTTTGCAGGACCCGAATACAGGCCAATCAGCATTCATGCCCGGTTAAGGGGCGATGCGACAGATAGTCTTCGCGCCTTTGTCTAAAGTTTTCGGTTTTTGTAAATGCTTGCTTTGCAATTGTACTGTTGACGATATGGATGGCGCTCTACGAAGATACAGATCATAGTCGGGAACGGACGTTTGGCAGAGTGTAAATTTCTCTACAGGACTAATGAATAATCGTAGATAACTGCTTCAATTCGATGCCTGATGTCTTGTGTTCATCCAACATCGGGTTGGATCATGCAACCATAAGATGAGACGTGGGATCATACACTAACATTAAGCACAAAACAGGGGAACTTACCAACATCAAGCGAGTCGAACACTTTCAATGTCCATTGTCTATGATACACCGAACAGGGTGGGCTTACCTGTCCTATTACTGAAGCTTTGACAGTCGGGATCACAGTCGGGATCAAACGGATAGAAGGTGCTCGGGACCCAACCTACCAGAGCTGCTGCTGTTGACCTGGGGTAACAGCCGAGCCCGAGGAGTGCCCACTGTGCTGTTGGCATAAATCGTTAGTATGACCATTGGTATGCCCATTGGAAGAAGCGACAGCATTGTCAGTCGGCGGCGACAGGTTGCGTAGCTCAATGGATTGTGGAGGATTAGCAGCCTGCTTGTTTACGTCCTCGAGCTTGCGGCCGCTCCAGGCACAGTCCCAGAAGGTTACGAGTGCCCAGAACTTAATCAGGCTGTGGAAGTAGGCGAAGCCCACATACGCTGGAAACGTCCACAGGTCTTGCGGGTGCATGCGGTAATACGGAAAGACCTTGATCACCTTAGTGAACAGGATCCAACCTACCAGGCAGGGGAGGGTGATGGCGTTAGGGAGGGCGGGCGCCATCGCAGCGAGGGTGATCAACAGAGGATCTATTATCAGGGCGAAGTTGGTTAGCGAGGTGAGATACACAGCGTAGATGCACCACCACTGCTCAGCCCAAATGGAGCGGTCGGTAATGAGGCTGCATACGTTGGAACGCCAGGTCGTGCGCGCCCAGCGACAGCACTGGCTCAGAAACTTGCCCATGCCGTTCGTCACGCCGATCGTCGTGATCATCTCTGACTCGGGCGTGTATTGGATCTTGATCTTCCATCCCCTGCGGACGGCAAAGCGCGTGTTGTAGTTGTCATCGTCCGGGTTCAGCGGGCCCAGCAGGCCGAAGAAGAACATTTCGTTGGTGTAGCCGGCCAGGAACTCCGGGTCTTTGCATAGCTCGGCACGCATGGCGTACGTGCGACCAGACACAACGAAGATACCGCCGTCGATGGCGTTGGTCGCACGGATCTCAAAGTTGTGCCGAATCAGGTAGGTCGCGCCAAGGACGTTCCATATGCGAGCCCAGGGGCTGAGACCAGAAACACGACGCACCCACTTGTTGGTGCCGACAAGACCGACGTGGGGATCCTCCTCGAAGGCATAGAGGATGGACTGGAGCATGTTGGGACCCCAGACAGCGGTATCATCGATAAAGGTGATGATAGGGGTCGCAGCCTTGGAGATGCCCTTGGCGATCTGGTGACGTTTATTGGCGACATTGCTGTGGTCGACGACAAACTGAGTGTCTCTGAACCGATACCGCAGGGCGTTAACCTTAGCCTGGGCCACAGTATGCAAGGATTGGCCGACAGTAACGACCACGATCTTAGCAGGGCGATTAAAGGCCACCGACTCGACACACTCGGTGAAGTTTTTGTCGTTCGGATCGACAGTGGGAATGACAACGGTGACATCTCTAAACGGAATGTACCGGAGCCTGTTAGAGAGAGGGATGGCGGGGCGGTAGTAGTAAAAACCGATTATATTACCAATAAGGCGCAAGTAACGCCAGGTGAAGAGGGCGAGGAAAGCATGGAGGAAGGGCTCGTTTTCGCTGACGTAGGCAAAGATAAAATGGAAAGCAGCGACGACGCCACACCAGAGGAGAATATTTCTTAGTGCTTTGAAGAACCTGAGTCTTCTACTGACTACAGGCATAGGCATGGGAGACATATTGCCCAAAGGTCAGCCACTTACGTTCTTCGAGGGGATAGGTTCGTTCGAAAGGTCCGATGCAGGCGCGGAGGGTCGTGTAAGTGATGGATAGTTTAACAGCTTCCTCATGAGTGTAGTTATCCGCATTCCATCCCGATGCCCTGATAAATGAGCGCGATGATCACATAAGCCATATCGGCAACGCTGATGATGGGCTCTTGAGATATACGGGATGATGGTGCGTGATGGGGGCAAGGTTAGATGATCAACAGATGCTTTCAAGACAGAACATATCCGTTGTAGGAGATTTATATAATCCCATTGTTGCGATGGGACAAAGATGACTGCATGGGATTTGGGGCAATCAAGGAGTGTGTAGGGAGTCGGGTCAGGGTTAGCAGGCCGAGAGTTTGTGTGACATGGGGGATCTGCCATGACTTCACAGTGGTTACACAGCGGTTAAGAGTACAAGTGAGCCAGCAGGTATAGGNTGAAGATGCCTGTTCTCAAGATTGCTGGGTTGAATGGCTCCAGTTGANATAGNAGAGTCGAAAAACAAAGAGCTTCTCATGACCTTATTGGGGAGCACCCAGAAGGCAAGATACTTGTGGCTATTCCAAGACAAGACTTGAAATAGGATAAATGCTCATTGTTTAGGAGCTTTGTTGTCCAATTGTTCTGGAGGAACAAACTCAGGAATCAGCAGTCACTGGCGACTGTTTGCCAGTAGTGTCATGAAACATCATGAATAGGACCAAGAGGACGCTCAGTGATATTATCACAATGCTTTGTCCATTTACCGTGTATAAGTGGGAAGCTCATCTTGAAATTCACAATATACATGTAACATCATAATCTGCCATCTTGAACATGCATCTCATAAGAGTAACTCCATGATAATGCTGTAAACTTCAGCTTCCCAAGCACTAGCGCTAAGGTTTAGAAAGATTGAGTAGACAACTGCTTCCAGTTTCATCTTAATTGCTCCATGCACTAAGCTAATCCAGATTAACTTAATCTGATTCACATGCATACCCACCGAGGAGAGCATTGGTGAAGCCTGCGTTGGAGGCTGTCCGGATTCCGTGTGGGGCTCGGCGAAGTGGGACCGAATCC
>Ga0065720_1002997_pt1 | contig 29308 bp, 24 predicted proteins | sample Thericmetagenome_FD_59107 | JGI IMG/M metagenome (GOLD analysis project Ga0065720, IMG submission 59107) | Thermophilic microbial communities from the Joint Bioenergy Institute, California, USA of rice/straw/compost enrichment - eDNA_2 v2... | ecosystem: Engineered > Solid waste > Grass >... | reverse complement strand
GCTCGAGCCGCTCCCCGCGCAGCGTGGCGATGAGGTTGTCGGCGAGCCGCTTCGCCTGCCGTACCGCGTGCTGGGCGCTGGGCGCGGTGGTCTTACCGGGGTTGGTGAGGTCCGGTACGGCGGCGCAGTCCCCGGCGCTGAACACGTGGCCGGTGCCCTCCACGTTGAGCATCGGCGTCACCTTCACCCGGCCCTTGCGGTCGACCGGAAGGTCGCAGCAGGAGGTGAGGGGGTGCGGCCTGACACCCGCGGTCCACACGAGCGTGGCGGCGTCGAACCGGTCGCCGTCGCTGAGCACGATGTGATGGCCGACCGCGGACTCCAGCCGGGTGTTGAGCCGCACGTCGATGCCGCGCCGCCGCAGCTGGCTGAGCGTCCAGGCGCCCATCTCCTCGCCCACCTCGGGCATGATCCGCCCGGTGGCCTCGACCAGGTACCAGCGCATGTCGCCGGCGCGGATGCCGTCGAAGTACCGGCAGGCGTCGCGGGCCATGTCCTCCAGCTCGCCGAGGGCCTCCACGCCCGCGTACCCGGCGCCGACGAACACGAAGGTGAGGGCGCGCCGCCGTACCGCCTCGTCGGTGGTGGAGGCGGCGAGGTCGAGCTGGCCGAGCACGTGGTTGCGCAGGTGGATGGCCTCCTCGACGGTCTTGAACCCGATGCCGCAGTCGGCGAGGCCGGGGATGGGCAGCGTCCGGGAGATCGATCCCGGCGCGAAGACGAGGTAGTCGAAGGGGATGTCGCGCGGCGGCCCCTCCTGGAGCTCGACGTGCACGTTGCGGTCGGCGAGGCTGACGCCGGTGGCTCGGCCGCTGATGATCTCGCACCGGTGCAGCACGGTCCGCAGCGGGACGACGAGGTGCCGCGGCTCCAGGTTGCCGGCGGCGGCCTCCGGCAGGAACGGCTGGTAGGTCATGTAGGAGTCGACGTCGATCACGGTGACGCGGGCCTCACCGGCGCGGAGGCGGCGCTGCAGCCGCAGCGCCACGTACATGCCGACGTATCCCCCTCCGACGATGACGATGCGGGGCGGATGCCGGGGCGGTTGCTGGGTCATGCCCGCCCCACTACCCGGATCCCGCCCGACAAGTCGCCCATGCCAGGACGGACAGGGATCGCGCAGCGGCGCGGAGCGGGAGTCAGATGCTGAAGCCCATGGTGACGGTGGTGCCCTGCGGCCCGCAGTCGAAGTGGATGACCTCGCTGAGCAGGCTCGACACCCACAGGCCCATGCCGCTCGTGGCGTAGTCGCCCGGCGGGGTACGGCCCGGCGGCCCGGCCGGGATCCAGTGGCCGCTGTCGTGGATCTGCACCAGGAAGCTGCGGGCGGTGTGCCAGGTGCACAGCCGTGCCCGGTCGGCGCCGTGGGTGACGGCGTTGGTGGCGACCTCGTTCACCGCGACGAGCAGGTCGCCGACGGCCTCCTCGGCCATTCCGGCGCCGCGTGCCCGTGCCGCGACGTGCTCCCGCACGCCGGGCAGGTCGCCGAGGCCGAAGTCGAGCGCCTCGGCGCGGGCGGCGGCGGGGCATCTCGGCCGGCCGTCCTCCCCGCCCGTTTGCTCGGGGTGGGCGCGCCGGCGGTTGGGCCGGTCCTCGTTCACCCGGTCTCCCGCCTCCGGTTCGGGCCGCGCGGGCGCGGCCTGGTCACGTCCGGTCCCGGTCGTGCGGCGTCTCCGCCATCAGCTCGTTGCGGAGCTGGTCGAGCACCTTGCGGAGGATCCGGGACACGTGCATCTGCGAGATGTCGAACTCGGCGGCGATCTCGGCCTGGGTCATGTTGCCGAAGAAGCGCAGCAGCAGGATGTTCTTCTCGCGGGGCGGCAGCTCGTCGATGAGCGGCTTGACGGCCTCGCGGTCGACGAGGGTGGCGAGCGCGTCGTCCTCGTCCGGGATCACGTCGCCGAGCGCCGCGGCGTCGTCGTCGGCGCCGAGCGGGGCGTCGAGCGACAGGGTGCTGTAGGCGGCGGACGCGTCGAGCGTGAGCAGCATCTCCTCCTCGGAGATGTTCATCCGCTCGGCGAGCTCGGCGACGGTGGGGAACCGGCCCAGCTCCTGCGTGAAGTCGGCGACGAGCCGGTTGAGCTCGGATCGCCGCTCCTGGTAGAGCCGGGGCACCCGCACCGCCCAGGTGCGGTCGCGGAAGTGACGCTTCACCTCGCCGGTCATGGTGACCATGGCGTAGCCGCGGAAGCTGTGCCCGAGGCTCGGGTCGAACCCGTTGATCGCCTTCATCAGGCCGACGTAGGCCGCCTGCAGCAGGTCCTCAAGCGGTTCGCCCCGGTGCAGGTAGCGCCGGGCGATGTCCCTCGCCATCGGCAGGTGCATCTCGACGACCCGTTCGCGGATCCGCATCCGCCGGTCCTCGTCGACGCCGGGCTCGTGCAGCTCGGCCAGCAGGTCTTCGGCGGTGGGTTCGTCGAGCAACAATCCGGCACGGTCTTCGGCGGTCATACTCTCTCCCTCGTATGCGCCATACGGCGAGGCGATGACCGGCGACCGGGGGAAGACAGGGCAGAGCTCGGCGTCGCCTCGCACGAAAGTCGAGGCGAGGCCCTCTGCTGGACCTCTCTCCACTTCGATACTCCCCCAAATGCGGATTTATTTCCACCCCCTGGCCGCCAGTAATCTTGTTGGGTGCCCGTGGCGGGCCGGGGGCACTGCCGAGACGACCGGGCCGGGAGGCGTGTGGTGACGAACCCTCCAGCGGGCGGCACGTCCGCCGCACTGATGCTGACGTCCGAGGTGATCGAACGATCCGCGGTGGACGCCACCGTCCCCGGCGGCGCCGCCGAGGCGGGCTCCCCGGCGGCGCGGGTGCCGGTGGTGCGGGTGGAGGGCATCCTCGACGCCTCGACCCGGGACCGGTTCGCCCGGTTCCTCGCCGAGACCGAGGACGAGCACGGGCCGGACATGATCCTCGACCTGTCCGGCGTCACCTTCCTCGACTCGCGCGCCCTCGGGCTGATCGTGCACCACTGGCAGCGGGCCACGGGCGCGGGCGGCCACTACGCGCTCGTGGGCGTGCGCTACCAGTACTGCAAGGTGATGTGGGTGACCGGCCTCGCCGACCGGCTGCCGCTGTACGACACGGTCGAGGACGCCCTCGCCGCCTTCGCCGGCCGGTAGGCACGGCCGGGCACGCTCAGCGGCGCCGGGCGCCGCCGTGGTTGCGCTGGTGCTCGTCGACGAGCCGGCGGGCGAGGTCGGCGACCTTCACCTGGTGGTGCTGGGAGAGGCGGCGCAGCTCCTCGAACGCGGCCTCGGCCGAGTAGCCGCCGGCCTGCATGATGATCCCCTTCGCCTGGTCGATCACCGACCGCCCGGCCATCGCCTCCTGCATCTGGGCGTGGTCGGTGAGCATGTCGTCGTAGTCCCAGACGTTCCCGAGCGCGACCGTGATCTGCTCGCCGAACAGGCTGTGCAGCGCCGCCAGGTCGGGCTCGGGGAAGGCGCCGGGCCGTACCGCGAACAGGGTGAGCACGAGGGTGCCGTCGCCCTCGACCTCGATCGGCAGGGCGAGCACCGAGCGCAGGCCGTGCCGTACCGCGGTGGCGGCGTAGGACGGCCAGCGCGCGTCGCGCAGCAGGTCGCCGGCGACGACCGGCGATCCGGTGACGAGCGCGGCGCGCGACGGGCCCTGGCGCAGCTCGCGCTCGCGGTCCACGATCGCGATCAGCTCGGAGTGCGAGGCGCACAGCACCACGCGGGCCCGGTCGCGGAGCAGCTCGGCGGTGGCCCCGGCGCAGCCCGGCACGCCGCGGGCGACCGCCTCGGTGAGGCCGCGCAGCACGCCCTCGGCGGAGGTGTCCTCGGTGACCCGGCCCAGGGCGGCGAGGTCGCGGGCGAGGGACGGGCTCAGCAGTCGGGAGGCTTCCATCGCACCATCCTCCATGCCCGAGGCCGGGATGTTAATTCCCGTTAATCACCCGGGCGTAGTTCACCGCGCGGCTTTGACGTACGGTTCTGTTCCTAGGCGTTCCGCCCCTCCGCCGGCCAGAGGACGTGACTTGACCGATCCCAGGAACCTGCCCGCGCTCGAGCGGGAGCTGACCGAGCTGGCCGCCCGCGTCGCCGAGCTGCGCGACGCCCGCGACGGCGGGTCCGGCGCGGGCCGCGCGCTCGCCGCGGCGCTCGGCGAGCTCGGCGCCGCCGAGGAGCTGCTGCGCGCGGCGGCGGGCGAGCTGCGCCGGCGGCGCCAGGGCGGGCGGGACGGCGGCGGGCTGCGGGAGCAGAAGCTGCTGCGGCAGGTGTACCGGGCGCTGCCCATCCCGGTGATCGTGACGGACGCGACGGGCACGATCCGGCGGGTCAACCCGGAGACCTCGCGGCTGCTCGGCAGCCCGGCCGGCTACCTCACCGGGCGGGCCTTCCCGCTGCTCATCGACTTCGCCCACCGGGCCGCGTTCCGCACCCACCTGAACGCGGTGCTGCGCGACCGGGAGGAGGCCGAGCGGGTCGTCCTCCCCACCCGGCTCGTCCACCAGGGCCGCAGCCTCGACGTGCGGCTCGCGCTGACCCGGCTGCGCATGCCGGGCGAGCCGCAGGAGATGGTGCTGGCCGTGATACTCCCGGCCGACGTGCACGTGCCCGGCCCGCCGCCGGCGCCGCCCCCGCCGGACGACGAGCCCGCGGTGCTCGCCGCGGCGCGGCGCTACGACCTGCTGTCCCGGCTCACCCGGCTGCTCCTCGACGAGGAGAGCCTGCGCCGCCCGGTCGCGCTCATCCGGGTCTGCCGGCTGCTCGCCGGCGAGCTCGCCGACTGGGTGATCGCCGACGTGGCGGACGAGGAGCCGGCCGCGTCCCCGGCGGCGTCCGCCTCGGCGTCCGCCGCGACGCTGCGCCGCGCCGTCGTGCTCGGCCCGGCCGACCAGCCGATCGCCCGCGTGCAGCGGCTGCTGGAGGACCTGCCGCCGGACCGCGCGCCCCTCGTGGCGCACGTGCTGGAGACCGGGACGGGCGTGCTGCACGAGATGCTCGACGACGAGGGCCTGCTCGGCGCCGCGCCGGGCGGGGAGGGCGTGCTGCGGGAGATGGGCGCCGGGTCGGTGCTGAGCGTGCCGATCCGCGCCGACGGGGCCGCGCCCGCGGTGCGCGGCGTGCTCACCCTGGTACGGCTCCGCGAACGCCCGCCGTTCACGCTCGCCGACCTCGGCCTCGCCGAGGACGCCGGCGCCCACCTGGGGCTGGGCCTGCGCGCCCAGCTCGACTTCCGGCGCCGCGTGCAGGCGGCCGACACGCTGCAGACCGGCGTGCTCCCCCGCAGCCTGCCGGACACGCCGGGCTTCGAGGCGGCGGCCGTCTACCACCGGGGCACGGGCGCGCAGGCGGTCGGCGGCGAGTTCCACGACGTCTTCCCGGTGCGGGGCGGCTGGGGGTTCGTGCTCGGCGGCGCGGTCGGCAAGGGCGAGGAGGCCGCGGCGGTCACCGCGATGGTGCGCGGCGGGCTGCGCACGCTGAGCGTCTCGGAGGACGACCCGGCGGCGGTGCTCGCCCGGCTCAACGACGCGCTCGTGGTGCAGGGCACGGGCCTGTTCGTGATGGCGGTGGCCGGGTTCGTGCCGCGCGGCCGTACCGGGCGCGGCGGCGGGCGGATCCGGCTCGCCTCGGCCGGGCACCACCCGCCCGCGATCATCCGGGCGGACGGCGGGGTGCGGTTCACCTCCGGCGGCGGGGTGCCGCTCGGCCTCGAGGCGGGGGCGCAGAGCGCGGCCGAGGAGCTGACCCTCGCGGAGAACGAGACGCTCGTGCTCTACTCCGACGGGCTCGTCGGGGGCGCGCGGCCAGGACGGCGAGGTGTACGGCGAGGCCCGCCTCGTCGAGCTGCTCACCCGGTGCGCGGGGCTGAGCCCGGCGGCGATCGTCAAGGCGGTCGAGGAGGACCACCGGGAGTTCTGCGGCGGGCGGCAGCTCGATGAGCTCACCGTTCTCGCCCTGCGCCGCGGCAGATAGAAATCGCACCTGTCGGAAATTTCCGATGTGGGCAGTTTGGGGATAAGCTGCCCGAGGTACACAGCTTTAAGCGGTGCCTAAGACGCAGGCACACCCCCCGCGAACGGTCCAAGGCTGGATTGGGCCTTCAGCACCTGAGGTGTGTCATGCATATCGCCATCGTCTCCGCGCACGAAGTCGCTCCCGAAACCCCTGCGATCGCCAGAGAGCTCAGCCGCGGCCACCGCGTCACCGTCTACACCCGCCGCGACTCCCCGGAGCGGCGCGACCGCGGCAGGCTCGCCCCCGGGGTGATCGTCGAGCACGTGCCCGCCGGCCCCGCCCGGTGGCTGCCGGAGAGCGGGCTGCTGCCGTACCTGTCCGACTTCAGCGCCGCCCTGCAGGAGCGCTGGGGCAGGGAGCGGCCCGACGTGATCCACGCGCACTCGTGGACGAGCGGCCTCGCCGCCATCGCCGGCGCCGACGGCCTCGGCGTGCCGGTCACCCAGACCTTCCACTCGCTCGGCGCGGACCCGGCGGAGGACGACGAGCGGTACGGCGCCCCCGGCGGGCCGGACGCCCGCCTCCGCCTGGAGCGCGCCATCGGCCGCCGCGCCAACGCGGTGATCGCCTCCTGCGTCGGCGAGGAGTCCGAGCTGATCCGCCTCGGCGTGCCGCGGCGCAACATCGCCATCGTGCCCGGCGGCGTCGACGTCGAGCGCTTCCGCAGGCGCGGGCCGGCCTTCCCGCGCGGCGACCGGCCGCGCATCGTGCACGTCGGCCGGCTCACCCCCGGCGGGGGCGCGCGGACCGCGATCCGCGCGCTCGACGGCGTGCCCGGCGCCGAGCTGGTGATCGCGGGCGGCCCGGCCACCGGCGACCTCGACGCCGACCCCGACTTCACCAGGCTGCGCGCGCTCGCCGAGGAGGCCGGCGTGCTCGACCGGGTGACGTTCCTCGGCCGCATCCCGCACAACGCCATGCCGAAGCTGATGCGCAGCGCCGACGTGGTCGTGTCGCTGCCGCACACCGCGCCCACCGGCATGGTCGCCCTCGAGGCGATGGCCTGCGGCGTGCCGGTGATCGCCTCGGCGGTCGGCGCCCACCTCGACTCGGTCGTGGACGGCGTCACCGGATTCCTCATCCAGCCGCACCGCCCGGCCGACCTCGCCCGGCGCGTCCGCGAGGTGCTCGGCGACCCCACCCGCCGCACCGCCCTCGGCTACGCCGCGGCCGACCGGGCGCGGTCCCGCTACTCGCTGCAGCGCATCAGCCAGGAGCTGGTCCGCGTCTACGAGGACGTGCGCGCCGCCCGCGCCTGCGCCTGATCCGCCGCGCGGGCGCGGGCCCCTGGGCGCGGCTCCCTCGCGCCTGGGCCCGTGGCGCGGCTCAGTCGGCGAACCTGGCGACGCGGCGGAGCTTGTTCACCGCGTCGAGCGCGGCGACCTTGTACGACTCGGCGAGCGTCGGGTAGTTGAACACCGCGTCCACCAGGTAGTCGACCGTGCCGCCGCAGCCCATCACGGCCTGGCCGATGTGCAGCAGCTCGGTCGCCCCGGCGCCGAACACGTGCACGCCGAGCAGCGTGCGGTCCTCGGGCGAGACGAGCAGCTTGAGCATGCCGTAGGTGTCGCCGATGATCTGGCCGCGGGCGAGCTCGCGGTACCGGGCGACGCCCACCTCGTACGGCACGTGCGCCCGGGTGAGCTCCTCCTCGGTCCGGCCGACGAACGCGATCTCCGGGATCGTGTAGATGCCGAACGGCTGCAGCCCGTGCATGCCCGACACCGGCTCCCCGCACGCGTGATGGGCGGCGAGCCTGCCCTGCTCCATGGAGGTCGCGGCGAGCGCGGGGAACCCGATCACGTCGCCGACCGCGTAGATGTGCGGCACCGCGGTGCGGAAGTGCTCGTCCACGGCGATNCGGCCGCGCTCNTCGGCGACGAGCCCGGCGTTCTCCAGGCCGATGCCGTCGGTCATGCCCTGGCGCCCGGCCGAGTAGAGCACGGTGTCCGCGGGGATGCGCTTGCCGCTCTCCAGCACGGTGATCGTGCCGCGCGGGTGGCGCTCGACCGCGGTCACGTGCTCGCCGAACCGGAAGGTGACCGCGAGGTCCCGCAGGTGGTACTTGAGCGACTCGACGATCTCCATGTCGACGAAGTCGAGCATGCGCTCCCGCCGCTCGACCACGGTGACCTTGGTGCCGAGCGCGGCGAACATCGACGCGTACTCGATGCCGATCACCCCCGCGCCGACCACGACGAGCGTGTCCGGCACCCGCTCCAGGGTGAGGATGTCGTCCGAGTCGATGATCGTCCTGCCGTCGAACTCCACGCTGTCCGGCCGGGCCGGCCGGGTGCCCGTGGCGATGATGATCTTCTCGGCGCCGACCTTCGTCTCCCGCCCGAGCTCGTCGACCACCATGATCGTGTGCGGGTCGAGGAACCGGCCGGAGCCCTGCAGCAGCGTGACCCGGTTCCGGAAGAGCTGGCTGCGGATCACGTCGATCTCCCGGCCGATCACATGCCGGGTGCGGGCCATCAGGTCGGCGACCGTGATGTCCTCCTTGACCCGGTAGCTCTGGCCGTACAGCTCGCGCAGGTGAAGGCCGGTGAGGAAGAGCACGGCCTCACGCAANGTCTTCGAGGGGATCGTCCCGGTGTTCACCGAGACGCCGCCGATCATGTTCCGGCGCTCGACGATCGCCACCCGGCGCTCCAGCTTGGCGGCCGCGATCGCCGCCTTCTGCCCGCCCGGCCCGGACCCAAGCACCACGAGGTCAAAATCCGGCATAAGTCGAGTTTGGGGGTGGCAGGGCGCCCGCGGGAAGCCTGAGTACGGCAACGCCTGGTTTCCGGCACGTTACAAGTCGAGCGTTCGTGCGGCGATAGGCGGATTCCGAGCACCCGCGCCACGGCGTCGATCGACTTTCCGCCCCTACGGCCTCCCACAGACCGCCGAACCTCCCACACCCTCGCGCGCTGACACAAAGCAGTCACCGCACCACAAAGCTAGTAAATTGGAATCATTCAAAATCGATTGTGTCATGCGCTCACAAGTGATCTAATTGCCGTTGACGCTTCCACTTCCCCTCGGAGGAGCGCATGGACTGGTCCACCGTTGCCGGGAACCCCGACGTCATCCGGCTGTCGGCGAGCCTGCTCGATCGGCGGGAGGAGGACTGCCCCGACTTCGCCGCAGTGAAGGCGCGGCCGCAGCTGCGACCGCGCGTGACCGAGCCGCGGCGCTACCCGCCCTGGGCGGACTTCCCGCTCGGGCTCGTGATGGAGATCCTGGATGCCGTCGAGCACGACGGCGCCGACCTCGGCGAGGCGATCGCCGCGACCGTGAGAAACGGCCGCGCGTGGGTGCACCCGGGCGTCGCCCGCTGGGTCGGCCACGCCGCCGAGACCTACCTGGACGTGGCCGACGCCCTCGCCGACGAACTCGCCCGGGAGGGGGTCGTGCTCCGCCCGGCCCGCGTGCCCCGGGTCGTCCAGTGGGGCTCATCCCCCGCCGAGCTGCGCATCCTCACCGCGTGGGGCAGGTGGTACGAGTCGGGCGACGGGGCGGTCGTGGAGTTCCGGCGGCTGCGCATGGGACGGCCGCGCGACACCGAGGACCAGCCGTCCACGCTGGCCATGGCTTACATCGCCGGGCTCGGACATTGCGTGGCGGATCCCCGCGACGTCTACACGGCGATCCCCGTGCCGGTCCGCACGGACCTGCCGAGGCCGCGCCGGATCAGGGTGGTGGAGGTCGGGGCTCACCAGCGGGACCGAGCGCGTCGTGGCCGACCGCACCCCCGAGGAGATCCGCCGGGACTACCTCGACGATGTCCGGCCGGTGGCGCGGAGACTCCTGTCCGGCGGCGGCCGCGTCCCGGGCCGCGACTGCGCGACGTGCCGCACCCGGCCCTCGTGCGACGCCCTGCCCGTTACGCCGGGCCTGCTCGGCCTGCGGCACCACGGCACCCATCGCCGGACCTGGTCGATCACCACCTCGCGCCGCTACGAGGTCTGCCCCGCCCAGGCGCACCTGGCGGAGCTCTGGATCCCCGGCGAGCGCGACTCCTCGCCCGCGGCGGCCCGTGGCCGCGCCGTCCATCGCTGGCTCGCCGCCGCGCACGCCCGGGGACACGGCTGCACCCCAGCCGACCTGCCCGAGACCACCGCCGAGGACTGCGGCCTCGCCGACGCGGTGCTGGATCGCGCCGACTATCAGGAGGCGAGGCCGTACCTGCTCGGGCATCTGGAGGTCTGCCCGCTCAACGCCGAGGGCGTCACCGCAGTCCGGTGCGAGCCCACCGTCGCCGCCTACGACTCCGCGGCGGATGTGATCGTGCTCGCCGAGCCCGATCTGCTGCGGCAGGTGCACGGCCGACCCGTCTACCGCGAGGTGAAGACCTCGGCGGCCCCGCGCGGCCTCACCCCGGAGAACGCCCTCGCCGCGGTCCCGCAGCTCGCGCTGGCGGTCTGCCTGATGGCCGCCGGGGCCTTCGGCGACCGAAACGGGCTGGTGGAGCTGGAGCAGCTCTGCCCCGGCGCCGCCGAGCCTCTGCTCGTGTTCGACGCGTCCGACCCCTCGGTGGTCGCGGCGGCTCGCGCCGTGATCCACGAGCGGGTGGTGCGCTGGCACACCGACATCCGGTTCGCGGCGAACCCGGGATGGTGGTGCGGCTACTGCTCGGTGTCCCGCTGGTGCCCCGACGTCGCGGCCGGCCACCGTCCGGAACGTCCGGGCCCGCAGGCCGACGCGATCGCGGAGCTGGCCTCCGCGCGCGAGGACGACGAGCCGCCGTTCTGACCCACGAGGCGATGACCATGCAGGCACTCGCCAAGCCCGTCACCGCCGCCCTCCGGGCCGGGTACGCCTGGAGCATCCGCCGCGACCGGCCGGAGGCCTGGACCGAGGTGGCGCGGATGACCGGGGTCATCATGCGGCATCTCGGCCCGGGGCGCGGGCCGGTCACCCCGGCCGAGCTCGTGACGCTCCTGCGCAGGCCGCTCGGAGACTGGCTGCCCGTCGACGACCCTGCGCTCGCCGGGCTGATCATCCTGGACGACGACGACCGGCTCACCCTCGACACCTATGACGTCGGCTGCGACTACACCGTCGAGCTGCTCGATCCGACGGCGGGATGGCTGCCGAAGTGGCGCACCCATCGGGCCGAGCAGGTGGAGAACGCGGCCTTCCAGCGGCTGGTGTCCGGGGATGAGGACGCCTACACCAAGGGCCGGCGCTTTCTCGTGGAGCACCCGGCCGGTGACGCGGAGGAGATCCTGCGACGCCGTGCCGAGCTGGGGGTGCCGCCGCTGGTCGAGTACCAGGACATCGGCGTGGACCGTCAGTGGCGGGGATGGTGGTGGGCCTGCCCCGTCTGCCGTTGGCCGATGCGGGTGTTCCCCACCGAATTGGTGTGCTGCCAGTTCCCTCCGCACAAGGCCGTCTACACCCTGCCACGCACCGGCCGGGACCCGCGGCTGCAGCCCGAGCCCGGAGCGCCCAGGGCTGGCCGCCCCCGTCCGGTGGACGGCGCCGTATGCGTCGACGAGTCGATCTGGCGGCATATCGTCGTCCCCGGCGTGGTCGAGGTGCGGCTGTGCGACCGTCTCGCCGCCCTCCCGGGCGTGAGCGCCGACCTCTACCCGGCCAAGGACACCTACGACATCGCGGTCCGCCGTACCGGGGAGACCTCCTGGCGGTACACCCTCGACGTCAAGGACTTCGCCTCACCCGCCGCCCTCGCCGCGAGGCTGCGCGATCGTCCGCCCGCCGCCGAGCACATCGTGCTGCCCGACTATCGCCGCGCCCGGCTCACCGAGCTGCGACGGCTGCTGCCCGGGATGCGCATCGCCACCGAGACCGCGATCTACCGCCGGATCAAGAGGGATCTCGCATGACGAGCTCACGACCGCAGGTCATCTCCTGCGCCTTCGCGCTGGCCGAGGCGTTCTTCGGCGTCTGCGATATCGAGCACGCACAGCTGCTGCTCACCGGCCGGATCGACGCCTGGTCCGAGTACTGGGACCTGACCGACCAGGAGCGGGGCAAGGTCTGCGCACTGCTGCGGCACCGCGGTGACGATCTTTCCAGCCTCGAGGTGTTCACCAAGGCAGTGCGGGAGCTGGGAGCCGCCAACCAGCTGGACGGCTACCGCGTCGACGGCGGCACTGTGGTGCCCGTTCATGGGCTGCACCCGCGCGTCCACGCGGATCGGCTGCTGACCAAGCTTGACAAGCAGCCCAGGCGGCCCTCCCTCCCTCTCGCCGAGCCGGGCCGCTACCACACGACGTTGCGTACCACGCCCACTCGAACCGAGGGCGTGATCGACCTGTCCGGGGTGGCGCGCCCACGCCATGATCCGGTCGCCCTGACGACCGCGCCCGCCGTCCCTGTCGTCGAACTGCCGGCCGACGAGCTCCACGACATGGCGAAGCGCATCGACGAGGCCCGCGGCGAGACCCACCGCGAGACACGGCTCCAGGCGCTCTTCACCCACCTCCCCGGCTCGCTGCCGGTCCGCGCCGGCGGCGAGATCCAGACCTTGATCGCCCCCACCGGATACGGCAAGAGCGTGCTGATGGAGGTGGCGGGCACCCTCGCCGTCGAGCGACGCGTCCCGACCGCCCTCGTCGTGCCCACCCGGATCTCCGCGCTCTCCCTGGCACGGCGGATCGAGGAGAACCTGGCGCTGCTGGGGATCGACGGCTCCTGCACCCCGCTGGTCTCCCCCGGCTCGGTGATGGACGACGCCGTCAGGCTCGCCGCGAACGGCGACCCGTTCGGTGACTGGGCGTACGATCGGCTCTCGTACGGCTGCGCCCTGCCCGCCGCGACCGAGAGCGACGAGGCCGTCGACACCTGGGCGCCCGGCGCCGAGCCCTGCCGCGACCTACGGTTGAAGCACCGTCACGGCCGCCGACACGCCTGCCCGTGGCGCGACGGCTGCGGCAAGTTCCGCCTCATGCGGGACGCGGTGAGCGCCGACGTGGTGGTGACCGCGCACGCCACCTTCTTCATGGGTGCCATGCACATCCCGGTGCGGACCGAGGCCGGGGTCAGCGACCGCATGACGGTGGAGGAGTTCGTGCTGCGTCGCTGCCAGCTGATCGTCATCGACGAGGTCGACCGGTTCCAGCGGTCGGTGATAGACAGCAGTGCCAGGCATCTGGAGCTGGCGAAGGGGCGCCTCAGCACCGCCCTGCACCGGCTGGACGAGGAGTTCCGCGCGATCTTCGGCAGCGTCCTCCCGGAGTCGGACGCGGAGGTCAGGGCGATCCTCTCGGAGCTGCGGCTGCTGTCGGAGCAGTACATCGCCAACCTGGCCAAGTCCTGGATGGCGCCGGCCTTCTCCGATCGGGGCCGCCGCACCGCCCGGAGCCGACGTGTCGACCACTGGCTCGTGCCGCGCCGACACGACGCCTGGCTCACGGCCAGGCTGCTCGGGCTCCGTCCGGACGACAGGCGCGAGATCACCGTGGACGATGTCGAAGGCCTGCACGCCCTCTTCGGCGCACCGGACGTACGGCCGGTCGCCCCGCTGCCGCTCGCAAATCTCACCCCTGAGCAGGCGAGCAGGACACGGAGGCGGATCACCCGGACATTGCGCGAGATATCGGGAGGCTGCCGGAACGAGCCGCTTCCCGTGCACAAGCAGGAGCTCAACGACGCCCTGTCGCCGGTCGTCCCGGACGATGCCGTCCGCGGCCTGGTGGTGGACCGCCTGATTCGCCGCGCCCACCTGGAGCCGCTCCGCCGCAAGTTGTCCGAGCTCTTCTACCACACGCCACACCTGGGCGCGCTGGGCGCCGACGCCGCCGAGACGATCGCCGAGGCGCTGGGCGGCTTCCGCCGGTGGGAGGCGATGCCCGCCAGCCCGCTCGGCCGGCTCTTCTTCGCCTTCAAGGAACGCTTCGACGAGGACAACCCGTCCGAGGCCGCGCTGTCGGTCGCCGCATTCGGCGGTGATCCGCACGGCTATGTCCGGTACCTGGGCGAGCTGACCGCCCGCGGCCACGCGGGCGTGCCGCGTTCCGTGCTCGGGCTCTCGGCCACCAGCCACTTCCCCCGCGCCCCACACCATCACGTCTTCGGCGAACCGACCTGGTTCGTGCCGGACACGGATACCGAGGGCGTCCAGATCCACGACGCGCGCGTCTTCACGGGCGACGGCGCGATCCGGATCTCTGGAGTGCAGGGGCGCCGACGAGAGGCCAACCTGCTGGACCTCGGCGACCATCTGTACAAGCTGAAGCTCGCATCTCAGCTGGACAANCTGGTTCGGCGGCGTGACGACCGCGGCACCCCTGGCCGGGACCGCATCCTCGTCGCGACGACCTCGTACGCGAGCGTGGTGCCTCTCGCCCACGGCATGGTCCGCGGCGGCGCGGAGAAGAAGAGCCTGTGCCTGCTCGCCCGGGACGAGCAGGAGTCCGGCCTCCGCTTACAGGGCTGGGAGGTGCTCTCCGCCGACCAGGTGGAGCGCTTCCCCGAGACCGAGGCCCGGATCCTGATCGCTCCGCTCGCCGTGGTGGAGCGCGGCGTCAACATCCTCGACGGCGAGGTGTCGGCGCTCGGCGCCATCTACATGGTGGTGCGACCGGTGCCGATCATCGACGAACCCGCGGAGCTGCTCGCCCACATCAACCACCGGCTGTGGGGCGAGACCTGGGACGGAGAGGCCCCGCCGGACCGGCTCAAGAAGCGCATGGATCAGGCCGGGAGGCACTTCGGCGACATCGTCCGCTCGCCCCAGTACTTCCGTTCCCTGCCCGAATGGGTGCAGCTCGGCATCGTCGCCGAGATCATCGTCAGCCTCGTCCAGCTCGTCGGCCGCGCCAGGCGCGGCGGCACTCCGGGTGAGCTGTACCTGGTGGACGACGCCTTCTTCGACCCTCTCGGCCGCTCGGACCTGCCCGGCCTGATCCTGCGCCTCCGCGACGAGTGGCGGGCCACCGGACAACTGGAGCGGCTGCGCCGACTCTACGGCCCCACCCTTGAGTCCTTCTTCGAATTCGCCACGCGGATGAGCCGCATGACGTCAGGAGAAGACCATGATGATCACTAGCGCGTTCCGCATCCCCGAGGATCTGTACGGCACGGTCGCCGTCTATCCGCTCACACCCGAGATCATGGCGGCATTCGACCGGCTGGCCACGAAATGGCGGGGACGGGGCGGCAACGAGCACGCCACGGCGCCGTATGCCTCGCTGGCGACCGCGCTGACCGCGGTCACGGCACAGCCCGTCGTCATCCTTCCCCGGCCGCGAGAACGCACCGACCCGCATTGGCTCATCACCACCGCCCCCATCGATCCCGGCACGCTCCACATGGCCACCAAGATCTGGGAGCGGCTCGCGGGCGGCCGCGATACCCTGGGCCCCCTCGTCGCCGCGGTCCGGCCCCGCACGCTGCGGATCGCCGACGACGTGCACCGCGCCCCCGGACGGGCCTCGGCCGCCAACTGGGTCTACCGCGTGCTCGCCTGGAACCTGGCCTCGGCTCTCGCGAGCAGGCCAGTCGACTTCGACGGACGCCAGGTGACCTTCCGGATGGACACCCAGGGAAGTTTGATCGCCTGGGACGACCCCATCCGCCACACTGGCCGAGACGGCACCGCCCAGGGGCTCGTGAGGATCTCGTTCGCGATCGAGACGATCCCCGGCGAGAGCGAGCTGGTGGCCATTCCCACCATCAGCCTCACCCGGCTCGTGAGCGACCTGCGCAAGGTCAAGTGGGCGTGGATCGACCACGGCCGCCCCACCCTGCTTCGTCTCCCGATCGCACGGAGGCCCGGGGACGACGGCTGGGAGAGCGTCTTCGCCGACTTCAGCGCCTCGGTGGTCGAGGAGTGCGGGCTGTCTCCGCTGCCCTGGGGCGAGAACGTCCTGGTCAACGAGCCTGACCGGGTACGGGCCTGGCGAAGCGTCAACTGGAATCATGCGCTCGGGACGGGCGTCGGGGCCCGGACCTACCGGCGCTTCCTGGAGCACGTGACCGCCGTCTCGGGTGCCACGCCGCTCTGCTACGACAAGACGGACATCAAGGTACAGAGGGAAATCGATCGCGCGCCGCTGTCATCGCTCGACGACTCGGTGCCGGCGGCCGGATACGACCGGCTCCGGATCGTGCACCTGTCCGCCTCCTCGGCGTCCCGGGAGCGGGTACGGCTGGCGCTCCGCCCCTACCAGACATCGGACGCCCCCGAGCTTCCCGCCACGACCGGTGTCGAGCATCGGCTTACCGATCGCGGCCGGTTCGTCTCCTATGACCTGCCGGAACTCCTCGCCCACGGCGACGTCGACCGGACGGCGCTGCTCGCGGCCGCCCCCCTGCTCCGCGGCGAGCCGGGCACCCTCGTCCTCGCCTTGGTGGACACCGAGCACGACCCGAGGACACACCAGCCGGAGGATGCCAAGCCCGCGCTTCGCCTCGCGCTGGCCCGGATCGGCGTGCCCAGTCAGTTCCTCGCCATCGCACCGGGCTCCGTCGGGTCGATCGACCCGAAGGCGACGGACTACGCCGCCACCACCGCGCTGCGGGACCTTGTTCGCGCGGGCGGCCTGACCGACGAACGGCTGGCTCAGGCCGTGCGAATGTCGCCGCATCCGCTGGAGCGCGAGGTGTGGCTGGTCGGCGTGCACGTGCGCGTGCAAAACGCCAAGTGGAACGGCCGCGCCAGGAACGACCGCCCGCTCCTCGTCACGACCCTGGTGGCTCTGCGCGCCCGCCCCTCGGGGCCCTGGGATCTGTGCATGTACGTCCGGGGCCGGGGCTGGGTGCGGCACGCCGAAGGGCTCACCGCCTTCCACGCCGGGTCCATCGGCGACCGGATCGACGAACGGCAGGCCGCCTTCACCCGGCTCCGCGGCTACGTGGACAACGCGCTCGCCGAGCTGCCCGGCGACCTGCCGGTGGTGGTCATGACCGACGCCGACGCGACCCGCCGCGTCTGGAGCGGACTGAGCAACGGTCGCCTGCGCGAGGGAGTGCTGCCCGGCGACGGCCTGGCCTGGTCCGACCGCGTCGCCGTGGTACGGGTCGGCGTGGGAGACGAGGCTGTGCCGCGCCCGATCCACTGCACCGACGGGCGTCCGTCCGCCGATCCCAAGAAGCCCACGAAACCGCGCAACCGCCTGTACCGGGGTACCGACAGCTGGCTGCTCGGCCACTCCTCGCGGCTGTTCAACGAGGGCAGCAAGGGCCGGGTCGGCGCTGACTTCACCCGGTTCACACTGCCGGCGAACCGGGCCGGGGAGCAGCGCAACAACTGGCACGCGTTCACCGCCACCGAGTTCGTCGTCGCCCGTCCGGGTTCGTTCACCGAGGAGGCGGTCGTGGCGCTGACGGCCCGGCTGTGCGCCCAGCCGCTCTCCTGGGACGCCCAGACGCGGCGTCCCCTGCCGCTGCACCTCGCCGTCATCGCCGACATGGACCACCCGGCCTACCGGACCGAACAGCCCGAAGACGACGGCCGGTGAAGCCGTGCCGGCGCACTGCCATGCCCTAGCCGTGGATGAGCCCTAGTGGTGGATGAGCGGCGCCGCCTTGAGGCCGAGGTGGAGGAGGAGGCGGTGCTCGCCGTCGGCGAGGTCGAGGCCGGTGAGGTGCTCGGCGCGGCCGAGGCGGTAGTAGAGGGTCTGGCGGTGCACGCCGAGCGCCTCGGCGGTCTCGCGGGCGTGGCCGGCGTGGTCGAGGTAGACCTCGACGGTGCGGGCGAGCTCGCCGGTGAGGCCCTTCGCGGGGGCGGCGAGCTCCATCAGGTCGGAGCGGGACAGCCGGGACAGCACGCGGTAGACGCCGAGGTCGGACCAGGCCGCGACCGGGCCGTACCGGGGCACCGCCTCGGCGACGCGCAGCGCGTGGACCGCCTCCCGCCAGCTCTGCCAGGCGTCGGCGAGGTCCTCGCGGGGGCCGCCCACGCCGGCGGCCGTGCCGTACGCGGCCCGGACCCGGCGGGCGACCTCGCGGGCCTGGGCGGCCGGGGCGAGCAGCGCGGTGAGCGGCTCGCCGGGGTCGGCGAGCACGCCGCGGGGCAGCGACCACAGCGCGACGACCGCCCCGGGGGCGGCGCGCACCGCGATCGCGGCGACCGGGCCGGCGAGGTCGGCCTCCAGGGCGGCCTCGAGGTCGGCCTCGGCGCGCACGTCGGGGTCGACGGAGAACAGGGCGCGCAGCGCGGCGCCGAGGTCCTGGCGGCTGCGCACCTCCTGGGCGAGCGCCGTGGCGGCCCGGCGGATCAGCGGCTCGGCGGCGGCGAGGCGGTCGTCGGTGATCGTGCCGGAGTCGAGCAGCCACAGGTAGCCGTAGGTGACGCCGCGGCGGCGCAGCGGCACGCAGATGCGGCCGAGCACGCCGAGGCGCTCGTCCGGCGGGATGCGCACCGGCCCGTTCGCGGTGGCGATGCCGAACTTCTCGAAGTAGGCGCGGACCTGGTCGGTGGCGCGGCGGCGCAGGATCGACTCCTGCCGCACCCGGTCGATCGCGCCGCTCTGCGCGCAGTAGGCGACGAGCCGGAAGGCGTGGTCCTCGATCGTCGCCGCGGCGCCGAGGACCTCCGCGATCTCGTCGACGATGCCCTGAAGGTCCACACCGCCATTGTCGGGCATTCTCCGGCAGGTCTCATACAGGTGTATGAAGGCGGTTTGACCGACCCGTTGCGGATGTCCATAGGCCCATCTGACGTGCCGTCTTACCGTGGACCCATGCTCGGTTCGGTGCTTGCGGCGGCCTCGCGGAGCCCGCTCGCCCGGCGTGTGGTGTCCGGGTTCCCGCTCACCCGGCGGGTCGTCGACCGGTTCGTCGCCGGCGAGGACGCGGCGGCCGCGCGGGATGTGGTGCGGCGGCTCACCGGCGCGGGGTTCGCCGTCACGATCGACCATCTGGGCGAGCACACCACGGACGCGGCGGCCGCGGCGGCCACGGTCAAGGCCTACCAGACGCTCCTCGGCGAGCTGCGCGCGCTCGGTCTCGGCGATCGGGTGGAGCTGTCGGTGAAGCTGTCGGCGGTGGGCCAGGCGCTCGGGCGGGACGGCGACCGCATCGCGCTCGACCACGCCCGCGAGATCTGCGCCGCGGCGCGCGAGGCCGGAAGCATGGTCACCCTCGACATGGAGGACCACACCACCACCGACTCCACGCTGGCGATCCTGCGCGAGCTGCGCGCCGACTTCCCGGAAACGGGCGTCGCGCTCCAGGCGTACCTGCGGCGCACCGAGGCCGACTGCCGCGACCTCGCCGGGCCGGGGTCGCGGGTACGGCTCGTCAAGGGCGCGTACGCCGAGCCGGCCTCGGTCGCCTACCGGGACAAGCGGCAGGTGGACCTGTCGTACGTGCGCTGCCTGCGGGTGCTGATGGCGGGCAGGGGATACCCCATGGTGGCCACGCACGACGACCGTCTCATCGCCATCGCCCAGGCGCTCGCCGCCCGGCACGGCCGCGGCCGGGACGGCTACGAGTTCCAGATGCTCTACGGGGTACGGCCCGGCAGGCAGCGGGAGCTGGCCGCGGCGGGGGCGACGACGCGGATCTACGTGCCGTACGGGACCGACTGGTACGGCTATTTCATGCGGCGGCTCGCCGAACGGCCGGCGAACGTCGCCTTCTTCCTGCGCTCGCTCGCCTCCTGAGCGAACGTGACAGATCGCGGAGGGACTGACGAGATGGACGCCATCACCAACGTTCCGGTACCGGCGAACGAGCCGGTGCTCGGCTACGCGCCCGGCAGCCCGGAACGGGAGGCGCTGGAGAAGCGCGTCAAGGAGCTGTCGGGGTCGGCGATCGAGCTGACCATGACGGTGGGCGGCGAGCGCCGCATGGCCGGCGGGGCGGCCATCGACGTGGTGCAGCCGCACAACACGGCCGCGGTGCTCGGCCGTACCGCGGAGGCGACCGCCGGCGACGTGCGGGCGGCGATCGACGCGGCGCTCGCGGCGGCGGCCGGATGGCGGGCGCTCTCGTTCGACGAGCGGGCGGCGGTGTTCCTGCGCGCCGCCGAGCTGCTGTCCGGGCCGTGGCGCGCCACGCTCAACGCGGCGACGATCCTCGGGCAGTCGAAGTCGGTGTACCAGGCGGAGATCGACGCGGCGTGCGAGCTGATCGACTTCTTCCGGTACAACGTGGCGTTCGCGCGGCGGCTCCTCGCCGAGCAGCCGGAGTCGGCGCCCGGCGTGTGGAACCGCATGGAGTACCGGCCGCTCGAGGGCTTCGTGCTCGCGATCACGCCGTTCAACTTCACCTCGATCGCGGCGAACCTGCCCACCGCGCCGGCCCTCATGGGGAACGTCGTGGTGTGGAAGCCGTCGCCGACGCAGCAGTTCGCCGCCGAGTTCACCATGCGCCTGCTGGAGGCCGCCGGGCTGCCGCCCGGGGTGATCAACATGGTGACCGGGAACGGGCGGGCGGTCTCCGAGGTGGCGCTCACCCACCCCGACCTCGCCGGCATCCACTTCACCGGCTCCACCGCGACCTTCCAGCACCTGTGGGCCACGGTCGGCGCGAACATCGCCGGCTACCGCGGCTATCCCCGGCTGGTGGGTGAGACCGGCGGCAAGGACTTCGTGCTCGCCCACCCGTCGGCCGACCCGGCCGTGCTCGCCACCGTGCTGATCCGGGGCGCGTTCGAGTACCAGGGGCAGAAGTGCTCGGCCGCCTCCCGGGCGTACGTGCCGCGGTCGATCTGGTCGCGGATGCGCGACGACTTCGTCGCCACCGCCGAGTCGCTGAGCGTCGGCGACGTCGCCGCCGACCTGTCGTGCTTCATGGGCGCGGTGATCGACGAGCGGGCGTTCGCGAAGAGCCGGGCCGCGATCGACCGGGCCCGCGCGGTCGACTCGATCACCGTGCTCACCGGCTCCTACGACGACTCGGCCGGGTACTTCGTCCGGCCCACCGTGCTGGAGTGCACGGATCCGGAGGACGAGGTCTTCGTGAAGGAGTACTTCGGCCCGATCCTCGCCGTGCACGTCTACGACGACGACCGGTTCGACGAGACCCTCGACCAGATGGAGGGCGTCGCGCCGTACGCGCTCACCGGGTCGATCATCGCCGAGGACCGCCGCGCGATCGCGGACGCGACCGAGCGGCTGCGGTTCGCGGCGGGCAACTTCTACATCAACGACAAGCCGACCGGCGCGATCGTGGGCCAGCAGCCGTTCGGCGGCGCCCGGGCCTCCGGCACGAACGACAAGGCCGGGTCGATCCTCAACCTCATCCGCTGGGTGAACGCCCGGACGATCAAGGAGACCTTCGTCCCGCCGGTGAACCACCGGTACCCGCACATGGGCTGAACCGGCGGCCGGAGACCTGGCGGCGGCCCGCGCGGCGCGGCCGGACGACAACGGCGTCGTCCGCCGCCCGCCCGGCCGCCGCCGCGCTTCTCCGCCGCCGTTCCCCGCCGACGTCGCCGGCCGGCGAGGCCGGCCGCCGGGGCCGACCGGCGGAGTCAGTCGGCGATGTCAGTCGGCAAGGTCAGTCGGCAAGGTCAGTCGGCGATGTCGCGGAAGGCGTGCACCCGCTCCACGCGCAGCCGGACGAGGACCTCGCCGGGGACGCCGTTGCGCTCGCCGTACTCCTTCGCGCGGTCCCGGCCCATGTACCGGCCGCCGATCCGGGTCGCCCAGGCGAGCAGCTCGTCGAGGTCGGTGGAGAGGGTCGCGGTGCCCTCCAGCATCACGTACGAGTACGGCGGGGTCTCGTCGTCGACGCACAGCGCGGCCCGCGGGTCCCGGCGCAGGTGCCTCGCCTTCACGCTGTTCTCGTGCGTGGTGAACACCACGTCGTCGCCGTCGAGGTCGAACCAGATCGGCGTCACGTGCGGCCGGCCGTCGGCGCGGGTCACCGCGAGCTTGCCGGTCCGGGTCCCGGTGAGCACGAACCGCCGCCACTCGGTGTCGCTCATTCGCTCCATGGCACGACGCTAGCCGCCGGCGCGGCCCCGCGCCCGCCACCGGGTACGGCGTGCCGCGCGTCCCCGCCGCCGGGCAGGGCCTTGGCGGGCGGCCGTCAGTGCCCGCGGAACGCCTCCTCCAGCCACCACGACCCGTGCTCCCGCGTCACCTTCGCGTCCACCAGCATCGGGCGGTCGCGGGGGCCGGCGAGCCAGTCGGCGACCGCCGACAGGTCCGCGGCCTCGCGCACGGTGACCGCCGCGCAGCCGAAGCCGCGCCCGATCGCGGCGAGGTCGGCCGGCGGGAACCGGACCAGGTCGAGCGGGTGGCCGTCCGGCCCGAAGTGGTGCACCTCCGCGCCGTAGGCCTCGTCGTCGTAGACCACGATCAGCATGGGCAGGCCGAGCCGTACCACGGTCTCCAGCTCGGCGGCGGCCATGAACGCGCCGCCGTCGCCGAGCGCGGCGACCGGCAGGCGGTGCGGCTGGGCGAGGGCGGCGCCGATCGCGGTCGCCAGGCCGAGCCCGACCGACTGGAACGCCTGGGTGAAGCAGAAGCCGTTCTCGTCCGGCACCGACAGGAACATCGACGGATGCCCCATGAAGTTGCCGGAGTCGACCGCCACCACCCGCTCGGCGGGCAGCAGGTCGTCCAGGCGGATGGTGAGGGTGCGGGGGTCGATGCGGCCGCCGCCGCTCTCGTCCCGGTACGGCTCGTCCCGCCACCGGCCGCGCCGGGCGATGCGCGCGGCCACCTCGGGCGTGCGGTACCCCTCGCGGGCCGGTACGGCACGGCCGAGCGCGTCCGCCACCGCCCGCGCGACCGCGGCGACGTCGCCGGCGACGCCGAGGTCCACCGGCCGGTGCGCGCCGATCGCCGCCGGGTCGTGGTCGACCTGGACGACCGCCGCCTCCGGCCCGATCAGCCTGCCGTGCCGCATCGTCCACATGTTGAGCGCGCAGCCCCAGCCGACGATCAGGTCCGCGTCCGCGATCAGCTCGGCCGCGAGCGGCGAGGCGAAGCCGCCGCTCACGTCGAGGTCCCACGGGTCGCCCCGGAACAGGCCCTTCGCCACCGCCGAGGTGGCGAGCAGCGCGCCGGCGTGCCCGGCGAGCGCCTCCAGCGGCGCGCGGGCGCCGCGCGCGCCGCGGCCCGCGACGAACACCGGGCGCCGGGCGGCGGCGAGCAGCTCGGCGAGCTCCAGCACCCGGTCGTGCGGCGGCTCGGCCGGCTCCCGCGCGGGCGGCGGCTCGGGCCTCCGGTACTCCCGGAGCTCGGCCTCCTGCACCGGCAGCGGCAGATTGAGCAGCACCGTGCGCCCCTCCGCGGCCGCGTGGAAGGCCCGGGTCACGTCCGCGAGCGCCGTCTCCGCGGAGCGGACCCGCTCGGCGCGGGCGCCGACCGCGGTGGCGAGCGCGTCCTGGTCGATGTGGAAGTTCGAGGCCGGCGAGGTCGCCTCCCCGGCGAGCACGAGCAGCGGGGTGCGGCTCTTGGCCGCCTCGGCGAGCCCGGTGAGCGCGTTGGTGAGGCCGGGCCCCTGGTGCACGGTGACCAGGCCGACGGTGCCGCTCAGCCGCGCGTACGCGTCCGCCATGGTGATCGCGCCGCCCTCGTGGCGGGCGGCGACGAAGGGGACGCCGTGCCGTACCAGGGCGTTGGTGACGTGGAAGTTGCCGCTGCCGACGACGCCGAACGCGCGCGGCACTCCGGGGCCGGCCGCCGCCAGCTCGGCGACCGCGCGGCCGGCCGCCTCGGCGACGTTCACCGTTCCACCAGGGCGATCACCCGCGCCGGGCTGCCCGAGCCGCCGGTGATCGGCAGCGGGCCGGCGATCACGACCGCGCCGGTGGCCGGCAGCCGGTCGAGGTTGCGCAGCTGGGTGAGGCCGTACTTGCCGGCGCCGAGCAGGTACGCGTGGCAGGGGAACGCCGGGTCGAACGTGGCGGCCGCGCCCGCGTCGGTGCCGACCGTCTCCACGCCCACCCCGGCGATCGGCGTGTGCTCGGCGAGCCAGGCGGCGCACTCCGCGGACATGCCCGGGGTGCGGCCGCCGTTGAGGAACTCCTCCTGGTCGTGCGCGTAGGCGTCCCAGCCGGTCCGGTACAGCAGCCAGCCGCCCTCCGGCAGCGGCCCGTGCTTCTCCTGCCAGGCGGTGACGTGCTCGACCTGGAGGAGGAAGTCGGGGTCGGCGGCGGCCTCGGCGGAGAAGTCGAGCACCACGGCGGGCGCGATCAGCCGCGTCACGGGCACCTGCGCGACGTCCTCGCCGTCCCTGCCGGTGATCCAGTGGATCGGCGCGTCGAAGTGGGTGCCGGTGTGCTCGCCGGTGGTGATGTTGTTCCAGTACCAGGCCGGGCCGCGGTCGTCGTACCGGCTGATCTCCCGCAGCCGGAACGTGTCGGTGTTGCCGAACGGCTCGGGCAGCCGGAGGATCGGCGTCTTCTCCGACAGCGGCGCGGTCAGGTCGATCACCTCGATCGCGCCGCTGCCGATGCCCTCCAGCAGGCTCCGCAGCACCGACATCGTGGCCTCCAGGCATATGCACAGGTCCGGGCACTCGGACGGGGTTTACCAAGAATGTCCAGATCCTCCTACATGACGTGGGGGCATGACCAGTACGGGGGTGCTTGCCGTCGCGCCGAAACGGAGAAAGGTTGTCGTGAGAGCACTGTCGCAAGGACGGGATCGCACCATGAAGAAGCTGATCAACGACGCCGGGTCCGTGGTCGCCGACGCGCTGACCGGGATGGCGGCGGCGCACCCGTCGCTCCGGGTCGACGTGCGCGACCGGATCGTGCTGCGCGCCTCCGGCCCCCGCCCGGGCAAGGTCGCCGTCATCTCCGGCGGCGGCTCCGGGCACGAGCCGCTGCACACCGGGTACGTGGGGTACGGCATGCTCGACGCGGCCTGCCCCGGGGAGATCTTCACCTCGCCCGTGCCCGACCAGATGCTGTCGGCGAGCAGGAGCGCGCACGGCGGTGCCGGGGTGCTCTTCGTGGTGAAGAACTACACCGGAGACGTGCTCAACTTCGAGATGGCCGCCGAGCTGTGCGACGAGGAGGGCATCGAGGTGGCGAGCGTGCTCGTCAACGACGACGTGGCGGTGCGCGACTCGCTGTACACCGCGGGGCGGCGCGGCACCGGGGCGACCGTGCTCGTGGAGAAGATCGCCGGCGCGCTCGCCGAGACCGGGGCCCCGCTCGCCGAGGTCGCCCTCATCGGCGAGGAGGTGAACGCGCGCAGCCGCTCCTTCGGCATCGCGCTCACCGCGTGCGTCACCCCGGCGGCGGGCAAGCCCACGTTCGATCTGGGCGAGCACGAGGTGGAGCTCGGGGTCGGCATCCACGGGGAGCCGGGCCGTACCCGGGTCGCGGCCGCCCCCGCCCGCGAGCTGGTGCGCACCGCGATGGACGCGATCAAGGACGACCTGCCGCTCGACGGCGACGTGCTCGTCATGGTGAACGGCATGGGCGGCACCCCGCTGATCGAGCTGTACGTGGTCTTCGCCGAGGTGGACGCCTACCTGCGCGAGAAGGGGGCGACGATCACCCGGCGGCTGGTGGGCAACTACTGCACCAGCCTGGAGATGCAGGGCTTCGCGGTCACCGTGTGCCGGCTCAACGACCGGCTCACCGAACTGTGGGATGCTCCGGTCGAGACCCCCGCGCTGCGGTGGGGCCGGTAGGCGGCCGGGGACGGCAGGAGGAGGCAGAGGTGGACGCTCGGTTCTTCGGCGCCTGGATGGAGGAGTGCGCCCGGGTCGTGCACGAGCAGCGGGACTATCTCACCCGGCTCGACGCCGCGATCGGGGACGCCGACCACGGCAACAACCTCGACCGCGGCTTCACCGCGATCCGTCAGGCCCTCGCCGAGTCCTCGCCGGCGGCCCCGGGCGAGCTGCTCACCCTCGCCGGCACCACGTTGATCCGCAAGGTCGGCGGGGCGTCCGGCCCGCTGTACGGCAGCGCCCTGCGGCAGGTCGGCAAGGCGCTCGGCGCCGCCGAGCGGGTCACGCTCGCCGAGCTGTCCGCCGCTCTGGAGGTGGGCCTGCAGGCGGTGCGCCGGCTCGGCAGCGCCGAACTCGGCGACAAGACCATGGTGGACGCCCTCGCCCCGGCCTGCGCCACGCTCAGCCGGGCGGTGACCGACGGGATCAAACCGCTGGAGGCGCTGCGCCTCGCCGCGGACGCGGCCGAGCAGGGCGCGAAGGACACCGTCTCCATGCAGGCGCGCAAGGGCAGGGCGAGCTATCTCGGGCCGCGCAGCATCGGCCACCAGGATCCCGGCGCCACCTCGACCGCTCTCATCATCGGCGCGCTGCGCGACGTCGCCGCGAGGTCCTCCTGATGGTGGGAATCGTGCTGGTGTCGCACAGCCTCGCGCTCGCCCGCGAGGTGGCCGGCCTGGCACGCGCCCTCGCTCCCAGAGCCGCCCCCGTCGTCCCCGTCGGCGGGCTCGACGGCACGATGGGCGCCGGCCTCGACAAGCTCCGCGAGGCCGTACACGCGGCCGACCAGGGCGACGGCGTCATCCTCATCGCCGACATCGGCAGCTCGGTGCTCACCGCCAAGCTGCTGGTCGAGGAGCTCGACGACGACTCCGTCGTCCTCGCCGACGCCCCCCTGGTCGAGGGCGCCGTCGCCGCCACCGTGATGGCCGGCGCCGGAGCCGCGCTCCCCGACGTCCGCGCCGCCGCCGAACAGGCCCTCACCACCGGCAAGCTCTGATCCGGCCCGCGGCCGGGCGTCACCTGTGCCGGAAGTAGACGAAGAGGCGGCCGTGGTTCTTGGCGTCCTTGTCGATGCGGTGGTAGAGCTGCTTGATCTCCTTCTGCTCGAGGAACCGCAGGACGCGCTTCTTGAGCTGGCCGGAGCCCTTGCCGGGGATGATCTCGACCTGGGTGGCCTTCTTACGGATGGCCTCGTCGATGATGCCGCGGAGTGCCCGGTCGATCTCGTCGCCCTTGTTGAAGATGTCGTGCAGGTCCAGTTTCAGCTTCAACAGGGCCTCCCTCGGTAGGTGACGCGCAGTCTACGCGCCCGGGCCCCGGGCGGAAACCGACCGGGCGGTACGGCGGGCTCAGCCATGGAGGTAGCCGACCAGGTGCGCCTTCTCCGTCTCCAGCTCCTCGATGGCGCTCTTCACCACGTCGCCGATGCTCACGATGCCGGCGAGGCGGCCGTCCTTCACCACGGGGATGTGGCGGATCCGGTGGTTGGTCATGGTGCGGCGGAGTTCGTCGACGTTGGCGTCCGGGCCGCAGGTGCGCACCTCGGTGGTCATGATGGAGGAGACCGGCGCCTCCAGGACCTCGGCGCCGCGTTCGTGCAGCCTGCGCACGATGTCGCGCTCGGAGACGATGCCCGCGATGGTGAGGCCGTCGTCGGAGACGACCACGGCGCCGATGTTGAGGCCGGCGAGCACCGCCAGCAGCTCGCGCACGGTGGCGGACGGCCGCACCGTCGCCACGCTCGTTCCCTTGCGCTGCAGGATCGTACCGATGAGCAAGCGCCACACCACCTTTCGGACGGGCCGGCCGGGCGCCACCGGTGCGGGCCTTGGCGTACCGCCGCGCCCAGGCACGGCGAAGGACCGTCCTTTCAGGCAACAGCGCGTCATCCCCCCTCGTCAATACCGTGACGAGCGCGAAAGGTAAAGAACATCCCGCACGTCAGCGCGTGCTCCGGGGACCGCCCGGCCAGGTGCGGGGATAGATTCATCGCATGACGAATGACGTCGAACCCCGCTGGTTGACCGAGGCCGAGCAGCGGGCTTGGCGTGCCCTTCTGGCCGCGCACAAACTCCTGGAGAACCGTCTCGACCGAGAGCTGCACGAGTTCGGGCTTTCCCTGAACGACTACGAGATCCTCGTCAACCTCAGTGAGAGCCCTGGCCACCGGATGCGCATGAGCGACCTGGCCAGCCGGACGATCCAGTCGCGCAGCCGGCTGTCGCACCAGATCTCGCGCATGGAGGCGGCGGGCCTGGTGACCCGGGAGACCTGCACGGAGGACCGGCGGGGCACCTTCGCCGTGCTCACCAGGTGCGGCTGGGAGACGATGAAACGGGTCGCCCCCCACCATGTGGCGGGCGTGCGCCGGCACTTCCTCGACCTGCTGACGCCGGACGACGTGGAAGGGCTGGAGCGGGCGTACACGCCGGTCGTCGCCCACCTGCAGCGCGTCCGCGCGGACGAGGGCGAGAAGTAGCGGGCCATCGGGCCCGGGGACCCGGGGATCCGGGGCTCGGGGTCCCGGGCGGCGGGCGGGCCTCGTGGCCCAACCGAGACCTGCCGCCGCCGCGGGTGCGCCGCCCGGCTGGTTACGATCCGGCTGTGCGCATGTTGCGGGCTATTGCCCTGGTACTGCTGGCCGTGGTGACCGCCTGCTCCGGAGGGGCGGACGGTGCGCTGCCCGCGGCCCCGGAGGTGCTGGCGAAGGCGGCCGAGGCGATGAAGAAGGTCTCCGCGCTCGGCTTCACGATCGAGACCGAGGGCAGACCGCCCGTGCAGGTGCGGCGCGCCGACGGCAACCTGACCCGCGAGGGCGACGCGAAGGGCACCGTGCAGATCGACGTGCTCGGCTCGCTGCAGGAGCTGGAGTTCGTCCTCGTCGGGGACACCGTGCACTTCAAGGGCCCCACCGGCGGCTACCAGCGGATGTCGCGCGCCGACCTCGCCCGGCTGTACGACCCGTCGGCGATCCTCGACCCCGCCAGGGGCGTGCCCGCGCTGCTGTCGAACGCCGCCGACGCCCGCACCGAGGCCGAGGAGCGGGTCGGCTCGGCCGACGCCTACCGCGTCGCGGTCACCCTCTCCCAGCAGTCGCTCGCGGCGCTCGTCCCCGGCGTCCGGCAGGACGTCAAGGGCCAGGTGTGGATCGAGAAGTCGGGCGGCCGCCTGCTCAAGGCGAGCCTGCCGATGGGCGAGGGCGACGCGTCCGGCACGGTGATCGTGACGCTCACCGACTACGACGTCCCGGTGACGGTCACTCCCCCGGCCGGCTGACGCGATGACGAGGCAGCACACGGCCGCCGCGACGGCCCCGGCCACCCCCGCCGCCGCCCGCCGGATCGCCCTCGGGGTCGGCGGCGCGGCCGTCCTGCTCGCGGCGCTCGACGCGTACGTCGTCGTCACCGTGCTGATCGACATCGCCAGGGACGCCGGGGTGCCGCTCAACCGCCTGGAGCGGGCGACGCCGATCGTCACCGGATTCCTGCTCGGCTACGTCGCGGCGATGCCGCTGCTCGGCCGGCTCTCCGACCGGTACGGCCGGCGTCCGATGATCCACGCCTGCCTCGCCGGGTTCGCGCTCGGCTCGGCGGTGACGGCGCTCGCCGACGGGGTGCCGATGCTGGTGGCCGGGCGCGCGCTGCAGGGCATCGCGGGCGGGGCGCTGCTGCCGATCACGATGGCGCTCATCGCCGACCTGTGGGAGGCGCGCGGCCGCCCGGTCGCGCTCGGCGCGGTGGGCGCGGCGCAGGAGCTGGGC
>Ga0065720_1003263_pt1 | contig 29311 bp, 24 predicted proteins | sample Thericmetagenome_FD_59107 | JGI IMG/M metagenome (GOLD analysis project Ga0065720, IMG submission 59107) | Thermophilic microbial communities from the Joint Bioenergy Institute, California, USA of rice/straw/compost enrichment - eDNA_2 v2... | ecosystem: Engineered > Solid waste > Grass >... | reverse complement strand
AAGGGCAGACCCGCAGCGCGCTTTCTTGTCTCTGCTCATCGTGCTGTGGCTGGTCCTAGGACTGACACTCACGCTGGTGGGTCTGCCCGAGTGGAAGCTGGAAGCTCTGCGCGATGCCGCCACCGTTTACTACGCACTTTTCTACTTCGTCGGGCTCGGGCTCGCGGCCCAGGTGCAGATAGCGGATCGGGTCTGGAAGGTCCTGACGGCCTTCTGGGTGATCGCTCTGATCTGGGGCACGGCCGACCTTTTGAGCGGCAAGCAGCTTTCAATGATGGGACCAGTTCTCCCCTGGCGCGGTGTGCCGATCCTGTTCAATGCACGCGATGAAACCGGGCAGAACCTGGCGCTCGGCGCGCTCCTGGTGATCGGAACACACATGCTGCGGAAGCAACCATTCCTGAAGGTCGCGCTTATCGGTGTCTCGATCATTGGGCTCGGTTCTTTGCTGGGCTCCGAAGGCCGCGCAGTCCGGCTGGGTTTCGTGGCGGCCGTGTTTGTTCTGGTGGCGCTGTCGTTTGCTCCAAAACCAATCACGATTGCGCGCCGGGCTCGGATGCTGGCGATCACGGCGGTGCCGGTAGCCCTACTTCTCCTGGTTACGATCCCGGACCTACGCTATAAGGCCCAGCTCGATCGCTTCTCTGAAGAAAGCTTTAGCGAGAAAGAGACGACGGCCTACTGGCGGTTGCTGTGGTGGGAGCGGCTGCTAGAGGAGGTCGTGGAACGGAATCCGGCCTTCGGATTGGGATTTGGTGAAAGCCTCCATGTCTACCATCCGGCGCTGGAGAATCTGTCCGACCCGTGGATGCTGCGAGCACCGCACAACATCCACGTGACAGTCCTCGCGCGAATGGGCTTCGTGGGCCTGATGATTTGGATACTGATCCTTGTCTTTGGGATCGGGACTCTCTTTTTCCGTGTATGGCGCGGCCGGAGCGGAGCTCGCATATGCCCCAAGGCTCGCAGAGAAGAGCTGGCCTTCTGGGTGGCAATGCTGGTCTACACGATCGTGAACAGCTCATTCGGCGTCTTGATGGAAGGTCCGGTTCTGGGGATTTGGTTCTGGCTGGCGCTTGGCTTCGCTTTCGGCCGGTGCGGGGACTGGAAGACGGCCCGCGAAAGCTCTCTTCAGCGGCGCAAGGTGATCGCGAGGCTGGCGCTTCTTGAGGAGGGATACGCAGCGTGAAGATTCTCGTGCTGCATAACCGGTACCGGCAGCCGGGGGGAGAGGATGCCGTCTTCCAAGCGGAGACGGAGCTGTTGCGATCTCAAGGACATGAAGTTCACGCTGAAGTGTGCGATAACGAGGCCGGAAGCGGGATTCGAGGGTTTGTCGCGCTTACGGCAGGGGCCGCGTGGTCGCCATCCTCCTATCGGAGGGTCAGGCAAATTTGCCGGGACTTCCGCCCGGATGTCGCTCACATTCACAACTTTTGGATGCGGCTGTCGCCTTCAGTACACAGCGCCTGCCGCGCCGAGGGAGTCCCTGTCGTCCAGACGCTCCACAACTACCGTCTCATTTGCGCGGGGGCGGGACTGCTACGAGAGGGTAAAGTTTGCGAAGACTGCGTCGGGAAACTGCCGTGGCGAGGCGTAGTGCACCGCTGCTATCGAAGCTCATTCAGCGCATCCGCCACCGTCACGGGCATGATCGCTGTGACACGGCTGTTGGGAACCTGGCGCCCGAACGTCGACGCGTTTATCACGCTATCCCGGCAGGCGCGCGAGGTCTTCATTCGCGGAGGTCTCTCTCCGGACCGGATCTTCGTGAAGCCGAACTTTACGCGGGATCCGGGCGAGAGCCCGACGCGCCCCTCACAAAGCCGGATGTGTCTTTTTGCGGGCCGGCTGTCGGAAGAAAAAGGAGTACGGTACCTCCTGGATGCGTGGGCACTGGTGAGGAAGAAAATCACGGCAAACCTTGTGATCGCAGGTGACGGACCCGAGCGCCCGTACTTGGCAGCTCACTCGCAGCACCTCGGCTTGAGGAGCGATGAGGTTCGCTTTCTTGGGTATCAGCGGCCGGCAGAAATCGGCAGGTTGCTGGAGCAATGCCGCATGCTCGTCATGCCTTCCATTTGGCGGGAACCATTCGGCCTTTCCTTGATCGAAGCGTTCGCGCGGTCACGTCCTGCCGTCGCGTTCTCGATCGGCGCTCCAGCTGAGCTCATTCCGGAAGGTCACGCCGGATTTGTGTGTCCGCCGGGGGACGTGGACGGACTGGCCCAGCACATTTACCGCATTCTGTCGGACGATGACCTGGCGGATCGCATGGGCGCTTCCGCCCGTCTTCATTACCTTCGGCACTTTACGCCGGAAACGAACTACGGCATGCTTCTGTCCATTTACCGGCATGCAATCGACAGGCGAGTAAATCAGGCGTCGAAGAACGCGCTCGCATTGATGGCTGGTCCTGAAAAGCAATGATTCAAACCCGCCGCCCCGCACGTCAATCAGTGTTAGGCGTTCAGGTGAGCGCCACGACATATGAGGAAGTCGTCGCGCACTGCCGTGATTGGATCGCTCGAAAAGGGACGGATCCTGCAAGGTACATATGCGTTACTTCGGTGCACGGGATCATGACAGCCTATCGCGACGCCACCTTCCGGGCGATGTTGAACGGAGCCGATATTGTGACACCGGACGGGATGCCCGTAGTCTGGGCAATGCGGTCCTTCGGAGTCCGCGGCCAGCAGCGTGTTTACGGACCGAATCTGATGCTCGCGCTTTGCGAGCAGGCAGCGGCGCTCGGTCATCGGGTCTTTCTGTATGGCTCTACCGAGGATCGCGTGAAGGCGCTCATCCTTAAACTGACTAAGCGCTTCCCCGGGCTGACAATCGCCGGCTATGAATGCCCGCCGTTCCGTCCGCTTACGGCCGAGGAGGAGGAAGCTGCTGCGATGAGGATCCGGGGCTCCGGGGCGGACTTGGTATTCATCGGTTTGAGCACGCCGAAACAGGAGGCGTGGATGGTGCGCATGCGCCGCCGCCTTCCGGGAATGGTGCTCGTAGGCGTAGGCGCAGCCTTCGATTTCCATGCCGGGACGGTAAGACAGGCGCCGGCATGGATGCAAAACGCCGGCCTCGAATGGCTCTTTCGACTGCTGATGGAGCCTGGCCGGCTCTGGAAACGGTACCTGTCGATTGTCCCTGTATTCCTGCCATTGTGGGCGCTTCAGAGGGCAGGAGTGCTCCGCTTTAATGCGGAGGCCGAACACAAAGGCGCCGGCTGAAAAGCCGTTCTGATCGACCCGTTCATTCCATATCACAGGAAGAAAAAGGAGCATCACACCCGTATGTCCCTTACTGCCACAAACGGTACGCGTGTTCTTGTTACAGGAGCCGGCGGTTTCATCGGCCACCACCTCACCTCGTTCCTGGTCTCCAAGGGATACTGGGTCCGGGGCGTCGACATCAAANAACCCGAATACGAGGAGACAAAGGCGCACGAGTTTCTAGTCCTCGATTTGCGAAAGTACGAGAACTGTTTGGCCGCGACCAGTGGCATTGATGAAGTGTATGCCCTGGCAGCCAACATGGGCGGAATCGGCTTTATTGAGACTCACAAGGCGGAAATTGTCTACGACAACACGGTCATCAATCACCACACCATCGAAGCCGCGCGCTTCAATAACGTGAAGCGGTTCCTCTACACTTCGAGCGCCTGCATCTACCCGGGATACCGCCAGCGGGAAAGCAACGTCACACCGCTACGGGAGGAAGATGCCTACCCCGCAGACGCCGAGGACGGCTATGGGTGGGAAAAGCTCTACATGGAGCGCACGTGCCGCCACTATTTCGAAGACTATGGTCTCGAGACGCGAATCGTTCGCTTCCACAACATCTTCGGGCCGCTCGGCACGTACGATGGTGGCCGCGAAAAATCCCCTGCCGCCATCTGCCGGAAGGTCGCCTTGGCAGAGGACGGAGGCGAAATCGAAGTGTGGGGTGACGGCGAGCAAACCCGCTCCTACTGCTACATCGACGACTGCGTCGAAGGCATTTACCGCCTGATGCGCTCCTCCTATCATGAGCCGCTGAATCTCGGGCAAGACAGGCTAATCTCGATTAACCAGCTTGTCGACATTGTCGCGAAGATTGCGGGAAAGACGATCCGCAAACGGCACGATCTGAGCCAGCCGCAGGGAGTGCGCGGACGCAATAGTGACAACACGCGCTTGAGGCAAGTGCTGGGCTGGGAACCCCGCATCTCCCTGGAGGAAGGGCTGGCGCGTACTTACGAATGGATCAGTGAGCAACTTTGTCTCGCCGGCCGGCTGACGCCTGATCGCGTTAAAGCTCGTTCCGCCGTGGAGCACGCGCACTAGCTCAAGCCATACGGTTGAAGCCAAGCCCATTCGAAAAGAGGACAGAATGCCACTTATCAGCATCGGCCTTCCTGTTTACAATGGCGAGAATTATCTCGAGCAGAGCCTAAAGTCGATTCTGAACCAGACGTTTGAAGACTTCGAGCTCATCATCTCGGATAATGCTTCAACGGACGCGACTCAGCAGATCTGCCTCGATTACGCAGCGAGCGACCGAAGAATTCGGTACTACCGCCAAGAGAAGAACCTTGGCTGCGCACGCAACTCCAACTTTGTCTTCGAAGAGGCACGAGGCCGGCTTTTCAAATGGGCGTCTCACGACGATCTTCATGCGCCGACCTTCGTGGAGCGGTGTGTCGAAGCGCTCCGCCAGGAGCCGTCAGCCGTTCTTGCCTGCCCCCGAACCATTCTCATCGACGGAGCAGGCCGCGAGATCATCCCTGTAAAGAATGGGCGCCGATACTACTGGCTCGATGATTCGGGCCAGCAGTATCGGATCCGCCCCTACGATCCGCCTCGCAGATTTGACTCTCCACAGCCATATCAGCGGTTTTGGGATGTTCTCTTACGAACCCACTGGATCACAGAAATCTACGGGCTGATACGTGCCGACGTTCTTCGCAAGACATCATTGCACGGAGGCTACCTCGGCACGGACAAGCGCATTATTGCGGAGCTCAGCTTGCTCGGCCCGTTTGTCGAAATCCCCGAAGTGTTGTTTTATTACCGCCAGCACCCGGCGCAGTGGAAGCGGTATAAGGTTCAGGGACCGGCCAGGGACCAATACCTCTCCGGCGAGGGCGGAACGTGGTCCAAAATACCGCGCTCTGAGAATTTGCGCGGATATCTTCGCGCTCCCATGCGGACCGATCTCTCGCCCGCCCAACGCTGCCTCTGCTGGCTCGGTGTCGCGGCCTGGCTCTTCCGCATCAGGCTATGGCCGGGACTTCTGGCGGAGACCTATTACAACCTGACGGCGGCCGCGGCGGCGCCGGAAGTCCATCGGGAGCAGCCAGCGAGGACAATGTAAATGCATATCGTCCTGACGCGCCGCGAGGCACTCGATGTGCCGGACGGCATCAACATCTTCCTCTTCTCTCTCGCCGAAGCGCTGATGGAGCAAGGGCACCAGGTAACAGTTGTCTCCACTGCGGCAAACGACGAGAACAAGATCCGGGAATACTTCGCCCCTAAATACTGGCCGCAAATCGTCGCCCTCGGCCAGCACAAGGAGATTCAGTACCGGAAGGCTCTCACAACCTGGCTCAAGCGCGGGCGGAAAGTCCTTGCAGCCTTGCGGCCCGATTTTGTCGTGCTGAACGGGGCGGTTCCGGTCCGGCTTCCCGGGCTCACCTGCACCGTTTCCCACGACCTCGAGAGACGCATGGATCGCTACCCGATGCTGCGAACCTTGTTCAAGCGGTGGTCCTACAGCCGCTCCGACCTGATCGTGGCAACCTGCAATGAAGTGCGTGACGGGCTGAGCCGGGAGCTCGGGCTGGAGCCTGACGCGATCTCGGTAATTCCGACTTGTGTCCGGCTCAGCACCTACTCGAATCGACCGCTAAGCGAGCGGGAGAACGCTGTCCTGCACATGGGAACGGTCGATTACAAGAATCCAGTCACGTCCATCATGGCCTTCCGACATGTCGCCACGGGGGATCGAAAGCTTTACATCACCGGTAAAGTGACGCGCTCCCTGGAGCAGACATTGTCGGAGCTGCCCCAAGCCGTCCGGCAACGCGTCGTTCTGCTCGGCTACGTCTCGTCGGCAGAGCTTATCCGATTACTCGGCAGTGTGAAGGTTGTATCTGTGCCTTCCGTGTACGACGCTCCCGTGGCCTCCCCGACCGTCATCGAAGCTTTGGCGTCGGGTACGCCAGTGGTGGCATCACACAGCATCAGCAAACAGGTTCTGGAGCACGATCGCAACGGTTTCATCTGCGACCCGGGCGACAGCCATCAGGTTGCGCGCGCTTACGAGCAGCTCTTGAGCGACGACAATACCTGGCTACGAATCGCCACAAATGCCCGGCATTCTGCGGAGCGGTTCTGTTCGCATCGAATCGCGCGGATGTACGTCGAACTTGCCGAAAGCGCTTTGGCCGGCAAGAGAAGCTCCCCAGTTCAGCGGCTCTTGAAGGAGATGGCGTGAGCCAGCGGCGAAATCAGATTTGATGCCGTTCCCAAAACACGCGCGTTAAGGCGCGGGGGCGCTACCGTGGACCCCGCAAGCAAAACCCAAATTCCGCGGCTCCATCCGGCCTCTCCTCTGGCCGGCCCGAGCTGCTCAACAAATCTGGAGTAGGCAGACCGTTATAGGAGCCATCGGATGAAAGTCGTGATCCTTGCTGGCGGCGTGGGCACTCGTCTTCGGGAAGAGACCGAGTTCCGTCCCAAGCCGATGGTAGAAATCGGAGGACGTCCGATTCTCTGGCACATCATGAAGATCTATTCGCACTTCAATGTGTCGGACTTCGTTCTTTGCCTGGGATATCGCGGTGACGTCATACGCGACTATTTTCTCAACTATCGATTTCGAAACTGCGACGTCACTGTCACACTCGGCTCGTCCGAGGTGGAACTGCACAACGGGCATAGCGAGCGCGGCTGGAGGGTCACTCTGGCTGAGACGGGTGCGAAGACCGAGACTGCAGGCCGGTTAAAGCGGGTTGCCAAATACATTACTGAAGATCAATTCCTCGCAACTTATGGCGACGGCGTGGCCAATATCGACATTGACGCCCTGATCCGACACCACAACCTGTCAGGGAAGCTGGCAACCGTAACCGCGGTTCACCCGTCCTCCCGCTTCGGGGAGCTGTCGATGGAGAACGGCATTGTGAAGACCTTCCAGGAGAAACCGCAGGTAAGTACGAGTTGGATCAACGGAGGGTTCTTCGTGATGCAACGGGAGGTGCTCGATCTCATCGACGGTGATGGGATGAAGCTCGAAGACTTATTAGTCCGTCTCACGAAGCTCAACCAGCTTGGCGTCTATACTCACTGTGGTTTCTGGCAGTGCATGGACACCCTCCGGGAGATGGAGCTACTGAACAAGATGTGGCAGAGCGGCACGGCCCCCTGGCGCATCTGGGATTCTTCGGATCAGGATGGAGACAGCCTGCGGACGGATACCGCTGACGTGAGCGCGGCTGCAGTCGCCGCTCGCGAGCCGCAGGCAACCAAAACTTAGCCTTCGCGACAGACCGCAACTCTCAGGGACGTCAAATCTAAGTAAAGGAGCAGCAGTTCATGGGCACAATCTCCTCAGCGGACCAGGCGAACTCTTGTCTTGGTTGTGGTGCGGCGCTCGACGAGCCGTTTCTTGATCTCGGCACTACGCCGCTCGCTAACTCCTATGTAAAACCGGAGCTTGCGGACCAGCCTGAACCGCGGTACCGCCTGGCGGTCGCATACTGCGGATCCTGTCATCTCGTCCAGCTGACAGACCGCGTACCGCCGCAACATCTGTTCTCCGAATATCTTTATTTCTCCTCTTACTCGGACAGCTATCTCGAACACGCAAGCCGCATGGCGTCTTCGCTGATACGGCGATTGAGACTGAACACCTCCAGCCGGGTTGTCGAGGTAGCCAGCAATGATGGATACCTGCTGCAGTACTTTCAGCGACGGGGCATTCCGGTTCGAGGTGTGGAGCCGGCCGCGAACATCGCGATGCACGCCATACGTAAGGGTATTCCCACCTACAACCGGTTCTTCGATAGCGACGCTGCGCGCGATATTCTCGCCACGTTTGGCCCCGCCGACTTACTCATTGGAAACAACGTCCTGGCCCACGTTCCGCAGATCAATGACTTCCTGCTCGCCGTTAAGGCGGTCCTGGCGAATACGGGCTGCGCTGTCTTCGAGTTTCCCCATGTGCTCGAGCTGCTTCGTCACGTCGAGTTCGACACAATTTACCACGAGCACGTCTTTTACTATTCCCTGTCAGCAGTTCAGATTCTCGCAAACCGCGCAGGGCTCGAAATTTTCGACGTCGAACGCCAGCCGGTGCACGGAGGCTCTTTGAGAGTCTTTCTGCAGCCGCGGCCGTACCGTCCCGTTCATCCCAGCGTGGAAGCGGTGCTGGAAGAGGAGCGGCTGGAAGGGCTCACCGGTCCGGATCGATGGGCCTCGTTCAGCGAGCAGGTGGCGAACCTCCGAAGCGACCTCTTGGAGCTTCTGTGCGGCCTGAAGCGGGAACGAAAGCGGGTGGCAGCCTATGGCGCTCCGGCCAAGGGGAACACGCTGCTCAACTACTGCCAGATCGGCACCGATCTCATCCAGTTCACGGTGGATCGGAGCCCCTACAAACAAAATCTTCTGCTGCCGGGATCCCGGATTCCCATCTATGCGCCAGAGGCGCTCGAGCGGGAGATGCCTGATTATGTCCTGATCCTCCCCTGGAACGTCTCTCGGGAGATTATCAGCCAGCAGGCGGACTATCGGCGGCGAGGCGGCAAGTTCATCGTTCCTATCCCGAAGCCGCGAATTCTGGATTCGATTGAGGACACCGTGGCTGCGACCGTGTGCAGTTGACGTTGCTTCTGCTGGAGGAGTCATGCGAGTTCTGATTACCGGAAACAAAGGATACATTGGCTCGGTGATCACGCCGATGATTGCCGCCGCCGGGCATGAAATTGTAGGCCTCGATACGGGCCTTTTCGAGCACTGCACCTTTGGAGAGGCGCCCCCGCGAGTGCCTCAACTGGATTGCGATCTACGGGACGTCCAGGCATCGGATCTCGAAGGATTCGACGCAATCGTCCATCTGGCCGCACTTTGCAACGATCCGCTGGGCGACCTGAACCCCGAGCTCACGATGGATATCAATTACGCGGCGAGCGTACGCCTCGCGAGGCTGGCGAAGGAAGCGGGGGTCCCGCTGTTCCTGTACGCTTCCTCTTGCAGCCTGTATGGAGCGAGCGGCGAGGACATGGTCACGGAGGAAGCGGAGTTTCAGCCGCTGACGGCGTACGCGAAGTCAAAGGTGCTTACAGAGCAGGAAGTAAGCCGTCTCGCGGACGATTCCTTTTCGCCCGTGTTCCTGCGCAATGCCACGGTGTACGGACTATCCCCCCGGCTGCGTCTCGATCTCGTGGTCAACCACCTCGTCGCCAGCGCCTGCGCCACCGGCGTCATCTACCTGAAGAGCGACGGCACACCGTGGAGACCGCTTGTTCACGTTGAGGATGTCGGCCGGTCGATCCTGGCAGCGCTCGAGGCGCCTCGCAGCCTGATTCACAACCAGAGCTTCAATGTGGGGTCCAACGACGAGAACTATCAGATCTGGCAGGTGGCCGAAATCGTCAACCGGATCGTTCCGGGGTCGAGGATCGAGTATGCACCCGGAGCCACAGGCGACCTCCGATGCTACCGCGTCGACTTCAGCAAGATCCATCGGACGCTCCCTAACTTCAAAACCGAATGGACGGTCGAGAGCGGGGCGCACCAGTTGTATCGGGCCTTTACTCGGGAGGGCTTTCCGTACGAGGATGTCGACGGCCCTCGCTACCAGCGCCTCAAGCAGATCCGGGCCCTGATGTCCGGCGGCCTCCTCGATTCATCGCTCCGCTGGGTGAACCTTCGACAAGCTGTGGTACTGTCATGAATCTCCGGAAGCTGCCCGTTCAAGGAGCATTTATCGTTGAACCTTCGCCTCACATCGATGAGCGCGGGTACTTTATGCGGACCTGGTGCCGGGAGGAGTTTGAGCAGCTTGGCCTCGACCCTGCTCTGAGTCAGTGCAGCGTTGCCTTCAATCATCGAGAAGGGACGCTGCGCGGCCTGCATTATCAGCTAGCCCCCAACGAGGAGGTGAAGCTCGTCCGCTGCATTCGGGGAGCGATCTATGACGTAGTGCTTGATATTCGCCCTGACTCCCCCACGTTCCTTCAGCACGCGGGCTTCGTTCTCAACTCCGAAAACCGTTTGATAATGTACGTACCCAAGGGGTGCGCTCACGGGTATCAGACGCTCACAGACCAGGCAGAGGTGGAGTATTACATTTCCGCTGCCTACGCTCCGGAACTGGCGCGCGGTGTCCGTTGGAATGATCCGGTCCACAACATCCGCTGGCCGCTCCCGGTGACTGTCATTTCGGAGCGCGACCGGAATTTTCCCGACTTCCAGGTCACTCCCTCTCTAAAGCAGGCGCATCCATGAGCTGGCTGCAAGCGTGCGGACTGGATGAAGACGTTTTCCATGATCAAACAGCCGTCGTCACGGGAGCCACGAGCGGGATCGGGCAGGCGGTGGCGCTGGCCCTCAAACGCGCAGGCGCGAAAGTGTGGCTTGTCGGACGCCGCCTCACCGATGGCCCTGGAAGCAGTTGTGTGGACCTGTCCGACGTAGATCAGATTGAGAGGCTCGGCAAGACACTGCGCTCCAGCTTGAGTCAGGTCGATATCCTGGTCCACGCTGCGGGAGTGCTGAGGGTGGGACCGCTGGAGCAGGCCACCGCAGAGGATCTTGACATGCTCTATAAAGTCAACCTTCGGGCTCCGTTTCTACTGACGAAAGCACTGCTGCCCTTGCTCAGGGTTCGGCCCGGCCAGGTGGTCTTTGTAAACTCCTCAGTTGGTTTGACTGCCAAGTCTGGAGCCGGTCTCTACTCAGCGACGAAGTATGGACTCAGGGCTCTCGCTGACAGCTTGCGGCAGGAAGTGAACGCCGACGGCATTCGCGTCATTAGCATCTTTCCGGGCAAGACAGCCACACCGATGCACGAAGCAGATAAACAGCGCTGCCCGGAACGATTCCTACAGCCTTCTGACGTTGCTGCATCGATTCTCTACTCGCTTGCACTGCCGTGTAGAGGTGAACTTACGGATCTTGCATTGAGACCATTGCGAAAATGAAGCCTGTCCCCATCCGACCGGATCCCGTAAGGCTCTTCATCGAGCCCGGAAGGACTGGCGCCTCGATGCACCAGTTCATTGCCGATCTGTATCCAATTTGCCGAAGTATTACGGGCGACGGCGTTCGGCAGACGCTCGCGCGCATTCGCGAAAGAATCCCTCTCCAGATTCATGAAGTCCCTAGCGGCACGCAGGTGTTCGACTGGTCGGTTCCCAGGGAATGGAACATCCGGGACGCGTGGGTGAAGAATGCAGCCGGCGAGAAAGTGATTGACTTCAAGAAGTCCAACCTTCACGTGCTGAACTACAGCATTCCGATCCACCAGAAGATGCCGCTCTCCCAACTACGGGCGCATCTGTTCACGCTTCCGGAGCATCCCGGCTGGATCCCGTACCGGACGTCGTATTACGCCGAGAACTGGGGATTTTGCCTCTCCCACGAGCAACTCCTTGCGCTCGAGGAGGGCGAGTATGAAGTGTACATCGATGCTTCTCTTAAACCCGGATACCTGACTTATGGTGAAGCATTCATACCCGGCGCCACGAGTGACGAATTTCTGATTTCCTGCCATGTGTGCCACCCGTCGCTGTGTAACGACAATCTTTCGGGCATTGCCGTGGCGACACAACTGGCGGAATTGCTGGCTCGCTCCAATCTCCGGTACTCTTACCGCTTCCTCTTCATCCCCGGGACCATCGGATCGATCACCTGGCTCTATTTCAACCAGGATGTGGTTCCGCGGATCCGCCACGGCTTAGTCTTAACGTGCGTTGGCGACAGCGGACCGATTACGTATAAGAGAAGCCGGCGGGGCGATGCGTGCATCGACCGGGCAGTCGCTCACCTGCTGCGCGACCGGGAAGGTTCGTCCCTGATTGATTTTTCGCCCTGGGGTTACGATGAACGGCAGTACTGTTCTCCTGGGTTCAATTTGCCGGTCGGCTGCCTGATGCGCACGCAGCATGGTTGCTTTCCGGAATACCATACCTCCGCGGATAACCTCGACTTCGTCCGCCCGGAGTGCTTGGAAGATACGCTGCGGTTTTGCATTTCCCTCATCAATCTGCTCGAGCGGAATCGGGTTCTCGTGAACCTGAACCCTTACTGCGAGCCCCAGCTCGGCAGGCGGGGGCTATATCGTCCTACTGGAGGGGCTGGAATCGGAGACGAAAATCTGGCGAGCCTGTGGGTGCTGAACATGTCAGACGGGTCCGAAAGCCTCCTTGACATTGCGGATCGCGCACAGCTTCCTTTTCAGCTCATTCATGAAGCGGCATTACGCCTCGAACAGGCCGGACTTGTGCGACGAGTGGAGGGATAGAAGTGGAGCGGTTGGGTCCACGTACGCGGTGAAACGCTGCCCGGCCTCCCGGCGTCATAGCACTGTTCTCTTGTGCGGCGATCGTCAGCTCTGTCTCGAGGGCTGGCTGTCACCGCGCTTTCATTGTTTCCTCATTGATTCGTTTTGGCTCTGCCTCTGTCGTAACGGCGCAGCCAGAAGGGTAATTTCCCGAGGTGAATTTCTCCAAAAGAGACCGTGAGTATTCGTTCCAGGGCTTGTATGAAAGGATCCTGGAAGACTTCGATGCGAACGGACGTGATATCACGCGATGCGGCTTTCAGGCGATCGCCGCGTATCGTTTCGGCGTCTGGATCCTGGGGTTGCCCCGTGTGGTTCGTCTCCTGCTTCTTCCCTTTTATGCCGTGATGTACCTCTGGGTACGCAATATTTACGGGATTGAAATCTCATATCGCGCCCGGATCGGCCGTCGCTTCCGCATCGCGCATCAGGGAGGCATTGTCATACATCCATGCGCTCAGATTGGCGACGACTGCCTGATCCGGCACAACGTAACAATTGGCGCCACAGGCGCAGGTCCCTGGACCGACGCCCCCATCCTCGGAAACGGGGTGGAAGTGGGTTGCGGCGCCACAATCCTTGGCAAGATCAGAATCGGCGACTGCGCCCGGATCGGTCCGCAGGCACTGGTATTGCGAAATGTGCCTGCGGGAGGAATGGCTGTAAGTGAGCCGGCGCGAATCCTCCCTCCTCAAGGCACGCCCACTCCTGTTGAAGTTTCGGCAACATCTGGCAGCTACGAGTCCTGGCAACCGATGCGAGCTGCGCCGGACGGGCAAGGCAGAACATGAACGCTCACTTTGTACAGTCTGCATCGGTTCAGTCCGCGCTCCATCAAGCGAACCAGCTCCTGTCCGCGAATGACTGCCGTGGAGCGTTGGAGGTCTGCTTATCCGCGGCTGATGCTTATGAGCATCCGCCCGGAGCCCTCTGTCTCAAGATCGCCCGCTGCTATCAACGGCTAGGGGACACGGATGCGATGGTCCACTGGGCTTTGTCCGCTGTCGATGCCGGGGAAGAGTTTGCAGTATGGCTGGCGTGCGCGAGCCTGCTTAAGAATGTCCCGGCCGCCAGCCTGAAAGCGCGCCGGTCGGCTCGCCTCGCCGTACTGAGCAGTTACACAACGGTTCAGTTCGTGCCCCTGCTTCAGATTGCTGCCTTACGCCAGGGCATCGCGCTAGAGATTCACGAAGGCCCGTTCGGACAGTACCAGCAGGAGGTTTTGAACCCGTCAAGCGTTACGTATGCCTTCAAGCCGGACTTCCTCCTCCTTGCTGTCGATGAGCGTGAGACGAACTTACCCAATCATTGCGCGCAGCCGCTCGAAGCCGTCGAAAAGGAAATGGCACGGTGGAGGTCGCTCTGGCAGCATGCCGAAGAGAACTCGACAGCGACGATCATTCAGCACAACTTTGCGCTAAGCCCGGAAGACGCGCTGGGACACCTGGGATCCCGCCTTGCCGGATCCCGGTATCGCATGCTACAGGAACTAAACCGGCGTCTTGCCGAGGAGGCGGGCGAGAATGTCTTGGTCCTCGATTGTGACCGGATCGCGGGAACGTTCGGGAAGGAGCGCTGGTTTGATCCTCGCTACTGGCTCCTCTCACGGCAGGCCGTTGCGCTGGATGCCCTTCCACTGCTGGCGAGGCACACAGCCGCCCTGCTTGCAGCCCGTCTCGGACTCTCGCGAAAGTGTCTCGTCCTCGACCTGGACAACACCCTGTGGGGAGGGACCGTCGGAGAGGACGGCGTTTCCGGTTTGCAGATCGGCGACGGACCGAAGGGCGAAGCCTATCTCGCGTTTCAGGAATATCTGCGAGCACTGAAGAGCAAGGGAATCGTTCTCGCAGTCTGCTCCAAGAACGATGAGGCTGCCGCGAAGGCACCCTTTGAAAAGCATCCGCGGATGCTTCTGCGGCTCGATGATTTCGCGGCTTTCGTCGCAAACTGGCGCCCAAAGCCGGAGAATCTGATCTCAATCTCACGGACCTTGAATCTCGGCCTGGATTCTTTCGTGTTTCTCGATGACAACCCGGCGGAGCGGCTCGCCATGCGGCGAGCTCTTCCCGCTGTCGAGACGCCGGCCTTGCCCGACGACCCGGCACTCTATGTCCGTGCCCTCAATCGGACCTTACTGTTCGAAACGGCCGTTCTCACCGAGGAAGACAGACGCCGGGCTGAACAGTATGCAGCACGCGCCAAGGCCGACGAGGCCAGAGCATCCGCCGGATCCTTGGCGGATTTCTACAGCAGCCTGAAGATGCAGGCAATTATTGAGCCTATCTCTCCCGAACAGTTGCTCAGGGTCGTTCAACTGCTCGGCAAGACGAACCAGTTCAACCTCACCACCCGTCGCCACTCCTTGGGAACTGTGAGTGAGTTCCTCAAAGACCCGTCCTGCGTTCACTTCACCGCTCGCTTGAGGGATTGCTTCACAGACCACGGCCTGGTAGCGCTTCTCATCGCGTTCGTGCATGGCGAAACGCTTTCGATTGATACCTGGCTGATGAGCTGCAGGGTGATCGGTCGCACGCTCGAATTCGAGATGCTGCGGTACTTGTGCGAAAAGGGCCGGGAGCGGGGTTGCCGGTCGATCCGCGGCCTGTACATTCCCACGGAGAAGAACGGGCTCGTCAGGGACCTCTTCTCCGACCTCGGCTTCCGTCTCATCGAGGAGACGAATGGGACGACGACCTGGGAGCGCTCACTCGATGACGAGTCTCTGCCGCAGCGCAGCTTCATCCAGCGTGTCGCGTCCTTCGATGCTTTGCCTGAGGAGATAAACGATGGCAGACTTGCACGACCAGCTTGAAGGCGTGTTCCAAACCATCTTCAATAACGATCAGCTTCAGTTGCGAGATGACATGTCCCCACCGGACATTCCGGGATGGGACTCGGTTGCGCATGTCAACCTTATGTTTGGAATCGAGCAAACCTTCGGAATCCGTTTCACCGGAGATGAACTGGCCCGCCTCGAGACGATTGGTGAATTGAAACGGATACTCGCCAGCCGAATGCGCTGAGCAATTTGTTTGGAGCTATGCAATGGTACCGTCCAAGTACTTCCGCCCTCTCTGTTTCTTCTTGTTTGTGACCGCCACCGCGGTCCCAGATTCGGAGCCGATCGTGATTCATCCGGGTGAGTCCATTCAGGATGCTGTCAATAACGCGCCCGAAGGAGCCCGGTTTCTNCTGAAGGCNGGTGTTCATCGATTGCAGCAGATCCGGCCNAANCATGGACAGATNTTCGAGGGCGAACAGGGCGCGATCTTAAGCGGCGCGGCTTTGCTCACTACCTTCGATCGCGAGGGTAATTTCTGGGTTGCGACCGGGCAGTACCAACGCGGCCAAGTTCATGGACAGTGCCATCCCTCCTCTCCGGGGTGCCGTTATCCCGAGGACCTGTTTATTGACGATGTCCCTCTAATCCACGTCCGCAGCCGGTCCCAGCTTGCCCCAGGCCGGTGGTTTTTTGACTACGATAACCACAAAATCTATCTGGCGGATGACCCGACCGGGAAACGCGTCGAAACCAGCGTCACGCGCCACGCGTTTTTGGGTACCGCACGCGACGTGACTATTCGCGGCTTGATCATTGAAAAGTATGCCTCCCCGGCCCAGTACGGAGCCATCCATCCCCGGGTCGGAAACGAAGTCGGCACGGGCTGGCGCATCGAGGGAAACGCGATCCGGTGGAACCATGGCTGCGGCATCCGCATCGCGGACGGGATGTACATCGGGCGGAATTACGTCGTTGGAAACGGGCAGATGGGCATTGGGGATATCGGCAACGACGTCGTGGTCGAAGACAACGAAATTGCCTGGAACAACTACGCAGGGTATGCGGCCGAGTGGGAGGCGGGCGGCGCGAAGTTCGTAAAAACGAATCGCCTCGTCGTCCGGCGGAACTACGTTCACAACAATCGGGGAACGGGACTTTGGACGGATATCGACAACATCAATACGATTTATGAGTTCAACCATGTAGTGGATAACTGGGGACCCGGCATCCAGCATGAGATCAGCTACGATGCCGTCATTCGCCACAACTATTTGCGGGGCAATGGGCGCGGAGGAGATGCCTGGGTCTGGGGTTCTCAAATCCTCGTTCAAAATTCACAGAATGTGGAAGTGCATGACAACTATGTCGAGGTGAACGAGGATTATGGCGACGGAATCTTTCTTGTCTACCAGCGCCGGGGATCGGGACGCTATGGCCCCTACATCACCGTGAACAACTGGGTGCATCACAATGAGGTGGTCTTTAAGGGCAACGCGGGAACAACCGGCGCGGCAGCCGACTTTGATCACGAAACCTTGTACTCCGGCAACAACCGCTTCAATAACAACGGGTACCGGGTCCCGCGAACCGACATGAACAAATGGGAGTGGCGCGGCGTGCGGAACTGGATTGGCTTTCAGTCGCAAGGGCAGGACGTCGCGGGATGGGCTCTATCTCATCGTGACTACGCAATCCTAACGAATCAGGAGGAAGGGCAGAAGTGAGAAGATCCCACTTCTGCCCGAATGGACTTACTTCACGTTCGTATCAGCGGTGCTGCCGATGTCTACCCCCTTGGATTGGATTTCGTTCCAGGTCCACCAGCCGTCGAACCATGCCCAGTGCCGATTGTTCAGGTTGGGCGTGTGGTACTTGTTCTTCTCGAATTTGTTCCCACTATTGAAGAACGCCTGGTTGTTGTGATCGGCAACCGCGCCTGAGCCACCCTTGTTACCTCGATAGGTGATCTCATTGTTGTAGACGTGGTTGTTCGCGGTGACATAGGGACCGTACCTGCCGGTGCCGCGATTCTGCTGGATCAGCGCGATGCCATTGCCACCGCTGGCCGCCACTACCACCTTGTTTCCGTACACCTGCGTATTCTGCGAATCCTGGATCTGAATTTGGGCTCCCCACAGCCAGGAGTTCGCACCGTAGCCGTTCTCCTCGCAGATGTTGTTCCGGATGATGGCGTCGTAGCTGATCTCGTGCGCCAGTCCTGCTCCGGCGTTTCTGATTACGCGGTTCCCTTCATAGAGTGTGTGGATGTTATTAATATCAGTCCACAAACCTCCTCCGTAGTTATCGTGTGAGTAATTGTTACGGACAACGAGACGGATAGTGTTGGCGAATTTCGCTCCGCCTGCTTCCCATCCCATCATGTATCCTGCCCAATTGCTGTAGGCAATTTCATTGCCTTCCACGAGCTGATCTTCACCTTCGCCGATGTTGATTCCCATTTGCCCGTTGTAGACAACGAGATTGTTGAGAACCTTGCCACGGGTGCCGATCTTGATGCCAAGCCCGTGATTCCAGCGAACCGTGTTATTCCGAACAATCCAGCCTGCCGGAGGATTCTGCTCGCCTCCGATGGCTCCCTGCTGAGCCGGGGAGGCATACTTTTCGACGGTCAGTCCCTCGATGATTACGTCCGTCGCAAAGCCCCGGAAGGCGAAGCGAGTAACGCTCGTCTCAACGAGATGGCCGTTCGGATCATCTGCCATATAAATGCGATCCGCGTTGTAGTCAAAGAACCACTTACCCGGGCCAACCTCTCCCTTGCTTGCTACGTGGCGCAAGGGCTTCCCATCGTAGTACAGGTCTTCAGTGTAACGGCAGCGTGGATACGCGGGTTCGCATTCACCATTGCTCAACGCGCCCTGCTGCGTCTGTCCGTCCACGTACCAGAGGGAACCTTCCCGATGCCAGTTGGTCAGCACCTTGGCGCCAGTCATGATCGCTCCCGGTTCTCCTGTGAAGATCTGGCGGTTCTTCGGGACCACCGTCTGCATCCTGTGGACACCGGCCTTGATGATGAACCGAGTGCCTTCCGGATGGCGGTCCACCACACTCTGGATATTTGTGCCAGGGTAGATGGCAACTCCGGACGGCGTCGGCTGGCTTCCTCCTCCTGTAGCGGTGGTCACCGTAACCGAAACATCGTCGCTCGCGGAAAGAGCTCCGTCGCTGGCCGTCAGCCGCAGCACGTAGCTACCGGCAGCAGAGAACTGGGCCGTCGTGGTTGGAGACGACGCGTTGGCGAACGTCACGTTACCAGGACCGCTCACCTTGCTCCACGCGATCGTCAACTTGTTTGAAGGCTTGCCATCATCCGTCACCGATCCGCGAAGTTCTGCCGTGGCGGAAACAGCAATGGTAAGGTCGGGGCCTGCGTTGACGACAGGGGCCTTATTGTCTGGAGTGGGCGCAGGGCTGCTTCCGAAGTACTTGCTCATCAGGTACGCCTCAACCGCCGCACGCTCACTGTCGGAGAGCGCCCGGGCGTACACCAGCACCTCGGCGACACTGCCGGCAAAGTATTTATTGCCGCGGCCAACCCTCCCCGCCGAACTGATGCCTTTCAACTTCGCATTTGGCGCATTCCGCCGGTATACCTCCTGACCCTGTACAAACAGCCGCTCCAACGTTCCGTCCTTGATCGCAGTTGAAAGAGAGTAATTCGTGCCGATGGACTGGGGCCGCTTATAGACCTGCCAGTTGTTCGCCTCACCGGTGCCAAACCGGAAGTGGACACTGCTCTGGTAGGGCGAAAGATAGACGCTACCCCACGATGAATATTCCCCCCACATCAGCGGCGCCTTCTCTACACCGGCCAGGTTGTCGGTGGGGTTCTGGGCGCTCGAGGAGACCAAGATCATGGTCAGAGCCGAAAGCCCGTCGATGTTCGACGTGAACATCAAATGGTCGTCAACTCCATCGAATCGGACAGCAGGTAACCCCTTCACGGCGTTTGCAACCACGGTCGGACGGCTGCTCGCGCTTGCTTGAGTGGCGTGTGCGTTATTGCCTGACTGATCTGCCCAACGAAAGCTGCTGCTGTCTACCGTTACGCCCTTGTCGGCTCGCAGCCAAAGCCGCAAGCCGGATTTAGGAATCTCTTGAGCGACTGCGGGCGGAATAATTCCCAGTAAGCACTGAACAGTGAATAAGATACAAGTCAGTACATTTTGCCTAGTTTTGTTTCCGGGCCGCAGAGCCCGTGCGAACCCACGTCGAGCGGTCATTAATTTACCTCGTTAAATTTCTTGGGATAAGTCCGAAGATCGAAGAGTAAACGGAACCTGAGCAGGTGGACTATACAGTTCCCGTTCGCAACACCGGCGGTCGTTACTTACGACCTGTGACTGCGTGAACTACGTAACCGGAAGATGGTGTTACGTACGGCTTTAACGATACTACAACCGCTTCATTACCGCGCTCAAGCGTTCGCCTGATCATTTAACACGTGATTACTTAACACCAGTATGAGTGGAGATACTCATCCGACTTGCAAAGCGGCGACGAACAACCTCGTAAAGTTGCAGGATACGCAAACGGATGGCAAAGTGAGGAGCAACGGCTCCCGGCCGGAGGCGGGTTTCAGCAGGAAGCAGGTCAATTCTGAGCGGGGCTGGTTNCNGTTCGTAACAAACGTAAGCCGTTGAACGTTACGAGCAGTGTGGCGCCGGTATCGGCTGCAATGGCCATCCACAGGGTGGCCATCCCGGCCGCGGCAAGGACCAGAAAAGCGCCCTTCAGCGCGAGTGCGAAAGCGATATTTTCCTTCACTACCCGAAGCGTCCGGCGCGAATGGTGAACCAGGAAGGGCAAATGCTTGAGACCGTCCGACATGAGCACAACGTCTGCAGTCTCAAGAGCGACGTCAGTTCCGCGAGGCCCGAGCGCAATCCCTACTGAAGCCTCCGCTAGAGCTCCAGTGTCGTTGATGCCATCGCCCACCATCGACACCGTGCCGTACGATTTGCGGTAGCCAGCCACGTATCGGGCCTTGTCTTCCGGCAGCAGCTCGGCATGAACTTCCTCAATCCCGAGCGTTTGCCCGACTGCAGCAGCAACAGTAGAGCTGTCGCCCGTCAACATCACGAGTTTTTCCACACCCGCTGCCCGCAGCGATTTCAAGACAGAGGCTGCTTCCGGCCGCACTGAATCCTGAATCTCCACAAGAGCGACTAACTCTTTATCGGTTCCGCAGGCGATCATCGAGCCATTCGCTGCCCCCTCGAGATGCGCGAGGGACTCGTCCGTCAATTTCATCTCCCGCGCCAGGCGAGTGCTTCCAACCCAGAAGCGGCCGCCGTCAACAACGCCTTGCGCGCCCTTCCCGGGCAGCGCTTCGATGTTGGTGGCCGCCTCAGTCGTGATTCCATTGGCCTTCACGTACCTGGCGATCGCGCGGGCAAAGGGATGCTCACTTCTCTGCTCGATGCTGCCAAGGAGCCGGAGAACGGATTCAACGGAATACCCATTCAGCGGAATCACCCGGCGCACCTCGGGCTCGCCTTTCGTCAGCACACCGGTTTTGTCAAAAGCGACAGCCCGGATGCGCGCCGCCGCTTCCAGGTATGTTCCTCCCTTGATCAGCACGCCTTTGCGGGCAGCCGAAGTCAACGCGGCGGTGACAGTGACCGGCGTCGAGATCACGAGGGCGCAGGGACACGAAATGAGCAGGACCACCATGCTCTGATAAAACCAGGCTGTCCAGTTTCCGAGAAAGAGCGGAGGAATCGTTGCTACCAGAAACGCAAGGCAAATCATCGCCGGCGTATAGTAGCGGGCAAATTTCTCCACCCACTGCTCCATGCTCGCGCGGCGATGCTGTGCCTGCTCAACCATTCGCAGGATGCGCGCCAGAGTTGTGTCTGAAGGCTCGCGTGTCGCTTCGATTTCAAGCGAACCGGTCCCGTTGAGGCTACCTGCGTAGACCGGGTCTCCGGGCATCTTGAAAACGGGCACGGATTCGCCTGTGAGCGGTGCCTGATCGACGGCAGAGCTTCCCGCCCGTACTGCTCCATCGCACGGAATTCGCTCGCCCGGCCTCACCAGCACCACAGAACCCCGGCTTAACTGCTCGACCGGCACCCTGTGCTCGTGATCGCCATGCCGGACGACAGCCTCTTGCGGCGTGATGCGCAGCAGCGAGCGGATCGCCGTTCGTGCTCTCTGAAGGCTCCAGGCTTCGAGAAACGCCGCAATCGAGAACAGGAAGGCCACCGTCGCCCCCTCGGAGTACTCGCCCAGCACCATCGCTCCGCAGATTGAGACGATCAGCAGGACGTTCATATCGGCGCGACGATTGCGAACCGCGTTGAGGGCTTTGGGGAATGTCTGCCAGGCGCCGGCAAGAGTCGCAATCAGGAACAGGGCCTGCTGTAGCGCCGTTACAGGGGCTCCGGAATCCCCTTGAGTCAGGAAGGACAGAAGAAAATCACCGGAGCGGACGCCATGCTCCAAAATTCCGGCGAGCAAAGCAACGCCGCTCGTGGCCGCAAGAACGGTTCGCCCGTGCCGCAGCCACCAGCCTTGCTCTTTTTCCTTCTGCCGGTCCTGCCATGGCTCCGCGCGCAAACCCGTCTTTGCGATCGCTCGAATGATCACATCCGGACCGGTGCAAGAAGGATTGTACTCGGCGGTCAGTTTGCCCTGAACGACGTCGAAGGCAAGGGAACCAACTCCAGGCTGGCCTTCCAGCGCCCGGCGCAGAAGAGCAACTTCCTCCGCGCAATCCAAGCCATGAATTCGCAGGGCGATGCTTTGCGAGATCGCGTTCGTCTCCCCCAAGTCAGAGGATAAAAAGCTCTTGGCGCTCGTGTCCATCAGGCGCTCCGGTCGACTTGCCACAAAAGGACGATTATACTTCACCTGCACAAGTGTGCAAATGAACATGCCAGAAGACCGTGGAAACGATCTTGGCCTTGGGTGCAGACGACGACCATGCTAATTATGAACCGTAGTCCTCGGAGACCATCATGAGAGCGCCACTCGTAACGCTGCTTTTCTTCGCAGCTACTGTTCGAGCGGGAATCATCGCCTACGCCCCTCTGCCCATTCTCGAACGGCAGGCTTCGTCGATCATCGTTGCCGAGATCGAATCAGTGACCGCCACCCCGACTCGCAGCACGATTGTTGTTCGTGTGCTCCGGACCGTCAAAGGCGTCGAACGTCGCCCTGGTACGTTGGAAAACCTCTGGGTGGAGAGCGACCTTTTGGACGCTGCCGCCGCCAAAAGCTACGGCCCCCGGCTGTGGTTCCTGGGTCCCGATGGAGCTGTGATCTCGAGGATCGTCAATGTGCCGAGGATTGACGGTTTGTCCCTTCCGGCAGCTCCAGACCACCGCTATCAAGAGGCTGCGCGCGCTGCGGCCGCTCGCGGTCTCGGGCTCGAGCTGGCTGCGGCTGCCCGCAACAGGCCCCTGGACGGGCACGATGTTCGGCCGGTCATGCACTACTTACAATCGAGACCGGCCGGCGAGCGTGAGGAACTGGAGCGGCTTGGTTTCTCGCAGGTGAGCGCAGACTCCCTAAGGCTAGCCAAAATGCTGCGCAATGGCGCTGCAGCCGCCGTGGACGAGCTTGTCCGTGAACTCGGCGCTGGAGCGGCCGGCGACATCGTTCGGGATGCACTTTGCTCATACCGGAATCCGAACCCTGCAGGCATTACGGCGCTTTCGAAACTGCTTGACTCCACCACCAACACGGGGCTAGCCGTGTGCGCCCTTGTCGCGCTGAAAGAAATCCATACCAAGGAGACCGTTCCCATTCTTGCCAAGGCCTTGGATCGTCCGGATCAAAGCCAGCGTTACCTTGCCGTGTCGGGCCTGTATTTTGCCGCCAACGCCGGCAACGTCCCCATGGAGAAGCCGCTCGTGGTTGACGGCCGGGAGGTTCCGCGTCCTCCAAAGAAAAACCCTGGCGAGGGCGTAATTGGCGAACTGCCGCCCTTCGACGTGTACCGTCTGGAGGAAGCCAAACACCTCGCGTTTTGGAGAACCTGGGCGACCACAATCCCCTGACCTGACTGTAGCGGCTCGGGCCACCTACCATACTGCACTTGCACAAGTGTGCAAATGAAGATACGATGAAGTTGTGGAACCGGTCTCGAGCCCTGAGTGCACACCCGAAGAACATCACAAGCATACGCATCGCGCGCCTACGGTCAGTGCCCGGTCGCTGGAACAGGGCGCTCGCCTCTTTCGAGCCATCGGTGACGTATCACGTCTTAGGCTGGTTGCGCTGCTTGCTCAAGGTGAAGCTTGCGTCACGGAGCTCGCGGAAGCCGAGGGAGAGACTGTGTCCACCATCTCCCAACGCCTGAGGGTGTTGCGAAATGAAAATATCGTGGTGCGGCGCCGGCGAGGCAAGCATATCAACTACGCTCTGGCTGACCAGCACATCGCTGACCTGATATTCAACGCTCTGGCGCACGCCACTGAGGTCCCCGCTACCGCCTGGGGACCTTCGCTTCCACAAAGAGAGCAGGAGAAATAGTCTAATGAACCAGGAGCATACTACCCACCAGGGCCATGCCCACAAGCACGGCGTCGGCTGTGGGCACATTGCCATCCGGCATGAAGACCACCTCGACTACCTCCACGACGGGCATCTACATCATCCTCATGAGGATCACGTCGACGAGCACCGGTTTGCGGTCAACGAGAAAAACCCCAACCAGTGCACACCCGATCACAAATGCGGCGCGCACGGAGAGGATCACCAGCACGGCGCGAACTGCGGGCATCAGGCAGTGCCGCACGGAGATCACATCGACTATCTGGTAGACGGTCACTTGCATCATCCCGATGCCGGCCACTGCGACGATCACGGCCGTGTGGAAGTTGTCACGGCAACCCTCTAAACGAATCTGCTTGGACCCAAATCGAAGGCCGGGAGAGCGGGCGCGCTTCTAAAGCCAGCGCCCGACTCCCATCCGCAGAATGTTGCGCACCGACGCGCACTCCACCGCTCCTCTCCTCGATGCCGCACTCGCCAAGGCATACCTGCGTAGCCGGTAACGCGTGACGCCACTGACTAACTTCGGTATTAAGATAGATGCAATGCAGTCTTGAACCGAACGGAGGGGTAAGGCATGGCCGGCACAAGGACAATGGTGATCGCGTCCGCAGCTCTTGTAGTCGCGTTCACCCTCTGCGCCGCCATCGATCCGGCTCAAGATGAGAAGTTTATCGGCAAGCGCCGGAACTGGTGGGCCTTTCGTAAACCTGTCCGCCCTCCGGTTCCGCCAGTAAAGAGCGCCTGGACCCGCACGCCGATTGATCAGTTCATCCTTGCAGCCTTAACCGAAAAAAACCTCTCGCCGTCGCCGGAGCTTGATCGGCGCCGACTCATCCGCCGCCTGTATCTCGACGTTACGGGCCTGCCACCCACGCCCGAGGAAGTGAGGGCCTTTCTGGCCGACCGTTCCCCGGATGCCTACACCAAGCTGGTGGATCGTCTTCTTGCAAGCCCTCAATATGGCGAACGATGGGCGTTACGCTGGCTGGACGTGGTCCGCTACGCCGACACGAACGGTTTCGAGCTTGATGCGGAAAGGCGCCACGCGTGGCGCTACCGCGATTACGTGGTACGCGCATTCAATGAGGACAAGCCGTACGATCGGTTTCTCAAGGAGCAGATCGCCGGAGATGAGATCTGGCCAGGTAATACGGAAGCCCTCATCGCCACCGGATTTCATCGTGTCGGCCCCATCCACCTGGTAGGCGGAAATCAAGACGAGGAAATGAACCGTCAGGAAGTGCTGACGGAGATGACAGCCACCATCGGGTCTGCCGTCCTCGGCATTACCATCGGCTGTGCTCGCTGCCACAACCACAAGTTCGACCCGATCCTTCAGTCGGACTACTACCGGCTTCAGGCCTTCATGGCTGCTACCGAAGGGAAGGACATCGAGATCGCAACGGCCGACGAGAAGGCAGCTTACGAGGCAGCTTTGAAGGAATATAAAGCACGCCTCAAACCAATCAAGAACCGCATTGCAGAGATCGAGAAGCCGGTTCGGGAAAAGCTGACGAACCAGAAGAAGGCGCTCCTGGAGCCGCATCTGCGTGAAGCGCTGGATACGCCGGAAGAGAAGCGCAGCGAGGAACAGAAGAAGCTCGCCAAGATTGCGAAGGAACAGATTGGTCTGAGCTGGGATGAAGTAGTAAATGCTTTGAGCGAGGAAGACCGCAGGAAGCGCGCTGAGTTGCGGCGCCAGATGCACGCCATCGCTCTGACCGAACCCGAACCTCCCGCCACCGCCTATGCGGTTGTCAACATGGATCAGGCTCCGCCGACCCACATTCTCAAAGTGGGGGATCACAAGCAGAAGCTCGATGTCGTTGAACCGGGCTTTCCGCTTGTACTCTCCAACTACGGCGTAACGATTCCGAAGGGGCCGGTTGGCCGCCGCACTGCGCTGGCGAACTGGCTGACCTCTCCAGATCATCCGTTGACCGCACGCGTGATGGTCAACCGGATCTGGCAGCTTCGCATGGGTACCGGACTCGTCCCGACACCAAACGATTTCGGCATGCTCGGCACCGCGCCGACTCACCCGGCGCTCCTCGACTGGCTTGCGGTCGAGTTCATCGAGAGCGGTTGGAGCATCAAGACGATCGACCGCATGATTCTCCTTTCGAGCGTTTACCGGCAGTCAAGCGCGAACGACCCGGCGAAAGCAAAGATCGATCCGGACAACAAGCTCTACTGGCGGGCAAATCGCCGGAGGCTGGAAGCCGAGCATTTGCGGGACAGCATTCTTCGGACAGCGGGAACTTTGAATCTGAAGATGGGCGGCAAGCCGGTCCGTGTTCCCATCGAGCAGGAAGTCTATGACCTGATCTTTTCCGAAGATGAACCGGACAATCTGTGGCCGGTGACGCCCGATGCCAGCGAGCACACAAGGCGCAGCCTGTATCTCCTCAACAAGAGGACGGTCCGGCTTCCCCTCCTGGCCAATTTCGATCAGCCCGATACGATGTCGTCCTGCCCCGCGCGACCCGTCAGCACTCATGCGCTCCAGGCGTTGACCCTGTTCAACAGCGACTTCATGCAGGAACAGTCGGCGGCATTCGCAAACCGGTTGAAGCGTGCCTGCGGCGACAATCTCTCCTGCCAGGTGGAAACCGCCTATGAGATTGCCCTTGCGAGGCCGCCTCGTCCTGTCGAAGTCGCCATGGCCCGGAAATTCCTAAATGGGAAGGGAACGTTGGCTGATTTTTGTCTGGCCCTGCTGAATCGGAACGAGTTCGTCTATGTCCCATAACGGAAAGCGACAGCCTCATTTCCTGCCGGCCGCCAGCCGTCGCGATTTGCTTCGCCTCGCAGCCAACGGGTTTGGCGCGATCGCACTCGAAGCGCTGTTGCAAAAGACGGGTTACGGCGCTGGGGCGAAGGCTCGCGTAAATCCCCTTGCGCCGAAAGCTCCGCATTTCGAAGCCAAGGCGAACGCTGTGATCTTCCTCTTCATGGTCGGCGGCCCAAGCCACATCGACACCTTCGATCCCAAACCCAGCCTGAAGAAGTACGAAGGGCAGCAGCTTCCGGAGAGTTTCGGCAAGGTGCCGAGCCAGTTCACGAACGGAGACACACCGATCCTCGCCTCGCCGTGGACGTTCTCCCGCCACGGGGAGTGCGGCATGGAGGTCTCGACCCTCTTCCCGCATCTGGCGAAGTGCGTGGACGACATCTGCTTTGTCCGCTCGTTCTACACCGAGAGCGTCGTTCATGCGCCTGCCATGTACCAGGTTCATTCGGGACGTATCTTCGCGGGTCATCCAAGTCTTGGATCCTGGGTCACCTACGGCCTGGGCAGCGAATCCGAGAACTTGCCGGCATATGTTGTCATGCCGCAGCCAGAGGGGACACCCGAGGGCGGAACACCGTGCTGGGGCGCCGGCTACCTGCCCGCTGTCTATCAGGGCACTCTCTTCCGCAGCGGATCGACACCGATCATGAACCTGCGTCCTCCGGCTCATATGTCACCGGAGCGCCAGCGCGCGACGCTCGATCTGCTGCAGGAGATGAATGAGCTGGATCTCGACGGCGACTCGGATACGGAACTCGCCGCCCGCATCGCCTCGTATGAGCTGGCTTTCCGGATGCAGAGCCATGCTCCCGAAGCCGTCGATCTCAGCAAGGAGAGCGAGGCGACGAAGAGGATGTACGGGCTCGACCGGAAAGAGACGGCCGAGTTCGGAACGCGATGCCTGCTAGCGAGACGTCTGGTTGAGCGTGGCGTTCGTTTTATTCAGCTCTACTCCGGCGGCGGTCCGGTGAGCGTGCAGTGGGACGCCCACAAGGACCTGGTCCAGAACCACGAAAAGATGGCGGGCATGACGGACCAGCCGATCGCCGCTCTTCTGACCGACCTGAAGCAGCGGGGCCTACTCGAATCGACGCTAGTTATCTGGGGCAGTGAGTTCGGCCGCCTCCCGACCTCGCAAAGCGGCAACGGCCGCGATCACAACCCTCACGGCTTCACCATGTGGTTCGCGGGCGGCGGAACGAAAGGGGGGCAGGTGATCGGCGCAACCGACGATTTCGGCCTGCGGGCGGTCGGAGAGCGCTATCACATGCGCGATTTCCACGCTACGATCCTTCACGCCCTGGGCCTCGATCAGCACAAACTGTGGGTTCTGCACAACGGACGCCACGAGAAGCTGACGGACTTCGGAGGAAAGGTTATTCATCAAGTCTTCGGCTAACGGACGGTTTCCCGCAGCCGCCGTATCTTCGGAGTTTTCGTTCCTTCCCACCGATACTCGAAATGCGCGCTCGGGCGAACATTGGAAACCAGCCGCGGGCGAAAGCAGACGATGCACGTTCCTCCGGCCCGGCGCACACTGCGGTAAAGAATGCCGTTTGAACCCGCTTCAAGAAGCCGTCGTCCCAAATCCTGCGACGCCTCGTAGCTGGTCGGGTGATGATACAGGGCGAACTCCTCACAATCTCTCCGGATGTCGTGGAATTCGGCTTGGAAGTCGGCGAGATACAGCCGGACCTGGACCCGCGTTTCGAAGACGCCCACCTCGGCTAGCTCCTGAGTGCGGCGGTAGATCACCTCTGCGTGGGCAGTCTCAAGATCAAGGCCCGCGTACCACGCGCCACGATCAGGTCCCGTGAACCGGCTGCCGTTCACCGAAGGGTGGCAGAAGGCAGCCATAATCACCGACGCCATCGGCCGCCCTACGACCCACTCCGACGGAGGCAGCCGGTAGAGAAGACCGAGTTCGGCCGAGATCCGGTCATTTGTCCAACTCTCGAGTTCGAACATCAGGTCAAGATCTTCCGGACTCGCCACCTGATCCAGCACTCCGACAGGAGGATAACGGCTCGGTATCAGGCGACAGGTATCGACGATGTCGATGCTGGTTGTGGGAATCAGCTCCAACTGCCGCGTCTCCCATCGAGCAGCCGCCGCACCTGGTAGAGGCCGTCGATACCGCCTTCCACCATCAGCCGCAACGCAGGCTTTCCGCCGAAGATCGGGTTGCTGTTCGGCAGGTTGACCCACTGGTCCGCGATGTCGGGATAGAGGATGTGAAGAGCTTTGTAGATGCCCAGTATCAGCGAGATACGGATGAGCGTGTCGTAGGGAAGGGTGCCGACTTGTCCGGCCTTGTACTTGTAGTAAGTGGACTCGGGCGGCCATCCCAGCAGACCGCGCTGATCCTCGACGCTGAGCCCCCAGGCGGAAGCGATGTTCAGGAAGGTGCGGATCGCAGGCGCGGACATCTCCCGCCGCACTTTCGGGTCCTTGCGCCGGTCTACGGCGATTGACTGCTGTGCCTTTTGAGGCTGGCGGCGCTGCTTCATGAAGCTCTCTATCTGGAGTATAAACTCCAGATCTGGAGAACTTCAATGACTTTGACGCACGTTCAGGTACCGGCTGAGATCGGGAAAGAGCAGTTCCTTGATTTCCGCCTTCTCCAGATCAGCCGTCGTGACGAGCGTTGC
>Ga0065720_1019303_pt1 | contig 29435 bp, 26 predicted proteins | sample Thericmetagenome_FD_59107 | JGI IMG/M metagenome (GOLD analysis project Ga0065720, IMG submission 59107) | Thermophilic microbial communities from the Joint Bioenergy Institute, California, USA of rice/straw/compost enrichment - eDNA_2 v2... | ecosystem: Engineered > Solid waste > Grass >... | reverse complement strand
AGGTAGAAGTAGGCACCGCCGCCGGCAGCAGCGGCAGCACCAGTGAGCCAAAGCCAGGCAGACGAGCCCTTCTTCGCAGGTTCAGATGAGTAGAAGCGGTGGCCGCTCTGACGGAAGGCAATGCGAGGGGCAGCGCTAAGGGCGGGGCGGGCCGAGGTGCGCAGAGCGCGGGCGAAAGTACGAGTTGCGGTCGCCATCTGGATATGATACGAGTTCTTTGGTTAGACTTGGCACTTCTCGACCTCTTTTCCGCTCTTCAGGACAGGTGTTTTGCGGATATGCCAGGGTAAGGTGGCGGGAAGGAAGGGTTGATGGGAAGGGAAACGCAAGATGGCGCAATTTCCGGAAGTTGCTGATAAGGACGGGAATGGGGAAAAAGAGAGACTGGGGAACAGAAAGAAGGTAACGAAATCCTAGGACCTTGCTCACCTTTGGGTTTGGGAATTAAAAGAAGGGATGTGGCAAAAACAGAAAGGAAGAGAATGCGGCAACAGAGGAGGGGAAACGGCCAGAAAAGGGCTGTTTGATGCTGGGGACTGCTTCGTAATGTGGGAAGTTCAGGCACTGGACCCCAAAGAGCTAGCGGAGCTGGTGGAAATCTACCTAGGGCACTTTCGGCTCTTGCCAACGGCTGGTGGGGAGGTTGGAATCGAATCGAAAAAAATGTTAGATTTAGCCAAAATTCTATTGGTCAATATGCTATCCGGGGACCCCACACACAGTGGACCTAAAGATCCTGAAGACAGTGTGAGGAGGTTCCAGGGCTCAAATCAGTCCAAGGTTCGTCCCTCTCCCGGAGAATCTTATCTCGACACGCCGCTCGCCGCTGTGGGCATCGTGGCCATCGAGACGGGGTTTGGCGGGGCATTCAGCAGGGTTGCCACGCAATGACTAAGCCGAGTACGTTCTCCGAAAAAGCCCGAACAGCACCGCAACATGAGGCTCTCGCATCGATGAATGGCCTGGGCACCCATGGTGTACCTATGGTTTCCAAATCCCATGTCTGATGGGCTTTGCGTGCCCCGTGAAAAATCACCAACTTAGGACTCCGAGAACGAGACGAACAATACCAAAAGATCTGATGACTCAGGCCTGCAACGGGCAAAACGCCTAGAGCCTGGAAGTCCCAGCCACGAGTCAATAGGTGCCAATTTTCAGTGCTATTTGTCATTCGTGCCGAGGAGCTGTGGTCGCCGCACAGAACATTCAATATTGCAATTCGGCGACTTGAGGACTTGAGCCTTGAGCACTCGACGTGGATCACGAGTTACTGCGGGACTCACAAGAATGGGTGGCAACCGCTCGAGGGCGCGCGCGACATGACACGGAAACACGTGCCTCGGCGGATTCCCGGCTTGGCGTGTTGAGGCCCCCCCCCACATGACAGAAGATGAACGCCGATGAACGGCGCTCGGCGGTGGACACCGAGCAATCGCCGTTGAAAATTTGATAATGGCCAATATCAATTACATAGGTTTCTATGCGTAAACCATCGTGGTTATCAAGACTCATCGGCCAGCTCCGACATATGCCAGGACAAGCTGCAAACCTGCAGAGGACGAGCCTCTTGGGAGATACTCTGCGCTCTTGAACTCTCGAGCCGCTCCACAGCCGCGTAACGGTATTGCGGCGATGCTGTTTTTATTCAGGGGTAAAGCTACGCCTGGGACAAGTTAGGCAAACAGGCAAGGTAGGTTGCTAAGATGTCCAGCAATACGTATCACGGGTTTGGAATTGACACGTGGACAGCATAAGTACAAGACACTGATGAATTAGGTAAAAAGAGAGGGAGAAGTTTTGCACAAGACCTCTCACCCGCCGTCCACATCGGATGGCAAGACGAATACCTACACATAAGATCAATAGAAGCTAAAGTTGAGTGTCTTCTCACCTCGAAGCCACTACTTCCGAAACACCGCCGTTATATAGCAATCATTATCATACAAAACAGAAAATATGGGCTGTTGCTGTATGCTTCACTCACTCACAGGGACACAAAATAGCCGTGGCTTTATTCAAAGCTGGCTGGACCTGTAGCGTTCGGATCGGGGTCATAGAACAACTCATAGTAGTTGTAATAACGCCTCTCGGCCCGTAGTCGGGTCGCCTCATCCAGTTCAGAGAGTCCACCATTCTCTTTGCCAAACTTCGCCCTGGTGATGGCGGAGACGGACTGAGGACTGTTCTCAATGATTAGCGTCATTACCACTATTACATCGCATAATTGGGGATCAGAAAAAACTCACCCAAACAACTCCCGATCAATGATCAGGAACTCTTTCATAGCATCCTTGCCACCCCGCTGCTGCAGGTAATTCATGTAAATCTGACCCAGCTCCTGCTTAACAGCAGGGGACAGGTGGCTCTTTGTGCGCATCTCAGTGAAAACATGCTTGACGCGTTCCGCATGCTTGGCCTCCAACTCCGCGTTGGTGGGCTGAGCAAGCTCAAACTCAAGCCACTTCTGCCAGAAGTGCCGGCTGTTGGCGTACCACTCCACATTCTTAACAAAGGCTGTGCGCGCCTCCTCGGGCGAGCCTTTCACTTTCCAGAGCAAGTATGCCCATTCAGCCACAAGAACCGCCTTGGTGTAGAGATCAACCTCCGTTGAGTCAATCTGCCTCTTGTAAACCTCGATTGCCGCATCAAGCCCACTCTGGCGCCGTTGAAGGTTGGCCCACGCAACAATCGCCTCCACACAATCGGGAAGCTTGGTAAGGATAGATGCATAGATCTCCTTGGCCACGTCAACACGGCCACAGGCTTCCTCGAACTGGGCAAATTGAATACGGATACCAGGCCGGCTGATGGGAACAAAGAGAGTAGATGCACGCAAGTAAATATTGCGGACCTCCTCTTCCTTCTTCTCTTGAGCAGCCATCCAGCGGGCATACCGGAACCAAAATTCCTCATAAAGAGCACAGGTGACGAGACAGCGCTCATAGAGGGCAACAATACGGTGGTAATTGCCTTCTGCCTCCTCGAAGTCTAGGTACTTCCGCCAGTTGGCCAGTTGCGCGTGCTCGAGCTCCGTAACGTGGAAATAAGGACGCTTGATCTCGGCTTCGAACGTCCAACGCTTGTTGGTTTCAGTCTGCGTTGTCTGAAAGACCTGGTAGTAGTAGGCATCAATCTTAGCCCGGATATCACGTTCGATTTCGAGCTCGGTCTTCTGCATGGCAAACTGAGCAGCCTCGGCCTCGACTTCAGCGCGGAACCGGATGAGAACATCGGACGATACCAGCTCATGAAGAGGGCGGGTGTGGGCCATCTGCCGGAAACGCTCATAGTAGCGAGCATACTGATGCATCGGGATATAAATAACACGCTTAAGGATGGCGAAAATCCTATCATGTGCCTCCTGCCGAGTCTCGTACTCCAGGTACTTGTCCCAGAAGGGGTGAGACAAGAAGTCCAGGCCGATATGCGTGGCAGCACGCTCAAAGAGCCTAGGAATGAGGTCAGCAGTGAGTAAATCTGTCTGGAAGGGGGCGGGGTGGACGGGATGGGAGCTTCAATACAAGAGGGGACTTTGGTGTTGTAAGAAGCGACGCGTTGCAGCCAAGATAGCCAAGTGACATCTCCGGGGCATGTGCGAACGAGAAACGAGCAGACGGCCACAGTATCATGAAACGTGATCTGCTAAGTACAGCAGAACCTGGCTAATCGTTGTGAGAGAGGCATCCCAGCAAGGGGTGGCAATGGCTGCCATTGGTTTTTCTCTCACCATGTCCCGCGCGTGTGTGTCCGTGTGCGTGTGTTTGTATGTGTATGTGATAGTTGGCCGGAAGTGGTATGTGGTGCTTCTCTCTCTCGGTTCGGCGGCGGCCAAGGCGGCCTCGCAGAAATGCTGCGGTGAGGTATTATGGAAGGGGGGAGGGGAGGGGGATGGGAAGGAAATTTCCATCATCACTTACTCTCTCACCAGGTGGGGAGTGTGAGTTGTCTCCATCTTGAAAGAGCAGTACTCGGTCCAGAGGTCAACCGAGTTGGTGATGCTGGCGCAGCCCCGCTCATAGACCTGACCGCCATGTCAGCAGCTGTATGATTACGTCGTGTAGCCGATTGAGAAGACCAGCAACCGGACATACCATCTCTGCCGCCTCAGGGCCGGCAATGTTGAACTCGAGGTCGGCATACTTCTTCCAGTAACCAAAGAGGAGCGGAAACTTGAGCAGAAAACGGTCGTACGAATCGCGAAGCGTTGCCAGGGCTTGAGGGCTGGAATTGCGGTTTAAGCCGCCCTCGAGGTTCTCGCAAGTCCGAACTAGCCTCTCCCAGTTTTCGAAGTTGTCTGGATCCGAGTCCTACAGGCAGAAAAATTGCATCAGCAAACATGCCTCCGAAGGCTTCTCTGGCCTGCCGGCATTGCTTTGAAGAAACCTGCTGGTGCTTGTGATGGGCTTGAAAGAGCCTGGCAACTTACGAGCTCGGCATTGAGACGCTTGATTTCGGCATTTTCCTCGTCAGAACCGCCATAGTTGAAGTCGCCCATCTTGAAACAATGTATGTCAAGACTAAGGCTACGAAACTATTTAGACAGGGGGCTCTAGGTCAGCAGAAATTGGTGTAGAGGTCGGGGCTGCAGGAGAGACGTAGGTAAAATCAACCCTGTTGACCTCTAAGCGTGTGTCAAAAGTTCAGGAATAAAAGGGTGCGTGAACGCTGGTGATGAAGCAGCAAGGTTGTGAAAAAGCAGAGGCGCAGGCAGAGACCCACTTATGATGCGCGTCAAAGAGACACGGAGTGCACAGACCCGCTTGGTTGCCAAGCGACCACCGCAAGAAGCTTGGCGTCCATAAAGTTTGTTCTGTGTACTGGTCTCTGTTCGACCTTTTCTCTTTTCCACCAGGCTTGTGATGATGCCATCAATTGTGATAGGAAGAGGATGATTCTCTATAGCTTGGGAATGTGATCTTCCACACTGATGCAATCTGAAGCCTATTTGTGTTCTATTCTTGTTGCTTCTTTCTCCTTTGTCACTCTCTGCTGTTAGAGGTTAACTCTGGTCTTTTGCAGGGCTGATCTAAAATAGTGACCTGGATAATATTTAGGACAAACCTTTTTAAAACGTTATGCTGCTGATTGATAGACTAAAATGTGACAATGGCTGCCTCCTCAGATGGGACACCGATATGGAACCAAGTTGATGGATGCATTTTCATGGGTACTATCTAGGCAGATACTTTAGGTGGCTTCATAATCTGTATTCTATTTTGCTAAGAGCGTGTCGAGACTTGTGTGCATCAAAATATGAGAACGGTTGATGGACTTACAGGTGGAAGCCATGTCCTTATCCTGCACGTCAGCCCCACGCAGCCGCGGCTGTGGACACAAAGTGTCTGCCCGCAGCCTGACCCCGGGAGCCACTAGCGCAGCCGACGCCGCTGCGGTTACACCGTACGTACCTTTATGTGGCCTGCAACCTGCGGACTGTCTTGCACATTGACAGTGTCCCTGGGATTCCCATCGGTTTAGGTGGGTGTTTATGGTATGGGGACTACTGAGGAAGTTGAGTCTCACCGCTTGCATGATTGTCACCAGCAAACCATTTCCAAAGAGTTACGACTGGTCAACATTATCAGTTTGGGTTTCTGCATCTGGCACAACCCCAGGAAACCAACTGATCTCTCTTCAAACCCGAACCACCATGCACTGTCCACCTAGAACAATCACCATACTTGCTCCCCTCCATCTCCCTGTTATGCGCGCCTAAACCCACACCATGAGCCAGATTTACAGCGATTCGGTGGTAATCGCGCCGCAGGGTTCACGCCCATCTGCAGATATGACTAGTCAGATTTTCATCCGCGACTATCCTCACCGCGCGGTCGCAATCGCATCCGGCTCGCACACCCTGATCTTGCGTCACAGCCCAGCAACGAGCGAAGCTTCTTCCAACGGCAGCCTCGCTTCTTCTGGGCGCCAGCGCTCAGGAAATTCCGGTAGTGTATCTTCAAAATGCATGGTCGAGTTCACACCAACTTCAAAGCGACTACTGGAGGACTATCGCCCGCTCACACCGCGCCCCATCTATGGAACGCTGGGACTCATTTCCACAGGACGTGATGTCTTTCTCTGTGTGATTACGCAGGCATCTCGTGCTGCAACCCTTCGGCCAGGGGAAACGGTGCAGAGAATCGAAGCTGTGGAGTTCTTTTGCTTGAATTCGGCCGAGTACGACGACGTCCCCACGGATCCTTATGACCTCGACTCGGACATCGCTGTCCATACCGGCCAAGGGTTTGGCCGGAGAGATGGGCTGGATCACCCATGCCAAGAACTACAGAAGCTCTTGGGCAATGGGACATTCTATTACAGCACCGACTTTGACGTGACAAATCGCATGCAGGATAGGTGTGTGAACGAGCGGCTTGAGATGCTCAACTTGAGAACTAGAACGTTCGCTAACCCCATTCCAGGCCAGTTGATGCCACAGAATTCGATCTTGATAACTTCGATGAGTCCTTTCTATGGAATTCCTTTATGATCCGCCCCCTTATCCAGTTCCGGTCCCGACTACAACGGCATGAAAGGGAAGTCCTTGATGCATCAAGGATTCTCACTTGTGCAATTCGCGGGTTCTGCAAGACTATTCCCATCCCCCAGGCTATGGCGCCCTTGAGCACTTCCCGCTCTGGACTGCCCTCATACTTAACGGTCATATCGCGTCTCTCATGCAAGAGGGCCGGCACGAGGTTCAACTCGCGCGGTATTGATGATGATGGAAATGTTGCCAACTTTGTTGAAACAGAAACGATCTATTGGAGCCCATCAGGAGTTGTTTTCTCCTATGTCCAAGTTCGCGGGTCGGTCCCCGTGTTCTGGGAACAGTCTGCTGGCCTGCTGCCTGGTCAACAGAAAATCACCATCACTCGATCCCCAGATGGTACCCAGCCAGCATTTGACAAGCATTTCTATGGTCTGGAACAGGCATACGGCGCTGTGCATGTGATTAATCTCCTGAGCGCCACAAAGCCATGGGAGCTTGAACTTACCGAGCTCTATCGACTTGGCATCAGAAACTGTCCACTTAGTCATCCTGGTGGGAACAAGTCTAAAGACCACGCCTTGCTGAGAGACACTGAATATGACTTTCATGCAGAGACAAAAGGCCCTCAGGGTTACGTAGCAGCTAATGAAATCCGCCGATATATTGAAGACTCGGCCGACGGTTTTGCGTACTATCTGGCCGAAGAATCAGATGAGGCACAATCCGACTGTCAGGGCGAGCGCAGATACGTTGTCATTTTGCAACAAGAGGGTGTCTTCCGGACCAACTGCCTCGATTGCCTGGACAGAACAAACTTGATTCAAACAATAATCTCTCAGATGGCTGTTGAATCTTTTCTTGGTCACCGGGGCGAGCACACCCTCTCAGATTTCTGGTCTAGGCATGGTAGCTTGTGGGCTGATAATGGTGATGCTTTGTCTAAGATATATGCTGGCACCGGCGCCCTCAAGTCTTCGTTCACAAGGACTGGCAAAATGTCTCTTGCCGGCGCAATTGCGGATGTGCGCAAGTCTGCTACAAGGCTCTATATCAACAACTTTGCCGATAAAGCCCGACAAAACACCATCGACACACTCCTTGGCAGGCTGGTAGGCCAGTCACCCGTGATTGTCTATGATCCTATCAGCGACTATGTTGCTGGCGAGCTGCAGCGGCGAAGCCATGAGTTCTCTTCAAATCAAAAGATCCACATGTACGTGTCGTACAAATAGAGAGGTTTAGGTTTGACAACAGTAGGGCTCTGCACGATACTGACCTGTTGCAGCTTCATTGGGACATTCAATCTAAATGGCAGAACTGAGGGCATCGATGAGGATCTTTCGCCATGGCTTTGCCCTCCTGAACTGAGGGGTATCCAGCCAGAGATCATTGCCATTGGGTTTCAGGAGATCGTAGAGCTTAATCCCCAGCAGATCATGAACAGTGACCCAACCAGGAAACAAGCCTGGGAGCGGGCAATCAAGCGAACGCTCGACAAGCACTACAAGCTGGAAGGAGACGATAAGTACGTCTTGCTCCGAAGTGGTCAGCTTGTTGGCGCCGCTTTATGCATCTTTGTCAAAGCCTCGGTGCTGCCTCACATCAAAAATGTCGAGGGCAGCGTGAAGAAGACCGGATTGTCAGGGATGGCTGGCAACAAGGGAGCTGTGGCAATCCGACTCGATTATGCCAACACACCCATCTGCTTTGTGACAGCCCATCTAGCTGCTGGCTTTGCAAACTATGATGAGCGGAACCGAGACTATGCTACGATCGATCAGGGCCTCTGGTTCCAGAGGAACAGGGGGATCCGCGACCATGGTAAGCCATTCTGCAATGAGCATAAAATTATTGCGCAACTGACAGAAAACAGAATCCGTCATCTGGTTTGGCGACTTCAACTATCGAATTGGGCTGGATCTCGAAACGACCAAGAACCTTGTCAAGAAGAAAAACTTGGAATCGCTATTTGCCAACGATCAACTGAATCTGCAGATGATCGCTGGTCTTGCCTTTCAGTATTATTCAGAGGCCCGCATCAACTTCTTGCCGACATATAAGTACGATATTGGCACAGACAACTTCGATACCTCGTAAGTCGTGGAGCCCACCCCAGAAGATTTGATTCTTTTTTTTTTTTTCTCAGACCGGACTGACGAACCGAATGTAGCGAGAAAGCAAGGATTCCCGCTTGGACGGACCGGATCCTTCGAAAGGGGAGCAATCTGCGTCAGTTGGTTTATAATTCCGCCCCTCTGCGTTTCTCCGATCATAGACCCGTCTATGGCCTCTTTGAATGCACAGTAAACATTGTGAACGAGAAAGTCAGGGATAAGATCAGTCGGGAAATCTACGAGCGACGCAAGGCCGAAGTTGGCCGTGATACACCGAATCTCTTAGACGATTGGGAGGATGAAGATCTCATCGGCTACGAGGCCATAGAGCCCGGCCTTCCGGCGGCCAGCTCGGACAGGCAGAAGTGGTGGCTAGAAGGCGGCAAGATGGCGCGGTCAGGGATCAGCCCGCCCAAGCCCGAAAGTCCGGCTCACCAAACTATTCTCAATCCTAAACGACAGGCTAACCCATATGTGTTGTCTGACGAACCAGATTGGGTCAGCATTCCAAGATCCGAGTCCCGGATGTCCTCGTTCTCTAGCATGTCAACATCGCCCTTCGAAAACATCACCCATTCCATGCTATCGTCGTCCGCGTCAAGCTCAGGGCCTAGGAAGCTCCCTCCGCCATACAACCCATCAACTCTGCCCGCTAAGGTTGGGCGAATGCAAATTGTTGACGAGGCAAAAGCTTCTCAAACTGAAGGCCCGCCTCCTCCTCCTCCGCGTAGGACGACAACCAACGCAAACTTTGGTGCTGCAACCATTGCTTCAGCTAGCTCGCCCTCTGAATCTTCGAAGAGAAAGCCGGTACCGTCCAAAGACACCACACCAGTTGCCAGCGGTACCGGTACTCCTGCTGTAGCCAGTCCTCCCCCGATCGCAGCGAAACCCGCGAATCTCAAGTCCAAGCCTGCTGTTGCGCGCAAACCAGCACATTTGGCCGCGCCAACTTCCCCGGCGAGTAGTACCTCGACGATTGGGCCAGCCGATACGGCAGTACAAGCGCCGCAGCCTCCTCCACGGCACTCAATATCTAGCTTCGGTAACGTCGGGTTTGACAGCACGCTCACACTGCTTGACTCAGACCCTACCTTTGATAACCCCCCTCCTAAGCCGCCGCGGCGGACCAATACAGGCGCTAGCGTCGCCAGTATGCCGCCCTCTATTGGCAACAAACCGGCAATAGCAGTGACATCAATCACACAATCGCACCGAGTAATACCTCCTGCCGGTGCTCTACCTGGAGCAGGCGGAATCCCTCCAGCGATCGGAGCGGCGATAGCGGCGGCAGCCCAGGAACGCCGGCCAGCGCTCCCGCAAAGGAAGCCAACAACTGGGACTTCCGGCTTCATGGCTGGGGTTGGAGCTGGAAACAACGCTAATGCTGAGGCTGGAACTCCGGGGGAATTTGGTTCTAACATCAATCTCTCGTCACAGAAACAGGCTCCGCCACCACCCCCAAGGAGGACAACGAATCTTGATCTGCTGGGGGATGATGATGATGCGGGGAGCATGAGCGGGTGGGAAGCCTTGAAGCCCATGAGATAATTGCAGAGATGAACATTGCATCTTTTGTTCCCTGATTCTTGAAGGGAGTTGTCGGTTCGTGAGGGACAAGCGGTCCTTCACGGATCGCTTTTCCAGTTCCAGAAAGTCCTGGAACTTGGAGCCGAAAAATCTCACGGTTAAGATAAGGCCAGAGGCATAGGATGAGCTGAGCAAGGAGGCCGGGTATTCCAAGCCAGATAGCACCACTGCCCTCAACTTTAAGGAAGAACGAGTAAAGGAGTTGATCAAAGCGAAAGTTCAGAACCAATGAGAGATAAACGGCAACGGACAGGGTTTAAAAGCGGATTTGGACTTGCGACCGCAAGTTGATACGCTAAGCTTACAATCGAGACTACCCAACGTTCTGATAGAGAGGTCGATGAAAACGGAATGGGCTGCTGATCAGATCAGCCAGTAGTGTATATGTTTTACAATAAGCCAAGTGTCTTCCTGGAAGTTGTGCGGTAATATGTTTGATCAAACCTTCCCGCGGTCAGCCCTGTTCAAAATAGCTAGCGAGTTACCTATTTGGTGCCTATGTACATCTTTATGCAGTGCACAGTACGCGGCACAAACCAGATGGTGCATCATACCCATTCCAATTACAGACGTCACCGAATCTCAACGTCCTGATGAACACCCGTTCTCGGTGCGTCCGGCACCCGAGTTCTGCCTGATTCATCGCAGGAAGCGAGATAAGTATCCAAGGGGGGAAGAAAGCATCAAAAGATACCTCTGGACAATGGCGAGTTAATTGAGTTGGAGCCGGGTTAAAAGAATTGGTAAGTGGGTGCATCTCGGTTGCTCATGAGAGCCGTAGGAAATGCACATGCGCCTACATACCCGCCTAATGTAGGTCCATGTCCGTCCGATTCATCTTGTCACCACTGCCAGCCGCAGTTCCTTATCATGTCAGATGCAACCTTATTCTACGTGCATACCTACCTACCTGCCGTAGCAAATAGTTTCCATGGCTGCAGATGCCTTGCCTTCTATACTAACGGGTATGTCCATGAGTGCTTATACAGGATATGCTCGATCATCACCGTTCCAATGTGCTGCAGCGCAGCGGGTTTGCTGAGGGCTGCGGCATGCACAATGAGCGCTGTCCGTCGAACTTCCAAGCACCTGCTGGTAAGCGTCAGAGCATTGCATACTGCCCTGTCCTCTTGGGACAGTGGTCCATGCCTCTGTCCCGAGCTTGCTGGGTGCCCGGGGCTGAGGCGGGTCTGGGCAGCAGGTGGGGTCCATCCATTGTCAATGGGTGCCGTCGAGAATGGAACAGCCCAGGCTGCAAACAGTGGTGCTGAGGCGGTGGCCATCGCTGAGTGATCAGCAGCCCCACCCACGCCAAGCATGTTAGCACACCCCGAACGATGCATCGTCCAGGGTTCGTGGTGGGCTGCCGGTGGGTGCTGTGGGTGCATGTGGATGCTTACAGAGTACCTACCGAGAGGGACAAGCCCCGATCCAGTGCATCAAAAGATTTCTCTTGAGTGTTTGACCGACATCCACAGGCGCACTGCACTAGACAGAAGCACCAAGGCATGCCCAGAGGCCCCAACTTCCGTCGGGCAAAAAAGACGGCACAGGCCACGAGGACGCCTGGACGCTTGATAAATTGTGAAATCCCACCTCACCTTAACATGCTCTCCGGTTTCCAGATTTTGATGGTTTCAGATGACGGACGGACTGCAAACTGCAAAACACTGACCTATGATTATGCATTCCCCCTTTCTGATTTTTTTTGGATTTTTTTTTCCTGAGCAGCGCAACTGTCTCTGTACCGATACGGATTACTTGCCTACTTAGCTGAAACTGCAACTGCTTGAGCGCCGAGCTGGACGCTGGTGTGCTCTGCAAACTGGGATGCGAACAGAGAAGTGCGCACCGCTTCAGTCTTCCTTCCATTTTATCCTATGCCTGCCTTGGTCTTTTGCCTCACCAGCTGTGTAAACCATCCCCCATCGAGCTGCTGCAACCCACCTAAGCATTTGTGCGGGTTTCATCCTTCTCCAAGCACACGCCAATTGCTTTCTGCAACTCGTCCAAAGACAACGCGCATCCCTCCCAAGCGAAAGTCTATCGGTCCTGGACAGCCATTGCCCTGGACCGGATTATCGATCTAGCTCCTGTATCTTCCCGAAGGAATGGCTGACGCTGCCGCTGACCGGTGACACAGCGCTGTTATCACTACTCGACCACAAAGTGCCACGGGACACCCCATACACGCCAGACGGAGAGATACGAACAGTTTCCCTCTGACCCGTTGCTGACTGGTTTTTGATCCATTCGTTACCCACTCGGCCTTGACGTTCCGTCTTGTTCTGTTGCAGCTGATCGGAACCCGGGACACGCTCGCTGCCCGTTCCACAATACCGCACGTATCACAGGCACGTGAAGCACTAGAACGACCTGAGACCGGTTGCTTGTGGGTGGGTGAGTGGCGAGTTTGTCCTAATTTCCTCCGCCGTCTGTACCAATGCTGCAGGCCTCGGGCTTTGGCCCTCTCGTTTGTTTGTCCAGCGAGACTTGACCCTTTGTTTCCTTTTGCTTGTTTACTTCCTGGCCTAACCCCTATCCACATCTGACTCGTGATCTCAGACAGAATACTGGCAATTCGTATCAGACTCGCTGTTTTCCGTGCTGACAGTATTCAACAGGCACAACATCGAACTGTTCTTCAAGTGATAGCAACCACTGTGCAAGCTTGTCCGGTTCACGAGTCCAGTGCCACAACCATGCGTCCTGGTTCGGGAGAGTCGGTACAACTTAGCGCTCCTGCTCCATTGAATTTGGACCTATCTAGATCTATAGCATTGGCCACGCCCCCGTCGACTTCTCCTGTTCAACCCAACACTATGACATCCAAGACAGACATTCCAGAAACCGCCAGGGAAAACAAGTCCCTTGCAGACGACAGCTCTGTGCCACAAGACAAATCTCAAGCCGAATGTGCTAGGCAAGATCGTCATCGAGACACACGTGCGACTCCTCCGACGCCACCCTACAGCGCAGATGAAGACCTTCCACCTCCTCCAGTTGACTGGCTTGCTACACGATCTCAGCTTCTTCCTCGGCGGAATCAGGGCAACAAGGCCGATTGGATTCGCGGCTGGAGTGCCGCTGTCAGCAGTCATGGGAACGAAACCTATTGCGCTTGTTCGGAGGCATTCGAGACCAGTATATATCTCGCAAGCAGTAGCAGCAGCAGCAGCAGCAAAAGTGGTGGCAAAAGACGTATAAGCTTAGGAAGGAAAGCCAGCGGGATCGTCACGGCTGTTCGCGAAATACTTCTTCCTAGGTCAGGTCTCAACAACCTTAAGCCCTCTGGCCCCCCACAAGTGTGTCCCAACTGCAGCCGTCCCCCATCTCCGCCGACTTCTATCCCCTCCTCTAGCATCTTTTCCGCAAGCGAGAAGCTCAGCGAGTCGATCCAGCTGGGTACGAGCCGCCTTACTAAGCGAGTAAGCATCATCTTTAAAACCGCCAGCGACCGAGCGCGAAACCTTGGTTCAGGCAGGAGGAGCAGTTCCCAGCAGCAAGTACCACGATACAGACACCGCGATGACCACGACGAACCGATAGCTTATCAACCACGTTGGGCTACCGCTACCCAAGGCAACAACAGCAACAGCAACCGACGTTCTCTACCCCCTGTGAATCGCTCTCGGACACAGCCCATAGCACAGAGGAAATCACACGGCAGCTTGCTAGACGTTTTTAGCAAGATGAAGGGGGGAGGAGAGGCAGGTGGTCGTGTCCCGCAAACATCGTCAACAAGAAGGCACACCCTGTCAGGGCTGTCAGAATTGTCAGATTCGGATAATTCAGATTTTCCCTCTCATGGTGGAGCCGGGTTGGCTAAGCGGTTGTCAAGATTACAACGGGCCGCGGCATTACTGCACAGAAGTCACAGGTGATCCTAACCGAAGGGAATAGTGTGGAGGCCAGAGAACCTAGGTAGCTCATGGCTTTTCATCCTGCGGATACTCTACGAAGCTACAGTGCTTACATTGCAGAAACGAGTGGCACAGGAGGAGCTTGGTGCTTTTTGGTTGTGCTCAAAAAAACTTTACTGCCTAGAGCTCAATCACCAGCGGCGATCAGTTCACCTGGCAGTTCACAGGTTGCACGTTCCTTAATACACGACACATATGAACGGCGAACAATGATTCCCATTACTCTTGCTGCACGGCAACGGCCAAGTTACCTACTGCCTATACCACTAACTGCTACGCCACACCCATCTAGCCAAAGATCCCAATGAAAAAGCCGGCATGCTCACCCACAGAATCAACGACGAGGGAGATGCCTTTTTGCCAACCATTGATTGCCGCTTATCACTCCGCTTATCACTCCGCTTACCGGACACAAATCATTGAACCTGGGATAAATGTGGTGGGTATTTGTTCAGGGCCAACATCAGCATAAAGTGTACTGTATAACACTGATTGACAAACGAGCCGAGTGGAAAAGAAGGAATGGGCGTTTGAAACTGGGGTGAAAGGTATGATGATTCTTTTTTAGATAAGGACGTTAGGATATGTGTATGACTGTTTGTCTTTGTCTATGGGATACAGACGAGACACTTAGGATAGTAATGGTAACTTTAATCACCTCATTTGACACTTTTTTCAAGCGGATATTTGATTAGTTTTGAAATGCTTTGGGGGCCAGCTTTGCTTTCTGCCCTAATTTCGCATCCGGTATGATAGACTGTTCAACTTTGACCCAAAAAATGATATTGCTTCAATCATAAGGCTGTAAAACGTCCTACCAAAGGTAGAAAGTTCGTCGGATTACTTCCTCTCCTGTATATCTGGAAGACAGCCTACTTTAATTAAAACCGTGTTCCAAAGACTACCTGCCCGAACCCCCACCTGTATCAACAGTGGTCACTCCTAGTAATAAAGTACCTAGAAAATCCGCACATCCTCTTGCAAATAAAAGGTTACCGAGGAAGCGGGCAATTTGGGAACTCAAAGACCATAACACCCCCCAGAGAAATAGTGGATAGGAGCAGGCCGGATGAAGCACTAGTAAAGGTGAAAATTTGGGATGGGCTTTAGTTTAGATGTGGTATATTGCCTCCACTGAACGAGGACAACGGATTTCTGGGGATATGGGGGATGAGAGCTTGTCTCTCCAGGGGCAAAAGAGACAGGAGAAGGTGATAAGCGTAAAGGACTGATTACAAAAATAAGCCGATACGCGTCTCCCGCTCGCCCAAGGAAAGAAAGCAGAGCAAAAGAGGAAAACGGGGTGTACGAGGTAGTAACAACGAGAAAACAGGCAGAGGGGAGAAAACGGGTGTTACCATCCATGCCCTGCATTTTCAATTCCCCCCCAGCTCCCACCAAGCAACCAACTAACTCCCTTACGCAAGTCCAGCCCTTTGCCTATTGACCAAACCGTGCTTGCCGCAGATCACGTCTACCAGCCAGCCCAGTCCAGAGACAATCAAAGTTCCATTTCCCCAGCGCAGCGATAACTAGAAGTCCCGAATTAGGAGACACACAAGAACACCAGTACTCCACCCATTAAAACAGGCGGTAGCAATCTGGACTTGGAGCTCTTAAAAGGAGACTGAAAGGGCGCGATAATAACTGAAAAAGAGGACAAAACGAGGAAAAACGAGCTCGCAACAAGACGCTTACTGCTGCTCGGGAGCAGGCTCGTCGGTCTTGCCGTCCGTCTTCTCCTCGGCAGGCTTCTCCTCCTTGGAAGGCTCGGCAACGGGCTCCGGCTCGCCATTGTCGGACGAGGTCCAAAGAGTGAGGTTGTCGCGGAGCAGCTGCATAATCAGAGTGCTGTCGCGGTACGACTCCTCCGAAAGCGAGTCAAGCTCAGCAATGGCATCATCGAAGGCCTGCTTGGCGAGGTGGCAGGCACGATCAGGAGAGTTGAGAATCTCATAGTAGAAGACGGAGAAGTTGAGGGCAAGACCCAGGCGGATGGGGTGAGTGGGGGTCAGCTCGCTCTGAGCAACATCGGTCGCGCTCTGTACAAGGAAAATTAGCAACCTCGAACTTTTTAGCGCACAATGGTGGTGCTGTCATTACCTTGTAAGCCTCATGGGCAGCGGTAGCGGCAGCTTTGCGCTTCTCACCCGAAGCGAACTCGGCCAAATAGCGGTGATAATCACCCTTCCTGTTGAGAAGATTTCAGTTAGAGCCCGACCCTTTCGACACAAAACTCCTGCGACAGGTTAAACTTACATCTTGTGGTAGAAGACCTTTGACTCGCCGGTAGAGGCGGCGGGGATCAGGTTGTTGTCAAGGACCTCAAGAACATCGTTGCAGACCTTCTCGAGCTCGTCCTCAATCTTGTGGCGATACTCGCGGATGGCAGCGACGTGCTTCTCGGCGCCCTTGGACTCCTCCTTCTGCTCAATAGACGAAATGATGCGCCAGCTAGCACGACGGGTGCCAACTACGTTCTTGTAGGCGACCGACAGCAGGTTGCGCTCATCAACCGAGAGCTCACCGCCCATCTTGGCCACATCCTTCATGTAGGTGACCATCTCGTCATAGCGCTCAGCCTGCTCGCAGAGGCGAGCGAGGAAGGTCTTGCTGTAATTTTATTATGCATCGGTCAGCTGGTGGTGCGGGGAGAATGAAGGTCTGCCGGCAGCGGCGGGATGCTCGCAGCCTGCAACGGCGATGGAAACACACCTCTCGCGCTACATATTGACAGAAACATGTTAGCTTTCTGCAATCTCTGATGAGAGGATATGAGACAGCTTGGGCTGACTGGCGCTCTAGTGTCGTCGCCGAGCCGATTGTGATATCATGCGGTTGAGGAACGGCGGGCTGCTCGGCGGCGGCCGGTCTGGCGACTTACCTCGTTGGCCATTTTGAATGCTAGTCGGGATGATTTGGGAGTTGAGGGTTTCAGAAAACAGATTAAAAAGTCGCAAGGGAAGGTTGGTGGGAAGAGGTGGACAGGACTGATTTGTTGTTTTTTGTGATGGTGTTCAGAAGTTGCAGGTGGGTTCAAAGCGAAAGGGACGCTTGGGAATGAGGGCCAAAAGGCAACCCCCTCATCAGCCATCAGCTGGTGGGTGCGAGTGCAGCCGAGAAGCTGGGGCCCCTGTCCCACTCGGACGCTGGTAGGGGTGGGCCCCGCTTTGGTCGCGTTAGCACGTGACCCTGGTGCCACCTTATTTCCCAGCAAAGGAGAACGAATTGGACGTTTCACCCTAACAGGTGCTCACATCGGTCAGTAGTCCCCACAGTCCGGAACACATCCCTCTCTGTCATCTGCCGGGTCGCTCTCTGGACGCTCATCAACTGGTTCTGATGAGTGGATGCTGTCATTTTACGCCAGCGTAGTTTTGGAAAGCAGTGTGCATCTTCATTTTATTATCTCGGCGCCAACCACCGTGTGAATGCTACAACGCCATTCATTGAGCAGCCGACTTTGTCTAATCAATAGCCATCAAGGCGCTGCTGCCTGCCTTCATCATGACGCTGCTGAGCCGCTCTCAAAGTTTGAATCAAATAGAATTGCAGGGTGTTTAATAAACAGTCCCCAACGGTTTCCAGAAATGATGAGCACATACTCTCTTCTCTTCACCTGTCCTGTCTGAGCATGAGTGTCGAATCTCCCAGTGACATCGCCTAACACCACAACGCTCTTGCCTACCATCAAAAAAGACGAACTTAACCTTAAAAGTATCTGGGCCAGGTTGTGTTGAAGCACGCAGTGCCCTCGGTGGCGGCGAACAGTGATCTTGGGCCTAAGCTGCAGCGAAGAGGTACTAAGTATCTCTGGGAGGGGCTGCTGGCACGTCACAAAAAATTCATCAATCCGCACACCACACACACAGAAACAGAAGGCAATCTTGACACCGAGCCCCTCCATCCAGCGCATCCGATCTGGTTCCCTCCTTCTCAACTGCCTTTTCTTCCCTTATCAGCACACCTCCCGCGCGCCCGCTCGTGGCACCCATCCTGTTTCATGCCGTTATCCATGGCCCAGTCCTATTTCAAGCTGGCGGCAGTCACAGGGTAAGGCGCTTCCTGTTTCCTGGAGACCCAAGCTGTTTCCCCTTTTCTCGGTTCTGTGCTGAACAGCGGTTGGCCTTTTCAGTATGTGGGGTCTAACAATGATGGCCCCACTTGCCAATGGTTTGGGTCCCTTCCACTTCTTTTGCTTCCTCCCCTGTCGTGGTGGGGCTCAGCGACAGCTCACAACTCCAGAGAGAGATGGAAGCGGCTAGAATGCCACAAGCCTTAACCCTCAGCCGCTGCTTTTCCCCCTCCTTTTTGTGCCTTCTACCACACAATTTGCTCTGTTCAGACACATTAGGGCAATGCGAAACCGGCCCTGCCCAGCAGGAAGTCTGGGGGAGATTTTCGGGGTAGCAGGCAGCACAGCCCCGAGTTAGCAACTTGTCGCTATCGTCGCCGCCTTTCTGCTTTTTCTTTTCTTCGTTTGCTTCCCCACGCCGCTGCATCGCGTGGCTGAGCCGCCCAGGAAAGGCCCGGTCCATCGGCCCATCTCCGCTCATTAGCGAATCCCGGATTCCGCCATTTCGTGAGCAATGACCCGCCAATCGGCGCCGGGGATGGCCTTCCGGTCGGTGCTCATGTCACGCGGATTAAGCTGCCATCAAGACGGTGAGGTCACGGAGGTACTTCCATTGCTGCTGCATTCCAGTCTGTTTGAAAAGCATAATTAAGTATCTGGAAAGCCAGAGGGCAGAATTGTTTGTCAGGCACCTTCGTAAACTGTTGAAGTAGATTGATAAGGCTTCAACAGCCTACAATAGGACATCGGTGGTGTTGTGAACACTGGAGCAGTGTTTCTCATCAACGGCGCAGATGCCTGTCCTAATGTTAGCCATATTACTGAGAACTGGTCATGGATTGATATTTCTCAGCATGGTTTACACAGCCATTGTATGGGGTAGCACAGCGACCTGCATCCACCATTTCAAGCCCATTCAAGTCGACTTGGGGAAGTTCGCTATCTGTATGCGGTATTGTCCCTACATATCAATCCTGCTCTGTTGTGCTGGCGGTCAGGTCCTGTCAAGGGAGTGTGCCCCGTAACAGCTATCTTTGCCTCTTTGTCGAGAGGATTTTTATCAAGGTGCTACTGATCATGTATGATGGTCATCGCCCTTCAATCGATGTACATGTCTACCGCAGGTCGATTCCAAGATCAGGTAGGTAATTCAAATGTACCGGAGCCCAGCTCTTCCTGGAGGAATATCCCTTCTTGAGTACTCGTGTGAAAAATGATCAACTAAACTTGTTTCTCACTATTTGACTAGGGCCTTACCGGTCTATCGCAGTCTCCTTTGTCAAAGGGATCCAATGCAAAGAGGAGAGCTGTGTGATGTTCAATAGTTCCGTAGATATCCTGCTGTATGTTATTCTAACCTCCACCGTTGCTGATGACCACCAAACAGTTGTGAAAAGACCCCCATATTTTGCGAGCAATGGTCAAGTTTATTTCGGTCCGGCTAGGGAGCATTCGTCTCTGACGAAGTGGTTTGTGTCGAAAATAGGCTCTTGCATGGCGGCAACTGAGTCTGTGAATCAGTTTACCTGCCACCGTTCAGCTAGATCTCAAACGAAGATCACAAGTGATCAGGCATCGTCCAAGGACGCGACGGTGCCAAGGCTGCCGGAATGAGCCAAAGTTCGCATGAGTCAGGGGGCGATTATACACATTTGGCCAGGGTAGAGGGAAGCCGTGTTTATAGTTTGAGACTCGGGGTTGAGAGGCCCAGGGCACGGCCGCAGCTCCAGTTCGAACATGATATGCGAACAACACTGCTATGTCTGCTTAGGCCAAGGCTGGGAACGGAGACGATCGAAGCATAGTATTCCGTGATGTCATATCTCTGGTGATAGTGGGGGTCATTATACATCCAGGATACAAGGCCCTAATGCTCTGATTCTGAACAGTTGGTTCACTCTAAGCCTGCTGATATCAAATAATGACAGTATCCCGAACGCTCATGGTGGCTAAGCGAGGACAGAAGGTCGGCATATTACTCTACGTTTTCCTTGACATCCCTTCTCATCAACTGATTGGGACATTAGCAAAGGTATCACACACCCAGAAGCGTTAACCTGTCACAGACTTCTCAGCACACTTCCCCCGCCCGCGGGCAGATATTCTGTACGAACAATCATGACAACTCTTTGGAGTGTGATATAGATAACTGGAAGTCCAGAAGTATTATTACTGGCCATCACAACTTCTCCTAGTTCTGATAGGTGATATAGGTTATGGAAGGGTAATTTTTTGTTGTGATAACTCCGGGCTTATTTCGAGGTGGCTGGGAAATTGTAAGCGACATCAAGTGCCTGATTGAGAGATATTAGCTTAAGATCGTGGGTTTGATACCATTACTGGCAGGATATCATTAATTAACAATGTGAGTAAAACTGGTAACCTGTCGCAATGCCAACTGCCCTCTATATTATATACATTGAAGCCAGTTGATAACAACTAGTGATCAAGTTTTGATCACAAGTCTGCTGGCTCGTTTCCCTCCTCCAATGTTACATTATGCCTGCCTCGCCACCAATCCAAGGGGCCTTTGTCAGGAACGCAAAGACCCAATCTATAAAAATAATCGCGATGTGCATACAAGGGATCCCAAAACTTGAGAGCTGCTGGAATCCAGCCATTCACTACCGGGTCTGAAATCTCGGTTTTTTCTTCAGCCTCTGTCAGCCGCTTGCGGTTCTTAAACCACCCAAGGATGCGTAGCAGCCAGCTTTCATCCTTACAACCTGCGATACAAGACCGATCATCATCGCCTCGACATAGGTGAAGATCCTTAGGTTCTGGTGGCAACTCCGACTTCGAGATATACACTTCACCAGCATGTGAATGATATCCCCACTTTCCTGGTGGCAGCAACGGCACTGGATCACCGACATGCGTCACTCGACGGTAGAGTAGACTTTTCCCTCTCGGCCTGCCCTCCGCCGTTTCATAATCCAGCTCAAAGGCCCAATTGATAAAGTGTGCCAGTCCTTCATTCCCAATCCTCGGCTCCCCAAACGTTGTCACCGACACATCCTCCCATCCAAGCCCAATCTTCATCTCCAAGGCCGCCAGGGCTGCAACTGCCCCTCCTAAACTGTGTCCGATGAGGTGCACGCCATATCCAGGCCACTGTTTCCTTGCTGCTTTCACGACGGGAATCACATCATGCCGCGCAGCGCGCCAGGAGGCCATGAAGCCCATATGGACGGTGCAGTTGTGGCATCGGGCACTTTTTGCCTCGGGCCTGCCCCTTTTTCCTTTCTGATCAGCACCACCTCGGCCACCATTTCCTGGCCTTTCAGGTTCCCCTGGATACGGGATATACTCTTGTTGTTTTGTGCTCAAATCGGCCACTACATCTGCAAAACTATACGTTCCGCGGAAGACGACTACAATTTGGCCATTACCCCCTCCCCGGGGATGGTAGCGGCCATAATGGTCGACTGCAACGTACCCACAGCTCCCAGTAAGGCTGGGGTGCGGAACAGCGCCGACTGTGCGCTCCCATGTATGTAGTAGGTGCACATTCGGGGGAGCTATATCTGGGTCATCGCAGTGGGAACCACAGTTGAATGGCTCAGTGAGGTGGGCTGGAGGAGGAACAACACTGCCGGTGCAATAAACAATGTGAGCTAATCGAGCTGCTCGGTCTAACGAGACGAGGAAGTGCTTTGAAACGCCGCGAGTGGTGGAAGGAGAGAGTTCTGAGCCAGAAATGACATGCCGCCGTTGTGATTTTGGGGAGGAGGGCACGAGAGCACCAGTCAATGCTGCGAGCAGAGTGAGCTGGATGACTGCCTGTGGGAAGTGCATTATATCGTGCTGACAAGTCTCAGGAATGGCTTGTATGATGAAACAGCAACGTTCATATCCTCTAAAGTTGAAAAATAGTTGCGAGATTGAAGGTAAGGACTGAGTTGGTGAGTCCTCAACAACACCATGTTCTGTTGGAGGTTGTACCCCTTGAAAGCACGGTCACAGGACTGCTTGTAGTTAGGTAGGTGTGCCTCGTGACCGGGGTCTGCAGTGTGCCAAGAACAAGAGGTCTGCTTTGTTCTCAAATTTTCAAAGTCAACCCCGTTTGAGCGATCAGTGGTATCTCAGAATCGATGACATGTTTGGCGCTTCGAGGAATGCTGATGGCAAGCGGCATGAAGGCCAGCCATTTGAAGGCTGTTGTTGGTCGCAGTCTGCATTCCGCTGGCAGTCTTTGTGGCCACAGTCTTGGCATTTGGATTCTTGAATGCACGGGTGTGGACCCACCGACCCAGAAGTTTGAGCTTGGGTGGAATCTCCAGTCCCTCCTGATCGCTGGATGTTAGTGATTTAGGTACCTTAGGTATCATATCTTGTCAAAGATTAGTCAGAACTTCAAATGTCGCTCTTTAAGGTATTCTAGCTCTAGCCAGTAAAAGCTGAAATGGAAACAAAGACATCAAAGTGCATTGGATAATCAGAGCAATCAATCCTTAAACAAATACCTTCCTTCCATTGACAATGCTGGGCTCCGATATCAAACGACCTCTTCCCACAGCAAAGGCGGACTAGGCTGCAAGCTAGTAAAATTTCCTTCTGTGTCACTTATGGCCAAACAGCCTTCTCCCTGCTCAAGGAGAAAGCACTCGAACTCAGGAAACACAGTTCCCGCTGCCTCCATGCTTCCTCTGCCAAGAATATCAGCAATCTGCAACAGCACTTTTATAACAGAGAAAAATGCCAACTTACGGGCTCCCTGGACATGCCTTCTCAATCAAGGTCAACGATGCCCGTTCTGCATTGAAGATAAACTGCACCCGGCCATCCTCGCATGCCCATCTTGGTGTTGATCCCTTTGGTGCTACGTTGATAGAAGTCTGGTTGTAGTGGCAATCTGCGTATATGCTTGTCCCATTGTTCACATAGCTGAAGTTTATTATTGCCTTCTCCGCTGTTGTCTTGCTCAGTGGCACGAAGATGTTGAACTTGTGCACTACGAAGTGCTTTGGCAGAATGCAGTCCCTGGGACTATGTATAGGGGATAAGCCGGGAGTTACTTTGCGGTCCAGAGATGGCAAGGCGAAGGCAAATGTGGCCGAGACGAGAAACCCAAGCGCGAATAGGTTCATTTGTCTTTGTGTTGGGTACGAGACTCCAAAGTAATATGCGTCATCCATCAGTAGCCAAAGACACCAGAGTATTTGTTCAGGTCAGGCTGTCTTGGGCACCCGTGAAATCCTACTTGTAATATAGAAGAAGAATTGCTCATCCTATCTTTAAAGGTCATCGCTGGATTTAAAAGCACCATCTTCACGGAGCGGGTCCTTTGACAAGTTGTGCACACAAATGTTTGTGTTCTGAATACAAATTGTGGCATATATGCGGGCGCAATCTCCGTAATCAGATGCGAAGCCCATTGTTTGGTACTACATAGCAGTTGTTGGCTTTCTTCTCTTCTTTTTCTCTTTTTCCTTTTTTTTTTGGAATTCGCAAGACTGGTCGTTGTCTTGGAATATGTATGGTACATCAAAGCAGATTCTAGAACCAATGAAGTTATGAAGCGGATATATCTGCGATAATGTCATGGTCTCATGAAGATTATATAACGGGGAGGGAATAATCTTTATGGCACCAAACTTTGAGAGTTGAGGCCTCATTGAAGCCCCTTCGCCAGTACCGATAAATACCCACGTAGTACCCTTTTCCAATCAATTCCTAATTCGAAATGCAATAGGATTCCGATAATCACTTGCTGGGGAAGGCCTCCAAGTTGTCACCTTGCATTTCTGAATTCCTTCAACGCCTTTGACTTGTTCAACGTTGCGAAAGCACGAGATGGGAAGGCATGCGGAACACTGTGAAAAGACGGCAAAACTTCCGTGGAACTCGGCAAGCTCATAGAGGTGTCACAGTACATCACGGGGTTCGATTCGAAGGTTACAAATAGATTCTGCAGTTGGGACCGAGTGTAGTGTTTGAATGGGTACCGATGCGCAAAGCTGACTTAGTCAAGCAGTTCCATGCTAGTCATTATTCACACAAGGAAATACACATTATGGACAATGCCTCCTGCTCATCCTCTTCTCTCCCTTCCAGACGCCAAGCCTGTTGCCATTTCTGACGGGGCCCCCGTTGGCTGCGAGTTTGAGACGTAGCAGCTGGCTCAACGGTAATAGAAGAGATATCAGATATTATTGTAGGTGTAAGAAACAAATATATTTCAAGGAAGGAGAAGCAACTTAGATTAAACACGGATTCAACGCTTGCGTTGCGTAGGTCGACTGTAGGCTCTGGAGCCTAGAGGGATAGATTGCCAAGAACCGTGAACCAAGCACTAGCCACAAGCCACAACCACAACGGCCCCTTCAAGCCACAACCACAATTTGCGCCCTCAAGGCAGTTCCACAAAAATCCGCCCAGGCCGCACAAAAAATCCACTTCCACCATCAGCGCAACGAGTCAAACCAACCCGTTCGTTGTCCGACCCCCCGTCCTAGTCCGACGCCCCCTCCGCTCGCGGTGCGCGCCCAGGATCCAGGATTGAGATTTCGATCGATAGCAGAGATTACGTAGCGTCTGCAAGGATGTCGGAGGACGCAACTCCCAAGGCCCCCGTTGAGAGGACGGGCCTCATCCGCGGTCTGAACAAGGGCCACGTAGGTGTTCCCCTAGATTTGAGGAAGTGAAGTCGCTGGTTCCGTCTTGTGAGAGAACGGAAGTGGAAGTAGAGGTGGGATTAGGCAGGGCAAACGGTGGAATATGCTCGGCAGTCCCATGTGCAACGGATTGGAGGAGCGCAATGGAAGTTGCGAAGACTTCCAGGATGGCAGAGGGATTGATCGTGGACAGCATTCAATAATTGGAGTTAAAGAGGGCATGTTATCGGGATGGATTGCTGACTGGTGATCTCGATGGGGTTTTCAGAAAACTACCCGCCGCGTCCTCAAGGAGCGGCCGTCCAGGCGTAAGGGCGCCCAGAGCAAGCGTACCCAGTTCGTGCGCTCTCTGATCCGCGAGGTTGCTGGGTAAGTATCTGCTCTTGATCATGTCTTATCCTCCTTTACAGGTCCGTTCTGTGCTCGGACAATGACAGGTCCGCACCACATGGGAGCCCAAGAGGCAATGACACCAGATGGTGGATGCTCAGCGGTCAATCATGGATCTCTGGGTCTTCTTATGTTAACTGAGCATCACCCCGTGATTTGAGTTATGGTGCTAACACATTCCCTTTCACCAGTCTTGCCCCTTATGAGCGTCGTGTAATTGAACTGCTGCGCAACGGCAAGGACAAGCGCGCCCGCAAGTTCTCCAAGAAGAAGGTATGATATAACCGTAGACCACTTTCTCATACGTCAGCAGAGGAGCAAGAGACTGACCACATCGGGTACCAGCTCGGCACTTTTGGGCGGGCTAAGCGCAAGTGTGAGGAGCTGCAGCGCATCATTGCCGAGTCCAGAAGGGCTCACTAAATGGGGCTGTCGAGACCATATGCATGCCATCTAACCTGATCTACACATCTATCTACACTACGGGCAGATGACAATACCATGGCAAAGGTTGGGAGGGCCTGGGTACTCGGTGACAAAAAGACCTTTTCGAATGGGATTGGATGGATGACTACATGGTCTAACGGCACCCGTATCACTACAGCATGCACGCGTGTGGTCTGTTGATGTGTGCGTGTGTGTTTTTTTGAATTCAAAAACGCTGGGCGTATTTGAGGTGCCTGCCGGCTATATGTTACTGCTGCTGCCATCCTCCAAATCGACATGTATAGTCATGAAAGGAGCAACATCCTATCCAAGTGCAGTACTGTGAAACAAGTTCGCAATGTCCCATCTTGACTGTTGCTATCAACAGGGCGGGGAAAATTGAGATGCATCATAGTTCTCTTTAAACACCCATAGCGGACCGGCGAACCGTTCGACAATCTCTTAAGCTCTTAGCTGCCAATGACTCTCCAATTCGTACCCCCCTGAGCGTCGTCTCTCATTTTTTCTTGTTCAACCCGAGGAACTTGCTCAGCTTCTTCTTAACAGCTTCTGGGTCCATGCTCTGTCCGCTACTTTTCTCATTGTTCGATGCCCCTTGGTTGGCGGTCGACGTCGATGACTCAGCTTTAGTATCCGCTTCCTCCTCCTCGTTGTCATCACCCATCGCTAGCGTAGGTACTACGATTTCCTTGGCCTGGCTCGCAACCGTTGCCTTCAAGAACGGATCCTTCTTCACAGCTGCCGAAACCCCGGGCTCCCACACCAAGTTCATCATCTCGCGGCCCTTGAGCTTGTATGTGGAAATCAACTTCTTATCATTCTCCTCAATCGTAATTGTCCTGGGAAATTGAGGGACCATGAGCCTGAACGGCTCGTTCGGATGTGTCATAATACCGCGGATTGCCTGGTACAGGAACTTGCCTGTCTTGTCTGGGGTGACCGTCCAGACGGCTGAAGTTTGGTCTGGGAAGCGAACTTTTATCTCAACCTTGGTGATCTTGGCTAGGCGCTCCGCCTCAGCGGCAGCGTCGGCAGCGAGCTCTTCGTCTGACTTAAGCCGAGTATTCTGCGCCTTCTTCTGCAGCTGTTGTTGGTAGGACTGCGCGTGGGCGATGGTTGGCTCGTAGACAGAATCTGGTTCATGGGTGAGCGCAGCTGCGGGAGTGGAGGAAGTCGGAGCGGAGTAGATAGTTGTAGGAAGGAATGCGTTTTCTGGAGCAGCAGCAGGCTGCGAGTCGACGTCCATAGGATTTGTATCGGTGGTAGGCTCCGTTAGTTCTTGCGCGACCGGTTTGGTGCTCGTGGACTCAGCCTCCGGAGGAGGAGCTGGTAGTTCTTGCTTCGCCGGCGCCGGTGTGCTCTCGTTGGCTTCCTCCGCCTTTGGCTTGTCCGGCTCGACATCTGTAAGATACTGGCTAATATCTTGAAGGGCATCGTACAGTGTCCTGTTGGTGTCCTTGAAAGACACCCGAATGACTATGCTCCCTGAACTGATACCGCATTGCGCAAGAGTCTTTTGCAAGTCTTCCAGTGCCGAATATTCTCTGCCCATAATGTTAAGAACGGGTGCCTCGTAATACAACTGGCCGCTGTTACCGCCTTTTGGAACACCGCGGCCCGTGATGACTAGGCCTCTCTCGGCAGTCTCGAACTGGCGTAGTATCTGCCATAGTGTCATGTCGTTGGGTAGTCTTTTGGTATAGCGCTTGCCATTGACATCAAGCGCAATTGATATGACGGAAGCACTCTTCGACTTCTGTACGAGCTCGAGCTTAGCTCCCGGCCCCAAACCAGAAGTGCGGTAGGGGCCACTCAAGTCAACTAGCTTCTGCTTGTATCTTATGTCGTGTGAGCAACCACTTGTCATATGCCAGTTTCCTAAATTGAACTTACTTTAATTCAAACTTGTCGCTGGGAAGATTCAATTTTCTAGTAGCCTCGTTGAGGACATCAATCATATAAGTGCCGGGTGAAACTTTGACTTTGACTCGCCTCAAGTCGGACGAGACAACTTCTACGTGCGCAGACATCCTCGTAAAGTCGACAGCGGGAGAGTTGAGAACTTGCAAATAGTCAAGATCAGAACTCCAGCTATGGTTGAGACTTGATTTTCCACCAGTCTAAGACCCTGCACCAAGCACAAGGAGCGTCCCGGTCTTTTGATCCGTTGCCGCCAATGACAACGGGTATCGAGCTGTTGAAGATGGTAAGAAATGTAAATCGTGGCGGAAGAACGTAAGCTTCTCGAATTTAGAGTTACAGTGCCAGAGGAAAAGGCCTGCTGGGTTGCGGGCGGGTCGAAAAGGAGAGGAGATGACTCCTACGTATGTGAATCGAGCCTTGAGCTTGTAGACACCAACTGCCGCGACTAAACTTGAGACGTAAAGCTTGTTGGGTTTTGTGAGATATATGCTTTACAGCCAAGACGTATGATGGCGTGTAGTATTGCTGGGAAAGCACTGAACCGCTGAGGGCAAGGTGGAAGTTGATAGAAAACCGCAGATGTGGTACCTAGAAGGAGGACAATTCCATTCACCCTCTAGGCCTTCATGTGGCTTCGTCAGCAGGGCCATCCAAGGCGATGGAGGGGCAGCTGGACCCCTGGCAGGCAGCTGCCGGCGACAGCGGGGTCCGGCGCCTCAACGGAGCTCCCCCAACGGCGGGGTTGCGCCGCTCCACACCGCCTTTCCTTTCCTGGCTCTCTTGAAAGACTTCCCAGCTGCTAGGCACCCCTGTCGCTTCTCTGGCCAGCCGCGCCAGTTGCGTGTTGCCTTGCACTGGAACTGGCGTCAACTCCGCAGCCTGTCTGTCTGGATACTTGATGGTCAGCTCCAACCCAACGACAGAGACGACATCTCAACCTTGATGACCGATTGATCGCAAAGAGCTCCAACGAGAGCCCCAATCAACGCCCATTTTTCAATTATTCCACACCACTTAATCACCCGCAAATTCGACAAGTAAGCCAGGGTGACGCCCCTTTTTTTGACAACTGCCGCCTTAAAATTGGGAGCTCCATTGCTGGTTCTTGACAAGGTCTGCGATCTACGTACAGCTATCACCGATTCCTCCCGGCTCTCCTGCCGTACCATCTCAGACCTGCCACGCCTATAAAAAAGATGGTATGCTAATCCTCCTGTTGTGTGAGGTTGTGACTTTGCATAGCTAATTTCTTTCTTTCCGCAGTCGTCCCCCTTCTCAATAAGTACAACACCCCTCCCCCACTTCACCACTCTCCTCCCACCGTTTCCCGAACTCCCGCTCTAACCTCCTCGTTCCCAAACAGACGGCGGCGCCTGCGTCGCTATGGTCGGCAAGAACTGCGTGGCCATCGCCTGCGATCTGCGCCTGGGTCTTCAGGCATTGACAGTCTCGAACAACTTCCCCAAGATTTTCCAGTACGGCGACCATGTTTTCTTGGGGCTTACGGGGCTTGCGACGGACGTGCAGACAGTGGCGGATATCTTCCGGTACAAGGTCAACCTGTATCGACTGCGCGAGGAGCGGCATATTGCACCGCGCACCTTTGCCAACCTGGTCAGCAGCTCGCTGTACGAGCGGCGTTTCGGCCCTTGGTTCGTGTCACCTGTCGTTGCAGGGCTGGACCCCAAAACTGGAGAGCCATTCATTTGCGGATTTGACAGCATTGGATGCATTGACTTTGCGAAGGATTTTATTGTGAGCGGGACGGCGACCGAACAATTGTTTGGTATGTGCGAGAGCTTGTGGGAGCCGGATTTGGTATGACTATCTTTGTTTTTTTTTTTTTTTTTTTTTTTTTTTTTT